>Ga0210036_1000632_pt1 | contig 41380 bp, 25 predicted proteins | sample CryGeymeta201515_FD_185469 | JGI IMG/M metagenome (GOLD analysis project Ga0210036, IMG submission 185469) | Groundwater microbial communities from Crystal Geyser aquifers in Utah, USA - Crystal Geyser metaG 2015-15 (SPAdes) (version 2) | ecosystem: Environmental > Aquatic > Deep subsurface >...
GGGGGGGGTCATAGTAGCCTTCCCTTTGGCGGAAGCAGGTGATGCGATACTTATTACGGACGATGGGGGGAAGCTTTCGTTTTGGCAGAAGTAAACTTTGGGGTGTGGGTGTCACTGACGACAGTACCATGTCGATTTGTGCTTCGTTTTGGCGGAAGTGAACTTGATACAACAAATTGCTACCAGTAGTCTAGTACTCGTATTCGCTGTCTCCCTTTCAGTAAAAACATAATACTCCGTAATATTGTTATCTACGGTAGCAGTAGCACAGTGGTGGTAAAAAAATACAGCCATGGTTGGTCTACTACTAGTCTAGTCTACCTGGTACCAGGGTAGTATAAACGCTTTGTAACAACTAATAGTCGTAGGTCTACTACTAGCTACTGTAGTACTACGATAGCAAGACGTCCCTATTAAAACCTGCTACCTGGTACACTGCGTAGTTTACTGTACCTGGTACGAGGTATTACTAGACTTTCTGCTACTAGCTAGTCTCAGTCTTCAGTACTGTAAAGTACGTAGTCTACTACCGCCCAGGTACCGTGCTGGTACTACTGTGAGCTTTGTGATGGAATCTTTGGCAAGGAACGTTTAGTTAACAAAAACCTCCATTTGCACAAGCAGCTGGTTGTACATCTCTACTACTTTGGAACTCTATCGATTGGATTCCATTGTCCTGGACTTGACTATAGAGTGCAGTACAAGTACTAATACGGGGTCGCTGCTACCAGGGTAGGTCTACTAGTAGACTACTACCGTTGTTCAGTAGTACGGCTATTAATGCTAGCTACTATTACTAGCTAGCTCTCGTAGAGTGACTGCGTGTAGACTATTCGGCTCTATCCCATAGAGTAGACTAGCTCAGCATGGTGGTAATAATACTATGCTAAGGTCCTCTACTCCATTATTTGAATATCGAATACCATTCTCAACAATACTTTACTCGTAAATAGTCTAACTAACAGCATCAACTATCCAGTCACACCCATGTCACCACCACCACTGCCCTACGAGCAAATTGAAGAAAGCAGCTCCTACGCTATCATCAACAAGATTGCTCTGGCAAGAGTGGAAAACCTTGGCGACACGTTCAGATCGTTTCATTCGGATACTGGCAATCAAGAACAAGGACAGGAACAACAAGGCGAAGAGGTGGTGGAGAAGGCGCAGAACAAACACAAGATTGTATTGGTTGATGTTATTCGGACTCCACAAGATACTTCTAATACGTCCATTGCATTTTATCGTGCCTGTCATCGTCCCAATCAATTGCACTTTGATCCCCACACCGTACGGGCTGCTATTGTTACCTGTGGTGGACTATGTCCTGGATTGAACAATGTGGTCCGAGAGGTTGTTAATTCCTTGCGCAATATATACGGCGTAAAAACAGTTTGGGGCGTTACGGGAGGATGGAATGGATTCCACAACGATCGGTACGAACCGGTACCATTAACACCCGCAGTGGTACGACACATTCATCACGGTGGTGGATCATTCTTGCGGACCAGTCGGGGAGGATTCGATGTCGACAAGACCATTGCCTTTTTACAAAACCGCAACATCAATCAGCTGTACGTGATTGGAGGAGACGGGACGCATCGAGCAGCTCACAAGGTCCACGAGGCCTGTCAGGAACGGAAATTAAATATTGCCGTTGCCGGTGTACCCAAAACGATTGACAACGATGTGGACTATATTGATCGTAGTTTTGGTTTCAATTCGGCGGTAGAGGCAGCACAGAATGCGATCCGAGTCGGCTTGACAGAAGCACAGTGTACCTTGCCCAATGGAATTGCCGTTATTAAACTCATGGGACGCGAGGCAGGATACTTGGGAGCCTTTGCGGCACTGGCTTCGAACGATGTCGATTTGGTATTGGTACCAGAATGTCCCATTGTACTGGAAGGCGAGGATGGAATTTTGCCATTTCTATTGGAACGAGTGAAACAGAAAAATTATGCCGTTGTGGTGGTCTCGGAAGGCGCGGGTCAAGATTTAGTAGGTGCTACACAAATGAAGGAAGCTGGGAGTGGCAACAAAATATTGGCACCAATTGCCGAATTCATTCGTGATCAAATCAGTTCTTATTTCGAAAAGCAAGGAGTCGATGCTCGCATGAAATATATCGATCCTTCGTACATGGTTCGGGGCGTACCAGCCAACTCGTCGGATTCGCTCTATTGTTCAGAACTCGCTCAAAATGCAGTCCATTGTGCCATGGCTGGTTTTACCGGATTCTCGGTTGGTCTCGTCAACAATACTCTAGTCATGATCCCCATTCCTCACCTGACAGCTACAAGTCCCAGAGCCATGAATTTGGAACAAAAGGGAGGAGAGATATGGAACAGAGTCATTGCCATGACAGGACAACCGCGGCCATCACGTAAAGTGTGCGACAACAACCCAGAAGCACCTCGTCGACCTGAGCCCGTTTCGCGCTAACTATTACGGTACACTGACCAATTGGAATCATGGCATCTAACTAAACATCGAAAAAGGGGCAACGTAACCAAACATTCCAATAATGATCCAATTGTCCTTTTTGTGAATAGAGAAATAATACATCATTTTTCTACAGCACAACGACATTGCAAATATACTGTTATTGGCAGCTTGTGTCGTATCCTGTCAACAACATTTCGTTTGTTGCATGTCTGTATACGGTAAATGGATTGCTTCACGAACACATTTGCAGCTGTCTTTTGGGATAACAAAGTGTACCAGATTTATTTGGACGGACAGATTTTGTTGTCCGTGTTGCTGCAAAGATAGAGATGGTAGAGCGCTGAAGGCAGTAGAACACGCCCACCCACCCTTCAAATGATGAACACTATTTTCGTAGCTGGGCGGGCGGTGTTACGCAATGATTCTTTACTTGTTGTCGCCTTTGAACGCTGGTAGCGAGCAACGCATTATTTTTTAATATTCTCTCCAATTGTAAATGGTGCAACCATGTATAGAAGTAGAAGAAAAAAAGGCCATACCGTCGTCACTTGATCCGAATATTTTGACCTTGGATTACTTGCAACAGTGCCAATTCTTCACGCTTTTCTTCCAATGTCAAGTCATTCCATTCGCGATCATCCAAAGATAGGGTTGTTCTTTTTAATTGTTCGTCCTGTAACAGCTGACCAAGATCTTGCGATGTGAGTGGACGTCCTAGTCCTCGATTAATGGCAGCATCCGGCTGGGTTTCTGCGGAAAGTACTGGTAACATGGTATCGAATCCCATAAATTGAGCAACTCCGATCCATCCAGCCAACAACAGTCCCAAAATTCCAGTGAAAAGTAACCCTGATAGAGCAAGCATTCTTTGAGTTTGATTTGTCTCGGAAGCATCATTTCCAGTGGTAGTGAGATTCTTGTTCGTTTTCAATACCGTGGCTTGAGTACTATTATCACGTAGTACTGATTTAAGATTCTTTCCATATTGTATCGCGTCAATACCCGGTATTTGCTGTAACAATCGTTCGTATCCTAATGTTTCCAAGAATGCTGATGTTGGTTTTTCAATGGTCACATGATCACTATCTCTGAACGACGGGGTTGGATACGCCAGGGCCACAATTTCTGTCGCACCGGCCTGTGCGGCACGCTGTTCCAATACCTGAAAGAGGCGTTCCAAGATCGTAGTGTCGGTGGTTGTTGATGGATTTGACAAAGACTGTACGTTTTGAGAATGACGACGACAACAACAATAACAGCGTCGGACTGCCGCTACTACGGTTTGTGGTGAAGACCGCGACGAACCCGACGTATAATATTCTACAGGCGTTCCAACAATTAAACCCGCTGTACCGACAATCTGTTCCTTGTTTGCTGAGAATGGTTTACTAGCATCATCACCATCTTCATTTTTGTCATTATTATCGGTATCGAGTATTATTGTTTTGGCAACTAAAAAGCATCCTCCATCCTTGGTATCATAAGATTCTTGCAGCAGTTCGCTCGTGCTGCAATCCATTTCCAAGCTCCCTTCAGGATTAAATTTGTCATCATCATCTCCGATCGATGTTACCAAAAAATTAAGAATCATGTCAAACTCATTGGATTGCCAATCTTGGATTTGTACGAATGGTGCCGTCGTTGACATTTTCCTTATTATTCGTTTCTCCCCTGTGGTTCGATGACAATGAGGAGTTCGATACGACGATGACCACCACGGGTCGTGACTTGCACCTGCAACAAGAATATATTTTGTGTTTGCTCTCGAGACAGCAGGACAGTTGTTCACTATTCCTAGAAAAGATACCGTCGACGGAATTATGAACAGTAATAGCAACAGAATAGTAAGATGACATTTTTTGAATGGCATACTATTATTTTTCTTCTTCTTCGTTTCTCCCTCTGCCACAACTTTCTTTTTTAATGGCTAGCTGTAGTAGAGAGAGTACTAAAGTGCCTTGCTTCGAGTGGTGGTGTGGACGGCAAGAAGATGCATGTGATGATGAGAGACAGATGATGAGATGATTCCGTTCTTGGCTCATTCCGACGAACGATTCAATACGTTCACATCATCGTCATTCTCTACACCACAGGCCAATAATCAGATTCTGGTGACCTTGTTCTTGTACTCTATTAATTATTATTATTATTCCGGGCTTCGACAATCACGACTGAAACTCAATCCCGAATTTGGTTCGTGGACAAGACTCAGAAATTAAACAGCCCACTCTGAATAAAAAAGGAGAGCCGTTGTGGATTTCATCACAACATACATCATCACGTGTTGTTGCACAAGACACACACACACAGACACACCAACAAAAATAATAATCAAAATTAATACTAACAAAATAATACTTTGACACACTACTTTTTACTATAATAAAGATGGGCAACAAGGTATCATTAGAAGAAGAAATGATCAATCTACGGATTGTATCGAAACAGATGCAGCGATCGGCTAAGAAGTGTGAAAAGAATGAAAAAGCGGCGCTGGAAAAGCTCAAAAAGGCCATCAAGCAGGGCAATTCCGAGGGGGCGCGCATTTACGGTCAGGATGCCATTCGAGAAAAGAACCAGGCTCTCAATCACTTGCGCATGGCATCTCGTATCGATGCCTGTTCCAGTCGTATCGAAACAGCGGTTCGGATGAATCAAGTCACCGATGGAATGAAGGGCGTCGTTCGTGCCATGGACAAGGGACTGTCGTCCATGAAGATTGACGAAATTTCTAAAATGATGGACAAGTTCGAACAACAATTTGAAGACTTAGATGTTAAGACACAGTACAGTACGTGTATACATTTATATATATATATTTTGCGACAGGCGGTGGTGTGTGTGTGTCTGTGCTTGTTCTTGTTTGATTCACTTTTTTTTTTTCTTACCCAATTTCTTTCTTTTTTGAATATTACTACTTCGCACTTGCCTGTATTCAACAGTGGAAGGTACAATGAATGCTACTACCGCATCGACTACACCCGCCGAACAAGTCGACAGTCTGATTTCCCGTGTTGCTGATGAAAATAATTTGGAATTAGGAGAAGCCTTTTCGCAGGCTGGTCCAGTTGGAAAGAAAACACCAGCCGTTTCGGAACCAGCACAACCGGTGGCCGATGATTTAGAAGCTCGGTTGGCAAATTTGAGAAGTTAAAAAAGCAAAGCCAAAAAAAAATTAAATAGTCGGAAAAAGAGAGGCAAAATGACAAAGAGTGCTCACCATAACAAACAATTTTGTGTACAACACGATACAGCCTTGCCTGGATTTGATTTACTGTTTACAAATGGAAACTGTTACAACGAAAGACTTGATTCTGGCTCAGTTTGTTGCGAATGAATATTCTTGGTACGATCGCGTGGACATTTTTTCTTCATTTCACGAATTATCCAAGCTGGGATATCTACATTATTATTATTTTGAGTCGCGAAGACATACGACGATTGATTTTCCTTTCTGCAAACAAGTAATTGAAAAAAGTAAAAACAAATAAAAAATCACGAATGTAAGAGAGAATATTATCATAGATCAAAGAAAAATTCGCACAACGGAAGGATAATTCCGAGAGTATCTTTGGAACAAAGTTTTCGCATCCGAAAGCGAAACACCCCGGAGTAGCAGTAACAGAAGTAAAAGCTAGCTTACAGTAACGACACTTGCGTTCACCGGCACTATTCCGCCAGTGCTACAAGTACTCCAAAAAGAGCTCCTCCTAAAGTCGTCCTCCTGAACTTTTTTTAATGATGCATTTTGTTCTCTGGCAAAATTGATGATGATACAGTAAGGATAGGGTAGGGTCGCTGATGTCGACAGAAACAAAAGATCGCAATCCCTGTGAATCAGAATATCTCTCGTCTCATCAATAATAATTAGAGTATTTATTAACAATCGATTATCACGCTTTGCCAAACTACTGGTACTTCGGTTTTATAAATATTATCATTATACTCTGCTACGCCAATACTGCTGTACTCAATAGCTACTACTAGCTATTCTGCTAAAGTAGTTATCTTACCTGCCAAAATAGTCAAGGTATTTTCTTTCTGTTCTACCAAAAAAAATGCTGAGACGAATACTATTATGTACGAATAATGAATCATCTGTCGTCCTAGTAGCATTATTCTGGCTGTTCTGGTGCAGTCTCCCGTTCGAGACGAGTGAAGCTTTTTCAACAGCAAACTCAATAATAACAACAACATTCCAGAGGACGATGCACGTTACGACTACGAAATGTCCTGTTGTGCAACCATTCTTATTGGTAGTATTACCCTCGCCCTCATTTCTGCTCACGCGAAATGTCAAAGCCAACAACGACAGCAGTGGCGAAGAAGATGATGATTCTGAAAATGATAATGACGACAATGACGATGACGATGACGACGAAAATCTTGATGATGATTCTTCACTGGGAGATTGGCGTAAATTTCGGGCGTCTCTTATTGATGGAGGATTACCAGGTGGCGTAACAACATCCAACCAGGATTCATCCATTTCTTCCGCGTCCTCCTCTTCAATGGCTCAGAAAAAATCTGTGGCGGCACAAAATGAAGCTCTGTTGGCCCAGCAGAACAAGCAATTAGCCGAAGAATATCGTGCCGGTGTTTGGGCCCATACCATTCAACAAGTAGAAGTGGGTGGTTTGTTGTGTCGCATGCCCTTGGAAGCAGAATTGTACTTGGGAGGAGACAAAAACATTAAAAACAACAACAAGGAGAAGAACGGAAGTTATTGGAAGGAAAAATTAAACATCATGTTGAGCCTGGAACCACGGTCTGCTCCTGCTACTATGGATAATGACAGTACCAGGAAGCAGAAAAATGACGACGACGACGACGACAATGCCTCTCTACAGGAGGTGGATCATTGGTTCGCTTTGGCAGAGCGAATGGTTGCCCGAGAATTACAAGCCATTACAGAAAGTGGGAAAATTCAAAATGGAATATTGAATCCCAATGATCTTGGTGATAATGAACGGATCTTGTTGGACAAATACATGGAATACAAGGTGCGTGCGTTTTTTCGTTTTGCTTACACCCTTGAAAAGTGAAAATGTAGATTCTTTTAGTAGTATTTTTTGGACACAAAACACAGACTTACCTTTCAACGAATGCAAATTCATATGCAAATTCAATATAATGATGCAGCAAACATGGCAAGAGGTGTGCTTGGTGACATCTCACAATCCAGAATCGGGTTGCAGTGAAGCTCTTATTCTGAATCGACCCATTACCAAATCCATTAACAAGCAATTGGCAACCCTTCTGTTGGAAGGATCCAACGGCAACGGAAAGGGTAGTTTTTCGTACGACTTTGTGGACATGATGGTACAAGCCTTTGGAACAGAAGCTGGAGTTTACATGGGAGGTCCCGATGGACAAGAAGATCCTGCTAAATTAATTCATGGCATTCCCAATCTGCCGGGAGCAAGAGAAGTAGCCCCCGGGACCGCTATTTACCAAGGTGGATGGGAAGCCGCCGTCGAAGGAGTTTTGAAGGGAACGTACAAGCCTTTGGATTTTCGATTCTTTCTGGGCCGACAAGAGTACAATCCTCGAGAGAATCCTGAACGTGGTCTTCTCAATGCCAAAGTGCTAGATGGCGCCTACCAACCAGTGGCGTGCGCTCGTAGCTTGGCACTGAAACAATGTTTGGGATTACCCAAACCACTGTGGCATGAAGGTACGTCATGAAGAAGAACGCAATAGGAACCATCTTTCGTCTGTTGTCTATTGATGGTTGTTGCTCACAAAAATGTGTGTGTGTGTGTGTGTGTGTGTGTCTTCTAGTTTTGGAACTTTGTGGCGGAAAACTAAAGGCACTGTCCAGTATTGAGCTACGAAAGCGTGTAGATTTGCAGCAGTAAAATTTTAGAATTACTGCATATTTTACTACAGTAGATTTCTTCTTGACTTATTTCTTGCTATTTTGCAGCAAACATTTTCTTCAACCGCACTGAACTTAACCAGTGTGGAAGGGTATAGTACAGAGTAACAACCCAGCCCATTCGATGTTGATGTCTTGAATGCATTTGTTGTTTAGAGAAGCTCCGACTTTATCATTGACTTTAAAAATCAGAGCCAACAAGTAAAAAAGTGGCCACAGAAAAAAACTGTTTTGTCCCGTCCGAGCGAGGCTTGGTTCCAAACGTAGTACCTGGTAGTCTACTACCAGGTAGAGCTCTAGCTAGAATGCCCGCCCTGTGTAAACAAGAAGTACAAGTAAGAAGTCTTCCATTCTGGAGTAAGTCTGCGTACCAATCTTTTAAAATCCTTCCATGTCAAGTTCCCATCGTCCTATTAAAAATATTGAAAACGAAGGAATGATGTATTATCATTCGGAGCATAGAAACAAGGAGTATGGGGTAATATGAAAAAAACTTCACAAACCAATAATCACGGTGTCCCGCGTCTCTCTTTTTTTATCTAACATAACGGATCGATGTGGCATTTGTTGCAAGTCTTGATTCATTAGCAGCCTTGCATTGGAAGAAAGAAAGAAAGCATTAAGTAGGAGTAGTAGTCTAGTTTAGGGAACTCCTTTTAACCACTAGCCACAAGTTACGACGACAGCGACAGCACCACAAGAGCATCACAGCAACAACAGCAGCAACAACAACAAAGATGGAGTCACCGGGAAGAAAAAATAGTAGTGCAAGAAATGAACCCGAAGGAGGCGTGAAAGTTCCTTCGGAAAACGATGTTTTGTTGGGACGTGGGGATAAGATCAATTGGTACGTACATGTATGAAGGTATCGACCAGGCAAGACGATGCTCGCAAGACAGATCGAAGTGATACTTGTTGCTTACACACAACTTTGTATTTCATTACAAATTAAATAAATTATTGTACGGCATACTTCAGACATCCAGCGTAAGTTCAAGAATGATTAGAAGCATATATTATAACGGATAGGCATTGGTATCAGAATTCACCTGCGATTGTGAATGGATCCAATGATTTGGTCGCCTAGAATGCACTTTTTTATCCTGTTTTCTTTTCCACTTCTCTTTTACTTATCTCTACTGTTGCTGTCTGCGTGTTCGCTTTTATAGAAATGTTCAATTCCGCAAACTGGTGGAGTCCAGGCGCCGTGTGTATCTGCACGCTAGGTTTAAAAAGGAAAAGCGTATGATCGCGGAGGCTATTATTTCCGATATCAAGAACAATGATCCTCCTGGAAGATTTTTGGCCAAGGATGCGAGTACGGGTCTACTATGGCACACCGTCAGCGATGAAAAGGCGAGAGACAAGGCGTCCCAGGCACTACGAGAAAATGCCAAAAAGTTCAAAAACGAGCTGGAGCAAGAAAATCTCAATGTCACTATTGCTGCTAGCACTGAGAAACCAACAGCAGCCCCCGTTCCTGTTATCGGCCATCTGCCCCCCTATCCTTGTCGATCCCAGTACCACCAGAATGCCCAACCAACTGCACCAATTACAATGCAGTACGGACATCCATGTGGCCATGCTACTTATTCTTGTACTCATGCTGCCGGTCATGAACATCATTCTTGGAACTTTCCATATGGATATCCCCAAGGACATTTTCCATTCCAAGCTCCAGCTGCCGTTCTCTCCATGCAGCCCGTTCCAGTTCCAGTACCCCGACATCATATCCAATCTCATCATGATTATCATCATCACTATCAACACGACGAGCAGGCATATGGGATGTCCAATGGGAAGAAAGTCCACCAGAGCGATGCTCCTGTTCTAGAGCCGTTTGAACAATGCTTTAGTTTGCAGCCTCTTCCAAGAGGTGCATGTCAGGAGCATTGCTGGGTTAGTGAGAACGAAAGTAACAGCAGCAGCAGCAGCAAGGACGAGGGTCGTCGACGCCAACCGTCCATTTTGGAAACACCATACCATGTCAATGGCACTGTACAGCAGCATCAAATGCAGCCTACACCGACAAATGGGGTAATTTGGAGTCCATCCGAGACCGGTGATGCAGCTGAATCTCTGGATCCTCCCTATGTAAGTGAGATGTCCCACAACTATTCGAACACGGTTGAGCCCTGTACTTCGACGGAACGCGAAATGAAACGTGGAATTCATTCTTTGAACGACAAGCCTGATTCTCTTGGCATTGACGAGATTATCATTCAAGGTATTGGTTCGAATCCCTGGTTCGGAGAACCCGTGAGTCCCATTCCCGTCGAATTGAATGAGAGGCAAAGCCAGAATAAGCGTCCTTTGTCTCCTTTTCTACTACAGAACTCGAGCTTACGCGACGTCAACCATTACGAGTTGAATTCCAAAAAGATTCCCAAGATCGGGTCGCCTTTTCTTGATAGCGACGCCCTTGAGGCTATCGAGGAAACCCATCACAATGGTCATCATCACCCTGAACAATATCAGGACGTGGAAGCAGAGCATGATTTGACCGAAAACTATTCGCTTCGTCATGATGACTGCAACAGTTGTATATTGAGCGCTTTGGGTACACAGTATGCCTTGAATTCTTCCCTTTATGGAGGAGAGAGGTCGTCTTTGTCTCCTCTGAACTTATCACCCGGTCATCCAAACGCTTCTCATGCCGTGGAGGACAAGCTACAAAATGGTGGTCACTGCCGAGGCGGTGGACTGTCTCCATTGTTTGGTGGATTGTTCATGGATGAATTGGGCAATCCAGTTCCTCCTGCTTCCCTGTTCCTGCCTTTGGATGGTGATGACTCTTTTCAACCAACAATCTTTTCTCCAAAAGCCGCCTAAAACCTGGATTGGAATGGAGCATGCTTGGTTTCTGCTCATCTCAATAATGATTCTCGTGCTGTTTTATCAGCTGGGAGTCCGCTTTAGTATACATATAAATGTAAAAACCGCATAGAAGACACTTATCGCCACATTTCCCCCCCTGTTCGTTAAACTTACACTAGAGGTCTATGTATTCCATGTTGTTTGTGGTGATGTTTATTAATGGGGGTTTAGAGCCTTACGGTGGTGTGGGAAGATTTCGAAGAAGTTTGGCTTACGGCCATGGATAGTATTGGCCGTCTCACATGTAGATATCCGTCTGCGTCGTTTCTTGATGTCCGGTTCCACTGTACGAAACTCACTGTTCGTTGAGAAATCGTTTAGTTGTAGGAGTAGTATAAACCCATTGGCCGTTTCACATGTAGATATCCGGGTTGTTTCTTGATGTCCGCTTCCACTACTGTAAGAAACCTACTGTTCGTTGAGAATTCATTTAGTTGTAGGAGTGGTATAAACCCATAAGGTAATCGTGAATACCCACATCACTGTCACGCACAGAATATTTCCGTTCTTCTGGCACCAGAATGCAGTAATGCTGGCTGGATCTCAATTACAGAAACATTCAACTCGATCATTTCTCGCCTTCTAACCTGCACAACAAATTAGAAGCAAAATGATTCAGAAGCGCAGTCATGACAACGTCCAAATGGCTTCCTCCACCTTATCCAAAAAGGTCAAAGGTGGCGACACTAAGTCACTGGGAGATCCTGCCCGTCAGGAAATTCTTCTCGGTATGATGCTTGAATACCACATGGACGGAAATGATTGCATCACATACGAAATGCTCCGCATTGATTTGGGAATCGGGCATCGTGTCAAGTCTTGGCTTGGTACTTGGAAAGCGTTACGCGAAAGTGGTATATTCATTGAAGCATCCACCACGAGTAACAAGGCTGACAACTATTTGAAGGGTGGCTATCAGCTGACACAGCAAGGAAGAGACTTTGCTGCCACGGACGATTATCGTGAGTACTTGAAGGACTCCAGTTTCGTTCCCTTTTCGAATGCAAACAAGCATGAACGCATCAAGAAGCGCCTGAAATGGCAACGGATTGGAATTCAACTGTTTGATCTGCTTTTGAAACACGGCCCACTCACTGCTGCAGAGCTTGCAGCTCTGATAGGTGTCAAACGTGGAAGCCCCCATTTCTGTTTTGCCGTTTGCGAGTTGAAGAATAAAAGCATTGTGGAGTCTGAGCGCTCGACGGATACCTCGAAGGCACTCCGCTTATCGGATGAATGCTTCCTCAAGTCGGCTGATCGTCCAGAGACTGTCCCAGTTGATGCTGCTGAACTCTCAAGAAAAGTCGCAGCAAATGAAGCTTGCAAGGGACTCTTTCAGAGCATGACAAAGGCAACGCTGCCAACCCAGAAGAGGATGTTGTCGTGTGACGTCAATCAGGAAGATGATCACTGCAACATCTGTGAGGCATCCAATGCGGAATGTGAATGTGACGAGACTAGAAACTATCTAAACAGGGTCACCTAGCTATTACGAAAACATTGAAACAGCCCGCCAGCCAATAAAATGGTGAGCAAGTAAGTACTCCGGTAGGACAGTAGCTGCGCGCAGTCGGGTATAGGGCATTCAGTGGCTTAAATTTATAGTTCATTTTCATTAACATTATTGGCAGCAGCCACTAGCACGGACCATCATTATTGACAGTCTTTTTTGTAGTCAAACGAAGCAGGAGCTCCCAAATTGTAATCCGCAATCACTTTATTCAATCCTTCCAACAACTCCCAATTCTGGCACTCAATTGGAGGAAGAAATGTTGAGGTACCACCACCACCACCATTGTTCAAATAGCTGAAGCACGAGGCAAAGTCGAATGGCGTCGCCGCAATGGGAGAAGCAAAGTGGCTTGTGACAATGCGATCAAATATAGACTGACGAGAAATTTTGGTAACCCATTCTCGTACGGCATCGGGAGCTCGGGCATCGGCAAAGGCTCGCAAAATGGGTGCCCGTATCAAACGATTCTTGATAGCAATGTAGCCAGGATATGCCCCCGATGGATCTATCCGAAGTGGCAAAAAGACCGCTTGAAGGACCGTACGTGGCCAAAAAGTATCCTCTTCGATAGTATTGGCATCAAAGTATGTATCAAAAATAGGTGGTGCTTTGGGCGGAATGAATACTACCGCATCCGTAGCAATCAGTGTCTTAGAAGGTCGGTGGCAAAAAGCGACTTCGGAAACAGGTCCTGCATTTTCAGGAAGATCGACGTATAACAATGCCATGTCGAATTCGTTTAACCAACTCGGCGGTACTTCCATGGCATCACCGAGGATACCATCGACACGATATCCCATGCTCTTTGATGTCTTGGTTTCATCAAAGTCTACATCTTGTCCGCATGCTCCAAACGGTCCGTATTGACCAGGAGAGATCCATACTTTGGCATTGGGATATTTTTTACAAAAGGCACCTACCGGGGCCTTGTGTTCCAATGCATTGCACGGCAAAACAATGTGTTCTACGTCTCCCTCGAGAGAATCCAACAAGTGACACAATTCTCCCGTGGGCCACTGCGGACTGTGCACCCACAAATTACCCGTGCTTTGCAATCGCACCACGGTCGAACGAATGCTGGCGGTGACATTGGCAAAGGCCAGCAATTGTTCCAAGGCGAACATGTCCCTGCCCAAGGTGTGCAGATACGTGGCTCTATTGGCAATGGGCGGAAGAAGCGTTGGGAAATAAGAGCGACTAAACTCTGGAGCGGTTTGAGGGATTTGAAAGTATTCGTCTACAAGATAGGGAGCGGTAGTTGCATAACTCGGTTGAGGAGGAGGATTCAGCCATATTGCGGTTAGGGCAGCTGCAGTTGTTGTGGAGTGGACGACTTGACGTCGATTGGGATTACTACCGGTGATGGGTTTTGAAAGTGCAGAAGCTCTAGGACAGAACAATGTCAAACTCAAAACAGCTACTGCCACTTGAACTGCCGACCAGAGCATTTTATTCCACTACTACCAGGTAGTTTGGAGAAAAATAAATCTTGTCGTTTGCTAGATATTATTGCAAGGGGGGCAAGGATCCCGTTGGAAATTGGAATGGTCAATGGTCTGCTCATCTCAGAGTGTGTGAACTGGATACCCTTGCCTTAAGTCTTTAGTATTATTATTATTTATTTAGCAGTACTACTACTACTCTACTACTACTACTCGATAGCTATTAGACCCTACTTAGTTGTAGTAGTAGTAATAGCAGTAACAGTACTAGACGCACACGACGCCTCCAACAACTAGGCTTTCGTTCGGACAGTTGGATGAATGAATTTCGGATTTCGGTAATAAACGATTTTTAGAAAGACATTGTGCAGTGTTTTGTTTTTAAGGTTAGTCTATCTCCAGAGAGACCATACTACCACTAATCCTACAAGTCTCAAGAACCAATTCGTTCGAATCTGGAATGCCGCGGACTCGTTGATTATTGCAGCCGTTGTTTTATCATTCTCGTTGCTGCTGTCCTCTTTTGTTCTTGTCCTTTCTAGACTGATGCTGGATTGTGGAGAAAAAGTAGGTCTCATGGTTTGAGACTTTACAGGAAACGTGCTGGGCACACTCGAGACCGTTGGAATCATTGAAGGAGTATCCGATGGAGTCTGTGATGGTTGCATTGTGGGTGCCATAGATGGCTGATGTGTTGTCGGGAGTCTTGTTGGAGTATTTGTAGGATTGGATGTTGTCGGAAATAGGCTGGGAATAGTGGAAGGTGCTATTGTAGGTAACTGAGAAGGGAAATTACTTGGTTGAACAGTCGGAGTAGAAGATGGAATGTCAGACGGCCCAACTGAGGGGGGCGGGACTGGCGCATTAGAAGGACTAGAAGATGATGTGGGGTAAAGTGACGGCGTTGATGATGGCATGTTGCTAGGGTCGAGCGATGGAAGAGAACTAGGAGCAATAGTAGGCGTCAGAGATGGTGTCCCCGTAGGACTTTTAGAAGGAACTAAAGATGGGAAGTTCGAAGGTTGGGTAGACAGAGTGGGAGAATTTGATGGTGGTTTCGTTGTAGGAATTTTTGTTGGTGTCGAGGTTGGAAATGTACTGGGTAATGCTGATGGTTGCCCACTGGGACTGGCGGATGGCGCCTCTGTTGGCCATGCTTCGTACCAAGGATATCGAATCTGGCCAGACCAAAAGGTCCGAAGAATGGTCTTGCCAACCGCATTTCGCAAGATAAATGCTTCTTGTTCAGTGATTGGCTCTTCACCATTGTCGGTGATGGGCAGCCATGTTTGTCGTAGCGGGTTATATCCCGTTAGAGTTGTCGAAATTGTTAGACCCGCTACATAGGTTCCCAGCAAACTCGGGTTGTTCTCGTAAGGAGCATACAATTTGCTTAACAAACAATCTTTCGAAAGTGGATAAGTTCCTTCATTGAGACAGTCGCGATAGATAGTTGCATAAACCAATCCAACCGGGGCCAAGAAGGATCCAGCAGTGGCATTCATGTAGGCCTGAATACCATCGAACAACGCGTCAGTGTGTGAAAGAAATTCTTGTTCAACGGTTTCGTTGATGGACCAGTTCTCTGGTCGTGCAGGTATCATGACAAATAACGTTCGTGTTCCTAGCGAATCCGCCATGGCAAAAAGGGATTTGGCTGCCGAAACACCATCGGTGGTCAATTGCAGCAAATTTTCATCTTGTTCTTGCACCACAATCCATTTGTGATGAGGTGATTCCAAGCTCGTAGGATATTCTTGCAAAAACGCCACATGGTCTTGTAAGGTAGCTGTAGCAGGTGTATGTCGATGGTAGTTGTATTTTCGACCCGACGCACGTTGGTAGGTGAATTGGACATGGCGGGGTGTGTTGTAAACACTAAGATAAGAGTTGCCTAGAAAGTAAAAATAATCGACATCTCCTTCAATAATAACTTGTGGTTTTTGTGTTGTCGCGAGACCATTGGGGAGATGGACGAATGCTATCGCAAGCATAAATGAAAGTTTTATTATCCTTGTGAGAGCCATGGTTTATGGTTTTTGTCTTTTGTCGTTATGTTTGTTGTTGAAAAAGTGGTGACAAATAATAATAATTTTTTTTTCGTCTTTTCAGTCGTGCCTTCTCGACGGTCGTTACTATGAAAACTGGAGTACTTATCAAAACTCTTTACCAAAACACCACGTTAGTACCAGGTACTGTACGGTACAAACTGAAACCGCCACAGTTTTGATTTTCCGGGTGGACAAACAAGCATTATCGTACCACTAGCTAGCTAGGTACAGTAGCTACTACTAGCTAGTAGTAGCTAGCTAGTAGCTAGCTAGTAGATGTTACGGTATGGTTGTAGTGTGTAAGTTGCTTTTTACCTCGTTGTTAATTTTGTAGTACACTGTTGATTGGACATCCTGGAACAAGGTCAATTCGAAAGCTTTTTGCACTTCTTTTGATAGCCAAAAATGGTCGGCACGCAATAAAAAAAGCCTACAGGTACTGGTAGTAACGTAATAATATTATTCGAAAGGAGTATTCTTGCAGATTCCTACAATTAAAAAATCCAATTCGAATACGACTGTTCTGCCTCCTCATCATCGCAAAACAGACACAGTCCAAATCTTTATTTGGAACGATACTATTACTCGCATTGGGATGTGCGCACATTGCAGCTCATCACCCTTGTGATGATGTTCGTCAATGTCAATCGTTGGCATGCTTGCAAGCATGCCAAATAAAACTAGCTTCTTTGAATGCTATGATGATAATATCATGTTGCGATCCAGATTTCGTTCATCGCTATTGGCCTTGGAGATATATATGGTTTTGGTCTCCTTCTTCTTGCTCCTTTTGACGCAAGATTTATCCCATTCGATATATCTCAGCAATCTCTCTCTCTCTCTTGTTGTTATTCTTATTATTGTTGCAAATGGGATCCAAGCCATGAAACAAAAGAAAGTACAGCTCCTGCAGCAAAAGTAGTGCCAAGGTCTCTTCTGCTTCCTCGATTGAGTTTTATGCAAGGACACAATCATTCATTTATTATTTTTTCCACAATTATTTATTTGAATAATATAATGTCCATCATCATTGATTGATTCCATTAGTACTATCGAAACGTAGCCAATCGTTCTTCCAACATGACTTGTACCGTAGAAGGCTTGATTACGAACGTATGCAGTACTTTGCCGCGATGATAGATTTGTATGGCTGGTAATTTCAGTCAAGCCTTTCCAGTATTATATTTATATTGATTTTTATCATCTACAGGAATACATATATTTATTATAAAGTAATTAGGAATATTAATATGTGTAAGTATTTCAACAGCCGAAAATACAATAATTATATTCTGTTAGAGCAATATTAAAAAAATATATTTAAATTTTCAGTTGGTGATTAGAGAAAAACGGATGATTTGTTGACTGGGCCTGCTTGATCTGAACTGAAATCAATAGTATTACCACACGCTAAACTAGTACTACTATCTAGTATTGCTCTAGCTGCACTATTTGGATAGCATGGTAGTCCTATTAGAAGAAAAAATATATTGACATATCTATTCTTGCCTAAAACAATATAAAATAATTGTGTTACCCCTGTTTGCAATATATTATATCTTTTATATTAAATATATTGTAGAATAGATATGTATTTGGAAAGGTTTGATTTCAGTATTCCAAGATCCTGAACGTATTGCTTATTGTTCGAAATGTTCAATTCACAAAACGCCATGCTTATTATTTTCCTGTTATTGTTGTTGTTGGATGTCGTAGTACATTGGTTGCTGCTGGTCATGTCTTTGGCTATTTTGACATACTTTGGTGCTACCGCTTTGCACGAACGACACCAAGGAGCATAAAATTTGGTAATCACCAAAACACCACCACCACCACCATCACCATCCTTGTTGTTTCCAAACTCTCGTAAAATGGCTTGATGTTGTTCCTGAGTCTTCAAGTGATAGATCCCATCGTCGCCTAACAGTGATGAAATAATAATATTATTACAACAATCATTATCATCCTTTTTTGGTTCTACCAATAACTCTGGTTTTTGCAATTGATAATATTTTCGTGGTTGTACTGTCATGAGTAATGATGATGAAGAAGATGATGACGTTGACGACGACAATGATGATGATGGTACGATACCATTATTTATGCTCGTTGTTGTTGTTGTTGCTGTTGGTTCTGCTGCTGCTGTTGCTGTTGGTTCTGCTGTTACATCCACCAAGTGTTTCAAAGAATTCTGAATTTCGCGTAGCAATTCATGTGTGTCTTCATCCAACGTACTCATAATCTCATTGACTTGATTCCAGGCACGAGCAATTGTATCGCTATCGCTATCGCTATCGTTACTGCTGTTGTCATTGTTGTTATTGATGTAGCCAATGTTGTCATTGGTTGCTATTGCGCGATAAACTTGAACTCTATTCCTCCTCCTCCTTGTAGTAGTAGTAGTAGTAGTAGTAGTAGTAGTAGTAGTAGTAGTAGTAGTAGTAGTAGTAGTAGTAGTAGTAGTAGTAGTAGTAGTAGTAGACGGCCGAAGTATTTTCTGGTAAGAAAATGCAGCAACAACAATTACGTGTGGATCGATAAAAATGGATATTATAAGTAGTAATATAATTGCTTGCAGTAGTAACGATCCTGGATAGTACTGGATTATTTGTTTGTTTCTTATCGTCACCATTTTTCAAAGGCAGGAGCCTCATTATTATTATCAGCTGTAATGTTCTGTTTCTTTCATCATCGAAATGAGTACCAGGTACCGTAGACCAGCCAGAGTCTCTAGCTAGTACTCTAGTAGTTGTGCATTTGAAGCATTGTTTTTTATCATTATTTATTATTACTGACATCACAATCCATCAACTTTTGTTTTTGTTAGGATATTATTTCGATGATGACGTACCATGTGCCGTACTTTTCAATGAACAAGATGGAAATTTTTGGTTTTGGGTGCCCGGGGAAGCTGTCGTGATCTTATAAAGCGCACAGCAATCGAACCAGCATTCGTTCACAACGCAAAATCCGAACGTGTACTTCTTGCCTGGCGTAAAACGAAAGCTTTTCCTTGATGAAGCCTCTTCTTGTTGTTGTCAAACAATCATCGATCCCATTCTCTCATCTCATAAAAATAAATACAAAGAACCAGAAGCCCACCTTTAAAAAAAAAATAACGACGGCTCTTACTTATTTTTAGTCTCAAAACCTTGCTTTTTTTGTTTCTTCCCCACGACGTCCCCCCCAACACAAAAACAAACAAGCAAACAAACCACCACCATGAGTTTGCAATTTTTACACAAATTCAATTCTCCACCTCTTGTGTTAGGTACAGGAGCTCTGATTGTTGTTGGATTGCCGTTTGTAAATGTCGGAGCCATTTCCATTGCCACACTCAAGGTATGCAATATTTTAGCTTTTAGTACCAATGTTATTGCTGTATCGATTCCTGGTCGTATGGATGGTGATCAAGATGTACAAATGCGTGGTGGTAACTTGAATCCCAGCAGTAGCGCAGAAACGACACCACTGCAACAACAACAACAAGAACAACAACACGACAACAACAGCAACAACAGCAGCACCAACAATAATAATCTCGTGAGAATTTCTCGGGAAAAGACACTTTTGGCTCCTGCTGGTTGGGCTTTTACTATTTGGGCACCCATTTACTTTGGTGAAGCTCTGTTTTGTACATCGGCTCAGTACTACGATCCACTCATCATGGCAGTACTGCCGCAGGTGACGGCACCCTTTGTGGCTGCCAATCTAACGCAAAGTCTCTGGTGTGCCTCCTTTCGACCATCGTACTACAACAACAACCAGCAGCAGCAGCAGCAGTATCATCAGGGATGGCACAAATATGTCAGTGTTGCCATGTTGGGTGGAACAGCATTTTCGTTGAGTCAAATTCCATTTGCACAGTTGTCCAGTTGGTATTTTATTCCCCTTTTGATGCACTTTGGATGGGCCACAGCGGCTACTTTGGTGAATCTCAATGGTAGTTTGGCCATGACGGATGGAATTTCGGAACAAACCTTAATTTCAGCTGGACATGCTTCGGCAGTCCTTGCCACGGCATTGGGTGTTGCCGTGACTGTATCGTCATCGATTCCTGCCTACGGTCTTGTTATTTCGTGGGCATTGGCTGCCTGTGTCAGTGGAATGAGAGTCAAACCAGACAGTGAACGTGTGTCGGAACATTTCAAAGCGGGAGCCAAAGTGCAAAAATTGTTGCTTGGTGCCGGATCGTTGTTGACTGCCGGTGCTGCAGCATACACATTGTTGATAGAAACAAGCACAGGCCTATAATAATATTGAAATGATTGGAGAATGAATAACGTAGCATATTATTTAAAATGTACCCATCGTTACATTATAGTGACGTATTTAATTATTGCTACTCTAGACCAGCTACTAGACAATAAGCTAGTGCTTGCTAGATACCTTCCATCGTCCATACTCAATGTACTCGTGGAGCATCCATCGTGTATTGCGCGCAAGAGAAAGTTCTTGCAGGTCAAAGGTCCCACCACAGGACGACGATGCATGGATATTTTGAACGGTAGCTGGTAACACATATTGGTTGTAGTGACGTACTAGTTCTCCCAGTGCTTCATGATGGGCCCGCGAGGATGATCCTGGTGGTAAACCAACAATTCTTCCAACGGTTGCATGAATGAGATTCTTGGGACGTGTTGCTGTCAATAAATCTCCCAGTAATTCCTTGGCAACGGAACGCGTAGATTGGCGCAAGTCATCAAATCGTATTCGACCACTTACACTTGCACTTGCACTGGTATTGTCACCATCTTCGTCATGATCCACAAAGCCAGCAATCAAGGCACCATCCGGTGTCCAAAGGAGTGTATCAAGTGTCAATTGAGGTGGTAACCAGCAGTCGTCCGACAAACAATAATGGGCTTGCTCAAACTTCGAAATCAAGTCTTGGATTGTACTATTGGTTAGTGGTTGCCATTTGGCTAGATCTTCAGGATGGTCACGAAGGAAGCTTGGATGTTCTTGAAGGATGGCAACGGATATATGGTGAGACGTTGGTGGCGACGACAAGACCCAATGCTCCATCATGTCAGATGATTGTTTGCTGTTCTTTTCTTTTAGGATGTCATGACATATTATTTCACAAAAGTCATTAAACACGATATCACATTGTGTCATGATAGCTCTGGCATTTGGATTGTCGTGTAGAAAAGCAAACACCCCCAAAGGACCGTTACCGTCCGGAAAGGTAGGCAAACGATAGCTTTGGGTTTCTTCTTGGTAGACTAAACAATGGTCACATAATTGTTTGGAATCCGGCCATTTTGGTACTAAATTGTTGGATTGCTCAGAAATATCATGATAGCAGATCTTGGACAGAGACCTAAATTCTTGCTGCGAAGATGATGTTGCGAACGACGAAGACAGTGCCCAACATCCTCTGCGAGACCACACGTGGTGTCCAACAACACCAAAGAAGAAGCGAAAGGACAATCGCATCATGGATCTGGCATCTGGCTGCTTTTTGCATACATATATATATATATATTCTTCTGTAGCCTCGCATATACCATGCACTCGAGAATGTTTTGTTTATTCCAGAGCTTGACACAATAATAAATTCTAATAAGAATAGCGCGGCTGATGAAAAAGATGAGAGGATAAAGCTAATTCCGAACAGTGTAATGTGTAATGCTAGCTACCTAGACTACTACTTTTACTCTAGTATGGTAGCTAGTACTGGTACTAGAGTAGTAGACTAGTAGGTCTACTAGTAGAGTGCACGCTAGCTAGCATTTCCCCCCCCCCCTATTGTACTCGACGGCTGTTTTAATTCTACGGGTTGTCAATACTATCATCCCAACGGCCATCTCAGGACAACGCAAGCAAACCGCACTATTTATTTTATTTACCAGGTATTACTACTCTAGTAGTGAATAAGAGATTCATGGTTAACGAACTATAATATCCGACTGCACCATACTCGTAGTCTACTAGTAACTAGTACTCCTATTGTAATACCACAATATAGTATTATTATTATTTTGACTTTACTACTAGCAAGAGGCTGTCCTCTACCTCTTGTCTGCAGTCATTTATTTGAAAAGGCACAACAGGACCTTCCACTCGATTACTGTGTAGTCCTGGATCCATTCCCTTTCCCTCCCCTTCATTTTATTTTTTATTTTTTCCCTTGGTTGTCCCCGCAAGAAATTCTATCATGAGCGACCAACAGCAGCAGCAACAGCAGCAACCTGGATTGGCGGCACGTTTGCAACAGAATATTACCATGGCACGAAAGGGATACGAACAATTGGTTAATGCTATTATCCGTCCTCCCCGTGCCGCTTACACCCGAGCACAATTAGGACCTGCGGAATTTTCTTTTTTAGGACAAACCTTTGCACGTGATGATGTGGAATTAGTGACACACAATACGACACATCCAGGTATGTGCTCGTAATAATACTACTGCTCTGCGTGTGCATGTGTGTTTGTGTAAAATTTGTTTAAAAAAAATCAAGTCTGTAAATCTGCAAAGAATAAATGAAATCTCACCACCTTACTCCCTCTCTCGTCGTCCTTCACCTCATTGTCTCTTGTTATTGTGTATTAGATGATCCGGAAGAACCACCACGACCGCTCAAGATGATGGCTTCTATTTGGACGCGACAACCCAACAATGATCAAGATACGACCTCTGCCAATCCCCAAACTAAAACTATGGTCATTTACTTGCACGGTAATGCCAGTGCTCGCGTGGAAGTTTTACCGTCGTTATCGTTTTTATTGTCATCCGGTGTGTACGGTGTTTGCAGCATCGATTTTACCGGTAGCGGACAATCGGACGGAGACTACGTGAGCCTCGGATACTACGAACGGTACGACCTCGAGTGTATCTTGCAGTACCTGCAGCAAACCTACGGCAGCGGTTTGGAAATTGTACTGTGGGGTCGTAGCATGGGTGCCTCGACGGCATTGATGCACGCCAGTGAACAATCCAGAGAAGTCATGGCCCTCCGACAGCAGCAACAACAGCAACAACAGCAGCAAGAGCACAACCGGTCTTCCGGAACGAATTATTGGGAAGGACGACCCGATCCCAATTCATCGAATGCCATTCTCAAGGGCTTGATTTGCGATTCTCCGTTTGCGAGTTTGCCACAATTGTGCGAAGAATTGGTCGAAAAGGCGCGAGCTCAGGGGATCATGGTCCCGGGCATTGTTGTCAGTGTTGCCATTGCCTTGATTGCCCGGAGTGTGTCCAAAATGGCGCATTTTTCGATTCGAGAAATTGCGCCCGTCGACCACGTTTCGACCATTGATACGCCGGCCTTGTTTGTGGTGGGCGCCGATGACGATTTCATTCCTCCGCATCATTCGGAAGATTTGTGTGCGGCGTACCGACGAGGAATCAGTACCAATCTGTTGATGGTACCCGGTGGACACAACGATGCTCGGCCCATGATAGTTTACGATGCTATTGGACAATTTTTACAGTTCCGATTGTCATTGACAGGATCCATGATGTTGCCGGTTCCCGATGTAATGCTTGACTCTTATCACCAGAGACCTCCTTGGGCGTATTCATCGTATGGACATAGCGTCTTTAAAGTCCTTTCTCAAAAGCGCAGCTCATCTTCGCTGTCGGTATCTAGTAGTTCTGTTGCCGACAATGCCATTGATGCCACAGACGTCGCCGAAGAATTTGGTATGACCAAGGAACGACAAGATGATATTCAAAACAAGTTGCATCTCATGTTGGGTCAAGGAGAAGGAGGATCAGATTCTGGTGAGCAACAACAGACACAGCAACAGGTGCAATCTTCTGTTCGTACTTTGCAAAACCCACAATCAGCAACATCTTCACGATCCGCCAGGAATGGCAATCAAGTTGCGGCGATGGGAGTTCCCATGGTTGCAACAGGTGTGCCCATGACACACAATCCACCTTCCAGTATGAAGAGTCAACTGGGAGAAGAAATAAATCTGATTGATTTTGCTGATGCAGTTTCGAGCACAGAACCTTCGACCAACACGACAAGTCAGGCTGATGGAGATTTATTGAACCTCGACGATTTTGACAGTGCTGCCTCGTAACCATAAAACAATAATATTGGGAGCAAAGAAAACTAGATTCATTTCTCTCTAGCTAGACATGCCAGAACTATTAAAAAAAGCATCATTTAGCGTACCTTTTTGACCACTCTCAAGTGAATTTTGCACTAGGTAGTTAACGCAAAGATCTGCTACTGTACTTATTCAACCATTTCTTCCAGACAATTCAGGAGGACGATCATAGATTGCCAGCATACCACAGGATAAATCCCACTATAATAACGATTGAGACCATACCCAAAACAGTACTCAAAACAATTTGGAAAAAGGCGTCGGGATCTCCTTCCATTGGAACGGGTACATTCATACCAAACAAGGAACCTATAAATGATCCGAGAGCAACACAGAAGGACCCAACACTGATCAACATGTTGGCCAAAAGCAGACGATTCCGAACAGCATCCAATCTTTGATTGATGAGTTCTTGCGTTGAATCGATTTCACCACGAATCAAATCCAACGAGTTGGTAAGAGAAAAGGCCTGCTGCAAATGCGCTTCCAAAATCAGTTCTGGTTCGTCGGATTCTTCGTCCAGTATTTCTTCGGGAACTGGTTGAATGAACCGTTCGGGGTGCGTCAACAATCTCGACGAGTTCATCAAGGCCATATCTTCCGATTCGTCCAAGGTCAAATTCATAGCCCGAATAAAGCCTTTGACGCGACTCTCCATTTCCTTGATGGAATTCTTCAAATGTCGCAAAATTTCATCTCCTTTATTCGTCGAGGACTTACCAAGAAGTTTATCCATGGCCTCGATCGCATTGGTTTTGAGCTCGTAAGCATCTTTGGCCAAAATTTGGCAGACACTGGCCAACACAGCATCGAGGCATTGCAATTCGAACGGAAGTTCAATCCAGGAACGACTTTCCATCTCTTCCCATTCTCGAAATTCCGATGCATCGGCTGTATCTGCTGTTTCAGACTCCGAGTCCTTTGCCTCGAGCGGCACTACTGGCGCATTACTTTTACTATCGCCGTGTTGTGGGTGGTCAAAAAAGTTTTTCGCACCCTTTTTGAGCAATGCCGTAGTCAACAAATGCTTCTTCGGGCGCGAACTGGTGCTGTGCTCCGATTGTTTAATGTCACTGTCCGTGAGTACCGATGCCGCGGACGTAGAGTGCAAAGAATCTCCAATAGATTCGATTTGTGATTGTGCCGGCATGTTCGCACTTTCTCCAAAAAATCTGCGCTCGAGTTCGCGAGTACCGCCTCGGACCTTCTTTTCTAGATCTTGTAAGAGAGAATCAGCTCCGTCCGGTACCAATACCAAAAGCCGATCTCGGAGTACCACGGCCCGCAAGGGATCAAAATTCAGTAGCATAACGTGACGTCGAACAATCAGTTCAGGTTCATTGGAGGCCGAAAAGGGTGTGACAAGACGTCTCATGTCTCGCGGGTGCAAATAACCGCCGAGTCGCTCTCGGTAGGTGACAGGGCCTGAATGAAATGCACTTTCTACCTGTTTTTCCTTCTGTTGTTCTATGACCTCTTTGTTTGCAAGTGTTGACGGTAATGACATGGAGCTGCGGTGGTGGTCCTTGGCAGCTTTGGATTTTCGGTATTCTTCTTCATCGGCAATGGGAACGCCTGGTATTTTCGGCGGGTGCTCTGTAACGAATGGACCCTGTGGTCCACCAAAACTAACTTCTTTGTTCGAAGAACTTTTGCGTGCCTGTTGGGAATCCTCCGCCGTGAGATTATGACCGGCATCCTGATCAGCTTCGTCGTCATCATCACTACCAGAAGAGGAATCCTGGTCGCCCTTAACTTCGTCGAAACTGGTCTTCAGCATTTTAATCTCCTCTTGCGACATTGAACGGATTGGTTTTCGGCGTTCCGCGGATTGCTTAATGGCTCCCATAACGTACTTGTACAAACTTCGAACACTCAAAGTCATCATTCTACTATCTCCCTCTTGATTTATTTCAAACACTAACAGATCCTGGAGACGGGTTTGCAGTGCCTCGACGGTCCGACCAGAAGGCGCGATGCTGCCTCGACTGTTTTGACCGGTAAACATGCCCATAGAATCATTACCGTTATCTAGATCCAATGTCATGCGAGCGATGGAGGGTCTCATAAGATATCGATTGCTGGCGCCAGGAGATTGGTATCCACTCTGGTATCCACCATTATCCTCGGCGTTTTTGGATCGTCGCATCATGTTTGGTAGTAGTAGTAGTACTTGCACACTTGCACTACCGATTTTTGCAAGTTTCTCTTCAGCTCTTTCTATTTGCTGCTAGTATGTCAACTCGTGTTCTTCTCCTACAGCTTCCTCATTTAGTATGAAATTGCTGCTAGCTGTTAAAGGAGCTTGGCGAATAAAGATAATTACCACTCGTTAATACAGTGAGAGAGATTCAAAAAGATTTACGATTTTGCTTGCTTGCTTTTCCTGCACACAAATATGACGTGTTACTTTGGTCAAATTTTGTCTGCTCGTCAAAATCTTCGAGAATTTTTTTGACTAGACTAACTACATAATAATAATAATAATACGAATAATCGTGAATGAAACATTGGACGCACACGCTAATGATTTTCCTCGTTTCGTGCAAGCGGGAAGAACTTTCGATTATTATTAAGTATTCATTGAGAGATACTACTACTATTAGCCTGCTAGTAGTAGACTACCAAAAACGCATTTCCATTTATTACTTCTACTCCGAGTAGTCTACTAGAGGTAGTACTTTTCAGCAAACCGACTGATGATTTCCGATTGTGCCTGAAAAGGTGTATGGAGACATGCTGTGATCGTTTCATCCTGACAGACCCAAAGACTCAATCTGCTGCTTCTTACAGGAGCTACCTGGGGACTATCAAGTTTTGAATAGGACCTGTACATTTTGAGCTAGTTCGTTGTCATGTCGATAATTACACAACTATTTTCTTGGAGGGACGTGAAAACTTCATTGGAAATGGAATCTGGAAAAATTCTGTTTTTCTTTCTTTCGATATTGGATCTATTAGATAAGGGAAATGCTGCACGTCATCATAATAGTATGTTCGCCATGGGTAACAGAGTCCGCTTTACAGAGTCGTCGAAATAATGCTGACATAACGTTAGACTATACCCTGTTTGTCTATATTTGGCTACAGTGACGTCCACGCGAAGGTAGTAGAAGGGGGAAAATTTTAAAAATAAGAAAATTGTGAACGAAGTAATCTCGTCTAACCAATGCAGCCTTTCATGCTGTAGGAGCGCCTGGTCTTGAAGTTGTTTGGATCTTGGAGCGTGACGTTTGTTGCTTGATTGCGTTGAGGTAATTTTCGAGAAAACAGTAAAAGATGGTTTTCGGTTTCCTCAAAATAATCCATTTCCACTTCGAACTCGTCGCATATTACTACTGACACTAGTCAATCGTCCTCCACTGGGTGTTCTTGCAAAAGCTGTTAGGCGAGGATTGCTGGAACTTTTGCTGATCGACAGCAACAGATGATCCAAACATGGTGTCGACGAACTTTTCTTGGCTGTCAAAAACGAAGCATTCGTTTGAGACGTTTCCCGAGGATCGCATTGCCGTTGGTGGCGACGGTTCCAGTGGCGATCCTTGGCCCGACTCAAAGCTTCTGGTGATGTCGGAAACATATCATTGAGCTTGTTTAGTGCCGCTAATTTGGTGGAAGAAGAATGACCACTTGATTCTTGCTTTGCGCCCACAGCAAGAACACAATGTCCCTTTTGTTTCATGCGGTTCCAAGCATTGCCAAAGGCTAACATGGCCGGTGCACTGTAACTGCGATGTTGAATAGTCAATTGTAGTGTCGGACATTTGGTAACAGATGTTGCTGAAAGGGAGTTCTTCGTCATCGTCAACGAAGCACACTGCGTGCATTTCTGGGTGTGAGCTTTTGAGGACACAAGAAGGACTCGAGGATTGCGGGGTGGAGCGGGTGGCAAGGGAGCACTGTCGTCGAGACGATGCGCTATCTTGCCACAAGAAGATGGTGTCGTCATGACGGGTGTCGTCGCTGATGCGTCAAGTAGTCGAAGCGCCATCTTGTTTGTGGCTCTTTAAATAAAGAAGTAGTAAGGTACTACTGCTGTAGTAGGTTTTAGTGTTTCGTTGTGCTTTACCAGTCTGCTACAAGTACTAGCTACTACTAGCTAGTAGTAAGTAGAGTAGTACCAGTAGTACCCGGAAAACCCAGCCAATGAGAGTACGCAAACGCTAAAAAAAAAGAGAAAAGAAGCATGTGAGAGGACATTTTGATTGGTGAACAAGTCTCTTAATAAAACATTTTAAGGGAGATTCATAGAACACCACGTGTTTTGGGTGTCGCATGGCTTTGGGGAGACTCTCGCGGGGTGAAGAGAACCCCCTTCCCCCCCTCCCCCTGTATTGCAATATTTTATCATAGAATCGTTCCCAGATTGGCCGCATCTCGCTGTGACCCATGCCCAAGTTGCGTCCACGCAAGTAATGAAGCTGCAGCTCAGAGGCCTTGCATGGGAGCAGGCGTTCAAATGGACTAGGTGAGGGCGCCACTACTGGGAGTAAAACCCTTGCGTTCTTTGGGGGAGGCCGGGTGTGTATCCTGAACGTCCGTTTTTCGATTGGCTCTTGCCAGTATAAAAAAGAACTGGAAAATCTAGAAATCTACAACAAGGGTACCGTTCTGATTGTGAAACATGCTTTAGCTATTAGTTCGAGCGAGTAGCTCAATGACATTACTAGCCTAGCAAGCTTCTCGTAGTATTTAGCTACATGAGTACAAGTAGTTGGTACCAATAGAAGAGCCAGATAAAGAATGGTTCACTAACTACTAGTTAGCTAGAGCATTCAATTGTCTTTAAAAATAAATACAGTAACTGCGAACGATCCAGTGAAGTATTTTCGGAGTACTGGTACTAGTAGATTGCGAGCCGTGCTCGCATCAGGAAGCACAATAAGAAGCAGTCCTCGAGTAGTCTACTCCGAGTATTATTTTACTTTGTTCAAATTTCAAATTATGCTCACATGAACCATGCAAAGAAGCAATCATTATTACTGGTATTACTACTACAATCCTGCATGTTTGCAGTCATGGCAAGACGCAAGACTTTCTCTTTGTAGGCTTGTTAGTTAAAATAATTATTACGGAGTATTAATTATGTATGATTTTTGGTCCATCAGTGGTCAAAATCCCTCGGGAGTTCTTTTGATCCAAATAGAGCCAAAAAATAAAAATTCTGAATTTGAGAATCGTGACGTTATTTTTTTCACGTATTAATCGATTGGCAAAACGCGTGCTGACCATGAGATGGCTACGTCCTTAATTTGCGCCCATCCATGCTGATGCGGGGAACTTTAAAGTATTAGTCTACCTGGTGCTGTAGAGTGGGCAGCCAACAAAGCAAAATACTCATGATGCTGCAGGCTTAGAATTTCCTCCACGTCTTTCTGCATCTAAAAAAGAACTGAAATATCCATTTGACGGCGCTTGCAGGATCGATAATATCGCCGCTCACGATGCCTGGTACGTTTGCCTTTGAAGCTTGCACTGCTTTTTCCACGGCTGCTGCAGCATCAACTATCCAGGGCTCTTGCTCCTTTCGCCGATATGGTTTGCTGTTTAGGACTCTTTTGCTTTTGTTTTTTGTCATTTTAGGCATTAAAAAAAGCAACCCTTCGAGTTTTCTTCATTCGACAGAAGAAGCCGCGAGAGGCGCGAGTGGAAGTCCTACAATCAGTGATTCAAGCGAGAACGAGCTTCCTCCTGGTTGCGATTTCGCGAACAACCGGATTGACAAATCCAAAACTTATCACACATGTGTAATTGGAGCTGGTCTCTCCGGAACGGTGTTTGCAGAGCGGACTGCGAATTTACTCAAGAAGAAAGTCTTGGTGATTGACTCACGACCTCACATTGGTGGAAATTGCTACGATTTCATCGATCAAAAGACTGGAATTTTGAGAAATCAATACGGCTCTCATTTGTTTCATACTAAAATTGAACGTGTTTGGGACTATGTTACCAGTAACCCCAAAGCTCCTCGATGGAAACCCTGGTATCACCAAAAATTTGGTAGGATCAACGGTACACTCTATTCCGAGTATGGCATGCTCAATGGAACTTACTATGTCCCGATTCCTGTCAACATTAGTACCGTCAACCGATTATTTGGCCTCAACATACAAACTGAGGATGAAATGAACGAATGGCTTCAAACGGTGCAGATCCCCTGCCCACCTGAAGGGTGCCAAAACGCAGAAGAAATGGCCAAGTCGAGAGTTGGCGAGGCTCTATATAAGGCAATTTTTGAAACATATACGATCAAACAATGGGATAAATCGCCCAAGGATCTGGATGCTTCTGTTTCAGCGCGAATACCGGTGCGATCAAATGCTGATCCGCGCTACTTTGCTGATAAATGGCAAGCTCTCCCCGGAAAAGGATATACGGCATGGTTTGAAGCCATGCTTGATCACCATCTAATTGATGTTGTCTTGAACACTGACTTTTTCGACCACAAAGATTATCTTGAGGGCCCTGCTTGCGAAACCATTGTCTACACAGGTCCCATAGATCGATACTTTGCAAGTCTGGGTTTCGAAAAACTGCAATATCGCTCCATCACCTTTACTGAAGAACGATACTACAACCATCCGGGATATATTCTTCCTACACCAGTATTAAATTACCCAGGACCTGAAACTCCTTACACAAGAGCCATTGAGTACAAGCACTATTTGCATCAGGATTCACCACACAGCATCGTTGTCAAGGAAACAGCTTCAGATGATGGCGAGCCGTACTATCCTATTCCCAACAACCGCAATAAAGAATTGTACGAAAAGTACAAGCAAAAAGCCGACGAACTAGAACAGGCGGGGAAGTTTGTATTTGTTGGCCGGTTGGCAAACTACAAGTACTTTGATATGGACAAAGCAATTGACAATGCCCTTTCTCTTTTTGAGAAACGAATTGATTCCATGGGCGGTCTTGAAGCCACCATAAATGGTTCTCGGTTGTCATGGTCGGAACATTTTCGCGGAACGCACTTTCATGATTATCGAGCATTGATAGATCAAAAGATTGAACGGCGCAGAAAGCTTCGGAAAGCAGAGTTTGACACTGTTGCAACAACGTGGATAAAAAAATTGAAACTATCATGCAAACAGCCCTTTTACAGAGGTGAATTTGGAATGGAAATGAGGGCCTACGTCCCCTGGGCATACTACCGAAGCAATCATGGTTGTTACTACTTGCATACTACTGGTAGTGTCGGTAGCAAATACATGTACTGGTTTAGTGATGCCCATGAAGTTCGAAAGGGGGCAAAACGCGGGCATGTCAAACCATATAACAACCCTGTTTTTCCTACAAAGGAGGGTGTGCATGTGTCTAGCATCTCCAAGGATGCACCCTGGCAAGCGCCGCCCTTCCGTGAGTTCTTTCGGCATCCGGATGCCGATTCTTTTGAAGAGCTACAGGAGAAACCTTTAATTGTAATCATGAACAAATATCAGACCGAATGGGGAGGTCCACCTGCGAACTTTTTTAGCCAGGAAATGCTCACCAAGATGCTGGATTATTTGGTACCAAAGTACACAGTTCTGTACAAGCGTCATACTGCATCTAAGCTTGAGGACAACTCTGAATTTTTGGATTTGAACGAAAAAGACCACATTCGCCAGAACTATCCAGCCGTGGTCTTCTACGAAGACTTGCAACGAGGACTAGATGATCCGGAAGACCAAAATTTGCTGCAGTTTTCTATTTTGTCGCTTGGAAAGCATTTTTTGGCGGTTCAGGGAGGGACGGCAGTAATTTCCTCCTGGTTTGGTGGAACGACGTCGATTTTCCTTAAGGAGGGCCCGCACGAGAAGCTTGCATATGATGGATACTTCCACAAATTTTCCAACTCTAAAATTGTCTGGAAAAATAACGAAGAAGACTACATAGACCATGTGAAGGAGATTTTGTAAAGAACAGCGCAGAGACACCTGGTGTTTCATGAGCAATGAGCAGTATTCTAAGGAGCTTGTTGAGAATAGCCCACTTTAACGGTACCCTGGTGGCTGTTGACTGGTGACTTCATCAACGATTGCTTTCTTTCAGCACTCGCGTCTTCAATGCAACTTGGAAAATGACCTTCACTTTAGAAGCGAAAGTAAATCGTGCATGCTTTCTTTCGTGCTACTACAGTGCTCCAAGTAGTCGTAGGGCCTAGTAGACTAGTCTAGGTGGGCTGCATCTGCTGCAGCGACGATCCTTGTTCGAGTTCGAGTTGAGAGCAGAATCCGAGACGAACAGCCACATCTAGGACTCTGAAAACTCTGAAAATGAGTGCGGCATTTTTTGATTGCGACCAGGTGTCCGCCACAATCGTACAGTAAGTTTGATTGTTTGAGCATGATTAGAGTCATTTGATCATTATTCTTTTGTTAAGTCTTACAGTCATTCATCCATTGACAATCTCAACATTGTTCCATAAGTAGAGTGGTGGTACCATTCACGGGTGTGCCAGTTCTTCAGAATTTAAAACCAGTGTTGTGGCCACTGTCATTACCGGTAACTTCTCCACTTGTTACCATATCAGGGATCTACAACCACTAAAAAGAACTGTAGTTTTCATACAATTAGTTTTCATACAATTCTAGTACTGATGTGACAAAAGTTATAGTGAAAGGCAACGCAACAGGACCTACTGCTCTTTATATTATCGAATGGCAGAAGCAACGAGTGTATCTTCACTTGCAGAAGCGGCATTCAGACGGGAACTTGTCCAGTATCTAGACAAAATCCTAGATACTGTTGGCGCGTTAAAGGCAGAAGTTCCAATCTGCTTTACGAAAGCAGTTGACAATTTGGACTTGGAAGGACGTTGTATTCGTCTCAAAGACCATCTAGAGAAATTAAGTCAGAGTGCTAGTGTGGATCTATTCCAAGACGATTTTCGAAACTTCTTAAGAATCCTCCAGGATCTCTCCAGCTTGCTGTCAACTTTAAACGGATCCACCTTTGCTCCTGAGCGTGCTTGGGTCAGATGGTTCCGAAGTGGAAGTGGCAAGTTCATCAAACAGTTAGAGAATGTCAGCAATCAGCTCAATGATGCAATAGCCGATCACATCCTAAACGTGAACATCAACTTGCCTGATAACGAAGTGAGCGAGGAGAAAAACTTTCCTCCTACGATTGACGACATGCAGCTGAGCAGGGCAGTGAATAATGCAGAAGAGGAACAGGAAGCACCAGTGCTGACCTTTTCAGCGAACACTCGGTTATGCCTTCAAGAACCCGACAAGAACACTGAGCGCTTCAGTATAGGCACTGCGTCGACAGCAAGCTTGAGCTCCACAAGCAGCCCCAGCAACTGTTTTGAATTAGACGCCAACTCCATCTTAAGCGTCGACGAAGCTATCAATGCCACCAAGGTGTATTGGGACTTTTCTCCGCGCGAGATACGACAACACAAGTGGTGGGGAAGCAGTAGCAATGTTTCCAGGTCGCGAAAGGATCGCATAGAGCTTTGCATCAAAACTCAAGTGCTCAGAGAAATGCCCCAAAATATTCCCGTGAAGGAACTTCGTGTAGTCCTGGCCCAGTTGGAAGCCGGTGATACTTCTCCTGGTATCGTGGCCGGAAAGGCTGCCGTGTCAACCATCGGGGCCCTGGGAGCACTTTTGGTATCCCCTCTTGTTGACCTGGGAGGCGTTTCGGCCAAGGATGCCATCTCTCATACGGGCGACTCAGCCGGTGCTGTCTTTTCTCATTATCTGGTAGAATTCGAGCTAGAGAATGGAACAGTTGGCACCATCGAGAATTGCGTTGAGGATGTTTACCTCTACGCTGGTCGTTCATCTCGCCCACTACAGCACGTTGTCTCGAGAATCCCCATGGCCCCTGGATCAATGGGCAGCCCAGACTCCCTAACGAAATCTATTTACTTGCGAGATCTCATTCGATTTCGCAACGAAGAACGTCAAAGGCCGTACCGACTGCTTGATAATAACTGCAAGCATTTTACATACAATGCCTTGACAAGTGGAAGGCTTTTTCCCAAGGCTGGCAACTTTGAAGGAGACAGCACCGATGCTTTCTTCACGGTATGCCAGGGATGCTACGTGCAGAAAGATTCCTTTCCGCTCTTTGCCGACTATGATTTCACCCTGAAAGTTATTGAAAAACTTGACTTTGATGATTCTTTGAGAGCAATTGCAGACGCATAATATAAACTAGACTACGTAGTTTTTATTTCATAACGCTTATGCTTTGAGGAACCACTTTTCTACTCTGTACAATATCTACTCAAATTACTACTAGTACTTGTCTGTTAGCTAATCCTTATACTCTGTAGTGCTCGGTCCAATATTGGGAGTGAGTGTAAAGCAGCTAGCGGCTTTAGAAAAACCATGCCATTGATCGTAACGTTCCCACAACGCCTGTGCAACATATGCTAGCTTGATATTATGTTCCTCAACTTCTTGCACGGCCGCAGACACAGTAGGAGTCCAGTCATAGGTTTCCTTATTGTCGGTCTTTGTGAAAGGATAATCCAGTTTAGTTGCTTCCAAAGTTTCTTTGGTAGGAAATCCACTGCTGCTGGCCGCAAGCAAGCATACGAGACTCGAATAAAATTGCTTCAAAGCCCTACGATCGACAGCTTCATCACCAATGACTTGACAGACCTTTTCGAGTCCCCATAGACTTGTAAGGGAGTGCAAAATCAAAAAATTGCCATGGTCGTCCTTGTCACGAGTTGCCAGATATATTAACGTGCACGTTTGATACATATTCTTCCAAATCTGATCCAGTGGATCATTGTTGAGCCATGTCGGTAGGTCCGTGGCTACAGGATGAGGAGTGGCAAGAACTTTGGCGAGATTCCACTGAAAACCTGCTGGAATTAGCTCGGGATGAAATTCTTCTCCCAATCTCGCCTTGCTTTCTTCGACCCAAGTCTTTTGAAGGTTTTGGAACTGATATTCTTTGGCGATACGAAGCATGGAATCTAATGGTGTATCGTCTTGGACCGCATCTTCTTTCCATTTGGATTCGTCGACACCAATGTGACAATAATTCAAGTAGGCGAGACCTTCGATGGTCATCCACTCATTTTGAGCGTCGATGCCCCAACCTAAATGAATAATACCGTGCGCTAAAGCACCCGCTAAACCACTCAACAGATCCGGGGCATATTCTTTTACCAGAGCATTGATGTCGCCATTAAATACGACTTGCTTTTCCTGTTCTAGAAAGGAGCACATTTCTTGCCATTTTTCTTTCTTGCCTCGTAATGCTTTCCATTCCACTTCTTCGATGGGTTTGACTTGATCCCATGATGCTGGAATATGTTCGATTTCAAGATTGTATGGAGTCAACGTTGTGTATTGATCCCAGTATTCCTGAATTCGTTCGGACGGAGCATTCAACTTGTCCAGGGCTACAATAGCGTGCTTCGCGTGATTGGACAAATAGCCTTGGAATTCAATAAAGAAGTCCTTGTTGCTAAGAAGTCGTTGCGTGGGAAGTTTCATGAGATGGTTCGACCTGATTCTGAGAACTGTATTTTTTGTGAGTAAAGGGAAGATGTGATGGCACATTGGCTCCAACAGTGTTGTATGCTCTTTGGAAATCACAGTCGTGCTGCGACGAACAATGGGAAGCCGAATGAATTCGAATGAATGATTTTCAAGCATATTAATTACCAGTAGTAGCATCGTTGTGATAGTACCGTAGTAAGATACTACCAGTGCTAGCTACCATTATTTTAGTCTACTAGTGCACGGAAGGAAGGGCTCACGGAGAGTGGGCTTATCATAGTCAGACAATGAACGCGTTGGAATGCACCCTTTGTTATGACCCCTCCATTAACAAGCAACAACACCAAATTTTCAAAGAGTGAAGCAGTTACAGTACCCGTCGAGAAGGTCATAATTGACCAACCTCCCTATTAAAAAAATCTCTTAATCAAGATTCTTTTAACAATCTCCAAAAAACGTCATTGTAACGTACTACTACTGGTACTACTATCGGATAGTACGAGTACTGGTAATTGAATATTGGCTGCTGGAGTATCAAAGTATAGTACCAGGTACAGTACTAGAGCTAGATTACTGTCTAAAAATAAATGTCCCTAAAAGTCGCTCCTGTAAACTAGTAGTCTAGTACTGTAGCTACAGGTACCACCTGGTATTGTCAAGACTTATTCTAGTACGGTAGGATTACCTGGTAGTAGGGTAGCAATGACTTGCTTGCCAGTCTAATTAGTACAGTACCATACTACTCTAGTTGTATGCGGTACTGGTACCTGGTAGCAAGACGGCCAAACTTTTGAAAAGGCTGCACACAGTTTGAAAAGTCGTCCGTACTACCTGGTACCAGGTAGTCATTCTGAACAGTCTTTTTTGGAAGATGTCTTTGCTTCCCCTGCGTGTGTTTATTCTTTACTCTTTACTGTATGACCTGAACGAACGCCAAAAAATCAATACTGAATCACAAGCATTCAAAGCCTTTCTTCAGACTCCGAACTAAAAAGCAACCTATATAACAAGTCTTTTCACACCCCCCACCCCCCACCATTGATCGTCATGTCTGCTATCCTCCTCTTGTACATCATTGCATCCTTGTTATTGTCGCTCATTCAATGTCATGTAGTAAGGGCTGAAGTTATTGTGGAGATTCCGAAGCGCAGTCGCGACTACGATGTCTACAGTGGCATCTTAAAGCGCATCGACGATCGCCTGGACATGTTCATGAGCACGCCCGAGCAAGCTGTATCTCTCCTCGAAACCTACCACAAGAATCAAGGATTTCGTCCTCACGGATTGCACGCAACAGGACGAGACCGGGTCTTGTCTTTTTTGTACAGCCTCAGCGAAAGCTTTGATGGGCTGAACGTGTATTTTGGCACAGAACAAGGCGAGTACTTTACCTACTTTCCCACAGAAGGTGTCTACCGAGAACCAGGAAATTCTGGATACCGTCTCGACGACCCAGTGATGCAAAAGTACTGGCCTGTATGTGTCAAGGGCGAGGATGGATCTCAGGAGAACTGTCAAATGAAGGAAGGGGACAGCTTCATTCAGTGTGTAGAGGATTGCCAGCTGGAAGTGTGCCCGGACGAGATCTCACAGACCGCTTGTCAAATTCCAGAATGGAATGTAACAGACAGACAGCGGACATCGCAATCCTGCGAGGACACGATAAAATGGTGTCCCAGCTACACCATAGAACAAGTGGGACCTGCTGCACTTGAAAATGGTACGGATGACGGCCGTCGAGGTTACGTCCCCACCAGTTATCATTGCATAGATGAGTCAGGAATGTTTTCACAAACGCCTGGGATCGTTCGAGCTTTGAGCTCTGATGAATCTCAAACTTTTTCCAATGGAACATGCTCCCATTGGGATGGCAGCCCCGTGACGCGTGTAACCGTCGGACCCTTTGCGTCGTGCCAAGAATATGGCGGCGACGACGACAATGAATCCTGCAATACAACCTACGTGGGTGTTATTCGAACTGTTGATTATGATCGACGTCTACGGCCTTGGTACATTACTACCAGAGAGCAACAGAGCCCTAACTGGAGTCCGCCCTATCCCTTTCACAGCTTCGGACAAGGATCGATAAGACATATTGGGATAACATTCGCCAGTCCCTACTACAGCATTCAGCGCAGCGAAAAGAACACAACCAGACACGTCTTTGAGGGCGTTTTTGCTGTTGACTACTCGCTTCAGGATATTTCTACTTATCTCATGAATGATTTTGGAAACGTTGACGATATGGTCGTTGTTCTGTTCGAACAAGCCGAACCATATTATGTCGTGGGAATTTCGACCGAAACAAACTCTGGATCTTCTCCTTCCAGCCGCAGCTCCAAAATCTACCGAAGTGTGAAATCATCGGATCCGTCCGTTCTTTGTACCCCAGCCGATAAGGAGGAGGACTGTGAACTAACTCGTGTTCCAGCTACCGATTTTCGAACAGGCGACAACCTTGATGACATTGTCAGTCGCGCTGCTCAAGCCCAGGCTGATGCAGGTTTTCCTGCGAGAGAAAGAGTCATCGTCAAAGACCCGAATGGATCTGGAAGTTACATCAGTCAGTCCTACAAATTCGAACAGGGCGGCCTCAAATGGGTGATTCTTTTGGCTGCGCCCATTCAGCGGGTGTCTGTGGACAGGCTGGAGCAAGGTTCCACTGCGTTTATCATTTTGATAATAATAGCGACGGTAGGAACGCTTGGAAGCTCGGTCTTGTTCGGTATGTGGTACCGCAATAGAGATAGGCCAAGCGTCAAGTGCGGTGATTTTCCATTTACCTGCGCTTTCCTTCTGGGTTGCATATTGCTGAACCTTTCGTCGTTCCTGTCTCTGGGAGAGAATACAGACGAGATGTGTATGGTCCGGATGTGGTCCTTCAACTTTTGTCTTTCCTTGATGATCGCCCCTTTGTTTGCGAAGGTATTTCGGGTCTACATTCTTCTTGGTGGTGCCAACAGAATGCGGCGTGTCACGATGAATCATAAACAAACAGCCTTGCGAACGTTGCCAATCATCTTATTTCAACTTGCCATCCTTGTCGTCTTCACTATTGTGGATCCTCCAGCTGCCGAAGAGAGCGTTACCACTGATTCTGGTGTTCCACAACAAAGCATACAATGCCATTACGAAACGCATGCTTTCACCATCACGCAGGTGCTATATAATTCTTTCTTGGTGGTACTCGGCTGCTATCTGTGCTTTCTTAGTCGCAATTTGGATGTTCGGTATGGGGAAGCAAGGCAGCTTTTCTACGGTGTTTACAACATTGCTATCACAGGAGTTGTCTTTGTTTTACTGCTGGTATTTGCAGATGCGGCACCTGCTGCCCTGCACACTTTTAGGGCAGTCTCAGTCTGTTGGGGGACACTGCTGACGGGCGCTGTGTTTGTTCTGCCACGGGTATTCCAAACCACGACGGCAAATTCGTCCTCTTTGATGAATATTTCTGGTCTCTCCGCGCCAGACTCGAACTCAGCATGTTTACCTGCTGCACCGTTCGAAAGACCCGTCAAAACCCAGTTGGAAGAAATACAAGATCTTGATTCCTGTGCAATCATACTAAATTCAGATTCATTGACGAACAAAGATGAGACACAATTATCCGAAGAAAGCAGAAAATCACCAGATGAAAAGAAGGATTCCGATTCTTTTCGAATGGTCCTCTCGGGAGTCTCAAAGTTGACGAGGTACGGCTAGACATGGTGCTTGTGGTAGCAGTTAACAAATATTTCTTCAAAGCATCAAAATGGCTCCAGAGTGTCAATGCCAAAACCTCTTGATCCAAAAAAATACAGCTTGGGTCCACGGTGCATATCAGTGCGTAAAGGCGGAACAACGTCTGAGCAAGAGCAGAATTACCAAACTAGCCGAAAAAGAAAAGACCGGAACGTGATTACGGAGGATCACAACAATATCACCAGAATTGCACTAGCTGATTGAGGCATTGGCCTATCTAGCAGTGTTTTTGGACCAAAGCAAACGGAACCGCAGACACCTGAAAGAATATATAAGTGATGTATCTTTATTAGTAAGTGCAATAATTAAACGTCCACCATGGTAACGCCCGTATCACGCTCAATACGCTTTCGAAATAGCTTCCACAATTGAAAGGTGACATTGCCTGCACAACCATTTCCAATGGATTTCCCATCAATGGACACTGCTGGTTTTAATTCAGCGGTAGTGGACGTAAAAAATGCTTCTTTTACGTTATCTCGCAGCTCCTCTAGGGTCAGAGGACGCTCTTCGACAACAAAATTTGCATTTCGGGCCTCGTCCAAGAGAATATTCCGCGTAATTCCTGGCAGTATATTGTGTGTGGTAGTAGGATGCGTCACAATGGTGCTCTTATCATCGTCCAAGACAGCCCAAAAATTGCCGTGGGCACCCTCTACTGCCATACCATCTTTGTGCAATATGATCTCGTCACAATTCTGATCTTTGGCATCCTGATAACTCAAAACATTGGCCAATAAGTTCACTGTTTTTATATCAACGCGACCCCATCTTCGGTCCGGACCAAGAGCGCAAGTAAAACCTTGATGCCACCGTTCCAAGGTGGGATACCTAATTTCTTGACAAAATGCATAAACGGTAGGTAATACAGCATCAGCGTCGGAAGGGAAAGCGTGTGTACGGATCATGGGAGCACCTCGCGTAATTTGAAGGTACATCATAACACGTTCGGGTTCGGTGGTGATCATTGTTGTGGTAGTGCTGCTGCTGCTGCTGCTGCTGCTGCTGTTGTTTTTGTTGTTGAAATAAGACTGGTCAAACTGATTCTTGGCAATGAGAGTATGGAACAAATCTGCTGCATGGTCGTCGTCATCGAAAGGATAAGGTATCCGCAAGAACGAGAGACCTCGTTTTAGACGTTGCAAATGCTGTTCCAGCGCAAATGGTCGACCTTGATAAAATGGTATGGCTTCATAAATTCCATCACCAAAGAGGAATCCACGATCTTGTGGAGAAATTTTGGCATCCTGTTTGGGCAAATAGTTACCATTCAAATACACAATGTTTCCTCGTTCAGCTGTGGTGGTGGTGGTGGTTGTACCAAAGGCAGCAACCGATCCGCGAACATTTAATTCTTGACGGACACTTGTACGACAGAGCATGTTACCTGCCCTCGACAGAAGCGTACGTAGGCTCATAATAAGTGTGTCGTCTTGCTACAAACAATTATTAGCAACTTTGTATTAGTAATATACACTGGCAAAGAGCAAAATATTTAATAGACTCTCTAGTGATAGTAGGTCTAGTCTAGTCTAGTAGTAGTCTAGTCTACGTAGTAGTAGTCTAGTCTAGTCTACTACCAGGTACTAGTAGACTACTACGTACTGGACTGGTTACCTGGTGCTGTAGTACCTGGTAGGTCGAAATTGTAGGCGGAACAGATCCGAAAAGATCTTGGGTTTCTCTCTCTCTACGATGACAACGCCACCCGGGCCTGGTGAGCATTGTGAAACGTCATTTTTTCCAGCTATCTACTGGTTGACTACATCAGAGAATGACCATCTGGGTAAATCCCGATTCCCTGTGTAAATTACCCAAACACAAACCCTACGGGGTATGGTTATTGAACCTGTGTACATTGTTGTAGAATTATGTAATTAACCAAAATTAGT
>Ga0210036_1000638_pt1 | contig 41081 bp, 40 predicted proteins | sample CryGeymeta201515_FD_185469 | JGI IMG/M metagenome (GOLD analysis project Ga0210036, IMG submission 185469) | Groundwater microbial communities from Crystal Geyser aquifers in Utah, USA - Crystal Geyser metaG 2015-15 (SPAdes) (version 2) | ecosystem: Environmental > Aquatic > Deep subsurface >...
ATCTTCCAAAAGGAATTGACTAAAAGACGCTATCCCCCTTAAAGGCTCTTTCAAATCATGTGAGGCAGAATAGGTGAAGGCATCAAGCTCTTTATTGACGGATTCAAGTTCCTCTGCCCGTGTTTTTAATTCAATATTTGCCTCTTCCAATTCTTGAGTTCTTTTCTGAACTTTTTGCTCCAAAGATTTCTTTTCAATGGAAAGCTCATCCATCGCCTTTTTCAAATTTTCTGCCATCTGATTAAAAGAAACAGCTAATTCCCCAATCTCATCGTTAGTTTTAATCTCAACGCGATTTCCTAAATCGCCGCTGCTAATTGCATGAGAAGTCTTGGTTAGAGATATAATAGGAGTTGTTATTCGCGAGGAAAAGAAAAAGGATAAGGCAATTCCAATTACTACTAAGATTAAGATTATTCCCAAACTAACCTTAAGGATATTATTTGTCCTGACATGAATGCCCTTCAGGGAAATTCCAAGAAGAACCGCACCAATTACCCCTGGCTTTTCTGTGTCTAACCCTTCGGCCTCCTCAATCAACGACTTCTTGTCTGTGCTGATAGCAACAGCTCTGCCAAAGTGAATGGTTTCCTCCTTCTCACCTAAACAAACAGTATCCTTTGACAGGAATATTTTTTTGGTTAATTCCCTGTAAACACTGCTCATCTTTTTTGGGTCAGTATGGGCTAAAGCACCATGACAAATGGTACATTGATTAAGGCGAGTACTTTTACCTATTTCTTTTGGTTGAGTATGAGCTAAAACTTTACCATGCTTATTTAATAGAGCTACGAAGACAATATCAGGGTTAAGCATGGCTGCTTCAATCAATGAATCAAGCTCATGAAAAAGATTTTCAGTCAAGATGCCATCTCTACTGGTATATGCAAGATTATGGGTAATCTCCATTCCTCTTTTTATTAATTCATTTCGCAACAGATTTGAGGCACTTGTCAGAAAATACCAACTCAAGATAATAGCAGAGACAGTCATCAAAATGCTGCCAAAAAATACCAATTTGGTTTTTATGCTTACCTTTTTCATTGTTAAAACTCCGGAAAAACCATACTTATATTTTCTATAATTTCATCAGAGCGTTCTTCAAATAATCTTAAATCCATAGGGATTTTCTTGCCATAAGATGATTCACTTCCCAGACAGAGGTAGGTTTCTTTGAACATCTTCTTGATTTTTCTATCAAGGGTAAAATTTTCCTTGTTTTGTAGTATGACAGGAGAAAGCAGGAGATAGTTTGCATACGCCATCTTATACCAGAGCTTCAACTCTTGCGGCGATTGATTTTCCCCTTCCTTGATGATTAAAGTAAATATATTCCAAATGTCATAGAAGATTAGTTTTTCGAGTGTTATGTAGAAATTATTATTTCTTGCTTTCAGGGCAGATTTAATCTCTGGTTGGATGTCTACTCCAAACCTTGCCTTTATTGTATTCATTACTGGCTCTACGAAAGGAATAGCTTTTTCAACCTTTTCATATCTTTTATTCTTGAAATTATCTAACATTGATTTGTAGACCTTGACTGGAGCAATTTTTAATTCGGATTGATATACCCCAGCATTTGAATAGGAAATAAAGAACAGACAGAACATAAGGATTGTTATCGTACAAAATAGTTTCTTCACTTCTATATTGATGTTCTCTAATTCTAAAAGAGACTTCAATGCTTTTTCTGCTGCCTGCTGAGATAGAACACAAGCAACAGAGGCTATTTTACTTTCCTGCCAGCCAGCTTTTGCAAAGGCAAGGTCGTCTTTTGCTTTTGCAAGCCAGATTTTTGCCACTACTTTATTCTTTCCCATACAACACAATCCCTTTTGATAAAATTGTCCGAACAAAGATACTGTTCATTCCCTTCGCCCATTCCCACTCCTCTGGAGTATAAACCAGAGGCTCAACTGGATATTTAATTCCAAACTCTCTCCTTATGCTCTGTATTACCTCTACTACCCTATCTACAAATCGCTTGTGTGTCTTTTTTATAATTAGTAAATCTATATCTGAGGATTTTTTCTCTGCACTACTTCCATAAGAACCAAATAAGATTATCCTCTCAGGTTTGTAGTCTGAAACTATAAAATCAACTAACTTCTTTAATCCAAATAAGCCCTTAAATTTTGTATTCATAGATTTTTCCTGTTTTTTATCCCCGGTTTTGTAACAACCTGAACGATTACCAAATCTGATACCTGTATGTCGATTAAAAATCAAACACTGTTTCCAAGCTCACCCCATCATTCTTAAGCTCATCACCCTTTTCCATAGTCCGCTGATATGCGGCTCTAATCAAAAAGTGTTCTACTGGAGAAATATTAACCCCGATACTTATAGATTTGCGAGCACCCTTATTAGTTGTGTCTTCTTCCCATGGGTCAATGATTTCATATCTAATTGCCGGGGCAAGAAAATGGACATATTTTTCTTGTAGTATCTTGTAACTTGCGGCAATGTAAGCCGATGATTGGTGAATCTTTTTGTCAGCCCTTGGATTCTTGCTTGGGTTAACATCAATGCCTATTCTCCCATATTCACAAGCTACATCCAATTTATCTGACCCATAAAGCAGATGGTAAAAGGTATAATCACAACCATATGTTTCGCTATCGTTATATTTTGCCTTAAAGTATGAGCTGCCAAACTCCAAGCCTTCCATAGGCAATAAGGCTAACCTGACGCATACCGGTTTGTCACCATTGTTATCAAGATATTGCCGTGCATTTGTATGAAAATGCTCATACATATAGCCGGCTGAGTTAGTTCCCATCATATCTTCAAGCTTAAGGGTTTGATGTGAATCCCCCGGACCATTAGTCATGGAAACATTATAAAGCAAGGCAACTTGCTTGGTCAGGTTTTTCTTGCCAGAAACAAATACCCCTGTATCCCACCAACCGGAAGAACGCATTACATTTCGGTAGAGATAGGGTGCCACTGTGAATATCCTGAATTGAGATGGAGGATAATAACTTTTATCCTGTGTCCCTATTGGCACAAAATCCCTACCCATAGCAAGGCTGAACCACTCTTTTGGTGACCAGACACCCCGCAATTTACATATTTTAACACTTTCAGCCCTGTAAAGCTCAAATTCTGCCTCTGCCTTCAAGTCCGGATTGAGCTGTGAGAGGATGTCAATATATCCACTCATAGGAATAAAAACACTATGCCCAGCAAGTTTGGCATCACCTGCATTTGCATACTTCCCAAATTCATCCTTTCCATAGTTGTAGAATTGGCTTGTTAGAAACACATACATCTCAGGTAGAGCCGCCTTAAATCCATATTCCAACCCTTCCTCTTGAGCACTTACTGATGATGAAGTCAGTAAACCCAAAATTAGCCCAGTACAGATAGACAACGAAATTTTTTTACACATTTTCCTCTCCTCCTTTTGTTTCCAATCGATTTTTTAGATATTCCTTTATTTTTTCTAAGAAAGCACAATACAGCGGTTGTGTTTGTTCGATAAATTTTTTTATAGAATCCCATCTTATATCTAAGTATTCATGAGCAATGATGTTTCTTAGTCTTACCCATCCAGACAGTTTTTCAATCCCTTCTTTATCAAATTCATTTACTAAAGATAAAGAGAATGCTATCTCTCTATAAGTCTCTGGTAATGTTACCTTTTCAATGGTAAGGATTATTTTCGAAATATCAATCAAAGAATTTATAAGATTCTCAACCCATCTTTCTACATCCCTTCTTTTACTTCTCTGTGTCTTATAAACCTCCCATGTAAGTGGTTTAAATAGTTGATAGTCTTGTACCTCTTCTTTAAGGAAGTTTATATGTTTTATTAATCTTTCTTTTAATTCTTCTTTCATGTTTTCTTAACCTCTATCAAAAAATCATCAATAAGCATCTCCCTAAAATCAATAGCTAAAGAAGTAATTATTTCCATAAAATCTAAATAAATTCCCCAACTTTTAATGATGATAGGAATACCTCTAATGGCACTATCTGAAATTGTTGCCGGTGCGCGGTTAAGGGTAATAAGTCCTACCTCTTTCTTTAAGATTCTCTCCAGATCTGTCCATATTCTGGTCTCTTGGTCATAATAAATAAGTTCTTCAACTTCAATTGGTTTGGTATGTTTTGGATAAAAATAGACCGCTATATCAACATCGGATGAAAGTCTTGCTTGAGCATTTGCATAGGAACCAAATAAAAAGGCAAAAGCTACCTCTTTTTTTTTATTAAAATATTCTGTCAACTCTTCAATAATGTTCTTTGTCCGAATATCTTCCATTTTATGACAACCTCCTTAAGCAAAAAGCATTTAGCCATAAATATAAGGGTTCAAGTGTCGGATTAATACTCTTACCTTCAGTATATCTCCCCTACCCCCTCACCTCTGGTATTTTCGAGACCAGTGACCAGTAGATTTCAAACTGTTCCAACACCTTGACAAAATCTTCAAAATTCATTGGCTTAGTAATATATGATGTGGCACCACCCTGATAAGATTTAATGATATCTTCATCTCTTTCTGATACAGTAAGCATAATAACCGGAATAGCCTTGTAGATGGGATGTGCCTTAATCTTTTCCAACACTTGGAAACCGTTCATCAATGGCATATTAATATCCAAAAGGATAAGCCCTGGCGTAGAATGTTTATCTTGACTATAAATACCCTCGTGCAAGATGAAATCCAATCCATCCTGCCCATTCCGAACAATATAAAGTTCATTTGTTACCTTAGTTTTCTTAAATGCCCGCTGGATAATAAGAATATCATCCTCATTATCCTCCATTAAAAGGATATTAATTGGTTTAAGATTTTCCATTGATTTTTCCTCCCTTGTATAATTAAGAATTATATAATTTTGTAACTACTCACCACAAAGGCACGAAGACACAAAAAGTTGATAAGTTGAATAGTTGATGGGTTGATAAGTGGATGAATTGATAGGAAATGTTTATGAATTATGAATCTGTGTTCCTTTAACCTATAAACTCATCAACCTATCAACTTATGTGTTCTCCGTGGTGAATTACTTTACCTGAGTAGTTATATAATTTTAACATATAAGACTAATCAAGTCAAGTGAAATTTTTGACAATTGCCCCATCCCTTACTCCAGCTCCAATAATGCAATACTCTCCACATGGTATGTTTGAGGAAACATGTCCACAGGCTGAACTACGGTCAGGGAATAACCACCTTGATGAAGAATTTTCATGTCTCGGCTAAGGGTTGTGGGATTACAGGAGATATAAACAATCCTTGCAGGCTTTGTCTCAAGTAACCAATGCAAGGTATATTTTTCTACACCATCTCGTGGTGGATTAAGGATAACTGAATCAAATTGAGGGGTTGTTATCCTGCTAACAGCTTGTTTCAGGTCATGGCACAAGAAGCGAACATTTTTAATGCCATTATTTCGGCTATTCTTTTCAGCATCACTGATAGAAGATATTACCACATCAACCCCAACTACATTCCTTGCCTCTCTTGCAGCAAGCAGGCTCAATACCCCTACCCCACAATGTCCATCAAGTATCCGCTGGTTTTTTTGAGGCAAAAGCAGTTGTAACGCATTAGAAAATAGCCTTTGTGCCTGATTAAGGTTTATTTGAAAAAATGAGGTTGGTTGTACCTGAAAGCTAAGCCCTTCAAGGGAATAGGTAGATATTGCCGGTCCAAAATAGGTTTTTAGAATAGATGCCTGATTTTCATCAACCACCAATTGATGGACACCCTTAATTACAGGAATACCCTGAAGCTCTTGTGCTGCCTCAGAAAGCGACAACTGAAATTTAGGTGAGGTTACAAAAAAGACCAGCACACCATCCCCAAACGATTTTATTTCTACAGCACAATACGCATGAAATTTGTCAAACTTGGCTGCAATTACGGTTCTTACCGCTGCATAACCCTCATTCATCTCTTGAGACAGGAGATGGCAATAATCTATATCAATAACGGCTCTGGTTCCTGCCTGATAAAAACCTAATGAAAAGCCCTTAGGCACGGTTTTAAGGATAAATCGGCTTCGGCTTCGATATCCCCATGGATTTTCCATGCCAATAATAGGCATGATATGAGGCTGCTTAAATCCGCCGATCCTTATCAATTGTTCCCGAAGAATCTGCTCTTTGAACCGTAGCTGAGCTGAATAATCAATATGCTGCCATTGACATCCACCACAAAGTTGTTCATATTTGCACTTCGAGGATACCCTTTGAGGGGATGATTCTTGTATATTTAAGATTTTTCCGACAATGTAATCCTTTTTCTCTTCAACAATCTGAATATCAACCAATTCCCCTTCAAGTCCATCAGCATCAACAAAAACAACCTTACCATTGTATCTACCAAGCACCCTGCCGCCATAAATTATTTTATCAAGCCGTACCTGGATATTCATTTCCTTCTTCTCCCTTCCTCCCCTGTGGCAGGATTGCCCCTACAGAAACCTAATGTCCGCCACCATGTTCACCGCCTTCACCACCACCATGACCATGACCTTCTTTCTTCGGATGTTGTGCCTCATATTGCCATGCCTTATATTCCTTCTCCATTTCTTTTCGTTCCTTTTCCTCGTAGAATTTCTGTAGGACTTCCATCTCCAATCTCTTTTTTTCCTTCTTGGCAATGGAATACCCATACTCTTCATCTATTTTGCACAATCCCTCACCCATGGTCATTAAGCTAACCTTTTTTAACTTCCTTTTCATGTTGCGATAAGCAGCACTGCACTCTCCGCCACCCTTTGCCGCATATTCAAGTGCCTGCCAATATTCCGCAGAAGTCTCCCTGCCGCTCATCTCGGCTAAAGCTGCCAGATTATTTGTATATTTGCTTAAGGCAAGATACCTCTCCCTTTTTTCCTCTTCTTTTATCCCCTTTAAGATGGCATTTTTATGTTCTGTTATTGCAGCCTCACATTCAGGGATAATTCTCGCTGTCTGATGAAGCATAATCTCTGCCTGACTGATATTAACCTCAACCACAAAATCCGGCAATCTGCTCAAAACCTTTTTCCATTCTTCAATAGCATCAAAGTATCTGCCAGAATTATAGTCACATACCCCTATATTGTATCTCATCTCATCTGTATCTATTCCATTATTTCTTGCCTTAAGATAGTATTCAATTGCCTTTCTCTGATCCTTTAATTGATAAAAGTATATATCTGCCAAATGATGATGAGCCGTTGCATTGTTGGGATTAACCGTTACTGCCCGTTGAAATTTGGATAACGCCTTATCATAAAATCCCTCTCTTTCATATATTTCCCCTGCCAGATTATGTGCCTTATCCATATTTGGAGCATTCATGGCTGTTATCTTGAGATGATTAAGGGCTGCCTTCCAATTCTTTTTGTTATCTAAAATTTGAGCATAATGGTATCTTGCCTCTGCGACTGTTTCAGGGTAATGGCTGATAATCTCCTTAAACAATTCGGCTGCCACATCTGACCGGCCATGCTCCATATAATATATCCCGACCTCGGTTAAGGCTATTGGAGAACAAACCACCTTGCCGCGAGTATTCCTGCTTACAACCTTATGGATATTTAATGCCTTTGAATAATCCTTAACCCTAACCAATGCTTGAATATAAAGCCCAAGTGCATCTATATTTTTTTGATCAATTTTAAGGCAATAATCAAGAATTTCCACTGCCCCCTTGGGACGATTTGTCTTAAGAAGAACCCTTGCCAGATTAATCCATGCTGGCAAGTGTCCTGCATATCTTCTGATCAATCTCTTCAACCTTCTTTCAGCCTTATAAGGATCACCATCCTTAATCATAAGATAAATAATCCCATTTTCAGCAATAATATTATGCGGGTCCAGCTTAATTGCCTGTTCAAACTTTTCTTCAGCCCATTTATATGCTCCAATTTTAAGATATGCCGTTCCAAATTGATTGTAGCTATCTACAACATTTTTCTCTATCCGAAAGTGTTTTACTGCCTCTTTCAAAACCTCTTCTGCCTTAAAAAAATCCTTTTCTTTAATCAGTCCAATACCCTTTTTTACGCACTGCTGCGGAGAATAGATATGGCTATAAAATGGCTCAAATGAAAAAATAGCAATCCCGCCTAATGTTATGATTATGATTAACCATAACATTTTATTTTTAAGCAGTTGCAAGATAGGGTTTGGTGGCTTTTCTATTGGTTTTGGTTCTTGGACAGGTTTTGCTGCCTTTTTTTCAGGAGGCTTTTCCTTGAGCTGTTCTTCGTCATATCTAAATTCCTTTTTGTATAATGCCTCTTCAGCTGTCAGATCATCTTCCGTCCCTGGTTCTGTCCCCTCTTCTGCAAGCTCATCTAGATATTCAGAGGCATCCCCAATCTCTTCTTCTTTATCGTCCAAGGGTTGATCTTCAAATTTATCCATAGCATCAAGAGCAGCTTCACTTATTTCTTTTTCTTGTTCAATCATTTAATTAAGACTCCATTTGAAAATTTTTTGACAGGATGAACAGGATAACAAGATTTGTAACCGTTCAGGCAGTTAAAGATGTTAGAGTGAAAGTAACTGTCCACTGTCTTTCCTTGTGCCTTCACAAGTCAATCACTTAAACAATATACAGCCTTGCTCCTTAAACTCCTCTATCTTAACCAGTAAATCATCGACTGTACTTTCTAAATAATCTGCGGTGCAGTTAAGACAGAAATACTTATTAATATTTCTGCTAAGCAATTTTTTATTTAATGCTATATGGTCTTTTTGCAATTTATTGCCACATAAATGACAAGTCAAAATCCGGCAACGAAAAATAAGCCGTTCTGGTCGCAATATCAATTTCAATATATGCAAACCAATAAATTTGTTTACATATACGGTTGGTTCGCTCCATATTTGGACCAAGGCATCCGTGATAGCGGTTCTCCAAACAACGCCAACACGGTTGGCTTGCTCCATATTTTGATCAATCGTAACTACTCAGGTAAAGCAATTCACCACGGAGAACACATAAGTTGATAGGTTGATAGGTTGATGAGTTTATAGGTTAAAGGAACACAGATTCATAATTTATAAACATTTCCTATCAATTCATCCACTTATCAACCCATCAACTATTCAACTTATCAACTTTTTGTGTCTTCGTGCCTTTGTGGTGAGTAGTTACGATCAATCTTTATTTACGCATAATGTCAACTATTTTATTGGTTTGCATATATACTCAAGTGGGGCATAAATTGCGTTTTTCGCTGGTCTTAATCAACGATAGCTGTGTTGTTCAGGTTCGCAATAGTACACTATTGCTCACCTTGCGCGCCTTGCTCTCCTTGATTAATCCTCACCCCGAGAAAAATCGCAATTTATGCCCCACTTGAGTATATCATCTCTTTCATTTATACACCTCCATCTCTTTATTTTGTCAATCTTTAACATCCCCTCTGCCTGAAAGCTAAAGTGTCCATTTCTACTGACAATTATATGGTCAATTCATTTTTCACTTATTTTTGTAACCTCCACCCCTGCACAAGACAGAAATTCCACCCCATCTGCTGGTCTATCCTCATCAAGACATACCACCCTTGTTATCCCTGCAGAAACAATCATCTTAGCACAGAGAATGCAAACAAGCCCATTAATATAAATAGTACACCCCTCTGTAGAGATCCCAAATCTGGCACACTGAAGAATGGCTGAAGCCTCACCATGTGTGCATGCCCCAGCCTCATACCTTGTCCCGCTTTCGATATTAAGCTTATCCCTGTAACATTGTCCGGTATCAATGCAATGGGTTGCCCCGGTAATACAAATACCGTTATATCCAGTAGCAATCACCCTTTTACCGCGAACCATTACCGCTCCAACCTTCTTGCGGATACAGGTAGACCTCTCTGAGGTCAGATTTGCCATTTTTATAAAATATTCATCCCATGATGGACGGGTCATGATTTTTCTCCTTTTGGCATGGTTAAATTCCCCATTAAAAAAGGGGGTTAGGGGGTTGTTCTTCTTGATTTTATGGTTGCTGACCACTGATAGCTAAACGCTTACTTATGATACCATACCAAACAAAATATTGCAAGCAAAAAATGTCTTGACAAGTGGAGAGGAATAGGGTATATTATGAACAATAATGGAGAGGGAAGGACAATATCTGTGAAAAGATTGTAACACATAGAAATCAGCAAGATGTTTCTTGATATTGCAAAGTATATTATAACAATAGTAATAATAGGTAGTTTGATAAATGAACAGATAACTCTGCAAACTGTATTGATAGGAATTGGAATTGCAGTAATAACATTTATATGTGCAGTTCTATTGCTGCCAAAGGAGGAATAATAATGGATGCATTTTATACAGCATTGTGTGGGACTGCTGTGTTTGCAATAACTACTGTAGTAATATCCAGAATATTAGAAAAAAGAGAAAAACATAAAAAATATAAGGAAGCATTATGAACGAGAAACTTACGGTAGTATTTGAGAAATCCCCGCAAGGATACACCTGCTAATCTACGAGAAAGATTCCAAAAGGAAAGAAGGGTGTTGTATGAAAAAGCATAGCTTTGAGGTTATTCGCACACTTGAGGGAATTGCTCACACAAAGACACAAAGAACACAAAGATGAATGAAAATGAAATTGGAAAAATCATAGTTGATACTGCGATTGCAATCCATAGAGAACTTGGACCTGGACTACTTGAAACCGTTTATGAAATTATACTTGCCTATAAGCTTGAAAAGCATGGTTTGGCACTCAAAAAACAAGTATCTATCCCGATAGAATATCAGGGAATAAAATTCAATGAAGGATTCCGAGCAGATATCCTTGTTGAGAATAAGGTGATAATCGAATTAAAATCTGTTGAATCCATAAGCAAAACACACAAGAAGTAGGTTTTAACTTATTTGAGATTAAGTGGATGTAAACTTGGCTATCTGCTAAATTTCGGTGAAGCTCTAATGAAAGACGGAATATCCAGAATAATTAATGGAGATATAAACTAAATCTTTGTGTACTTTGTGGCTTTGTGTGAGAAAATAATCTTGTTATAAATCGTTAGCAAAAAGGGAAGAATGGAATAATAGCTGATGTTAAATATTTTTTGGAGATATTGGAAAAATAAGGATGTGGTAACGGTGGTGGTAGGGCAGACATTCCTGTCTGCCTCCTCTGCCTTCTTGATGTATGGTATGAGTATTGTCATGGTATGTGGCTGGTTGTTGATATCTGCTCAACCTGCCCTTGCTACCCCGCCACTTTATCCCGGCATGGGGGGTGGGCACAAGGATGCCGTGGCACCTATGCATCATCGAATGGCAGAGGGAGAGGGAAGGCTACTGGCACCCGGCGCGAAAGGGATTGGGAATGCAGTTTATACCACGGGCACGGTTTCAGTGATTGCTTTGTTGGTGGGGTTTCCGGATGTTCCAATTACAAAAAATCGAGCATATTTTCAAGGATTGATGGATAATTTTGCCAGATACTACCGGGAAAATTCCTATGGCGCGCTGACGGTCATTTGGACGCTTTCAGGGACATATACACTGAACAAGACGATGGCTTATTATGGGGAAAAAGATTTACAGACTAATGGCACTGCTGAAGAGTTGATTAACGATGCGGTCAATGCAGCAAATAGGGATATTGACTTCAGCAAATATGGTGCCTTGATGGTTATCCACGCTGGACAGGGACAGGAGTCAAGTGACAAGGGTGCGGATATTCACTCCCAATTTATAGAATCTTCTACGGGGATTTGTTCTGCTGATGGTGTAGGTATTTTTAGTGCCTGTATCGTCTCGGAGCATGAGGGTAATGCCTCGTCTTTTGGTATATTCTGTCATGAGTTTGGGCATCAATTAGGCTTGCCTGATTTATACAACACAGACAATGATTCTGCGGGTATTGGCAACTGGAGCCTGATGGCTACCGGTGCATGGAATGGCTCACCTCAAGGCTCATCACCAGCTCATTTCGATGCTTGGTGTAAGGTGGAACTTGATTGGATAACACCTCAAACTGTCCCCACTTCTCTTATTCAGCAATCTATCCCGCAGGCTGAGACAAACCCTGTGGCTTATAAGCTGTGGAATAATACCATGGATACAAAGGAGTACTTCTTGGTTGAAAATCGGCAGAGTGCATACCTGCTAGGTAAGGGATTGCTTATCTATCATGTGGATGAGAATCAGCAGAACAATAACAACCAATCCCATTACATGGTTGCTCTGGAACAGGCAGATGGACGATTAGAGCTTGAGCACAAGACAAACAACCGTGGTGATGCAGGTGATCCATACCCTGGCAATACAAGCAACAAGTATTTTGATGACTTGAGCAACCCTAACAGCCGTACATATTCAGGGAAACACACCTATATTGCTGTAAAAAATATCAGCAATTCAGATAGTACCATGACAGCCGATCTGAGTGTTTTTCCATTAAATATCAACCTCACCTCTCCAAATAACGATAGCATGCTCTCCACCAACACCCCAACCTTTGCATGGACATCGGTTGAAGGGGTAGGGACATATACACTAACTGTTGGAACACGGACATTTTCTGTAGCCACAACTACTACAGGCACAATCTTATATCGTCCTGCTCTTCCACTCGAGGAAAACGCTTATTATCCATGGAGTGTTACGGCTGGGACAAAAAAAGGCACCTATACCTCAGAGACATGGTATTTCTGGATAAATGTTGTTAATTCGCCTCCATCTGTCCCCATACTATCCTTCCCGATAAATGGGCAAACAATCTCCCAACAAACCCCAACTTTCAGGTGGCAGGCATCCACTGACCCTGACCCGAAGGATGAGGTGAGATATGCCCTCATGTACTGGACAGGCTCTGGCACAAAAACATCCGGCGGAACAATTACCAGCAATTCGTGGACACCACCGCAAAACTTGAGTGAGGGTAGCTATTCATGGAATGTAGTAGCTGTGGATACAATAGGTATTACTACATGGAGCGGGACAGAGACATTCACCATCCAGATGATTACTGAAAATGGAGGGACCATTACAGGCAAGGATGGCACAACTACGGTTATCTTCCCAGAAGGGGCAGTCCATGGTATAGTAATGTTTGACATCTTTATGCCAGATGAGATTGATGCAAATGTTCAGCAGGTTATTGATGCAGCCGCAAATGTGAGCATAGCCACTAATACCATCAGGCAGATGCAGGTAACATCTGGACAAATTGTTTTTGCCAAACCAGTAACCATCTATATTCCCTACTCCGGGACAACGACAACCCTACAGGCAATTTACGCACTCTCCCCATATGGCATATGGGAAAGGATAGAAAACAGCAGCATAAATACAACCACCCAGACTATTTCAGCACAAGTGTATTTTTTCTCTGTGTTTGGGATAGGAGCTGCGGCAGATTACTGCCCTTCTACAAATATAATATCATCTGTAGCTAATTGGCCTAATCCGTTTATTGGTGGCAAGGAATCAACCACCATCTATTATATACTAAAAGATAATGCAGCCATATCCATCAACATCTATAACCCGATTGGCGAACTGGTCTGGAATACACAATACCCGGCAAACAGTAATGGGGGAAGACAAGGGGTAAATGAAATAACATGGGATGGTAAAAACGGCGAGGGTGAAAGGGTAAGCCAAGGCATATATTTCTGTGTCATTGAGGCTAATGGCAGTCGGAAAATACGGAAGATTGGGGTGAAATGATGAAGAAATCAGAAATTAGGGAGCAGGGGGCAGGAGGCAGGAGTCAGAATAAGATACGAGGCTGGTGGTTGCTGGCTCTTCTGCTCCTGCCAACAATTACCTATGCCGGACAAAAGCCAGATGCCGGTCAGCCAGGATACTTCCTGAAATTAGCCACAGGTGCCAATATCCTTGCCATGGGTGGGGCTGGAGTGGCTTGCCCTGATAGTGGCATATTCATCAACCCGGCTGGAATAGCCATGGATGAAGGGAAAAAATTACAAATAACGACCATTGCCCTTCCCTTTCCTGATACAAGCTACAATTACTTAAGTTATACTCAGAACATAGGAAGAAATTGGGGGATTGGATTGGGTGTGCCGTCTCTCAAGGTTACTGGTGCAGAAAAAAGGCCAAGTGAGTATGAAAGCTCTGGTAGATTCGATGACCAGTATGTAGCCTTTGGGCTGGGTATAGCCCGAATCCTTCCATTAGGGCTTTCTGCTGGGCTTACGATTAAAGCAATACAGCAACAATTTTGCGAGGAAGCAACATCAACGACTAATATTGACTTAGGCTTGCTTTATCAACACAAGGGTAAGGATAGCTCTCCTATTGCTATGGGCATCTGCCTTCAAAACATCCTCAGCTTATCTGGTAATGGGGATGAAATGCCGCAAACAGTTAATATTGGGATTGGTTATCATCCCATTGATAGGGTTCTGCTGGCTGTTGACATAAAAAAATCAAATAAGCAGGCAACAAGGCTGCATCTTGGCGGAGAATATTGCCCTACAGATACCTTAAGCCTTCGCACAGGGTATGATGCTCAGGGATACCTTACGGCTGGGGTTGGGATAAGGGTGGGGGGTATTACCATTGATTATGGCCTGCAAAATCATGATTATAAACTGAGCCACAGGGTTTCGGTGGGTATCGGTTGGGGCAAGTAACAAATGAAATTACATGAAATTCAAGCATTAGTTAAAAGTGGAGCTTTCACTATAAAGCCCCACTCCTTACCACATAGATTAAAAGAGGGATTTGCAATAAACGATATGATTTATGCAGTCTTAAATGGAAAGATAATTGAAGAATATCCTGATCGAAGTAGGGTACTCATATATGCTTCGATACCAATGTTAACAAAAACTATCTTGCCACTTCATGTAGTTTGTGATTATTCTGATCCAGAATGGATATACTCAAGTGGGGCATAAATTGCGTTTTTCGCTGGTCTTAATCAACGATAGCTGCGTTGTTCAGATTTGCAATAGTACACTATTGCAAACCTTCACGCCTTGCTCTCGTTGATTAATCCTCACCGAAAAAATCGTAATTTATGCCCCACTTGAGTATAGATTTCGTTACTGCATATATTCCAGATTCAAATGAATGGTTCTCGCCACCAATTAAAAGGAGGAGGCAATAAAAATGATGGATAATTTCACCAAACAACCACGGATTTGCACAGAGTGTAAAACTCAAACACAATGGAAGACCATATCCCTTGCCTATTCGCAAGATAAAATAGAAGTAAAAATATCTGGAATTACTGCTATGGTATGTCCTAACTGTGGAGAAGAATATATCCCTGGTCCACAGGCAATAACCTTATCAAAGGCAGTGGATGAAATTTTACAGATTGGATTAATGGAAAAAATTGCTGCTTAAAAGATCACCCCCATTAATACGGAGTAAATTACCATGCTAACCCAACTTTACATCGAAAACTTTGTACTTATTGAACAATTAACCATTGACTTCAAGACTGGTTTGAATATATTTACCGGTGAGACCGGGGCAGGCAAGACCATCATCATCTCTGCCTTAAATGCTGTGCTTGGGGAACGAGTAACCACTAACCTCATCCGCACAGGTGCTGAAAGGGCAATAATTACCGGATTGTTTACAATTAATAACCCGGCTACGACTGAGATGCTGAAAGAGGCTGGCATCACTTGTGATGGAGATGAACTTCTTCTGCAACGGGAGATACAGCAAAATGGCAAGCACATTTGCCGTATCAATGGTCGTCCGGTTACCTTGAGTATGCTCCTTTGTGTTGGCAGAAGTCTGATTGATCTCCATGGGCAACATCAACACCAATCCCTTCTTTCCCCACAGGTTCAACTTTATCTGCTTGACAGATATGGAGGACTGCTTGATATCAGGTTACAGGTGGGTGAGATTTATCAGCAATTTATGGAACTTACCAAAGAGCTGAATAAGCTTTCTGTCAATGAAACAGAAAAGACGCGACAGATAGCTCTGCTATCATTTGAGGTAGAGGAGATTGACAGGGCTAATCTGCTGTCAGATGAGGATAATTCAATTACAGAAGAAATACACCTGCTTCATCATGCTCAAAGACTGCATACATTGGCTACACAATCGTATGTTACACTTTACTCCTCAGATGTAGCAATATATCCCAAACTGTATCAGGTGCTGAAGAATATTCAGGAAATAGCTGAGATTGATGCCTCCATGCAAAATGGTGTAGTCGAAACAGAGGGGTGTTATTATCAGATTGAGGCTCTGGCATTCAAATTCAAGGAATATGCAGATAAATGTTGCACGGATCCTGCAAGGCTTGAGGAATGTGAGGCAAGGCTAAATGTGATAAACAACCTTAAACGCAAATATGGTGAAACAATTGAGAAAATACTCACTTATCGTGATGAGGCAGAAAAACGCTTGAAGGCAATAAATCATCAAGAAGAGGAAATGGCAAGAATAGAGGCAGAGAAACAAGTAGTAGCTGGTGTTTTAAGTCAGACAGCAACCACCATTTCCCATAAAAGGCAGGAAGCATCGGCAAAACTCACCCTTGAGATTGAGAATGAATTACGGGAATTATCAATGAAGAATTGTCAATTCCTTGTGGATTTGAGGATGACAGAGAGAGAAGGCACAGAGGCACAAAGGCACAAAGGCACAAAGAGGGAAGAAGAGAGTCGGCAGTCTGCAATTGTTACCTTTGAGGGCAAAGGGATGAAAATATTCCCCCATGGCTTTGACGAGGCACAATTCCTTATCTGCCCAAACATTGGTGAGGTTCCAAGACCGCTGGCTGATATTGCCTCTGGTGGAGAGCTTTCTCGGATAATGCTGGCAATAAAAGGGATTCTGGCAAGGGTAGATGAGATACCCACCCTTGTCTTTGACGAGGTAGATACTGGTGTTGGCGGCAAAACAGCTCAAAGGGTAGCAGAAAAACTAAAATGTATAAGCCAAAGCCATCAGGTCATTTGCATTACCCATCTACCAATGATTGCCTCCTTTGCTGACCATCATCTTCATGTAGAAAAAACAATCTTAAGGGACAGAACAATCACACTCGTGCGACCCCTTGACCAAAATGAAAGGATAATTGAAATAGCCAATATGCTTGGCGGAGGTAACGCCTCTGTCGGAGTCTCTGAAACATCTCTGAAACATGCACAGGAATTGATAATGAATAGCACACAAATGATACGGATTTAACCGTTTTACAAAGGTTCTAAAGGCTTTAACTTACAGATAAGGATAAACATGCTTAAGATTAGTGGATTAGAAAAGGCTTATGGTTTACAGGAAATTTTTAATAATGTCAGTTTTGTTATAAATCCCGGTGAACGGATTGGATTGGTTGGTAGAAACGGACATGGCAAAACAACCCTTTTCAAGATGATACTTGGAGAAGAACATCCTGATGCCGGGGTTATCAGTGTCCCAAAACACTACACTATTGGACATCTTTCCCAACACATACGATTTACTGAGGATACTGTTATGAAAGAGGGCTGCCTTAGTCTTCCTGTGTCTGAGGATGGAATTGATGAAAGCTATAAAGTAGAAACCATTCTTATGGGCATTGGGTTTACCCGGGAAGATTTTGCTCTTAGCCCCTTGATGCTCTCCGGTGGCTATCAGATTCGTTTGAATCTTGCCAAGGTGTTGGTCTCTGAGCCTAACCTCCTTCTTCTTGACGAACCAACTAATTATCTGGACATTGTATCCATGCGATGGCTGACGCGGTTTCTTCGCAGTTGGAAGGGCGAGTTGATGATTATTACCCATGACCGTGACTTTATGGATAGCGTAACAACACATACTATGGCTATACACCGCTGTAAGATGCAAAAGATCGCCGGACCTACCCAGAAACTGTATCAACAAATATTGCTGGAAGAAGAGATACATGAAAAAACTCGTGTTAATGATGCAAAAAAACGCAGTGAAGTGGAAGATTTTATTAATCGTTTCAGGGCAAAGGCTACAAAGGCAAAAGCTGTCCAATCGCGAATAAAGTCTCTTGAAAGGATGGAAAAATTAGAAGAACTGTCTAATATAAGAACCCTTGATTTTTCATTCAGACAAGCACCTTTTCCAGGCAAATTTTTGATGAATGTTACAGATATATCATTTTCTTACCAACAGGATAGTCCGTTGCTTATTAACGGATTAAGTGTGGCTGTTGGAAAAAACGACAGAATTGCCATTATCGGTAAAAACGGAAAGGGCAAGACCACCCTTTTGGAGATGCTTGCAGGTGAGTTACAACCGCAAGCAGGAACAATCAAACATAGTCAAAATTTAGCTATCGCTTATTTCGGACAGACCAATGTCAACCGTCTTGACCCTCAAAAAACAATTGAGCAGGAAATAATAGACACACATCCTGATTGCAGCAAAGGCGTTGCCCGCAAGATATGTGGGACAATGATGTTTAGTGGTGATAGTGCCTTGAAAAAAATATCTGTGCTTTCTGGTGGTGAAAAAAGCAGGGTTTTGCTGGGAAAGCTGCTTGTCACCCCTGCCAATCTCCTTCTCTTAGATGAACCTACCAATCATCTGGATATGGATTCCATTGATTCATTGGTTAGGGCTATTGAGGCATTTGATGGCGGGATTATTATCGTTACTCACAGCGAGATGGTCCTCAATGCTGTGGCAACTAAGTTGATTGTATTTGACGGCGGCAAGGTGAATATGTTTGAGGGAACCTATCAGGAGTTTCTGGCTCGGGTAGGATGGGAAAGTGAGAGGATAGAGGAGGATGAGGCTAACAGTTCAAATAGCAGACAAAACAAAAATATCAATAAAAAAGAGTTGAGAAGGCTCAGGGCACAAATAAATGAGAGCCGCTCAAAAGTACTCGGACCCCTGCAAAAGATGATTACAGATGTTGAAAAAACTATCATGTTGCTGGAAAAAGATGTAGAAAAAGAAAGCCATAACCTTGTAGAGGCTTTGGAAAAGGGCGACAGTGCAGCCATATCAAGGCTGTCTGTTTCCATCAACAAATTGAATACACGGATTACAATCGTCTTTAAGGAGTTGGAATCGTTAAGCAACAAGCATGATACAAAATCCAAGGAATTTGAACAAAGGTTGATAGAGTTGCAGGAGAATGGCGGATAGAAATATCCGATTCCTCCCCCTAACCCCTGTCAGCGGGGGACATTTGATGCAACTGAACAACACAGCTATCGTTGATTAAGACCAGCGAAAAACGCAATTTATGCCGTCACCTGAGTATATGTCCAACGCTTGAGTATAACTACAAAAGGGAGGTTATAATAATTGTCTACCCAGCCCAAACCAGATGTTTTTGAAAGATTGAAAAGAAAAAAATCCATTATTAAAAAAACAGCGATTGTCTCTGCTATATTTTTTCAGCTGAATCGGGACGAAACAGGTGCTTATATTGCTGTTGTGGACAAGAATGGAAAAGAGATACAGGCAAATTATGAAAATTACAACGGTCATGTCAGGGAATTGTTGAAAGCCATTGAGAATATAAGGGATAAGAATAACTTCCGTATCGATTGGGAAAATCCTGAAAACAGGGTCTATCTTGCTGAACACGAATACCTTCTCTATTCCTTACAACGATGCGATAATCTTGTTTCGCCAAAACGAAAACCTATCAAGTTTGCAGGAGGGAGCCCCTCTGGCAATGAAACGGCTAAGGTTATTGTTTGCTTGAATGAGGCAGATGGGTTGATCAATAGTCGGATTGTCTTTTCCATCCATGGAGATACATTCGAAGGATTTTCATTCTTAAACGAAGCCTTCATATTGGTCGAGAACAGGATTTATCAGATTCAACCATTAGGTGAAAATTTCGGGAATCTTTTGGTGTTTAACACGACATTTCTTCCGATAAACCTTGAGAAATATCTTTCCTTAGTCTATTCTTATTTTGAAAATATATCTGTTTCTTATGAGGATTATAAACCAATAACAGGTGAACCAAGACAAACTCAGCCAACCATTATCTTCGAAAAGGTGGATGTGGATAATTCATTATACATGCGAATTTCTATCTCTTTGCCCGGATTTGATGCAGAATTTTTCGATAATTATGATATATCCAAAATTGCATCATTAAATGAGTTAGAGAAAAAGATTGTTGTCAGCGATCTTGTTGGTAAGGAGATTTATGACTGCTTTGTTGAGATTGAGAAGCTGCTTAAAAGGTATAAAAAGTCGTTGAAGGACAAAAATGACTATTTTTTCGAGGATAATCTTTTTATTGTTGAGGAATCTTTGGCAAGGGAGTTTGTCTATAAGGAATTGCCAAACCTTATCAGCCAATTTGCTATTCTTGGTGCTGAAAAATTAAAATCCTACCGAATAAAAGCAGTTACCCCAAAACTCAGTCTCTCCATGTCGCATGGCATCGATTTTCTGGAAGGGGATGTAAATATGGAGATAGAAGGAGAATCGTTCTCGCTTTTTGATGCCTTGAATCAATACAAAAAAAGCTCCTATATCGAACTGAGCGACGGAAGCCATGCGATAATTAATGCAAATTATATCAATAAGTTACAGCGAATATTCAAAAAACAGAAAGAAAATGTAAAAATCTCCTTTTTTGATCTACCCATTATTGAGGAATTAATCGATGAAAAGATTGCTCAAGAGTCTTTCAAACGGTCCCGTGAAATATTTTTGGGATTCAATACCCTGAAAGAGGCACAATTAGATTTTCCACAATTAAACGGAGAACTCAGGGAGTATCAACGACAAGGTTACAAGTGGATAAAATATCTCCAGCAGCATTCCCTTGGCGGATGTCTGGCTGATGACATGGGGCTTGGCAAAACCATTCAGGCAATTGCTCTGTTTGCCTCTATCTATCCGGATGAAAAAAAACCTTCCCTGATTCTCATGCCCAAAACACTGCTTTTTAATTGGGCAAATGAATTGGAGAAATTCAGCCCGCAGCTATCCTACTTCATCCATCATGGCAGCAACCGAAACTTAAGCGATGCAAAAACAAGCCAGATTATTCTGACAACCTATGCAACCATGAGAAACGATATTGAGGAATTTAAGGAAGAGGAATTCCATTATATTATCCTTGATGAATCACAAAACATAAAAAACCTTAACTCTCAGGTCTCCAAAGCGGTTATGCTTCTTAATTCCAATCATCGTTTAGCCTTGAGCGGAACGCCCATTGAAAATAACCTGAGTGAGTTGTATGCCCTTTTTCGATTCCTTAATCCATCCATGTTTGGTAGCATAGATGATTTTAATCATTATTATACTCTGCCCATCCAGAAGGATGGTGATAAGGATGCGATGCATGAATTAAAGAAAAAGATTTATCCCTTTATCCTCAGGCGGGTGAAAAAGGATGTGTTGCAGGATTTACCTGACAAGGTAGAGCAAACCCTGTTTGTAGAAATGTCTTCCGAACAAGGTGCTTTTTATGAACAAAGGCGGCGATTTTATTATCATGCTGTCAAGTCTCAAATAGCCCAGAACGGTATCGCCAAATCACAATTTTTTATCCTGCAGGCATTAAGTGAGCTTCGTCAAATAGCCTCCATTCCTGAGACAAAGACAGATGGAAGGATAATCTCTCCAAAACGAGAGGTTATTATGGAAAATATCCTTGATGTTATTGCCAATGGTCACAAGGTATTGGTTTTTGCCAATTTTCTGGATGTACTTGATTGTCTGGCTCAGGACATGGAAAAAGAGGGGATTGATTACCTGCTGATGACCGGTGCTACAAGGGATAGAAAGTCTATGGTCGAGAAGTTTCAGAATGATGACACCTACAAGGTATTTTTGATGACATTAAAAACAGGCGGGATTGGACTTAATCTTACTGCAGCTGATTATATTTTTATCTTTGATCCATGGTGGAATAAATCTGCAGAGAATCAGGCAATTGACCGGGCACATCGTATCGGACAGGATAAAACGGTATTCAGCTATAAACTGATAACAAAGGATACTATTGAGGAAAAGATGCTGCAACTACAGGGGTTAAAGAGTGAACTCTTTGAAAGCCTGATCTCAACCGATGGTGCCTCCATAAAATCACTTGATGAAAAGGATGTGGAATTTGTGCTAGGACTGTGAGCGTTGCAGAGGAGGTATGAGTTTAATGATATTAAAAGATGCATTCAACAAAATAGAGATTGTTACAGAATGGTCAATTGGATCACGGCATGATTCGCATTGTTACTTGTGTCATAAACGCGAGGTGCCAACCTGTTTGACGGAAAAGGGCAGGTTATGTGCTGATTGTGTGGCTTCTGAGTTAAAAAAAATAGCCACAATTGGTACCCTGACAGAATGGACATTCCCACAAATTAGCCATGTTTTGAATTCTACAAGCAATATCCGTTGGCGATTAATGCTTCTCTGGAGGTTTAAGGAGGTATTGCAGATAGTGGAAGAGGAAAGTCCGGCAGATGTCAATGCCTTATTAGTCTCTATTGTGCATAATTTAGAATATATTCAACCACATCCCCTTGCCCATATTGTCGGTCAGGCAGCTATAGCTGCCTGTATTGGTCTTGGTAAAAGAATATTACCCATATTGTTTCAGTCGTGCAAACCAGAGCCAGGGGAATTTTATATCAATATTATCTCCTCTTGCATTGCAATTGATGCTGAGGATGAAATGGTACAAAACCTGATACAAAAGGCTGCGTATCATTCCAACCCCATGGTACGCAAATATGCGGTTCAAGCCATTGCTGATCATAGCTTTAGCTGGGGAGAAGAAATGCTTGAATATCTTGCAAATGATAAAAATAAAGAGGTGTCTGCATTTGCTGCAAAGATTTTATTAAATTTGAACCTGATTAATCTCAGAAAGGCAATTACATCAAAAGGAATAACTGAGGCTGAAATTGTCAAAATAGAGGAAATAATCAACAAAGATTATACAGCTGATGCCCTTAAAAAGATATGTAAACGATATTTGCAGGATCTCTTTAAGAAGGATGCAATATCTCAAAAGAAGGTTGAACTTATTTGTGCTTTTGCTATGGTTTTTATGGATAAAGATTTGTTCCAGATGTTTTTCTCTTCTCTTTCAGAGGGTGTAAAAAAGGTATTAAATCTTGTTGTCTGGGAGAATGAAAGACACAGTATTGCAAGGCTTGAAGAAATGTTTAAGATAAAGATAATGAAAGATGATGGGTATAATAGGTTAAAACTTTGTGATGATTATCTGTTATTTCGAATTCAACAAGGATATTATCGTTCTAATCAAGAAAATAGTTTTGTGTCCCTTTCAGATGAGCTCAGAAAGATACTAAAAAAACATCTGCCGCTGCCGGAGGGATATGAGATGCTTCCCTTGGATACCATTAAAAAAACAGATTTTATCCATGAGAATAATGCCTTGATTCTAAGACAAATAAATCTGTTTATTGCTTACATTAAACAGGGAAATCTGAAATTTTCCAAAAACCAGAACAAGGTCATGAAAGGCTCGATTAAAGAAATGGCAAGGTGTTGTTCCATTAAGGAATTTTATGATAATGATATGGAATATATAAAAACTCAATTGATTATTGATTTTTTAACAGCAGCATCAACAGAAAGGATTATTGACCCGATTAAGGGGTTGAAACAATTGTTTGATAATTTTTTTAACTGTAAGGATTTGAAGAAGTATCAGATGCGAAACTTATTGTTTCACATAAAGGGTGATGCTAATTACTATTATTATAACTATGAACAACAAGAGGAAAAAGTAAGATTATCCATCCTTAACCTCTTAAAGGTAATGTCAGATTATCACTGGTATGCAATGGAAAATATGATTAATTATTGCTGTTATAGAGACATGAATTTGGATTTAGTTGACAGGGCTGTGGCAAATAGATACTTGTATTATAACAAAACATTCCGCTATGGTCATGAGAGGGTTATGATATCAGATGGGATTTATAAGGATGCCTTAATCATACCTTTGGTTAAGTCTGTTATGTTTTTATTTTCTGCCTTTGGTCTGGTTGATATTGCCTATAACCTTCCGGAGAATCCTTTCTTACAGGAAAAAGAGCATAAATACCTTTCTGTCTTTGATGGCTTGCAATATGTAAGATTAACCAGATTGGGTGCTTTCGTTCTGGGCTTGACCAAGGAATATACGATGGAAGGGATTGAGGAACAAAAGGCAAATCTTATTCTGGATGAGGGAAGGCTGCTTATCCATATGGAGGGAGAGGATGTGCTTAAGAGGCTTGCTCTGGAGAAGATTGGCGAAAAGATGAGTAATGCCCACTATCGTGTAGATTACAATTCCTTTCTTAAAGAATGCTTTTGCGAGAAGGATATTCAACAAAAAATAACACTTTTTAAGGATTATATCTCCTCAAAACCACCTCAAATCTGGCAGAATTTTTTAGATGGTATCCTGAAAAAGATCAATCCGTTAACCATTGAAAAAGAGATGACAGTATATAAATTAATACCAGACAAAGAATTAATCTCGCTTATCGCCACAGATGAGCTGCTAAAGAAATATATCCTCAAGGCAGAGGATTGTCGTATCCTTATTAAAGCAGCGAATATTAATAAGATTAAGAAAAGGCTCGGGGAATTGGGATATTTTGTTGACCATATGTAACTACTCAGCAATGGGGAAAATGGGGACAGCGCCCTATTTTTTTATGTATAAACACACATTAACCACAAGCTAACAAGTACATCCTGAAATCCCCAAGAAAAGGCTTGAGTAATCAATAGAGATAGCCGATATAATAAAAGTAATTCAAGCTTTCAGCCTGATGAATATCTCTACAGGTAGGGATACTTGCAGGGCATTCTTGATAAATGTTTCTATTTTATGAGGGAAATAATGATACATAAAAAGCTCATCTTAATCGAAATTATCCTGCTACCTTTCCTTATGCTGAATCCTTCCATGCTCCATGCAGAAAAATCTTACATGTATTCATCAATCCCTCCCCTTTCCATGACAAAAGTTTCGCCTGATGAGGTTAAGGGAATTCATATTACCTCATGTGTAGCCTCCAACCTTGAACTATTCAAACAATCTTTAGCCTTGGCGGATCGGACAGAATTGAATGCTGTGGTTATAGATATTAAAGAAACAGATGGGGTTATTGCTTATAGAACTGCCGTTCCGCTGGCAAGAGAGATAGGGGCAATAAAACCTATAATGGATATTGAGAAAATTGTTAAATTATGTGATCAGCATCAGTTATACAAGATAGCCAGAATTTGTGTTTTTAAGGACAATCTATTGGCACAGGCAATACCTGATATGGCTGTTTGTGAAAAAAATGGTCAAATATGGTATGATTTTAAGGGGGCTTGTTGGACAAATCCTTATTGTCAAGATGTTTGGGAGTATAATCTTAGTCTGGCAAAAGAACTTATTGCCTATGGATTTAATGAGATTCAGTTTGATTATGTCCGATTTCCTACCGATGGTCGAATTAGTAACTGCTGGTATGGAAAGGATCATAATAATAAAACAGCTATTGCTGCTACCAGTGATTTTGTCAAGTTTTGCAAGCAAGGAATGGGGGGAAAGGGCTATATCTCTGTTGATGTCTTTGGGTTAAGCATAGACAGGGATCTGGGGATTGGACAGGATTTTATGGAAATTGCCAGATATGCTGACTTTATTTCACCTATGGTTTATCCCTCTCACTATTATCGTGGTGAATATGGACTTATCAACCCAGATGCCATGCCATATGATGTGATAAATATTAGTACTAAGAATGCCCTTCGCAAGCTCGAAGGAACAGGTTGTAAACTTAGAAGCTGGCTGCAGGATTTTAGCTTAAAGCAACAATATGGTCCTGTAGAGGTGCAACTTCAGATTAAGGCTTTGCTTCAACGAGGATGTAATAGCTGGCTGCTCTGGAATCCTTGCTGTAGATATACAGAGGAGGCATTAATGCCTGATGATGAAGGGGCTAAAAATGATAGCTTTTATACCACTCCATCCACACCAGAAGAGGAATTGATCAGGAATGAATCCTTAAAGATAGCTGGTTTGTCCACGGTTTCATCTGTGATGACAGAGAGATGTTCAAGGGATTATGATTATTGGGTAGAGTAAATGGTAATCGTGAACAGTGAGCCAGTTTACTGCACTTAACCAAATACAGAGAGCAGAAGAAGTGAGAATAAACTATGAATGAAAGTGACTACAAAATAGCAAAGGAACTGAAAAAGAGATTATCAGATGTTGTAAGTCTTATTGATTTTCGGGTGTTTGGTTCACGAGCAAAAGGGACACAAGGTGAATATTCTGATATGGATGTATTTATTGAGGTGGAATATCTTGATAAAGAGTTAGAAAAAGGGGTGCGCGAAATTATATGGGAGGAAGGGTTTGAAAATTCTATCTATATCTCTCCACTTCTTTTTACACGCCATGAGATAGAAGATTCGCCGTTGCGTGCATCTCCAATAGTTAAAAATATTAATGAAGAAGGAATCAAGGTATGACAGATAGAGAGGTTCTATATCTTTACCGTCTTGGGCAGGCCGAAGAAACGCTTTCTGAGGCTGAAAAGATGTTGCAGGAAAATTTTAGTCCCAGATCCATCACAAATAGGGCATACTATACAATGTTTTATGCTGTACTGGCTCTTTTTCTGAAAACCAGCCTCAATATCAAAACTTCCAAGCATATAGGAATAATTTCTACATTTGATAAAGAATTTGTCAAACAAGGAAAGATCGACAAGCATTATTCAAAAATTCTGTAACTACTCAGTGAGGGGAATTTACCACAGAGACACGGAGACACGAAGAAGAAATACTGAGTAAAGTGGCATGGTCTAAAGCAAGATAACAAATTAGACAAACGAGTAGATGGTTTTGTATTTTCCTAATTCCCCCTTATCAAAGGAGAGGGGGATGTTCTTCTCTGTGCCTCCGTGTCTCCGTGGTGAGTAGTTACTAAAAAACTAACTACTCAGGCTTAAAGGTTCATAGTTCAAGATACGAGTTATTGGAAAGAGGAAAATTTATGAAAATAAATATCATATACAAAGAGGGAAAAGGATGGTTTGTGGGACATATCTATGAATATCCAGACTATGAAAGTCAAGGAAAGACTTTAGATGAATTGAGAGACAATTTAATAGAAATCTATAATGATATCAGGAAAGGTTTAGTGCCTGATGCAGAACCTTTTCAGATATTGGAAGTAGCGATTTGAAAAGGAAAGAACTACTTAAAATTATTAATAGGACTTACGCAAAATAAGAAAACACCTACCATATATGGTATTTTTGAAAAGTAATACCCACCAGATGTGGTATGCAAAGTGCTGTTTTGCGTAAGTCCTATTAATTCAATTGGTTGTGTTTTTGTGCGTCATGGAGGAAACCGTGATTGGTATAAAAACCCTCAAACAGATGGGAGTCAGCCTATTCCAAGACATAAAGAAATTGAAGATGATCTCGCTAAAAGAATCATTAAGAGATTATCATAGAAATATGTCTAAGGAGTCAACCAGATGTTGAGAAATGTAGACAGCTTGATTCACATATAACGATAGTGCTGATTACCTGAAAATGTTATCTATGTGCTATGTTTTGAGTAATTAGGGTCTGTCGCAAAATAACTATATTTTGTTGCCGATGCGACGAGCGAATCGACAACCTCGATGTGACACATTTATTTTGTGACAACCCCTTACAAAGGCAGGATTTTATATGCAGTTTTTATATGATACACAACAATTAGTAGACACTATCCAACACTTACTGGTGAGTATGTGTGAGGCATATCATCTGCCACCTGTTTTTGTGGTAAGCGTGGTAGCCATGGTTGTAGCGTTATCCGTGATTGGTGGGTTTATCTCAGTCAATGCCATGATGGTTGTATTAGCTGAACGCAAGATTGCCGGTTATATACAAGACAGGCTTGGACCAATGCGGGTTGGTCCCTTTGGAATATTGCAGACAGCAGCTGATGCGGTTAAGCTATTACTTAAAGAAAATATCATGCCTGCTGTAGCTGACAAATGGACATTTTTTCTGGCACCAGTGGTTGTTATGGCTCCAGCGGCGATGGCTTATGTTGTTTTGCCATGGTCACCGGGACTGATTGTTAGCGACCTGAACATTGGTTTGCTTTATGTCATGGCTGTTGGCAGTATAGGTGTTATCGGTATAATCATGGCTGGCTGGTCATCAGGAAATAAGTATTCCTTGCTCGGCGGGATTCGTTCTAGTGCTCAAATTGTGAGCTATGAATTGGCTATGAGTCTTTCAGTGATTGGGATAGTAATGTTGGCTGGTTCTTTGAAACTGAGTGATATTATTGTTAGCCAGCAGGATTGCTGGTATATTATCAAACAACCATTGGCTTTTATCTTGTTTATTATTGCAGCAGTTGCAGAGTGTAATCGGGCACCCTTTGACTTGCCTGAGGCAGAGTCAGAGTTGATTTCTGGATTTCATACTGAATACGGCGGCATTAAATTTGCCATGTTTTTCTTGGCTGAATATGCCAATATGTTTGTTGCCTCGGCTGTTTGTGCTACATTGTTCCTTGGCGGATGGAATGGGATACCAGGGATTCCTTTGAGTTTACCACCAATTGTATGGTTCTTGGCAAAGACATATGCGATTATGTTTTTATTTATATGGTTTAGATGGACATACCCCCGTATTCGTGTAGATCAACTGATGGGGTTTGGATGGAAGGTGTTGTTACCGCTTGGGTTTTTGAATATTGGGCTGACTGGATTGGTGATGGTGTTGATCTGAGGAAGGTGCAGTGATGTGGATTAAGCAAAGCATATTGATTATGGCAGGGATATGTTGTTTATTGGGCAATACACAGTTGGTGTATGCAACACAAGAAGAAACAAATATTGAGGTAAGGCTGGCTAAGATTGAGACAAGGTTGGATAGTTTGGAGCAGCAGATAAATCAGCGGTTTGCTGCTGTGGATCAACGGTTTAATGATATGAATAATCGATTTGGGGATTTGATGTTTTGGATGCAGGTTACCTTTGGGGCAGTACTTATGGTGCTTGTTGGGTTGGCTGGACAATGGGTAATGATGTGGAGAAGGGTAGTTCGGACAGAGACAGTGATTAAGGAACATGTGAAGGAAACGGAGAAAGACAGGCTGATTAATGTTCAAACAGACGAGATAGGACTCCTAAAGGGATTGATTACAGATTTGCAACAGAGGTTGACAGGTCTGGAAGGTGTAGCACTTAAAACCAGATAGAGGTGAAGATGAAGATGATGATGAATATTGATGCTATCTGCTCATGGTTATTACCAAATATGGCGTTTTTCATACTGGCAGTTATTGGCATTGTTTGTGGTGTACTGGTGGTGACGGTGAGAAACTTAGTGCATGCGGTATTATTTCTGGCTGTGTTTCTTTTGAGTGTAGCCGGATTGTTTATTACCCTTAATGCAGAGTTTTTGGCAATTATTCAGGTATTTATCTTTGTTGGGGCAATTGTTGTTCTTTTTATGTTTCTTATCATGTTGACCTATAGGGTGTCAGACATGGCTGTCCCTCAAGGGAATAAATTAAAAGGGGTAGCAATAGTTACCTCAAGTGTTTTGTTTTGCCTTATTTTTTATATTTTGAAGGCTATGAAATGGAATGAGGTATCTGTGCCAATTACTGGCGATATATCACAAATTGGAAAATTGTTATTGGGACAATTCGTTTTGCCCTTTGAGTTGGTTTCATTTGTACTATTGGTGGCATTGATTGGGGCAATAGTGATTGGGAGGAAGGGGGAATAACAAGGAGATTATGAATATTGAAATTATCTTTGATGCTGTGAAAGATATAGGATTACCTTCTGTATTAATAATTTTGCTACTATTATTTCAGTTTAGGAGTATAATTAAATTAGAGAAAGAAAAAGAGAAACTCTTAGATTTATTGTTAAAGCATTTCGGGGGTGAGAAAAATGGAATGGATAAAATTGACAATTGAAATTATATTTCTATTTATTGCCATCTGGATAGTATCCAGAGGAGTTAAGTCGTTAAATCATGGTGAAAAAAAACTTGATCAGGTAATAAATGCTCTTGCAGGTAAAGGTTGAAAAATAATGTGTGCTTGTATTGAAAAACAACAGAAATTGGGATTAATACTTTCAGAATATCAAGGTAAATCAGGCGGGCTCATACCTGTGTTACAACAGGCACAGGGATTGTATGGGTATCTGTCTGATGAAATCATGACCCAAATTGCTGTGGGCCTTGGGCTAAAACCGAGTGAGGTGTATGGGGTGGCAACATTCTATACCCAGTTCAGGTTTAGCCCGGTTGGTGAACATATTATTCGTGCCTGTCATGGTACTGCCTGTCATGTGTCTGGGGCTGAGAATATAACCATGATTATGGCAGATAAACTTGGTGTTACACCCGGTGGAACAACCGCTGATATGAGGTTTACTCTTGATAAGGTTGCCTGTCTTGGATGTTGCAGTCTGGCACCAGTGGTTATGATTGATGAGGATGTGTATGGAAGGTTGAATGAGGCTAAGGTTGTGGAGATATTGGGGAATTATTAGTAGTTTTGTTAGTGATTGACAAGTATATTCTGTCAGAAAAAAGTTAATTTGGAATTATAAAATAATGAAATTTGGAAAAGAGACAAAGAAGTATACGGCAAATATTTTTACAAAGATTGCTGAATATCTTCTTTCTATTGTAATATTAGGAAGCATTATCAGTGGACATTTTTATCCAATACTTGTTTTAGGCAGTTTTATTTTCTTTGGGATATTTATCTGTTTGGCAATACTTTTAGTTGCTTCAACAGAAGAGGAGTGAAAAAATGGAAAGTATATTGATTGGAATGAGTATGTTGGTTGTGTTTGGTGCTATAATGGTAGGAATAGTCTTATATCCTGATTATAAGAAAAAGGTACAAAAGCAACATTAATTTACTTGTGTAATTATGTTCGCAACCTAAAACTCGCGACGAATAAGTTAAAAATATAACAAAGGGGGGAGAATATGATGAAAACAGGAGTTTCTTTTTAGTTGATAGCGTAATTATACTTTTCAAGCGATTAGCCTTTAAGTTTGGATATTGCTTTATAGCACAAAAAGCAATATCTTATCGTTATGTGAAATAGAGGTAAAGTAATGAGACAAGTAGTTGTTTGTTCTGGCGAAGATGGTTATTGGGTTGCTGAATGCCCGAGTTTGCCCGGTTGCATAAGTCAAGGGAAAACGAAACAAGAAGCTGTTGCTAATATCAAAGAGGCAATTGAGGGATATATTGTTTCCCTTGAGGAAGATGGGCTGCCAATTCATGGTGAATGTTTTGAGACATTTATGGTAGCTGTATGAGTAAATTACCGAGAATTTCAGGGAGAGAGTGTGTTAAAGCACTTAGCAAAGTTGAGTTTTACCTCAAGAGACAGCACGGGAGCCATTTAATTTTGCGTCGGGACAATTCTTTTGCTCAAGTCGTTGTCCCTAACCATAATGAACTGGATAGAGGAACTTTGCGTGCCATTATTTGGCAAGCAGGTATTAGTGTGGACGAGTTTATGTCGTTATTGTGAAGCTGCATTAGCTTATACTCAGGAAAGGTATAAATTACATTTTTCGCTGGTCTTAATCAACGATAGCTGCGTTGTTCAGGTTTGCAATAGTACACTATTGCAAACCTTCACGCCTTGCTCTCGTTGATTAATCCTCACCGAAAAAATCGCAATTTATACCCTTCCTGAGTATAATAATCCGTTGCAGAGGATGATAATTGTATAAAAAAGGGATTAATTATATGCAAAAGACACGCATTATTGTTGGGCTTGGCAGTTGTGGAATTGCCTCTGGTGGCAGAAAGGTTTATGAACAATTACAGCTTGGAATTGATAGCCGTGGATTGGATGTGATACTTGAAGAGACTGGCTGTATTGGCATGTGTTACAATGAGGTATTGGTTGATGTTGTGCTGCCTGCTGGAAATATCACCTATAAACAAGTAACCCCTAAAATGATAGACAGGATTCTGGATGAACATGTTATTGCTGGCAATGTAATACCAGAATGGACAATAACTCAGGAAGATGAAATATGCCTTAACAAGCAGCAACGGATTGTGCTTCGCAATTGTGGGAAAATATCACCTGAATCGATTGATGAATATATAAAACAAGGTGGATATAAGGCGATTGAAAAGGTTGTCAATGGAATGTCGCGGGATGAGGTGATTGATGAGATTACCTCTTCTGGTCTACGCGGCAGGGGTGGAGCAGGATTTCCTACTGGAATAAAATGGGGTTTTGCGGCTAAGTCTTCAGGTGACAAGAAATATTTTATCTGTAATGCGGATGAGGGTGACCCGGGTGCATTTATGGATAGAAGTGTTCTGGAAGGGGATCCGCATAGCGTGCTTGAAGGAATGTTGATTGGCGGCTATGCTACCTGCGCCAATCATGGGTATATTTATGTGCGAGCTGAATATCCTCTGGCAATAAAGCGGTTAAAAATAGCCATTGAGCAAGCAAAGGCTCGTGGATTTATTGGTGAGCATATTCTGGGAAGTGATTTTAGTTTTGAATTGGAAATAAAGGAGGGGGCTGGTGCCTTTGTCTGTGGTGAGGAGACAGCTTTGATTGCTTCTATTGAGGGTAAACGGGGAATGCCGCGACTTCGTCCACCGTTTCCAGCTATCTCCGGATTATATGGTAAGCCGACTAATATTAACAATGTAGAAACATTGGCAAATATTCCATGGATTATTACTAATGGGGCAGAATCGTATGCCTCTTTTGGTACAGAAAAGAGTAAAGGGACAAAGGTGTTTGCCTTAGCTGGTAAGATACAGCGGGGTGGTCTGGTTGAAGTTCCTATGGGTATGAGCCTTAGAGAGGTTATCCTTGGAATTGGTGGCGGGGTAGCTGGCAAGCATGAGTTTAAGGCGGTTCAGATGGGTGGTCCCTCTGGTGGCTGTATCCCATCAAGCCTATTAGATACACCGGTTGATTATGATTCTATTAACCAAACTGGTGCTATTATGGGTTCAGGCGGCATGGTGGTAATGGATGATACCATTTGCATGGTAGATATTGCCAGATTTTTTCTCAACTTTACCCAGAATGAGTCGTGCGGCAAGTGTACCTTTTGCAGAATCGGCACCAGACGGATGCTCGAGATATTGGAAAGAATCGTCTCGGGTCATGGTGTTGATGAAGACATCGAACTATTGGAAAAGTTAGCACAAAGCGTACAAAAAACATCATTGTGCGGGCTTGGGCAGACTGCCCCAAATCCGGTGTTGACAACCTTGAGATATTTCAGGGATGAGTATGAGGCACATATCAAGCAACGCAGGTGTCCGGCAAAGGCTTGTAAGGAATTGATTTCCTTTGTGATAATTGATGAGCGATGCAAGGGATGTGGAATGTGTATTAAAGTATGCGGGGTCAAGGCAATTACCGGAGAGAAGAAAAAGTTGCATGTCCTTGATGCGGATAAATGTATCAGGTGTGGACAATGTGTGGCTAAATGTAAGTTTGAAGCGATTATTAAGGTAGATAGATGGTAATGTCTACAACTACTGATTGATGGAAGGCACATGGTAAAGATAATTATAGATACACAAGAGTATATGGTTGATGAATCTGCAACAATATTAGATGCAGCAAGGTCAAATGGAATTGATATTCCTACCCTTTGTCATGATGAGCAATTAGAGCCGTTTGGGTCATGCTGGTTGTGTGTGGTTGAGGTTGAGGGAGAACGAAGGCCATTGGTTCCTGCGTGTGCAACAAAGGTGCGGGATGGTATGGTTGTTACCACTAAGAGCAAACTTATTTACGAGGCTCGTAAGTTATGCCTTGAGTTGTTGCTATCTGACCATTATGGTGATTGCCTGCCACCATGCCAGATGGCTTGTCCGGCAGGGGTGAGGGTTAAGGATTATATTGGGTTGATTGCTGAGGGTAAATATCAGGAGGCTGTTGAGGTTATACGGCAAAACAATCCCTTGCCAGCGGTTTGTGGCAGGGTTTGTGTGAGACCCTGTGAATTGGCTTGCAGACGGAATTTGGTTGATGAGCCGGTAGCCATTGATTTCTTGAAGCGGTTTGTGGCAGATTGGGAGATGGGGAATGGTCAGCAGTTAGAAAATAGCAGTCAGCAGTTAGAAAATAGCAAAAAAGTGGCATTAATTGGGGCAGGCCCTGCGTCCTTGAGTTGTGCTTATTATCTAGCGGGTATGGATTATAAATGCGAAATATTTGAGGCATTGCCTGAGCCGGGTGGAATGCTGAGGTATGGGATACCAGAATACCGGTTGCCAAAGGATGTGTTGGATAAAGAGATAGCAAACATTTGTGAACATGGGATTGAGGTAAAATGTGGTATGTCTCTTGGCAGGGATTTTACCATAGATAGCCTGCTGGGTGATGGTTTTGAGGCAGTATTCATTGGTATTGGGGCACATGGAAGCTACAAATTAGGTGTAGAAGGTGATGATATTGAGGGTGTTTTGTCTGCGGTTGATTTTCTGCGGGATATGGGATTGAATAAGAAAATCAGACTCAAGGGCAGGGTAGCTGTGATTGGTGGCGGGAATTCAGCCATTGATGCTGCCAGAACGGCATTGCGTCTGGGTGCAGATGAGGTGATATTGATATATCGCCGATCAAGGGCTGAGATGCCGGCTAATGAAGTGGAGATTAATGAGGCAGAGCATGAAGGGGTTCAGTTTCACTTCCTGTCTGCTCCTGTGCGGGTAATTGGAAGTGGCAAGGCAGAAATGATTGAATGTATTCGCATGGAATTGGGTGAGCCTGATTCGAGTGGTCGAAGAAAACCAATGCCTGTTCATGGCTCTGAGTTTATGATAGCCGTTGAGACAGTGATTGCTGCGATTGGTCAAGTTCCGGGGTCAGAGTGTTTGGTTCAGGAACAGGGTATCCAAATAAGCAGGGGTAAAACAATAGTAGTTGATAATGGTATGGGTACTGGCAGGGTTGGCGTATTTGCCGCTGGTGATGTGGTCACTGGTGCGACATGCGTGATTGAGGCAATTGCCGGTGGAAAAAAGGCAGCTAATTCAATTGATCAATATCTGCAAGGAGTTGAGATTACTCCAGAGGCGAATGTGTTTAATGTAAGCAAAGGCAGTCTTGATGAGGTTAATAACCTTGAGTTTGAGGGTGTGGAAAAGCAAGCACGGGTAAGGATGCCAGAGCTTGAAATTGAAAAACGACTAAAAGGCTTTGATGAGGTTGAGCTTGGGCTGGAACAGGTAAATGCCAGCCTTGAGGCTAACCGCTGCCTTGAGTGTGGGTGTAATGCCATTGATACATGTGGGTTGCGAAAATATGGGATGGAATATGGTGTTAGTCTGGATAGGTTCAAGAACGGTAAAGTACATCATTATTTGATAGATAACTCTATTCCAGCTATCTTGCGGGATCCAAATAAATGTGTCCGGTGTGGTAAGTGTGTGCGAATATGTCTGGAGATAAAGGGGATTGGTGCCCTCGGCTTTGTTAATCGTGGGTTTGAAACAACCATTGAACCAACCTTTGGCAAGCCGCTGGCTGAAACCGAGTGTGATTCTTGCGGTAAGTGTGTGGAGGCGTGTCCGACAGGGGCATTGTGGGGGGAGTTGTCAATTGCTAAATAAACGATTATGTAAGGAGTTCTGATTATGTGCCTGACAAATTATTTGATACTAAGTGCCATATTCTTCTGTCTGGGGATTTACGGTGTTCTGGTCAGACGAAATGCAGTGATGATATTGCTATCCATTGAGCTGATGCTTAATGCAGCTAATATCAATTTTGTAGCATTTGCTAAGTATATGTATCCCCATATGTTAACAGGACATATCTTTACAATGTTTGTTATCGCTATTGAGGCGGCAGAGGTAGCTGTTGCGTTGGCTATTATTCTGTCAGCTTATCGGCACATGAAGAGTATTAATGTTGAGGATATCAATCTGATGAAATGGTGAGTGTGTGTTTCGTTCTGTCCTTTACAATGAATATGTTTGAACCATATCAATGGTATAAGGAATGGTAAAGATAATGAAAAGAATAAGCATTGTAATCACACGAAAACGCAATCGTATACCTACTGCTTTTATTCAAAAGCTGACAAATGAATGCTTACTGATAGGGGTGTTTCATGATAAATAATGCGTGGTTAGTTCCGGCAATACCGTTTATAGTGTTTATGACTATTACCTTTTTTACCAAAAGGTTCAAAAACCTTTCATCATGGCTTTCTATTGCCGGGATACTGGCATCATTTTCAATGGCTTGCGTGATATTAAGAGAGCTATCTATGAGCGGACAAAGGCATTATGAGTTTAGCCTGCCATGGTTTGAGAGTGGTGAGTTTCAGCTTGAGATGGGGATGTTGGTAGATCCTTTATCCTCAATTATGATGGTTGTAGTAACCCTGGTAAGTTTGATGATTCAGGTATATTCCAGAGGGTACTTGTCAGCAGAGAAGAATGTAGATTTTTCAAGGTATTATTCCTTTATCTCATTATTTACATTTTCTATGCTTGGATTAGTTCTGGCAAACAACTTTATTACTATTTTTGCCTGCTGGGAGCTTGTTGGTCTTTGTTCATACTTGTTGATTGGTTTCTGGCATCACAAGCCATCTGCTGCAGCAGCTGCAAAGAAGGCGTTTATTATTACTAGATTGGCAGATGCAGGATTTTTGATTGGTATCTTATGTGTCGGGTTTTATGCCGGCACATTCAATTTCTTAAATATAGAGGGTTTGATTCATGAAGGACAGATTAGTTCGCAGATTCTGACCATAATGGCTGTTTTGATATTCATAGGGGCAATGGGAAAATCAGCACAGTTTCCATTCCATACATGGCTTCCAGATGCCATGGAGGGTCCTTCACCGGTTTCTGCCCTTATTCATGCCGCAACAATGGTTGTTGCTGGTGTCTATCTGGTGGCAAGGACATATACCATGTTTGATGCCGGACCAAATGCATTGCTTGTAGTTGGATATGTGGGCGGGTTTACAGCCTTGTTTGCCGCAAGTATTGGCTTGTGTCAAAACGATATTAAACGCGTACTTGCCTATTCAACCCTGAGCCAACTCGGTTATATGATGCTTGCTCTGGGTGTTGGCGGATTTTCGGCAGGAATGTTTCATCTGACAACCCATGCTTTTTTTAAGGCACTCTTATTCTTAGCAGCAGGGAGCGTTATCCATGCCATGCATTCCAATAATATCTGGGATATGGGTGGTCTGGGTAAAAAGATGCCCATTACTGCTATAGTATTTATTATCGGTTCCTTAGCCATTGCCGGAGTACCGCCCCTTGCCGGATTCTGGAGCAAGGAAACAGTATTAATGGCTGCTTATTCCTCAGGGCATATGCTCTTGTTTATTATCGGTGAGATTGGGGCATTGATGACAGCCTTTTATATGTTCAGGCTTTGCTTTGTTACCTTTGGCGGTGAGACGAGAAAGCATGATGCTCATCCACATGAGTCACCATGGGTGATGACAATACCCATGTGTATACTGGCATTTCTGGCAATTACCGCTGGATTTATCGGTTCGCCCTATCTAAATGACTGGTTCCAAGGCTTTGTCTGCTTTGATAGTGGACATGCGGCTCATCACAGAGGGGAACATTCAGGACATCAATTAGTTATGATCATCTCACTCTCTATGACTGGCATAGGGATACTTGGGGCATGGTTAGTTTATGGGATAAAGGCTATTAATCTTGATTTTGTTAAAAAAACCTTTATTTATAAGCTGGTGTTTAATAAATATTTCTTTGATGAGATTTATGATGTTATTATTGTTAAGCCATTTGTTGGATTGACAAAATTCAGCGTAGGATTTGATCAAGGTGTGATTGATGGGATGGTAAATGGTGTGGCAACCGTTACGGCTGGATGTGGTTCATTTGTCAGACGAATACAAACAGGATTGGTTCAATCATATATCCTTGCCATGATGGTGGGTATAATTATTTTGTTGGTTATCTGGATGTGGGGCGGATGATTATTCACCACAAAGACACAAAGACACGAAGAAGAAGTGGTGAACATTATATGATAATAAGGGGTGCACGATGAATTTCCCAATTTTAAGCTGGATGATATTTATACCGTTGATAGGTGCTATGCTTATCCTTTGTACGCCAAAGGGGATGGAGAAGACTATCAAGGGGTTGGCATTGGTGTTTTCGTTTATTCCTCTTGTCCTTGCAGGGATGGTGTATGCTAATTTTAATCCAAAGATTGCTGATTTGCAGTTTGTGGAGAAAATACTCTGGATTCCAATCTTTAATATTCATTATTTTGTTGGACTTGATGGAATAAGTATATCCATCTTTTTACTGACTGCTCTATTAACCTTTTTATCTGTCCTTATTTCCTGCAATATAACAAAGAGGGTGAAGGAATATTTTATGCTCTTTCTGGTACTTGAGGTCGGGATGCTCGGGGTTTTTGTTGCTATAGATCTATTCCTGTTCTATATCTTCTGGGAGGTTGTGCTTATCCCTATGTACTTCCTTATAGGTGTGTGGGGAGGACCAAGAAGAAGGTATGCAGCTATTAAGTTTGTACTTTACACTGTGGCTGGCAGTTTGATCATGCTTATTGGGATATTGTGCGTTTATTTTACCTCTAACCCACATACCATGGATATTCTGGAGCTTTCCAAAACATGCACATTTGCCAGAGAGTTTCAAAACATAATGTTTTTCTTGTTCTTTATCGGGTTTGCAGTTAAGGTGCCTATCTGGCCTTTTCATACATGGCTTCCAGATGCACATACTGAGGCACCAACAGCGGCAAGTGTTATTCTTGCCTGTATATTGTTAAAGATGGGGGTCTATGGATTCTTAAGGATAAGTTTCCCTATATTTCCAGAGGCAGCCATATATTTTGCCTATCCATTTGCGGTTTTGGGCGTAATTAATATTATCTATGGTGCTTTAACGGCTATGGCTCAGAATGACTTAAAGAAGATGATCGCCTATTCAAGCATCAGCCATATGGGATTTTGCCTGATAGCTATGAGTGCCTTAACCGTAACCGGAATAAATGGGGCAGTTGTCCAGATGTTTACCCATGGGGCAGTAACCGGCAGCTTGTTTATGCTTGTTGGGGTTATCTATGATAGGGCACATACCAGAAATATTGATGAATTCAGCGGATTGTGGCAGAAAATGCCAATATATACCGGGTTGATGACACTTGCGGTCTTAGCCTCACTCGGTTTGCCAGGGCTGGCCGGGTTTATCGGTGAGTTTGTTTGTCTGATGGGTACATTTGTTTCTACCTTCCCAGGGTTTAAGCTCTTGGCAATATTATCTACAAGTGGTGTGGTGATAACTGCGGTTTATCTCTTGTGGATGATGGAAAGGGTGTTCTGGAGGGGATTAAATCCAAAGTGGGAACATCTGACGGATATAAATAAGAGAGAGCTTCTGGCAATTATACCCATATTAATAGTTATCATCCTGATAGGCATATGCCCTGACCTATTGGTTAATTTGATGAATGTTTCTACGATACAGATGGTTAAGGGGATAATGCCGTAAAAAAGAGTAAAAAAGAGGGCAGGTTAAAAAGAGGGCAGGTTTAGAACCTGCCCCTACTGATTGATTGGAGGATTGAATTTTGAATTATACATTACTTACGCCAGAAATAATAATTTGTTGTACAGCTATGTTTATCCTTGTCATAGATTTATTCCTATCACAGGGAGCAAAAAAGTTACTTGGTTGGATAGCTATTATAGGATTAATATGTGCAATGGTTGCTGTTTATAACTCGCCACATGGGCTTGCCTTTGGTAATAGGAGCTTTGTGGTTGATTCATTTGCTATATATTTCAAGTATCTACTTCTTGGCATAGGGATATTGGTTGTTTTTTCCTCTATGGATTATCTTAAAGACCGTACCTCTCATCATGGCGAGTATTATTTTATACTTCTCTTGGTTATCATGGGTACCTTGTTTATGGTTTCAGCAGGTGAGCTTATTAGCCTGTTCGTAAGTCTTGAGTTGCTTAGTATCGGTTCGTATGTGTTGGTGGCATATCTCAGAACAAAGCAAGGGATTGAGGGTGGAATAAAGTATCTATTGTTTGGGGCATGTTGTTCAGCAATATTACTTTATGGATTGGGCATAATCTATGGTATGACCGGTACAACAGAGATAAAAGGAATAGGAGAGTTTTTGAGTCATAACGATAAAGGATGTGCCCTGTTATTGGGTCTGGCGTTTACCCTTGTTGGGTTTGGGTTCAAAATTGTCTGCATACCGTTTCATTTCTGGGTACCAGAGGCATACGAGGGTGCACCAACCCCAATTACCGGCTTTCTTGCCTCTGCCTCAAAGGTAGCCTCATTTGCAGTCTTTATTCGAATATTTATAGAGGGATTTGGCGGCATAAGGCAAGAGTGGATAATGGCTTTAATTGTCCTCTGTATTCTTACAATGGCTATTGGTAACCTTTCTGCTATTCCTCAGGCAAACATAAAGAGGCTATTGGCTTACTCTAGCATTGGGCATGCCGGGTATCTTCTTATTGGTATAATAATAGGCACTACAAGTGGATTATCAGCAGTAATGTTTTACCTGCTTGTTTATGCCTTAACCACACTCGGGATATTCACGGTTATAGCCATTATTTCTAACAAGATAAATACGGATGAGATTGATGGATATACAGGGATGTACAAACGGTCACCATTCTTATGCCTGTGCATGCTTATCTGTCTGGCTTCACTTGCCGGGCTGCCGCCCTTAGCCGGATTTATGGGTAAATTTTACCTGTTTGCTTATGCAATACATAGCGGGTATATCTATCTGGCAGCAATCGGTTTTATCTTCAGCACCATCTCGGTTTATTACTACTTCCGTATCCTTAAATCCATGTACTTTGGGGATGTAAAGGATGAGTCTATTATCCCTACCCCATTTTTGTTAAGGCTAATACTCATTCTCATCATGCTTGGACTTTTCCTCATAGGAATTCTGCCGCAAACATTCATTTCTTTTGCCTTAGAGTCAGCTAAGGGGATAGGTTGTGTTAACTTATAAGAGGATGTTATTGACCGTTCACAGCAGCAATTCTCATTATGGCAAAACTTATGTTCAAAGGGGAATAAGGGAATAGAAGAGATGGTGTCGATTATCAACAGAATTGTTGGTAG
>Ga0210036_1000641_pt1 | contig 40854 bp, 28 predicted proteins | sample CryGeymeta201515_FD_185469 | JGI IMG/M metagenome (GOLD analysis project Ga0210036, IMG submission 185469) | Groundwater microbial communities from Crystal Geyser aquifers in Utah, USA - Crystal Geyser metaG 2015-15 (SPAdes) (version 2) | ecosystem: Environmental > Aquatic > Deep subsurface >...
TAAATTAAAGGGGTTCAGCAGCTACTTGTTAAATGCTAGCTTAAAAGGGCTTGACCATTTTATTTTAATACACTATTCGAATACGATTACTAGATACGATTGCGAATAAGTTTACACCAGTAGGTAAAACAGTACACTAGAATAAATACGTTTATTCGAATAATGAATTAAATTAAAGGGGTTCAGCAGCTACCTGTTAAATGCTAGCTTAAAAGTGCTTGGCCATTTTATTTTTATTGGCAGCCAATGGGCCATTATTTAATAAAATCGCACTGAGATAGTAATTAGATCACATGCTGTTAAAAATAACGGTTCATATTACTTAAGCCCAACAAATGCTACTTCCAAAAACAACCCCGGGAATGTGTTTTTCCCCATCCCGGGGCAGTTTTGGAAATCCCGGGGTAGGGATATCCCTCGATTGGTGACAACATATAGATGCATGTAGCAGTAAGCATGCAGGCCACGTGATTATGCACTACTACTACTAGTTGCAGTAGTACTGGTAGGAAGCCACCCCCACAAGAAGCGGGGTAGCTACCACCACGGCTTTTTGTTTTGTTTCTCTAGGATGGCAGCTCCTGGAAAAACTGTCATTTGGTTGAGTACTAGACGAACCCATTGTTGAAGGACGCCCCGGGAGCCCGCCTTCATTTGCAAGCGTGGAATCGCTCGTCTTAGCAAGTGCACAAGAGAGTAGCCTAATATTACCAACTGTATTAGTCTAGCTAGCTGGTAAAGAGTAGCTACTAGAGTACCAGGTACTAGTAGTGGTGGAGAGCGACACTAAAAGTAGAGTACTAGCTACCACTGATATGTACAGTACCAATAGGAGCGTCTGCTGCTGTGGGAATAGTTGCGACTTATCTGAGGCCGATAACCCAATAGAAATGCAATCAATTTTCAGCTCGGTTCAATGGGACGAGTGCGCAGACGGAGACCGATGACACAAGTGCTTGCAACGATTCGCTACTACTACTGGTAGACGACCTACTACTCTTTACAGCAGTAGTATTAGGTCTACTAAGTACAGTCGTAGCTAAAATCGAAATTTTCAAAGAAAATCAAGATATTATTATTATTTTAATTACTATTTATTTCGTCATCGCTGGGTGAACACTCTTAACTTTGTTAGGAACATCGATCTCAGAACGAAGTCGACCTAGACTACTAGTGTCATCTGCATTCTGCATCGTCCTCGTTTTCCGCGGCTTTCATATCTGGCTAGATTCATTGCCTCGAATAAAGTACTGAAGTCCTATGTAAGTAGTCTACTGTCTACTAGAGGTTGTGTTGATCGCAATGTTTCACAGTTCACAGTATCAGTGATAAACAAGGAGCTGATCGAAGGCCGAAGGCCACCTATCCCTTTTAATTACAGATCTGCAAAAGTTTCTTGCTTTATCTCAAACCTTTGCTTCTGCTACGGAATTCTTGAAAGTTAAACCAAATACGAGGCGAGAAACCGTCGTCGATATCCTACAGTCAGATTCTTTTGAAAGCAGCCGATCCAAAGACATTTTGCGTTGAATTTCGCCAAGATGTCATCGCCCGAACGAATCAATCAGCCCAAGCGGGAAGATGGAAATCAGTCTCTGGAATATCCCCCCTCATCTTCCAAGAAGAAAAAGCGAACGGAAAAGAAAATCAAGGGCCCGCCCTACAAGACCTACAGTGTTGTGACGCCATCGGCTGGTGGGAGTTGGGAGGTTCAGCGCCCGATCAATCCATACGATGTTCTTCTGGTCGAAGGCGAACAAATGCAGAATGGTTACGACTTTGCGAAGCAGCCAGGAAATTTGAAGTATGCCATGCTGGTAGACTTGTCAACGTCAAATTTCCATAATATGGTGGAAGGACGCGAGAGAAAGTGCAAAGCTACCATCCAGAACGACGTCAAAATTAAAGACAAGGAGGAGACTGACGAAAAGGACGATGAAGCTAAACATGTCTTGGCACGAAATATTGTTGAAACGATACGCGACGACTGGAAGGGATTGTTTTTGCGGAAGACGGACCCCACACAGGCTAATTGCACTCAATGGATTGACATTGGCTTTGCCAAGTCTGTGGACGAGGTGTACCTCCGAGTTCAGGCGAATGTTCAAAATGAATTGTTCGAAAACAAACAGCAAACAATTACCACGGCTAAGGAAGGAACTGATCGAGTAGTACCAAATGCGGCGTCAGCAGGAACACAACTCCAGGCGCAGGAGCAGCCACCCGTGAACAGGGATGAACCAAAGGAATCGCCAATAAATTATGTTTCGCATATTTCAGGGTCCATATTGTCACCTATAGGCGAAGAGAGTACAGCTGCGACGAATTCGGAGCTCATACCACTTCTAAGGGCAGCCACGACGACCACTTACCCCCCTCTTCCACCAATACAGCTCGAGACGGCTGAGCACCCACCAGCCGATAAACAACACACAAATCAGTCACCAGTAGACATTTGCAAAGGGCAAAAGGCGGAGCCAATGTTTCCTGCCAAGCGTGGACGCGGACGTCCACGCAAAGATGAAATTAGAGAGCCTGTCATCAAAGGACCAAAGCGGAATCGTGGTCGGCCACGGAAAACAGATGCTGAAAAGGCTGCAGACGCTTTGAAAAGAGCTAGAGAAGGAAAAGGCAAGCAAGGACCCAAAAAACTTATCAATACACCAGGGATACGAGATGCAGTTTCGGTTGCTCCCCTCCAGGATACTCCTGGAGCGGGCTTGCTGCTGTGCTCTACTGACAAGAAAAGGAAGATTTTGAAATTTCAAATGGAAGAAAGTGAAACTCCTGAAGCTGGTAAGTTCGCTGACTTCAAGGTGAGACCGCCCGTTGCTTCTTCTGTGCAACCATTGCCTGCTGCAAGGACGGGAATTACGAGTTTCAGATCGCTGCAGGCTCGAAATTTACTCAGTTTGAAAGATCCGAATTGGATCGTGAACTACGACAACCTCAAATTGAACCGGGCAAGTCTCTACAGCAGTGGGCAGCCCGAAAAGTGGGTCGCTGGGCTAGTGCGCCACCGTGTCAAAATTGCTGGCGAGAGCGATGAAACTGAAGATGCAAATCTACACCGCTGGATAGTCCGCCAGCAGCAAATGTACCGTGAGTATTGTGAGTGGGAGGAGAAACTATTTGTCGCTTATCAAGCCGGTGACTCCATTACAGGGCTACAGCAGCATCAGGAGAGGCGAGTTTTGGGAAGGGTTTATGACATGGACCTTCCTCCGCTCCAACCCGATAGTGTTCGCATGCCAAACCTTGGCCAAACTGATGAATCTAGCGGCGATAGCCGTGAAGGTATGCGCGAGGTTGAGCGGGCTAAGATCCTATTGCTAGATGATATTCGAATGGCCTGGAAGCCAGATCAAGAGCCACCAGAAGATGCTCCGCGGGACTGGCGAGAGAGTTTCTACGATTTGCGAGAGTATTTGAGAACTCGCGGAGACACGGCAGTGCCGGATACCGTAGAGCTAGGAGTTTGGGCGCAACTACAACGTATGCAATTCCAGCGCTCATTACACATCATGGCAGGCGTTAATTGTACGGGAAGCAGACCACCCCTTTCTCTTGCGCAAATGACTGCTCTTCGTGGTTTAGGTTTTGACTGGGACGATTTAGAGTCGAGCCAATTCCATGTGATGTATCTGAAGCTCTTGGAATTCAAGAATCGCGTCGGGGATTGCTTGGTGCCTCCTCCCCCAGCCGATGTACGAGGTAGCGAAGGCGATGAGGAAGGTGACGATGAAAACGAAGAAGACGACATTCTGGAGACCACAGTCGACCCGAAACTCTTCTTTTGGGTGCAGAGGCAGCGACTTGAAAATGTTCGGTTTCAGTTGACCTTGCAGATTGCGGAAGAGGCGCGAAATGAGAGCGTTAACGAATATGGGCATTCATTAGCGAAGGGGTTGATACAAGAAGAAAAAGTGGATGACAATTCCTTTCTCGTCAAGAAAAATGACGACGACGACGACGACGGAGCTGTCGTGGCTCATTTGGCCAGGTCACCTTCCAAACTAAGTCAAGAAATGCCTGCACTGAAATTGGGAAGCAGTGTTAGTAGTAAGGGAAACACCGAGAAGAAATCATCCTCTGCGGGTGGTATTCCCATTTCTGCAGTTCGAAAGAATAAGCTCAAGCATCAACTTCGTTCTTCGGATTCAGTGTCTACGTTGACACAAGCGCAGATAGATCTTTTGAGTTCAACTGGCTTCATTTGGAGCTTGGACATTAGTGGAAAATGGATTGATCAATATCGTCGACTTCATGCATTTTACATCAAACATGGTATGCCCAACACGAAAGAATGTGTCGGCAACGCCGTGTCCTCTTTGCTGTACCTCTTACATCATTCTCATCATTAACTATTCCTTGATAGGTCACAGCAGAGTAACGAAATCCACTAACGAGTCGAAAACGAAGCTGAATCGCTGGTGCTCTCAACTCCGACAATTTTACCAGCAAAGACAGGCGGGAAAAAAGAGTTCTCTGACAGACGAGAAGATCGGCTTGCTCAAGAACCTCGACTTTATCTTTGAGTTTGACGGTTTGTCGGGTCGTTACAGCTTTCAAGAACGACTTAAATGGCTCAAGCTGTACAAGGAGGAGCATGGTGCGTTGTTCGCAGGACTTTATTGTGATCGAACAGAACATGCTTCATATCTCACCTTAACATCTCTACCGGCAGGAAATTGTGACGTGCCCCAACGACACGAAAAGTTGGGCCATTTTGTGAAGCGTTTGCGCAAAGAGTACGAGCTACATAGACAAGGTGTTCGAAAAATGAATCCCGAAAAGATTGAAAAGTTGATTGCTCTTGGCTTTAATTGGAGAGTACGAGGCCCACGTCGGCGCACTTTGCTCATCAAAGATGAGGGGGAAAGTGAAATGGAAGACGACGAGACAGAGGGAGAAGAAAAAGCCTCAAAGAGAAAACGACTCACACCGCCCTCTGATTTCAAGATGAATGAGCCCATCCAGTCTTTGCCCGAAAAGAAGGCAGCCTACTCGACCTCACACTGTTCCATGTGCTCCACATCTCTTCCAAGCGCAAAAGCCCAATGTGCCACTTGCCAGGGTTGCTATTGCGAAGACTGTTTTGATGAACTTCGACACGACCATGCCCAGCAATGCCAGAGTTGTAAAGGACCGGTGGCTGTCGTTGGCGGAGGTTGGAATGTCTGAGTTGCCTCGGCTTTTTGTTGCTGTTGTCAACAGCTTTTGGCCATGTTCCGACGCGATGAATATGAATGACTGTAAACAGTACCGTGAAAAATTGAACGAGTTGTACGAATGATATAGATGCGTGATGAATAATGGTGATTTATCGTATTAAGAGTGATGAGAGCGAATACATTATGGTTTCAGTGGTCTCATTTTCATCTATTTCAATAGATCCTCCTCCTCGAGAAGGTCAAGGGCGCTTTGCAGGATGTCCAAAATACGCTGCCTTTGTTCACCGGTACTCTCCGTTGATGCCCTAGTTGTTTGAGTGCCCTGGCTTCCCCGCGTAGCAGGATTCAGCTGCGTAAATCCACGCAACGCTGTGCTAATAGAAGTACTGCCTCTAGTTTGGGGGGTCTTCATTACACTTGTAGGGGCGGTTAAGTTCATTTTCGTTTGTGGATAACAGCTGACTTATTTATAAGGGTGTGATAGTTTTTTAGGTTTGCCGTGCCTTTTTTTGAAATTGTGGTAGACCCCTAGTCGAGGAGTAGGTTGGAGGATTTCCTGTGAGGTCGCTAGCAACCTGACTTCAGAAGCATTGTAGATACGGATCTAATATCTAATGTACTAGTACTGGTACTCCAATATTCCAGTAGATCGGATACTACATATCGGATTTTTAGCCGGAACACTTTCTTTTGATGGGACAGAGTACTATTAGAGTGACACAATTCTTCCTAGGGAAGGACGCCATTGTAGATACGGATCTACTGGTACTCCAATATTCCAGTAGATACTACATATCGGATTTTTAGCCGGAACACTTTCTTTTGATGGGACAGTAGAGTGACACAATTCTTCCGAAGGAAGGACGCCACCATCAGTTCGATGGTAGTAGTCTACCATACTGCTGCCGGAAAAAGTTGACTGAATAAATAAATAATGACTAATAGTCAAAAAAGGTTTAACGACGATTCGGTACTGTACGTAGTATTCCCAAAGTTTTTTTACGACTAGACTCTCTGTTTATTGACTACTCGGTACGCGGTCGCAGTACTGGTACTGGTACTGGTACCGGAGTATTATTTTGCGTTCGACCGCACACTTTGTTAGTTCAGCAAAGTTATTCAAGCCGAGTGGGCTCCAAACTACTAGTCTAGCTAGTACCGGTAGTAGTATGTGCGTCAACCATAAAAGGTCAGATTTACTGTAATAGTTACCCCGTTTGTTTTTCAACACAGGAAATAGAAAAAAATATTATATGCTCGTATGATTTAGGAGCATACTACCTGTACTACGTGGTGGTAGTAGCAACTGCACTTCGTTCAGTTTGTAGCGCTCATTCGTATACGACTGCTCTCGCATTTATAGGTACTGTATGATTCTCCCGGAGAAGGCTTAATCATGGCGATTATTTAAACAATACGGAAGGAAGCTGGAGTGTTCTCTGAAGTCGGCAACTCCAATTTTCAACGTGTGATCGAAACTCATGGTTTTGCCGCCGGCTTCCGGTTATTGCTGCTTGAGCTATCGCTATGCTCACGGGTTTGGCTTTTGTGCGAAGCGTCTCGGGGTAGGGCACACTCCATATCAGTTGCTGTTGGATCTTCCACAGATTCTCCTGTCAACTTTAGCATCAACATAGTCACTTGTTCCTGTAGAACTGGTAGCTCTTGTTGCATCTTTTCCTTTGCCGTCATGCGTTCGCGTTGAGCTTCTTGTATTTTCCGTTTGAGTGGTTCCCTGTTGGTCTCCAAGCTTTCATTCATATTTTTTAAGAATCCAATGTCGTCCGAAACTTTGCGGTGCCTGGCTCTCAAGGACGCAAGCCGCTTTGTAGACTGCGCCTTTTCTTGCTTCAGAGCAGTGATCAAATCGCTGGTCTGAGCCTTTTTTATCATGAAACTCTCGCGGCGTAATTCTTCCAGCCTACCCTGGTAATAACTACGTTGCTGTTCTAGCTGACTCTTGAGTAGTGTGTAGTATTGACTCGCAAATCCTTCCAATTTGCGATGCACAACTTCTCCCTCTTGCGCCTCGGACAAACCGGGATTATGGGTTCTTTCATGCGACGAGGAATTGGAAGGATGGTGAAATTCCACCAACTTGCCATCCTCCTTGTTCTGCAGCAACCGATGGATGTAACCTTGTCCGGCAAAATCCCATACGTGCTGTGTTTCTGTATCCAGAGCGTACGCATGTAAGCTCTCGTCATAGTGTTTTCGAGCATGTGATTGTGACAGTCGACGCGAGATTTCAGAAGGCTCTAGTGTATTAGTGTTGGTAGTGTTGGCATCGCTCGTGCGCGTACTGCTGGGCTGGTAAGAAGGAGCCTGTCTTCCGCAAACGGGAGAATAGGCTCGTATTGCGCTGGCAGAACCTCCTGGTCCTCCCGTAGCATTCCAAGTCGGCGTTGCTCTGTTTTGCATGGGCACGCCCCCACAAGAGACCATACCACAAATTAGGCAGACATAATTATTTTCCGTAGTTCCACAAATGTTGCACTGACTGAGGGCTTCGTTCAAGCCGGAATGATCGTATCGGCAGACAGGACAGGGAGAGTCTTGCCACTGCATAAGGCACTCCAGATGAAAGGTGTGATTGCAAACCGTTGTCAAAATAGAGGACCGTGCATCCGCAGTAGAGCCCGAGCCATTGTTATCTGTTTCGCTCAGAATCATGCGCTCGAGACAGACGGCACAGTTGTAATCTTCTACAATAGGAGCTGTTATACTGGAGGATGCGGTTGCCGCTGCCGCCGGAGTAGTAGAAGCCAATGACTTGTTGTTGTTGTTGTTGTTCTTGCCGTTGCTGCTATTATTTTTGCTCTTGAACACTTTAGACTTTCCATTACCTGCTGCAGCTGCTACTGTTGCTACATTTTTTGTTGTTTGATGCAGGGCCGCCTGTGATGATGAATCTACTAAAAGCGGGTCATTATTTTTTGATTGGTTTGTTTTGGATTTTGGTGACGATGTTGTTGTTGTTGTTGTTGTTGTTGTTGATTTGGCCGTAGGAGCAAAAAATGGAGACAGTAATGACACTCCATCTTCTCCAGTCAATGCCAATACTTGGAAGACACTGCATGTCTGTGTCGGATCTAGACTCGTAAAAGGCTTTCCGTGCAAATCTTCCACCAACGCTTCGGCAGCATCTGTACTGCAAAGTTCCAATAGGACAACATAGGTCCTCGATGGTTGATTGGACGTAGTATCATCATCGTCGTCATCATCATCATTGTCACCACTGGTATAGTTGTTGCTTGTGCTATTGCTATTGCTAATAATGTTGTTGTTGTTGCTGCTGCTGTTGCTGCTGCTTTCCGGATTGCTTGGCTGTGTAATTGTCGCAGCTTCCAGTGTTGTCGCCGTACATGTTGATTGCAGTTTTTCATCCAAGACATGCACAGCTGCCGTACTTTTTACATCGACCAAGACAGGAGATCCTACTTCTTCATTTTTAGTTTCATCCTCCTTGACGACGACTAGTGGTGGTGCTGGTGCTGGTGCTGGTGCTGGATTATTATTATTTAAAACCAAGGACAATGTTTCATTGGTATTGGCAGTCGTTACGATCCGTACGTGATGAATAAAGGGACGATGTGATCGTGCCAAATTCAAAATTCCTTCTGGTACCTGTTCTGGTGGTACATCGACCATAGCTACGACTCGTTCTACTACTTCTACATCATCATCATCATCATCATCATCATCATCATCATTATCAGTGCCGTTGCTGTTTCTGTTGCTGCCGACTCCACTACCATTACCACTACTGCCATTCTGGTGATGGAACAATAAGGATGTTGATGTTGTTGTTGATGTTGATGATGATGTTGATGCAGTTTGAAAAAGAAGGGGAGAATAATCATCTCCTATAACATCCAAAGTGTAAATACAACCTCTGTACGTTCCCAAAACAGGATTACCAAAACTGACGGGACGTTTACGGATGAGACTGTTTGTACGTGGCTGCGAAGTAATACTACCAGTACTGTTGTTGTTCATCATAGTAGTAGTAGTAGTAGTAGTAGTAGTAGTAGTAGTAGTACCAGTGGTGGAGGAGATGGTAGAGGCTCTTGTTGTTGTAGTGGCAGCATTCTTTTTAAAAACCCGTTTCTTTTTCTTGGCACGCTGCTTACTACTACTAGTAGTAGTAGTAGTAGTAGTAGTAGGAAGAGGAGTATCAGTATCAGTAGTAGTCGTTGTCCTGGAGGAGGATGAAGGAGGAGCTATGAGTGCAATTTCTTCCTTTGGTTTTTCTTCCACGGTAGTCTCCATGATGACTGATGACTGATTGATGAATGATTGATAATGATGCGACTGGAATTTTGTTGTACAGGACAGATACGGCTTCTTTTAGACGAGACTAGTCTATGTCGAAGAAATAATAATTTGGAGAGGATAGCTGGTTTGTGTATCAGTGTCAGTGTATCCCCCTCCCTTCGTTCCTTGTATAATTGCACTTCAATTCAGACAGTAAAACAATCTTATCTGTTTATACTTCTTTCATCCATCCATCGGAAGCGCAAAATCTCTTGCCTGGTGCTAGCTTCAGTTTCGTTATGGAGTTTTATGTTTTATTAGCGTGATGGTTGTGTGTTGTGTGTTGTGAGTAGTGAGTACTGTGTGTGTGATACAGTAGAAGTCAACGATCAAGAAGATGATTGATGATCGATGATGATACGATGATGATGATGATACGATGATGAAAGAGTGTGCACTCAAGTCGAAATAGCCAATACCCTTAACCCTTTAATAAGTAGTTTGTTGTCGTTACTGTTGCACAAGAAGGCACAGACCGCAGAATTCATAATTCACACCAACAAACAGCTAGACTAGTCTAGTAGTCTATAAATATTACTACTTACTACTTGTATTCTGTTTTCTTTCTACGATACACTAGTAACATTACTACTACTAGTAGTAGTAGAGCTGACAATACTAGTAAAGTAGATCATGGACAACGCCGCACAAAGACCTTACAGAAGAACAGCAAGTAGTAGCTGCGATGATACCAGTTGTAAATCCTTGAAGAAGACCAGCACCACCAGCAACAACGACGACAGTAACAACAACAACAATACTGAAAGTGTTCGCATTTATTTTGTTCATGCTGGATTACAACTACCTCAATGTCGGATTGATATTCTATCGCGTCGAGCAAAAGACATGGGAGCAACCATCATTTCCAACTTTACACCACCAACAACAACAATAACCAAGAAAAAACGATCCAAACGAAAATGGTGGCAAACATTATCAGCAGACGATGGTCTACAAGAAGACGATAAATATAGTATCAACACCACCAACACCACCAATACTACCAATACCACTACCACTACGACTACTGCTTTGATTCCGACACATTTTATTATTGGTGATGATTGTACTGCTACACAAGTTGCTAAAACGTTACAATTTACTTCGGTCCAACAGTTGAAACAATTTGTTTTGCAGTATCAAATCACATGTGTTACACCACAGTGGATTAAAAACCATTGTCAACAACAATCACAACAACAATCACAGCAACAATTGCTACTACTTCGACAAGAACAATGGTGGAAATTAGAAAGCATTGACACTGGAACTATGAATAACAGCAACTGTAATAGTAGTAATAGTAATAATAATAATAAGAGTGCTAACAACAATGTCATGATCAAGGTAAGAAAAGAATGTTATTGCTACTACTGCTGGCTAGGTCTAGTAGCTACAAACTGTTTCTTCTACAAAATATTTCTTCATTTCTTTCGTCTAAACGTTTCTTGAAATGTTTTTCTTCTCAGAAACAAAATACGGATACCAAACGTCAAGAAACAACAACAAGAACGGAACAGAATAGTCACAACAACAATAAAAATAACAACAACAACAACAACAACAACGATCACGATGATGACGACGACGATGACGAGGAATGTCCACCAAACAATGTAGCATTGGCGGATGCTCTCAAGGAATTGAGTAAATTGCATCAAAAAATGCCTCTCAATGATGATGATACCTGGAAGGCGTATGCGCTCGATAAGATTGCCGGACGTATACGACTTTTGAATTTTCAAGTCACGTTGGAAAGAGAATCGCAAGAATTGTTGAAACATTTACCCGGTATCGGGTTGGGAACGATCGAAAAAATAAACGAATTTTTAAGGACGGGACAACTATTTCGGACCAGAGAATTCCAAAACGATCCAGATCGCGTTGCTATGAAACACATGATGGCCATTTGGGGTGTAGGAAGATCTACCGCACTTTATCAACTCGTTAGGAAGGGATACAGAACAATTGATGATGTTCGAAATGGTCTGACTAACAACAAGCTCTCGTTGAATCGAAATCAACGTATAGGTGTAGACTGTTGGGAAGACTTTCAAGAACAAATGACACGAGAAGAAGTTGAAACCATTGGACAAATCATTAGGGAGGCAGTCAGGGCCGAATTTCCCAACGAAGAAAACAAGTTGGAAATTACTATTATGGGTTCGTACCGTCGTGGTGCTACAGCTTGTGGTGATGCCGATATTCTGATTACGCATCGAGACTATGTGAATGAAATCCCACCTCATGTATTGGGGCAAGTCGTTGAAAAGCTCATGGATGCTGGACACATGGCGTACCATTTGACCTTTATTAGTGGCATGAAGGTACGCGGAAAGCACGATTACAACAACGGAGGCTTTCATAATCAAGGAACAGATATCCCTCCCAAACCAAAAGCCGACAAGGACTCGGGAGCATCCTACATGGGCGTTTTTCGCTCTCCATTGGTCAAAGGCAGGCGGCGACGAGTTGATATCAAATTTTATCCCTACCGAGCTCGTGCTTTTTGTTGGCTGTACTTTACGGGTAATGGATTCTTCAATCGTTCCATGCGACTCTGGGCCGCTCGAAAACACGACTTACAGATGAACGACCAAGGACTTTTTGAACGTGGACTCTACAATCGAGGTATCAAAAAGAGCGTTCTGGAGACCAGCGAGGAAAGAGAAGTCTTCAAGTTTCTTGGTTTGCAGTACAAGGAACCCCCCGAACGCGATTGTTTTGATGCTGTCATTTTTGACGACAAAGAAAAAGAAGACAATCTCACCAGAGAAGAGAAAAAGGAAGAGATGGGTCACAAATGGATTGAGTAGTGCGCGAGCTGACCAGTCAATACTGATGAAGGTAATAGCAACAGCTATGCTCCCTGAACGCGAGGCCACCACCTGCCCAATAATTGTATTTATGAATTTTTTTATTACAGTATGCATTCATCAAAGCGTTATAACATTTCCCAATCAGACTACGAATGAATTCATTCCGTATCCTGTTGGTGTCCCAATCGAGTCCAAATCCTCTCAAAAAACTCTCTTTCTCTGCCGCGAGTCTCCGTGTCCGCGTCCGGTCCCGCGACGCCGCCGCCTTCTTCGTGGTGGAGCATCATCAAGTTTTCTTTAACTTGCTGGGGACAAAGTAAGCAACGTTTCATGTGATCGAAAAGATCAGGGACCTTAGTGTGGATTGTTCGTCGACGAGCAGGAAAGAGTCGGCTCAGGCCCATTCTACCAGCTTCGTAGCAATATTTGCAACCGAATCCAGGCATACCGGCTCGCAGACTCTTCCGGTTTCCTTTGCGCTCAGAGGGAGCTAAATGTACACGGTAGGTCTGCTCCATGAGAGAGTACAAAAAGTTAGACACCAGGCCCCTGTCAAGCTTGCTCACCAGTGGTATAGGAATTGCCGGCTCAGAAAAGGTGGATGATGACCCAAAGGGAGGAATGGAAGCGGCGTTGGCGATGCTGACTTCAAAGACGTAAATTCCTCCACGTCCATTGCTACCTGCGACATCCACAAGCCCTTTTTTCTTGGCGGCATGTTCCCAGTACCCTTTGGCATTGGAGGCACCTTGAGCATTCATTTCTTGAAGTTGAGTAAATCTTCTCTTGGTGTCTTCAGGAATCTCGGAGCAAGATGGAAAGTGCTCGCGGAGCATCATGGTGAAGGACTGATAAATCTTGTCAATTTTAGAGGGAAAGCAAGAGGCTCTGTTGGCTCGTGTTCCGTGCTGTAAGTGCGCACAGAAGCGACATCGAATGCCGACTTGGTTGACACTCAAAGACTTAGCAGCATTGCGGACCTTGATGCCCCGCTGGCTCACGCGAAAAAGCTCGAGAATCTCCGACCGAATAAGACATTGAAAGTTGGACAACCAGTTTGGATCTTCATCAATGGAAAAAGGTGAGTAAGGCCTTTGGCTGGAATGTGGAGTGTCGCCCTCTTCCAAAGGAGGCAGTGTCAGACTCGTCCCCCCTCCTCGCTGTTGCTGCTGATTAAAGGAGCCCATCCCCGATTGGCCACCAGAATTTTCTCTCCTCGCGGTCGTTGTGCCCATGCTTAGAGATTGCTGTTGGGACATATGCAACGCACCAACCTGGTCTGCTATCCCCCGATTCACCTGTAAAGCATCCGCGGACCCCAACGACGACACGGGATTCATGTGCCCGAAAGACGAGTTGCTGCGTCCCATCTGGTGATTCAATGCTTGTGACATGGATACCATTTGCTCAGCTTGTTGATTCCAGGATGCAGTGTTGTTATTGCCGGAGGCAGCAGCACTACCACTACCATTATACATATTCATGCCCTGTTGAGTCATATTCATGCGATTGTTCAGCAAGGAAAAGTCCAGCACGCCCGCGAAGAAAGGCTGTGCACTCATGCTCGTCATTTGCGAAAAGCCCTGCATACCCTGGATGGTCTGAAAATCCTGCATCTGTTCAAGGGCTCCAGCATGCTTTCACATTACGACGGAGAAACATGGACACTAATGAGCAATGATTCATCGATTGACGTTGAACCACTTGATCGCTGGCACTTACATTCAAAAGGTCTGCGCCGCTATCGAAGCCCCCCTGTAGCCGCCGCTGAGGCATGTCCGCGTTAAGACCAGAAGATGGATCGTTATTGCCCCCAAACTGGTGTTCTCCACCAAGGTTACTTGCTGCAAGCCAGGCAGACTGCTGATGACGGGCCACCTCTTCTTCCAAGCGCCGCTCCATGGTGGCGGCTGCGATGCTACTGATTCCGGTTCCGGCAGAATTGTTCATTATCATACCGCTCAATTGATCAAATGATGGCATCATCATCTGTTGTTGTTGTTGCTGCTGCTGCTGCTGCTGTGCAAACGCCTGTGCTCGCTGCAGATCACTCTGCTGCTAGCAAAAAACAAAGAGGACAAAGGAAGATAGGGCGAATATGGCGAGTTAGAGACTTAAAAAGTGATCTTAGAAGGCTAAGGATACCACTGTATGCCAATGACTCACAAAAATATTCGGCTGCGCTCCGTATGGCAAAGCCATATTTGGATAGTTTGCTTGATAAGGGTCAGCAGAAAACGACTTGCATCTCTTGTTGCTAGGATCCTCCGCATCTGATGCTCGTTTGAGGGTCAGTTGTCCTGCCTTCTGATCTTGGCCCGCTAACATAAAAGATTCGTTGTGGCTGTTGTTGCTAACACGGTCGTCATTCATCATAATATTATTGTGATCCTTTTAAGACCAACGACAGACAGTCAAAACAAAGAAGCTGTTGGACGAGGGAATGTTTAGGCTAGTGGTATGTGGGGGCGGTGCCAAGCAAAAGTAGATTGACTACTACAAGGTACCACTAGCTACGGTAGTACTAGTAGTACCATGCAATCCATAAAAAATCAATTGCCGAAAATCCATCGGCAACCGTGATGATAGCCTGACAAAAGCTGATCATAGATTGCTTGAAAGTCGGTGGTTTATTCAGCGGAAGTACCTATTATTAGTACACTTTTCTTAGTGGGCGTGTTCTTCAATCGTCTAGTACCACCTGGTACTGGTAGTACGTGGCTAGACTACTAGTCTACTAGTACGTGGTACGTAGTACCTGGTACTAGTACTGGTAATTATGAATATGTTCGGCTATGGAGAAGTAGTACTGCGAGCAGTTGAAGACTCTTCGTTTCTTAATTAGGAACAAAAAATATTACGTATTGACCGTAGACTATTCTACTATTTAAGCTATTTTGCAAGGGAAGTTAACCATTATTTGCTTTCGCCACCCTACGGTATGAAGGAAACTTTGCTCTTAGTAGTATTTACAAGGACCAAGGGAGAAAGTAGTGTGGAATGAAGTACCAGGTACTAGCTAGTACTACCTGGTACTATCATGCTGGTGGTAATACTACTAATACTACTGATAATTCACTGTTCCTGACATACTACTACCTGGTGCTACTACGGTAGCTAGTGGTAACAGTAGTACTACCAGCTAGTACTGCCTACTGGTTCCAGGTACTAGACTAGTCGTGGTACCTGGTAATAAAAAGGATACCAGGTAACAATCAGGTTCTTTCCTGTCTTCCTTTCTTTCTCAATTCAATCCTTTCCCTTTCTTCTTCGGCCACCAATCTGTGCCTTTTTCCAACTGCTTTGTACCAGGTAGTGCTTCAACTCCATGGAGCAGGTAGACCAGATAGGACGCTCTGGAAAATTAACGGCACATAACATCTCATTTTCGCGAACTGCACCAAGATAGTGGCGTTGCCTACCAGTACCAGGTACCATAGGAAGAAATGCTGTTTTTTATGGTACGCAAATAAATAAATCGGAGAGGAGGGTACGTACTACCACTGTGCCCAGCTACAGTAACATGTAAACATACTCTACTGCTATTTGCACTTTCTGTAGCTACAAAGTGTTTGCGAACCTGACCCACTTTTTCAATCTATTGTACTTGCATTACTAGATTGCAACTGGGGAGATCACGTGGGCGACATCGCAGATACCTACGGTGTGATTGGACAGCGGACACCGAACGGTCTACAGTGGCGAGATTTTTTGTAAGCGATGGAAAAATTACAAGCGAAAGGCATGGTTCAATAAAAATTATCACATTTGTCAGCAATGACTATATGTCGCAGTCAAGTTGATGCATACCGCCCTGGACCTATTTTCAATGCTGTCTTTCCAGATTGTGGAGTCTAATTGTCTAACTGCATAGGGGTATAATGGAACCAAGGCCTCTCTTCTCCCCCGAACTGTTCATGTGGTATTTTTCACATTGGCGTGTGCATTTACAGCCCAGCCCACAAAGGAATCCTGCTTCGTTGATGCTCCGACGGTACAGTAGTAATATTGGAATACAACACTAGTAGACTACTCTCGGTAGTACTTGACTTTTCGAACACTTTTGCCTAACATGTTGAACGGTGTGGCACAATGGATATGCATCTAGAGGAAGTGTGCTACCTAATCACTAACGTAGCCGTTAATCGTGTTCCGATCAAGCAATGCGATTTCGATCGAAACGTTCTGGGAAACAAAAATTTCATAACGATAAACACGATAAACACAATAGAAACCCATATTATTATTAGTAGTAGTAGTAGACCTAGTACTTCAATTGTTTCTTTCTCAAACAATATAAAATTCGAGTCTCAGCTGGAACCAATTCCGCGCCTCACTTTTCTAACATGAGCAATAATAACGACGACAATATTAGTCCCAGAAGTGTTCTGGCATCTGCCGAAGACGATAGCACAGGTCCAGAGGGTTGTTATTTGGTCTACGAACCCGATTCAGGTGGCCGATTAATGATCGTGTACAGTCGTGGACATGTTCCCATGAATGCTGTCGGCTTTTGGTGCTGCGGAGAAGGCAGGCGCATTCAAGACTTCAAGTTCAAACAGAATTGCGGACGCAGTGAACTCATCAAAGGCATCGCCGGTGGTGACAGCAACCGTCGAAAGTACTTTGTGGGTTGGTGCCAGTTCATCAAAATGGCCAAACACATGAATGGACGTGTAATTAAGTTTCCCAATGCCATTCAAGGTGTAGAAGTTGATATTTACGGATACCGACAATCTGATTCACATCCAGATTTTTTATGCCTTGACGAGGCTTTGATTGATGTTGGTTCCTACGATGCCATTGCGGTCGTGCCGCGGCACAAGGAATTCTTAATGGGTGTCAAATCCATCGTGGCAAGCAACTTTTTAGAGATGGGTAACATCGCCGGTGCTTCAACGACAATGCTGTGATTCTTTGATACGGTAATGTGTGCTTACCACACCATCCGCGATACATCTGTGCTGCTGATTGGCAATTGCAATCAAAATTCTATGATCTCAACAGCAACTGAACAAATACTAAAAACTATGTACTCAAGTAAGTGCTTGCATACCAAAGAGTGGACATTTCGTTGTAAATCGACTTGTAAAGCGACTCTTTTATTATATTCTATCACTTGTATATTTATAATAGACTTTTTTTTGCTTGTTTGGTTTCTTGATCGTTCTGGTAGCTAGCGACCGCCCACTGAATCATAATATTATAGTCTTTGGTCCTTTTTCTCGATTCTATGCGTGGGTTTTCTATGAATTTAAAGTAACGAGTACACTGTGCAGGGTCCCGTGCTCTTCGTACATAACATATATGATATCGCTTCCAATATAACCAACGTTGTCGGGCAGTGGAAAGAGGGAATTGCTGCTGTTTTCTTCTCTCGTAGCGAGGATATCTTTTCCGTATTTTGTAGCCATGGCGCGACCTTCTTCGCTGAGCATTCGTGACGACGATGAAGACGACGACAACGACGCTGGTGTTGCAGCCACATCCTCCAAGAACGAACTGGCTTCGTTGAGCTTGCGCCGTCGAATATTGTTGCTGCAAAGACAGGAAGAGCTCATTTTAGATGCATTGAACGGTTCTGCTTCGTTGTAATTCACTTGGTATCCCACATCTTCGAGTGCAGCAATTGTAAGTCTAGATACGGGAAGTTCCGAATTGGCACTGGGAGTCATGATTTCACTTCCAAAACATGCCTCTTGCCAGTGACCACAGTTGGAACCACTTTGATAACTCATCTCGACGGGAACGGGCCTGCCTGTGCAGCCACTCAGAAGCTGATATTCTTGCGTTGCCTTGGAATTTATAGCGTACGGGCATGGCACCTGATAGCCAGATGTTAAACCATTGATTTGCCACATCGTTCCAATGCCCAGTACGTGTCCCATTTCATGAAGCTGCGAAACAACGAAGTACAATCACGATCGCAAGTGAGATTCCGAGATGATGAGAAAAGTGCAAGTAGTTCACGTCATACTTACAATAACGCCTAAAGTGGGAGCCCACGGTTGTCCTGCATCCTCTGCATCAAGAACAATGCTTCCAGTGATAGGTGTGCCTGTACCCCCGACTCGGTAGAACTCAGGTCCAGCATATCCAAGAACTCCACCGCGTCCATCAATAGCTTTGTATCTTCCGCAAACGTAGAGGTCATCAATGAACGTCGGCCATGGACCGCATTCGCTTACACCGGGAAGGCTGGCAGAGACGTCATCAGTGTCGCCAGTGATGACTCTTGACCATTTGGCCGCTGCGCTTTGGAACGCAGCAGCATCTGTCACACCGACTAAGTCTGCAGTCGAATTGGTGTCAAAGAAGAAAGGAGTAAGTCATAGTGATCCTGTAAATGGTAAAGCAGAATGGGAACGGAGAGGAGCGCACCTAAATCAATCTTAAAATTCGCTGGTGGACTGGTGATTAGAAAAGTGTAACAAAGAAAAATGGTTACGTTCAAAAAGAGAAAACCACACGCAACACAATTTCCAGCAAACATAGCTAAATGCGTACCTTTGATTAGGCTTTTCGGTGGGCTTGGGTGTTGGTGTTGCTGGTATAACTTGTGTTTTTTGGCCTTCCTCCCCAATCATGTATATGCTAAGCCTCCATTTTCCTCCACACATGCCTTCGCCAATTCTACACGCATGATCACATTGACTCTCAGCAGCTCTTCCATTCTTTGTATAATCATTTCCGCAGAAGCATTCATGATGGTACTGCAAGCCAGCAAACTGATAGTTTTGTTGACGACACTCTTCAATACAACCATCTATCCCAAAGGCACTACCCGCGGAGTACTCCATAGCTCTATTGCTATTATCATCTGCCCAACATCCCTTGTACTCAGTAGCGTTGCTACTACCAGAAGCATCGGTCGGCTTACTGGATGGCGCAGGTGTAGGTTTAGGCTTGGTGGTTGGTGTAGACGTTGGTAGAGTTGGTGTAATAGGACCTGCAGAACCGATTTTATAAATGCTCAATCTCCATCTGCCTCCACAATAACCTCCACCAGTGTTGCATGCATGGTCGCACTCACTCTCATAAGCCACCCCAATTTTTTTATAGTCCGACCCGCAGAAACACTCCTGGTGATATTGGAGGCCAGCATACTCATAGTCAAGAGTTTTGCACTCTTCAATGCAGCTCTCAATACCATAATTATTGCCCGCAAAAATTTCCAAGGCTCTGTTGCCCTTTTGGTCTTTCCAGCAGCCCAAGTATTCATTTTCTGTCGATGGAAGATCAGCTCGAGGAGCTTCAACTTGATAAATGCTTAATCTCCATTTTCCTCCACAGTTACCTGCCCCAGTATTGCAGGCATGATCGCACTCTTCTTCAGGGGCTTGCCCATTTTTAGAATAGTCAGATCCACAGAAACACTGATGATGATACTGGAGCCCAGCAAAGTCATGTCCATGAGACTTGCATTCTTCAATGCAATTTTCAATAGAAAATCCGTTCCCTGCAAAATATTCCATGGCTCTGTTGCCGTTAACATCGATCCAGCATCCTTTGTAGCTGTCACCACCTAGTACGGACGCAGATGCAGAGGTATTTTTTATAGTGTTGTTCGTCGTGCTGCACAGTGGATCACTATCGCAGTCGAAGAGTGTCAAAATCTGTCTTCTTGCGTTACCTTCAAATGCAGTCGTTTGTGGATTTGCATTCAGAGTCGCCGATACATCATGACTGCTACCAGCCGCAATTTCTGATTTTCTTGCAGCAGCCGGTCCGCATTTCACCAGAAGAGCGAACGAGAAGTGATAGGCTAAAGAAATCTTCATCTTTAATAGATTTGTAACTCCTTTTCTGATTCTGTTGCTGAAGATAATAGTAATAAAAATGATGGGATGAAAAAAAAATAAAAAATGTTGTGGCTTCTCAAAAATATTGTTTGTGCACTTACTGGTGTTAATAAATTAAAACTGTAATTAAAAATGGTAACTAGTCTCAACGGTAGAGTTCAGTTAAACGCGTCAGGTGGCATAACAATTCTACCGATCAAACGTTGCTTGCTACCAGGTAGTGTACAGCTCAATAATTTAAGGTCAAGATTTCCAACCCGATTTGAAAAAATAATAATGAAGTGACCACAACAACTACTCTAGCTAATAACAGGTACTACTAATGATCTTTTTTAGTACTAATAAATTACTCGGTAGGTTACTAACTTTTGCCTCAGTTCAAAAGAGTTCCTGATTGCCAGGTACAGTATGTGTCTTGCAGTTGCTTGATAGAGTACTTGACAGTCCCGCTATCCCTAATTGTACGCGAATGAAGTGATTATTACTCGAGTATCAAGCTACTTCCGGTGGGTGCTTTTCGAACGACTTCTCTCTGTACTACTCTCGCTACGCACTATAGCTACTACTACTAGTCTAGTCTAGCTAGTAGTGCTATTCGTTTGTAATACTCTAGTACTGTGATAGTAGATTAGATGAATTTTTGGCACTAGAGTACAGTAAGTACTACCAGTACCAAATAATGGAAATCTTTCTTGTGAAAACCGATCACTTTGCTTCTGTAGGAATTGCTGCTTGGTTTAGATGACGCAATAATTTTCGAACGAGCTGGGTTACCAAAAGCATTTGTTGAGCTTTCGACTTCGTTGGATTCAGCTGCAGGTTACCGTACCAGTAGCAGGTACTACGGTAGTAGAGTAGTCGTAGCGGTAGTACTCTATTACCAGGTAGTGGTACACTTAGTACCAGTACTAGCAAAGAAATAATGTCAGTATGAATGCTAGAGTCTTGTACTTGTACAACTGCGATGACTGTGGCCATGCCATTAAATCCAAAAAGTGATACAAGAAAGAATTAAATCAGCGGGACTGCTAAACAAAAAAATGATACAAATGCCCAGTCTGGGCGAAAAAATAATTATGATGTACCAGGTAGTCTAGTACTACCTAGCTAGTACCTGGTACATACTGGTACCAAAACTACCTGCCTGCTAGTGCTACCTGTACTGGTGTGGCTGGTCAGCAATCGTACTGGAATTGGTCTACCGTTATCAGCTACTAGTACTAGATCTATTAGTAGTACAGTAGTAAGTGGTACGGTAGATACCTCTTCTCCACCACGCAAGGAACATATTATAATATTATTATTACAGTACCAGTACTCCTACTTCCGTAATTACTTTACCCAATCATATCTTTAGTGGTACCAGGTACTGTACCAGTAGTACCAGTACAGTACTATGCATATAAAATGGATCATTGTTTAATACGTCTTACTACGATTTTTACAACTTTGAGTCTTCTACCACTCTGGTAGTACTACCAGCCGTAGGGTACTACTCCAGATCCTGCCCCAGAAAACTTTTTGAAGACTTCACCATAACCGGTGTGTTCAAGTTTGTTTGATACCAGGTACCAGTTACCTGGTGTTGACATCGGATGTGGCAATCCAAGATTAGAGCTCGCATGCAAAGTTTATCCTATTTAAGAGTGATATTTAGGGCCCGCCGTTAAGATACAATTTTTACAGTATTTATCATTCACTAGTACCAGATACCATCGCTCAACTTCAGGTACTACTAGGGTACCGTACGTAATGGGATAACTGGTACCTGGTGCCTGGTAACTGGTACCTCTGTTCTCAGTGTTACGAACTTCACTCAACACATGATATTACGAGTCGTACGGTACCAGTTACCATGGGACAGTACTTGTACCAGGTACCTGGTACGTAGTTGCCAAATTATATTTTCAATCTTATCGTTGTTACCAGCGTACCAGTCCTATTAAGTTCTGCGGCCTGAGGAACACGTCAGATCAACCAGGAGTCTACAATTAGACGTGAGTGGGCCTCCAAAATTTACACTTACAAATGTACCACTACCGGTACGGTACCACTGGTACGGTACTACCAGGTACCGGTAATAGGAAGTACAAAGTAGCAACTGACTCGGAAGTACCGAGACTGCACTGATAAGAGGTACTCGAGTACTAGTACCAGGTACCAGGTACTGGTAGACTACTGGTACTGGTAGAATTTCGCTTTACAGTACCAGTATGGTAGATCCAAGCTGGTACACTCCTCATAGCAACTAAGAAGGACTCTACTCCGTACCAGGTACAACTGCCTGGTGGTAGTAGTAGTAGTAGTGGTACTAGTACTAGTACTAGTACCACTACTAGTACTAGTACCACTCTCTAGTAGTTTTAGCAGCTGTGGCTACCACTGATAAGAAGAGTGGAAAATGTTAGCAAGCACACACACACAAAATGAGCGGTTTCCAGTTTACTTGCTTCTTGAATTGATTGATCGTGCGAACAAAACTACGTATCCTTTTATACCCATTTGGTTTAAAAAAACCTGGTAAGTTAAGACTACTAGTACTCAGCAGCAGAGGCGGTTGTGGTAGATGTTGTAGAGAGATGAGTTATGAAGGCTGGTAGGCTGGACGATTTCACGGATGTCAAGTATTTTTGTTACTCGAGGTAGTCGTTGTAGTCATTCTTTCATGTCAATGGCTATTGAAACCCCCAAACCCTCAATCTCGTTTTCTAACTGCATAATACAACTACTCTCTTCCAGACAGATTCCTTATTTTATCCTAAGCCACCTACAACACCTACACTATCTATTCATACCCAGTACTTAGCCCTTAGCCATGTTCGTAGCTGCTCCCAAAGACCCCCCAGAAGCCCGTTCCGCAACCTCCCTCGGAAAGTCCACCAGTGAGAAGGCTACGTCTGATCAGTTTGAAGATGTAAATGACAGAAAGGAGGACAAGGAGAAGGGAGGTACCAACACAGACCGCGTGTCATCTACTTATGCATTGGACTTTCTCGCGGATGCATCCTTGGGTCTCCGAAAACCACTAGAACTTCAGACGACCACACCCCAACCACAGAGACTTCAGAGACGCATCTCTGACAATACGAGCGATGCCACTAATGCCCTATTGGAAATTGCCCGTGGAAAGGCCAAGAACCAAATACTGGGAGCAAAAACGGGTTTGGATCATGTCTTTGAGAAGCATCTGCAGCTGATCAGGTCGTACAAGGAGATCCACCAACAAGAGATTTTGGACGTCCGAAACCCAAAGAACGATCAACCCTGGGAACAAGAAATGTGGGCTTTCTTGGCTGATTGTCGAGGCAATTTTCGAGCTGGTAGCTTGAGTCAAACCAAAGCAAAAGCTTTGGCCAAATTGGGAGTCCCAGGCTTCAGTCGAAATCTATCGGGCATTACTACTGCTTCCGCATCGACTAAAGACTCGACAATGGCTGAATCGGTCAGCGGAAACGAGCAGGAAGGATCGCTGGAATCCAATGAAGCTGCCAGAATGATGACGGCGATGGCTACAAGAGGAGGAATGCCAACTTTTACGGGTCCGACTCAGTCAGCTGCTATGCAGGCTTTGATGCTGCGACGCCAGGAAGAAGCTCTCTTGACTCATCGGCTCCAGCAGCAGTACCACTTTGAAGCTACGAAGTCGGCGAATTTGAGACGTCGAGCCGCTCAAGACCCAGATGGCGCCCTTCCATGCGACGGTGATCTCTACCCGAATGAATATATGACCCCTGGGGCAATTCCAGCTTATCTGCAGGATTCCAAGAGGCACGAAAAAAAGAGTGCTCTAGTGGCGGCTCAGAGAGGTGCTCCCAAAGGAAGCGCTTTGGAAGAAATCATGCGACGAGAGGATCTAAAGCGGGAGATTCTGGAGCGGGAGCAACAGATTGCCTCTGCCGTGGCAACGGGACACTTACCTCCTGGCTATTCTTCAGCTGCCCCTAGTTTGGGATTAAGAGAAGTCAGAGGCCAATTTAGTCAAGATCTTCTGTACTCACCCAACCAGATGCCGAACGCTATGTCCATGATGTATTCGGCAGATAATCTGCATCCCAATTCATCGGTTTTCCATTCGTTGGGAACTTCAGATCCTCACATGAACGCCATGATTCATGCCAAGCTTGCGCAACAACGAGCGGCCGAGGTCCGGGCTCGATTGGCTCTTGGCGTCGATCCTAGCCAAGATCGTCGTCTATCGGATGGCTCCATTCCATATCCAGGGTTTGCGCGTGAAGCACCACGCAGGGCCAAAGCCGCCCCGAAAAAGAGAACTAAAACGAACACCGAAACTTCCAAGGTCAAGAAGCGAGAACAGAAGCCCCGTAAGTCCTGGGACGAACGCATGCGTGAAATGCGTGTTTTCTTTCTGGCTCACGGACACACGCAAGTTCTGACCCGGGGCGAGAACAAGGAACTTGGACGTTGGTTGTCTAGTGTTCGATGCAAGATCCGAGATGGCCTTCTGCCTGCACGTCAGGTTCAAGAGTTCCGTCTAATGGAAAATTGGAAACACGAGAAAGATGTGGCTGCTTTGAAGCAAGAACGCCAGGCTCTGTCATTGGCAACGGAAACAGGAACTTCCAAGCCAATTCCACCGCCACCACCCAAGGTAGCAGTGCCTGAGCCTAGCCCTGCTCCTCCTGCTATCGACGATGATGGCCATATTTCTGATGATTCTGATTCCCATAGCAGTATGGATGCCATGGGGGCACCTACTGGTCCCGGGTCGTTGTCGCAAAGAGCGTTTCCCAAGAATTGGAATCAGATCTTTGAAGATTTGGTCGCGTTTCAGAAAGTCTTCGGTCATTGTGATGTCAAGATGGTTGGCAACAGTTCCTACGACGCATTGGGAAAATGGTTGGATTCGCAACGCAGTCGCCACAAGCTCAGTCAGCTGCCGGAAAGCAAGGTGCAGCAGCTGCGTAAGCTCGGTTGCACGGGATTTGACAGTCCAGCAACACCTGCTTATCCGGCAAGCGATCGCAGTGACCCCGAAGAAGCCGAGTTTGACTCGGCTCTTCGCCGTCTAAAAGAGTCGGGGAACTCGTGTGACGAAGACGAATCTTCCGACGGCTCTTGTGAGAGCAAATCTGTCGTGTCTTCGCAATGTTTAGGGGGAAGCGTGAACAGCGAGCGCGCCAAGGTTGATGCCGTGATTCAATTCGCCAAAAAGCGAGACGCTGCTGCTGCTTCAATTGACTCGCCAGTTGCTGCAGTAACGGCGTCTGCCACGAACGAGTCGACGCCTCTTTGCAAAAAGTCGAAAAAGGAATTTTGCACCAAAAGGCAGTCATTTGATGTTATGCTGAAACAGCTCGAGGCGTATCAGTACGTATACGGAATTGGGTGTTCCGTCCCCAAGCCAGACGGTGATGAAGGCAAGCTAGGACGCTGGTTGGCGTTCCAACGCCGGCAGTTTTTGGCTGGTAAGCTCGGTCACAATCGTATTGAGAAGCTGCGCAGCATTGGCCGAAAAGAATTTAGTGAATCTGATTTGGTTGTTCGAGCAGCGGAGCGGGCCGCGGCCAGTGTTTTGGTGGATCACCAATGATGAACTGTCCGGCCCGGGCGTTTTCGGGTGAAGGACAGACCACGTGATGGTCAACTTAAGAATTTAGAGAATCTACGATAATGATCATAGGAGTACTACCAGTCGTACGTACTACCACCACTACTAGCTACCTGGTAGTAGTAGTATCTATAGTGTACTAGTAGTTTAGTCAGTTCCATGTAAGTTTGTGCAGTAGACCCTACAGTAGTTTGGTACTGGTAGTTTTACTGTATTCTACCGTACTGTAGTAGCTCTACCATGGTGGTACTACCTCGTGGTACCTAAGTACATTCAGTACTGTTAGTACCATAGTGCTACCTACAAGGCAAGTACAGTACCAGGTACCTGGTACGATGGTATGACATCTGGCACCAGGTACCTGGTACTACTAGGAGTAAGAGTTCATCACCGTATGGTAGTCGTGTTCTCCCCTTACTACTACTGTCAAGAATGTACACTACTGTTCTCAAAAAGCTTCTCCTGGGAAACAGGGGAAAGCTGAAGTTTTATTAGCTGGTCCTTTTGCTTTCTTCGCCACGAACCCTCGACCAAAACTACCTCTTCTCTCTGAACTTTTGTTTCTGACTACTACTCCAATACCTGGTACCGGTAGTACCAGTGGTACTACTGTTACTACTACCCCGAGGTAGCCAGTACCTGGTAGTGGTACTACTGATGATGTGTCAAAATATTCTTAAGTACCGGTAAGTGATCGAGTAGTACTCTAGCTATGACTACTAGCTAGTACCGTAGTACTGTACCAGGTACAGTACTCCAGTACTGGTTCGAACGGAGTAGTACCTGGTACCAGGTACGAGTTGTATGCTCAGGCCGAACACGCAACAAACGCGTGCCTATTTGAAGCAGTTCGGGAGAGGTCGTACAGTACGTTACCAGTTACCTGTCGCCTCCATCTTCCCGTTTCTTTCAACATCACAATACCCAGGCACTTCTTCATCCTTCAGAAGCTCTGACAAGTCTGCAACAACGCCTGTTATTTCTTATTATTTTTTCTTTCCGTAGATATTGTATTGTGCGAATACATCGCAACTATCAAATCGATTGAATACTTTTCTAGACTACCGTAAGAAGGAAAGCGTATCTGACAAGGAAAAGTGGGAATACAAGATGAATGCCGAAAACAACGAGATAGAGAAACCAAGGGAAGTCACCCGAAAGACAGCCACCACCGCCAGTGATGATAGCTCCGACAACAAGGTTAAGCCTGATCCGGATGGTTGGAGTAGTGCAGGCAGCGAGCCAGATGTGGAAGTTGCAAAGCCCCCGACCAAAAGGTTGAAGCTTGCTCCTGAAAGTGAAGATGCCTCCAGTGACCACGACACCGAGGACGACAAGCCAGCAGTTTCTTCACCGAGAAATGAACTAGAGAAGAAAAAGATAGAGGCAAACGCTGCCGCAGATGACCCCCAAGATAAGAGCCCCCTTGAAAATGACGGCTCTGACAACCAAAAGGATCTTGCTGCCGCGAAGGTTAAACAAGCAAATGATGATTCCCCGTCGACTCGCTCTCCAGCTGCAGCAACTGCGCCATCAAATGTGGCTGCTGAAGCGGCTGAGACCAAAGTAACTGATACTGCTGCTAAAGTTAAAAGTGGAAATTGCGCTGAGTCAGAGGAAGTATCTCAAGTCAAGCTCATTGTTCAGCAGCGTCGCAAGGCAGAAGAAAACAACGATGCCTTTATGGACGGTTGGTACAATTGGGTCGATGATTTATTAGAATACCACAAGAGCAACGGTAATTGTCAAGTTCGAGATGCACAGAATCATGCTTTGTACAATTGGTTGAAGCGACAGAGGGTCATGTATCGCAAGGGGAAGTTGAAGGCCGAGAAGCTTAAAATCTTGAATCTTTTGAAGGCCAATGGCTTCGAAGAACTGAAACCGCAAGAAACGAGCACGCAGACCAGTGTTAAGGTATCATCTGCCTTGGCACGTGATCATTGCCCGGCACCAAAGATTGTGAAGACTACCAAACCAAATGTGCTGAAGAGGGTTAAACGCGCCGCTAATCATGCCTGGGGTTCCGAAGCAGCTGGAACACCTCTCGATAGACCAGGATCGACAGGGGACTTAACCACGCAGTCCGTACTCGGGTCGCCTCAGGACGCGATCACGACAGGAGCGATGAGTTTGCCTGCCCTTCTTGAAGTGCCAACGAATCTTCGAATGAACCCTCAAGATCATGTTGTCGGAGCAGGGTCGTTCTTGTCCGGCCTAAGTCACCATCGATTGGGCCAAGTGAACTATGGCACTGTTGGAGCAGCAGCAGCAGATTATGCTGCGGAAGCAATGTTGATCGAGCAGGCGCACAACCAACGAGCTCTTCTTTTGCTATTGCATCACCAACAGGAACAGCACCAACAGGAACAACAGGCACAACGAGAACACAATCTTCTCCTTCTCCATCAGTTGATTCAACGACAAGGGCAACAGGCATCCAATACGAATAGACGATCCGGGAGACCCCGTGATCCTTGATCTTCTACTACAACCTCCTGTCGTTGATAGTGCATTGAACATTATAGCTACATATACTTTATTACTATTACTAATGTTTCTTGGGTACTGGAATACACTGCCGTATTTGATAGAAATTTAATTCGACAGTCAATGAATAGGATCTACCGCCTTCGATGTAACTCAAATAATTTATTGAAAATAAGCGGTTTTATAGATGGAAATGCAGCATGATCGGGTTTGCTCTATTTGGTTTCATGCAGGGCAATGCATTCCTTGGCGTTATTCGATCACTGGAAAGTCGTATAACACGAACAGTCTCACTTGTCGGTGCCTGTGCAAATGACGACGGTTCATTTATTTGGCGCGCGACTACAGGTGTTCATAGAACAAAATTCAGTTGAAATGAAAAGGCAGAAAAAGCAATTACAGGTTTGAAGCTGTGTCTTACTACCACAACTCGCCACCCTGAGCCCCATCTTTGCTCGCATCCCATTGCAAAAACTCCAATTTCTTACCGACTCTACGGCTTGGCTTTACCAAGGACAATGCTTCAATCTACTCTTCCAACAAGTCGCAGTGCTACCGTCGCGTTTGTCTCTGCTGTCAAAGTCACGAATTCCACGACTAATGATGCCGCTACGTATGAAGGAGCGAGATAGTCTCGCCTCGTCGCGGAGATATTGTTTCGTTGGATCCTCCGCATGTCTCAGTATTGCAAGAATACGACACTGACTTTTGCTGTAGAGGCAATTCCATGGATATGTCAGCAATAGAAATTGAATGTTTCTGAAGCTTTAAATAAATTCATACGGCATTGCAAGAACCCACAACAAACAAAAATGCGAAGGCAACGTGCATATCAGTCTTGTTGACTCCATTTTTAAGAAACTTATCGCGAGCCTACAAATCCCGAATGTATAAATTATTATTATTTGAGAAATACTATCGTAATTGAAAAAGTTGGTATATACTTCAGTTTCTCTGACGGCCAAATTGTTGGGTCCCCTAAAAAATCCGATTTGGCGAATCGAAACGTAGCAAGGTGATGTCTGTCAAGCGCTGCATGGTTCATGGCTTCAGCCGAATATCTAAAAAGGACGACGATCCTCCCTGGGAAGCCTGCAATTTGTTTTTGCAATTTTTACGTAGATTAGAGTATTAATGAGTGGGACTCAGCGATGGGTTAGAAGGTCGCACTGTTGAGCGGCAAGCTTGTGTCGAGCAGCCAGGCCAAACAACTCTTAACTACGTACAGTACCCTAATACACTCTACTACTAGTACTACTAGATTTGCTAGTACTAGACTAGACTAGTACTCTAGGTACGGAGTAGACTAGACTACTACAACAGAAACCTACGCATCATCACTGGTACTACTCTAGACTACTGCTATTAGTAGTCTAGTAGTGATTATTTTCTACAAGTATCTGGATCGGATCAAGAAAAAAAGATCGCCTCAACTCTCAACTCTCAACATTCCCCAATCCAGAACAATGATCCGCTTTATTCTAGTCCTTGTTGCAGTTATCACCCTTGTCAACTCTACAAATGCCATCAAAGAACCGAAAACAGGCCTTGACTTTCCTGCCAAGTACGATGGTTCCAAATTAAGCAAGTGGGGCGTTCGAACCAAAGGCCCCATCAAGGTTTATTCAGTGGGACAGTACGGCGACACATTTCTGTTAAAAATGAATATGAAAGTTGGTGCTGAGAAAATGGCTTCGGCTATGACAGATGCCTTGAAACCTCGATGTAAGGATGCCGAGAGCATTGAAGAATTCAAGACTGCGATGCTCAATGGATTGCCCAAAGGGTGCTCTAAAGGATCAAGCCTGGCATTTGCGTGCAAAGGAGGCAAGCTAAGCATGAGTGCCAACAATAAAAAAATTGGGTGCGTAAAAAATAAGAACCTGGCAAAAGCTTTCATCGGCATTTACACGGATCGAAAAGCCGTCTGCAAGCTCATAGATGTGGAGGAAGATTAAGCAGGAAGAGAAGCTACGCGTGTCTTCTTTGTGTCTTAAATAAACGTTGTCCTGAATGCTACGAATGATTTGCAAAATAATTGGATGTCTCTTAGGAAGCACAACGAGAAGCCTCGGCTTCCGCTAGAAAGCGCCATTCTAATATCAAGCTACTTTAACATAAGCGAAACAAAAAACCACAATTCAATTATTTTTTTGTGTTTGCGAACAAAAATTTAATTTTAAAAAGATAAGCTCTTTGCATCGTGTTTTTCAAATATCGCCGACATGAAACATCTTCCTATCACACAATAAGTGCGCTACAAACGAATCATCTTTTCACTTCACATTCATTAAAATCGTCGTAAGTTTCATATGCGACTGTGACAGATGGCTCAGGCGTAGACAATCTCTTTGGTTCTCGGGTTGTAGCGAGAATGCACCCCGGGACTTGGTTTGAATTCTTCGCCGGGTACTTCCTTGGCAACCAACATGAAGAAATCAACAATTCCAGATGATATTTCATAAAATCCACCCACCAGCTTCATTTTTCCTTGGTCGACTCTTTCCATGGTATGAGGATCTTCTGCCAATCGAACAATTTGATTTTTAACGTTAGTGGCAACGGCCTCTCGATCACGTGCCCTCGCATCCAAAATGTGTTCAATATGACGAGACGAATCCTCCAATCCCGATTTAAGATCCCTCAAGACAGAGGCCAATGCCTCCGGTTCCTTGTTAATTTGACTCAGGGGCAATCGCGCTGCCTGGATAGCTCCACATCCTTCATGGCCCAATACCAAAACGACCTTAACATTCAAATTATGAATGGCATATTCCAAGCTTGCCTCCGTGGTTTGGCCGAGACAATTGCCCGCAACTCTGACCACAAACATATCTCCTGAAGTAGCATTCGTTTATTTTGAAATTTGGAGAGAGAGTCGTGTCAGTAAACTGATAACATTCCATTATTCTACTAGTAGCATCATCATAATCATAATCATCATCATCAGTGCAATATTACCTAATCCTTGATCAAAGACAATTTCCACAGGCACTCGCGAATCAGAACATCCCAAAACAGCCGTGGAAGGAAATTGCGTTGATATCAAAGCACGTCGGTGAAAGGCACTCTTCTCGGGACGACTGGCATGTCCCGAATAGAATCGCATATTGCCTCGTTGTAGTGATTGTAATACTTCCCTTGGAGTCAATTTTGCCATGGTGGCACTTTCTTTTTCCGCGGCCGCCAGAGCTTCGGCCATACTCCAACCCTTGTGGGCGTTTAAATCCGTTTCTTCGTTGTCGTTGGGAACTCCTGTATGCCCATTCTCTGCAAGGGTTGCATTATTATCAGTGTATCTACGTCGACTCTCATGGCTGCGACGGCGATTTTCTTCTTCTTCGTCGTCGTCATAATAACGAAACTGTCTACTGCTACTGTTGGCAAGCTGTAATGCCAAGAGACTTCCAAACCCCGCCGCTAAGGCAGCAATCAAAGCAGTATTTTTCCAATCGGATGATGACATTGATGAGAATAAATAATAATACTGGTTAAAGCTGTTTTAATTTTTTGCTTTTGTCCCAAAAAATTTCAGAGAGATTTTGACCAGTAGAAATTACAAACTTTGACCAAAGTAAGTACATGATGTAATACAACATTACTAGAATACTAGACTACCAGTACTTCTTCTTAATTGTGCTGGTAATAAAAAGGATTACTATTCTAGTACTCGAGAACAAAAAATCCTCTTAATTTTTTCTGGAATTTGATTGCACAAAATCGCCGGTTCTGGAAGCAGCTACAGTAGTCTACTACTCCGAGTAGTAGCTCCTCACATGGTTTTGTGTGACATCCTGTGAGCAGTTGTACCGCACTGTAAGCCTGGGTGGAAATATTATATTATTATCTTTATTTAGGTGGAGTGTTCCGGACCTAAACTGCCCAGGTGGCCGGAGAGACAGCGAGCCAGTCGATGCTTTGAATTTGCTATCGTGTGGAGAGTACTCTAAAAGACAGTTCAAGTTTCGGTAAGTAGCGCGGGCAGAAGCTGTTTGAAAGCTCAATGGCCTGATTAACTGCCTATTTTCTACTTACCTGGTACTATTCCTGGTACTTATTGTTGACCGATTTATTTGATATTTTCTCGTCACATTTTGAATTTTAAAAATCAAAATCAATCTCTCTTCGAGAAAACATCCGACCGGAGGATCCACCACAATTTGCACTTCCCTCTTATTATCATCAGAGAAAATCTTAACGATGTTTTCCACCATGCGCCAACATGATTCTTCAGAAGCCACCTCTACTATTGCAAGTAGTCGTAAGTTACATTACAGTAGCAGTCCGACAGCCAATTCAGTCCCTGCCAGTTCTGAATCTATTTCACCAGGAAGCAACCATGATTTTGATGCTATTGAAGATACATGTGGTAAGGTGGCGACTGCTGCTTCTATTGCAACCTCCCATAATTTCATGGACGGACCCCTGCATTCCGTTTTGGAGTTAGATGGAGCAGATCCATTGAGGTGCCTGGTGGAAGCAGCCTGTGCCTCAAAGTCTAGGACCCCCAAACGAGTCTCCATGTCACCTAACGAGACCAAGTGTCATCCACCACTTCCCACGGAAGCAGTTCCTCGGCGAGTGTCAACCGAAACACTACATAACACTGCCGACGGAGAGAATACTGTTGAGCAAGAGCAGTCCCAGCACTATCCATCACATAATGAAGGTTGCAATAGCAATGTCCCTCGGAAATCTTTTGAAGAACGATACAGTGAACTAGTCTTTTTCAAAAAACGGTTTGGACATTGCAACGTACTCACTACGGGTGATTACAAGGGATTGGGAGAATGGTTATCAAACCAACGTCGTCGCTTTTTGGATGGAAACGTGCCGGAAGGAGAAGCATCTCTGTTGCGTGAATTGGAGTGTCCTGGTTTCGGTGCTACGCCCACAAACAAAGAAAATAGTTTACCCAACGATACAGCGTCATATTCGAATCCTTATAGCAGTGCACATATTGGATATCATCGTCACGTACAACCTCCTCCTCCCCATTACCACCAACAGCTCAACCCTAGCCTACCACCACCATCAGCTAGGAGCTATCATCTGAATCCACCTTTGACGTCCCAGCATGAAGGTCGGGTTCCACTTTCAGATTTGCATGGGATCAGCCAGCACCCTATTCGCAATTTGACTGATCCTCCTTCTACTCTAAGATCCTTTGCTCCTCCACGTTTGCCGTCGAGTGGCCACCCGTATGCTTCCTCAGCAGCTGCATCCAGGGACACTGATCATGCTAAGTGGGTCTACCGACTTCATCAATTAGGAAGTTTCCGTGCTCAGTACGGACATACGAATGTTTCTACCGTCTCCGTTCAGACCAACAAGCGAGAACACCAGGATCTGTGCTTGTGGTTGGCATCCTTGCGCAACATGCACCGCAAAGGTCAGTTACACCGGGACCGTGCCCACATCTTGCACACTCATTTCGACTGTCCAGGATTCGAACCCATTGCACCTTCAAAGGATTTTTCTCTGTCGGAAGTGTCTGCTGATAATGCCACTTCTAGTTATCTGCATCGTCAGCAACATCCCACACTCCATCAGCACCACAAGCAGCAGCCAACAGGAAATACGCCAAGTAGTATGCACCTTTGCGATGTCCTGCACGCTCAACGTGTGTACCGCGACCAATGCAAAGAACAGAGTGACGTGGAACAGGCTCGGATGACAGGATCCGCACCTGTTCCACCAACAATCAAACCCGCACGGAAGAGGGGACAGTACATTGGATGGCACGAACGTTTGGAGCAGCTCCATTTATTCAAGAAGCTGAATGGCCACACCGATTGTCGCATTATGATGCACGATCAGCACAAGGATCTTGGTAGATGGTTGGCCAGTCAGCGTCACCAATTTCGCAAGGGAAAATTACCCCAAGAGAAGGCGGATATTTTGATCAATATGGGAGTGACCTTGGTAATCAAAAAACCTCAATGTTATCGTACCGGTCTAGATAGGAACCAGAACATTGCTGGCAGTAATGCCAACGCTATTGCCAATCAGCAGCAGGCATGCGTTTCAGAGGCTTCTATGAAGATTGATGACTTGGAGGGAGGCGCTCTAATGTCGGAGCCAACAGCTCTCTGAGAGCTCTTAGTGTTTGTGAACTAAAATAAAACGGAAAGTGGCAATTCATATTCCCCGTTCTTTTTTGTTTCTTGTACTCCGAATTTGTAAAGTTATTGATCGCAAGGGAAACTTCTGCTAGGTGAAGACGGATTAGTGACCTAAATTTGTTTTAATAGCGATTCTCGAGCGGTGTGAATTCAAGTTGTGTTGGGAAAATTGAATGCATCTCTGTGGGTTCTCCAAACAAAACGAACCCATCTAGTAGGTATGTCAAAAAATAACCAGGTAGCTCTGAAATCTACTGTGAATATTGATGAGCATCTTAATCAAATTTCATTAAGTCTTCCCCGGGTGTAATATCTACCGTCCGTCTAGGAGCACTTGTGGGCGAGCCTTCCTCGTCTGATAACAAATCTAAGGTATTTGTCACTGCCTGCGCGGATCCATCGCTTTCGTTCCCATCCGGTTGTTCTGAAACCTTGACAGGACTTCGTTTCTCGTCTAAGTGCTCATTCCAAAATTGCAAGTACGGATTGTCGGTCTGGTAAAATTTGGAATCGATAATGGCATCGCCCATGCCTCCAAGCAAATCTTCTTTGGCCATCTCGGGATGAATTTCTGCTATCCAATTTTCGTAAGTTTGAGTGGAATTATTGGAATGTTCCTTGAGAAATTTCTCAAAGTTTTGTTGAATCTGTGCGTTGGCCATAATGGGAATTGTCGAAATTGAAATTAAGCTTTTGTTTAGCTTTCGTGATGTATTACAAATAAATGGAAATGGAAATGTGTTGAGAGTTGGGAGTTGGGGGCTGGGAGTGATGTCAAAAGATTGATAAAAATAATGTAATTGGAACCTCTTCCGGACTGATTTTTGGTCCCGCTCTCTTCGAAACTCCGACTACCACAGCCGTTCCAGGAAAATTTAGAATTAAGACCTCTCATAGTTCCAATCGCAAGATCAAATGAGGGACCAGAATGGCTTTTGTGTTGAATTTGGAGAATTGTTCGAAATTTTTTAATGTTCTTCTTGGAGAAGATTACTACTCCGAGTAGTAGACTACAAGCTACTACTAGTAGTAGATTCGTAAAAACTACTGTACTACTGTATGCAAGTCCACCTCCACAAAAAATACCAATCAAATTGACAGATTCGAACTTGACTCTGCACTCTTTTAATCGCTGTTTTGACACTTCCCAACCTTTAGCAGGTAGCCGCAATTTACCCCACACGGACTTGGATCGCTGTTTTGACACTTCCCAACCTTTAGCAGGTAGCCGCAATTTACCCCACACGGACTTGGCTTGTCACCTTATCCGGGCACGACAGCCCACTCTCGTGTACTAGCTAGATGGTACTGTAGTGCTTTGGCAGGTTGCTAGATACTAGTAGTATTAGGTCTAGGACTCGACATCGAGTAGTAGTAGTTAATCCTCACCAATTTGCATAAGTTTTTCCTAAAAAAATCAATCTAGTAGGGCGATATTTTGTTCATGACGTCGTACAGTATAAAAATGGAAAGTGGGTTTCAAATATTATTACATCATTTTCTTTTCTTTTCAGCCACAACTGCGAGAGAGTGTTGTGACAAGAAAAGATGCGATTAAAAAAATTCTTGAAGGCGTAAACTAGTCTACCTCGGGATTTAATTGACCCTCCGATTCAATTTCAGTCGCATTATCATTATTTCGGCCATGAACAACAAGGGCCTGTTTGCATACATTCGCAGGAAAAGGAATTCGCACAAGCCCACGACGTCGTCGATCAACTGCTGAAATCATAATGCCCACCAAGCCAAAATCTGCAGTCTTTTTTTCTGAGGAGGATACCAATGGGATTATGAACAACTTACAGCTCTTCAAGGCATCCTGTGTATCTCCTGCGGCAGAAAAGGTAGGCTGCTCAATACTGTTAAAAAGGTAGAAGTCGGAGGCAAATCGATACATATCAAAGTACTCCTGGCGACGGAAACAAACTTTCGTCGATCTCCCAAACAAATGAAGGAGGGCGTACACAGAAATAATAGTCATCCATCGCCGCCAGCGTAAGGCTCTGCATCCATCGCTACCAGCGTAAGACGCCTTTGAAGTTTCAAGCAACCTGTTGTAGCCAAAAGTGTCCTTTGCGAAAGAGAAGAGTCATGTACCGATGCATTGGCTTGTCTGACTGGAACATAGTGATCAACAGCCTGCTTGACGGCATATTGACTGTACACGCCGATGTCAAGGAATAGAAAGAATACTCTTAATGGCCGCTGGAGCGAAGCTGGCGCAATCGTTTGTACGATGATCATTTTGCAGCAGTTTCTGTAGCTCCTAATTTCTTATCTCCAAAAGTAATAGACTCTGCGATGCCATCGAGACAGTCACTACCACACCCGGAATCTTTCCAGAGACAATCCGTCTGATTGTGACGCAAGGGCGACTTACCATTCCGAGCTTCCGAACACGGAAATTTGGTGATAGGTACGCACTGATGTTGGGCAATAGCTCTGGTATGCCGAAATCGTTCAAGTTCTTGTTGAAATTTCTGCTTCCCCAAGGCATTGATGGTCATGTCGAGACTTTGGTTGGCAGCTCGGTACAGTTGCTTGTCCCATTCGACACGAGCTCTCCATTCCGGAGATTCTCTCAGAAATTGTCGCATCCCCTTGGTGATAATTTTCGGCTGCAAACGTGTACATTTGCCCTTGTACCCGCCGGCATCAAAGCCAGTGCTCTTGTCTGTTGGAGTGCTACTTTTAGCATCGAGGTACAATATATCCGAGGTCGACAACCCCAAGAGCAATTGCAATGCCACGGCAGATTCGTCCATACGCTCGGTAATGGCAATAAAGTCGTAACCATCCAAGATCTCTTGTACTTGACGATGTACCCTAGTATACTTGGTTTGGTTTTTCTGTGTTGGCGATGTTGTTGTTTCATTTGTCAAAGAGAGCATTCGCAGGTAATATCTATTGGTCCGTGCTCGTTTGGAGAGGAGAAAGTCTCTAAAATTCTCATCGGTTGGTTCTATCGAACGACGTGAAACTTCAAAGTGAAAGAATTGACTGATTGCTCGTTCCGTCGGATCTCGTAAAATCGTCCAGAGAAACGACTTGTTCCTATTGCGGGAACCATAGTTCATGTTCTGGGCCGTGCCATGATCGAACCGACTAATGCACATGGGAACATGATGCTGCTTTTCGGTAGTGTTATTGCTACGTATGATCGTATGATTCCCAGATAAAAGTCGTTGTTGAGCCACATTCCGAGCAATCCGAAGATGTATTCCTGCACCTGTTGAAGATCCCGTCTTGTGTGTTTTGAGAAAGAAAAATCCTTCCTCGATTGGACTGCTGCTCTCTTTTCCTACCTTCCACCATTCGACGTTGGGAGGTTCCAAATTGCACGGGAATGTATTTAATGAAAATTTGCTAGGATATGCTCGTGGTTGAATCACCTGGGGGTGGCGGTTGGGTTGGATAGCAGTACTATTTTTAGTGGAACGTCGGGATTGCAATTTGGATACCAATGGTTGGAGAGCGAATGGTTCTGTCTCTACTATATTTCTTTGTTGGAAAAAAGCTACTGAATCCTCTGTTCCCGTTACATGTTTTACATCTGGTTGTAAAGTTCGACGAATCAACATTATGCTTTTGTATTTATCGAATGGAACATGTCCGAGCAAGAGGAAACGATTAGTCGCTGCTGCCAGGAGCAGAAATAATAGTAGCAGTATTTTCCGATGCTCAGAATTTTGCAGCGGCATGGCGTACAACTTCTTTTTTATGTAACACCTCCTTCTTCAATTCATTTATTCTGATATTTGTTGTTGTGCTGGCTTTGTTATAATATAATCAAAATTAGTATTATGATTGAATGTGAGGATACAATCGGTAGTACGAGTCGTAGACGATTAAGTCAAGCGCTAGACTACTAGACTAGTACTGTGCGCGTGCTAGTTTGGTGACATCAGAGCGTAGAGGAGGCAGTTTTGTGATGGACATGAGATCCCGGCCGACTCTTTTTTTCCTTTTAGCGAAAAAATGAACGCTTCATTGCTTTCAAATCCCGCTTGACTGAATGAATGAGTGTATGTTCTACAAAACCCAGCAACCCAAATTCAAGATTCCGCGAAGAAATGAAGGTACTGTACTACTGTACTGGAATGATGACTGTAAAAGTAGTAACTTTTCCAGGGTTTTCGTGGCTAAAATAATAATACTGTAAGTACCGGTAGAAAGCACCGACCACCGACCACCGACCGTACCAGCTCAATTTTGCCTTTCCTTACGCCAAAAGCTGCCAATATCATTATTTCGAAAGTTACAGCTTCTCTCTCTCTCTGAACCACTCCTTTTGCTTTCAGTTCTAGCTACTATATATAAGTTGAATCATCATTATGAATTCGCATCACTTCTCGATGGTCGCTACCAAAGCAGTCGTCTTTTTCCTGGTGTTCTTCATCGCGGTACAGGGTGAGATTGTTTCGATTTCTATCGATGAATTTTATACTCTAACCACTACAGGACAAGTCGATCTGGTGATAGATGTCCGAACCGATATGGAATGGACGGGAGGACACGTCGAAAATGCTACACTTGTGGCGAATTTGGCAACGATCTTGGACGAGACACCCATGGAACAGATGGATGCGACATTGGAAGATTTGGGTATTCTAAGGTGCCGCAATTGTCCCCTTATTGTATATTGTCGTTCGGGGGCTCGTGCTACTCGAGCCCTGCGGCTTTTGAATACCAAGGCCGGCTTTACGGGACCTCTTTACAATGGAATGGGATTGAATCAGTGGTCGGCGGCAGGATTTCCCTTGAATTGGGGTCCCACCATCGATGCTCCGTGCATGAAGACTGCAGAAGGAGATACGGAAGATTCATTTTGTTCGAGATCAAGTGGTGCTGATAATGCTGCCACTGAGGCTCCAGCTCCAGCACCAGCCGATACTACTCCTTCAGAACCTTCCACAGTCGCCTTGCCGGAACGAAAAGAACAGACAACAGCCAAATGTGGTTCCTTGTCTCAAGAATCAGGACTCGGAGGATCTGCAGCACAAGCCAAAGACTGTTCGCGACTATCCGCGAACGAGGGTGGTGGTCGTCGTCGTCGGAGGCAACGAGGTCTACGTGGTTTATAACAGGAAGAGTTTGTTTTTTGTGTATTTACTCCTGTTTGTAGGTTGGATGGTATCGAGAATACGTTCGGGGAAAACGCTGTGTTGGAAGAGGAATCACCCGGAGCGTTGGGTCCGCTAATAAGAAGATACTGGCGAAAGAAAAAAGGTGGTACAAGAAGTGATCGATGGATAAAGGGCCTACACTGCTAGATAACTGTTGGTTGCAGGAATGTACATGCTGCAACAATTCAAATGAAATCAACCTTTTAATTCTCAGCTAATTTAGGATGCCAATAACGATAACGTTTACGTAAGTGAGAGGCAAGCATTCAAAAAATGCCGTAGTTTTTCAAGTATATTGTCGCTTTCATGAATTATGTATTGGAATGGTCTAGTATCTTTTCACTTTCTTTTTCTGTGTCAACAAAATCTGAATACCATAGTACTCTACAGGAGCTAACTAACATTTAAATAGATCAGGAGAGGTCTTCAATAGATGGAACGCCGTCGAGACTGGCTCGAGCTCGCTGCCTCCTGCACTGAGAGCTTCTTGCAGCACTTCGAGCCTTTGTCGTTTGCCTTTCTGTATTTCGGCCACGCGATCGACCCATTTTTTTCGATTGCAGGCCAGCAGCAGATCCAATTGTCGCGTGTCGACCTTTTCCCCTGCTGTATCGAAGTCAGCATAAACCCGTTTAATCGTCTGGTTGTCATTCTGAATGATATCAAGCAGATGGTTTTTGGTTGTCTTCGAAAGCACCGTATAACTTCTCAATCTGAAAATCTTGAGCCTGGTATTACCTCTAAGCCCATCAAAGATTTTTCTGGCAAACAAGTCGTGGTTCTCCCTTGGTAATTCCATCGCCGTCCTGTATTGTTGGTTGCAAGTTCTGTTGATTAAAAGGCATTCAAGTGATTGACTTTCTCGTATCATACCACACAGAGCTTCGGCAAGAGCCAGATCCTCTTGATTCGCCTGGGAAATGTGCAAGAAGACTCGCTTGACAGAAGAATTGGACGCGATTCCATCCAACAGATCAATAATGGCAGGGCGAGCCGCATCTGAATGGCACATATGAGCATGCACAATATCGACTTTTGTGTGCTTTTTCAGTGCAGACTTAAGTGCCTCGCCAGCTACATGATCGTGAATATCATTTTGCCTTTGTATTGGGCTGAAGCAAAGACATCTGCTTTCAATGTTGTCTTCTAACTTGCTAGCTGCAACACGAGCAAGAAAGGCTGTAACTTTTGTATCTGGTACCAGACACATGTCTCTCGCGGAGGGTCCCATCGGTTGATCAAAGGCAACAAATCTATCCTGGTCGTCTTCGTGATTTTCCTGGAGGCAGTTACCGCAAACGTCGTATTCGTAAAGGTGAGTTGCAACGTAGCGAATACCTACGATTGGCATCGCCCCGCACTCATCACAAATTATTCCTTTGTGTTTTGCGGGTCGAATTTCGTCGGGAATGATTGCCGATACCATTCTTAA
>Ga0210036_1000644_pt1 | contig 40775 bp, 29 predicted proteins | sample CryGeymeta201515_FD_185469 | JGI IMG/M metagenome (GOLD analysis project Ga0210036, IMG submission 185469) | Groundwater microbial communities from Crystal Geyser aquifers in Utah, USA - Crystal Geyser metaG 2015-15 (SPAdes) (version 2) | ecosystem: Environmental > Aquatic > Deep subsurface >...
GCGATAGGTCGAGCATCATTTTACCATGCTTTTAACAGGGTGCTGCTGAACCATTCGTGGACCTATGATAATTGTCGTAACCTGAAATATATGGACAACAACCGAACACCGTATGCTGAAATATAAACATAAGTAAATTAGGGTTTGAGTTAACATAAATATTTCAGACTACGACAATTATTGTCTTTCAATATATTATTTATTCGTTCTATACTAAGAGGTCCTAGCTTAATCCCGCTGTGCCAGTCAACATTCATTAGCAGCAGTTATAAGTGCAAACAAGAGAAATAAAGCGCTTTGTGGTTACAGTTACATTAAAAACTTAAATATTGTCTCGGTAGGTGATCACATCTGAACTAAATGGTGGATCAACCTTGACAACACGGGCACCCTCATTGGCTGCATTCGTCACCAACACTTTTCCTTTGATTCCAAATTGCTCTGCGGCTCGGGTCATAGCTCTGGCGACTTGCAAATCTGTTCGTTCTTTTTCTCTCTGCGCAAAAATATCACCACTGGCCCCACTCGTCATGGCCATAACGGTTGGACCCGCACCGCTCAGATAAGCACAGCAGGCACCCGCAGCTTCTGCGGCTTCAATCATGGGATACAAATACTTGTAGAGCTTGGATCCTCTCTGCGGCTGATGCAACTTGTCCTGCACACCCCACTTTAAATTATCAAGATTGCCCATGCACAGAGCATTGATCAAGAAGGCAGTGCGCGAAATGTTGAAGGCCGCTTCCTCGCGTGTAATGCTATCCGTGAGCACATTTCTAGCATCCGAAGTCTTTCCAACAAAATCAGGAATGAACATGACCAATTGGACTCCAGCAGGGATGGGAACACGTTCTGTAGCCCATCGGGTCCCATTGTGAATTCCAACTTGAACGCCGCCATAAATAGCAGGGGCAACATTATCGGGGTGCCCCTACAAAAAATGATAAACCAGTCAAAATTGATAAGAAATTACAGCATATCGTGATGGCTGACAATGCCATCAACGCAGTAGACGTACCTCAATTCCAGCGGCAATTTGCAAGAGCGCTTCCGATCCCCAGCATGGCAACCGATGTCCCGCCAAGACCAATCCTGCAATAATTCCAGCTACAATGGCGGCACTGGAACTTCCCAATCCTCGGGCATAGGGAATGCGCGACACAACGTGATATTTGAGAATGGGCATTTCTTTTCCGGCGGTTTCGTAGGCCGCCTTTACACCCACCACCAAAAAATTGGTTTCGTCCTTGGGAGCTTGATCGGCTCCATCTCCTTCGGCCGTAATTTCAAACTTGTCCGCACGTTCGACGGTCACTTCAGACCAAAGATCAACGGCCAAACCAATGCAATCGTCTGAAGAATAAAGAAAGAGAAAGAATGAAAATGTGAACAGAAAACATAATCAGAAACACTTGTCACGTTCATGGTACTGCTATACAAAATATATAACTTTTCTAGAGTGCACACAAACGCACAAACAAAAAACCTATCGTTCGGCATGACAAAAAAAAGACTTACATCCAGGTCCTACATTGGCCGATGTTGCCGGCACTCGGACGGTAACCGATTTTCGTGGCGTCAGGTTGTCCTCTTCGACGGCAGCTCGAGCCATGACGCGGCGTCTCATTTTTTCTTCGTGATTGTGAGGAAACAGGGTAGTGCTGGCTTCGCGGGTGTCTGCACCCGCGTCTTCGTAAATAAAGGACCTTCGAAGGGGTCGATCGGAGAGAAGTGCATGCGTACCAGCAGTGGGATTTTCTTTGGCTTTGTTCCTGTCCACCAATTTCATAGCAGCAACACCCAGGGCGGCTCCTGCCACAGCGGCACCAATGGCTGTGGTCACGAGTTTAATGTTGTTATTATTTTCGGATGACATGATGGGGATGGTATTTGGATTTTGGATAGCGTTGATAGATTAGTAATCCAACACAGGCAGGAGCATTCGCAGCAAAGGAAAAGAGAAAGAGGTCGTAACCTAAGCTTAATAGCTTTATGCTGTTAAACAAAGTCTGAGTTTTGTTACTCCAAATTCCAAATACAGTAATTTTGGGGGATCGGTCGACACAATGATTTTTTTTTCTCTCCTTTATTTCAGTAGCCACCACAAAATACGATAGAGCAGCTTTGGCAGGAAAGACTTCCCTCGCTCGGAAGGGACTGGTCATGATTAATCTTTTCATTTAAAAGCGTTTGTGCGTCTAATGTGAAAGATGTCAGAAGTCCGTGACTCAATTTGGAGAATGAATTGCCTCCAACGATCAACTACAACATTAATAATAATAACAAGAAAGGAGCATATTATTATTATATTCATTTTTTCGGTTTGCCTTTATAGTTTGTTCATCCTCCTGGTTTGCTCGCTTCTTCATCACATCTACAGTACGATGCCCCGATGTACAAGTATGTTGGCCTCTCTTTGGTTGGTCTCGGCCACACAAGCCTTTTCTGTCCCAAAAACAAACTATGCAACTGTGGTCACAGTCACTACAGCAGGAAGAATATCAACGACAACACTCTGCAGCACGGCTTCTGCCGATACGACAAACGCAAACTCCGAAAGTGCACCTGGTAGCTACAAGGCTCCCTTACTAGAAATTAATCGACGACGAAATCTTGCCATTATATCGCATCCTGACTCCGGGAAAACAACCATGACCGAAAAACTGCTGTTGTACGGAGGAGCCGTCCAGCAGGCCGGAGCGGTGCGACAAAAAGCCGAACAACGGGCTACGCAATCCGATTTTATGCAAATGGAACAGGAGCGTGGTATCAGTATCAGTAGTACCGTTATGAATTTTGAGTACAATGATAAAGCCTTTGTGATTTTAGATACACCGGTACGTACGAAAACATGTTAGGTTGTGCACAATGCACACGTGCACACGTACACACGTAATCACCTGTTGTGCCTTCATACAGTACACTTCTTCTTATGTATTCATCATTATTATCCCATAATGCAGGGCCATCAAGATTTTTCCGAGGATACATACCGAGCTCTGGCAGCAGCGGATAATGCCGTGATGCTGCTAGATGCGGCCAAGGGATTGGAACCTCAGACACGAAAATTATTTGAAGTTTGTCGTTTACGGAATTTGCCTCTCTTTACGTTTGTCAATAAAATGGATCGACCTGCTCTGACACCTTACGAAATTATGGATCAAATTGAAGAAGAATTCGGTTTGGAAACGCATCCCATACTTTGGCCGATTGGTGATGGAGAGCGATTCAAGGGTGTCTTGGACAGAACCACGAATATTGTGCATTTGTACACCAAAGCAGCCAAACGAGGTGCCAAGGCAGACGTCAAACAAGTTCCTTTGGAAGACAAAGAAACGCTAAAGAAGGAGTTCATGGATGATCTAGATCTCTTTGAAAATTTGCTGGAAGACGCTGAATTGCTCCTGGAACTAATTCCGCCCCTGGATATGGATCGCGTCATGGCCGCCACGCAAAGTCCTTTGTTTTTTGGATCGGCCATGACAAATTTTGGTGTTCAGCTATTTCTTGATAAATTTGGTAGCATGGGAACAAAGCCATTAGGGCGGATTGCATGCAGTAGTAATAGCGCAACAAACAACGAAGAAGGCGATGACGAGGACAGCGACGGCAGCATGATTGGACCAGAACACGAGGAATTTACCGGCTTTGTGTTCAAGACACAAGCCAATCTGGATCCAAAGCACAGAGATCGGCTGGCTTATGTCCGTGTCGTTTCCGGTATTTTCGAGAAAGGTATGAAGGTCGCTCATTCTCGATCGAAACCTTCCAAGCGATACAATCTTGCACAGGCTCAAGCTTTGTTCGGTTCCGATCGTTCCTCGGTTGATATTGCGTATCCAGGAGACGTCATTGGCATCAACAACCCTGGAAATTTTGCCATTGGAGATACGTTGTACACAGGAAACAAAAAGGTGAAATTTCCTGGTATTCCTTCGTTTTCGCCAGAAAAGTTTGCCTATATTCGATCCCCGAACCCTAGCGACTACAAATCGTTTCGGAAAGGAATAGATCAGCTGTTGGATGAGGGTGCTGTCCAAGCACTTCGTCAACGAAACGACGACGGAGGAGGTCCCTTGATGTTGGCAGCCGTCGGTCAATTGCAATTTGAAGTGGTGCAAGCTCGTTTGCAAAACGAATACAAAGTGGAGTCCCTCATGGAACCTTTGAGTTACAGTCTGGCTCGATGGGTTGAAGGCGGGTGGGACGCCGTCGACAAGGCGGACGCCGATGGCAAACTGTTTGGTATCATGATTGTGCAAGATCGATGGAAACGACCAGTCCTTCTTTTCCGCAATGACTGGAAGGCAGCATCTCTAGCCGAAGAAGAAAAGTATCTGGAGCTGATGGCGTGGTCGGCTCCACCGGACTTGGATGATTGAATCAAGTCAAATTGAGGGTTGAATGCCCGGGTAGATTTTGACCCATGAACGTGCATTTCTAGTGGGTACGTCAGTCCATTTCTTTGGATCTTGTGTCTTGTGTGATCTGGCAAAGAAAAGTTTTTTGCAATGGCACGGCAGTTGCCGTGCCGTCCATAAACCATATTATTTTATTTGACCAAACATCAGGTAGAGCCAATCACCATTCGCCATTCGACGACAACTAAATAAATTACTTCCCCTCCTGCTAAAACAAGTTAACAATGAGACTCTCCATCATCGCAACAGCGCGCTTTATTTTCGTTAGCAGCGGCATTCATGCGGCGTTAGCTTTCGCACCACAAACTAGTGTATCAGCTCGCTTCAGTTCTTCATCGTCTCTCAGCATGGCCGTGTCTAAGGAGGATCTTCTTGGCGCACAAGCTAGCATTGACAAAATTCTCGATGAAAAGAACTGTGGTCCGATCTTCGTCCGCCTAGCGTGGCATGATTCTGGTATGTTGTTGTTGTTTTCGCACTTGTCACTTGTCAGTTCAGGTGTTTCCTAACAACTTTGATGGACATCTTTATTCAGGTCCCCACGATGCCTCAGTGAAGGAACCTTGGCCAAAACAGGGTGGAGCCGATGGATCCATCCGCTTTGACCCCGAAATTAAACATGGTGCAAATGCAGGTCTCTCTGGCGCTGTCAGTCTTTTGGAGCCTGTCAAGAAGGAATTTCCTGACGTAAGTTACGCTGATATCTATCAAATGGCTTCTGCCCGTGCCATTGAGCTTGCTGGTGGACCGAAAATGTAAGTGCAGGTGTTGGCTCGGGTCGATTCGGAATCGCTTCAAATTTTTCATTTATCTGATTCGTAATATTTTGGTCTTCTCAGTGACATGAGATATGGGCGCTTGGACGCTATGACTCCCGACGAGTGCCCCGCAGAAGGAAATTTGCCTGATGCTGAGCCCGGTCCCAACGGAAAGTTTGGCGGCAAGGGGGGCACCGCGTCCACCGAGGATTCCACCGCGGAAGGTCACTTGCGTAAGGTGTTTTACCGCATGGGATTAGATGACGAGGCCATCGTTGCTCTTTCGGGGGCCCACACGTTTGGTAGGTACTGAATCCATGCTGCTTCTTTCTTGCTTACTTACTAAGGCATTGTAACTTTTTCACTCACTATTTCTCAATTTCCTGTTTTAGGCCGTGCCTACAAGGACCGCTCAGGTCTTGGAGCTGAAAAAACTAAGTTCACCGACGGAAGCAAGCAGATGCGTGCTGACGGAAAAGAGGCCAAGTACACTCCCGGAGGATCTTCTTGGACGGATAGGTGGCTCATTTGTGAGTAGCTATATTTTTTCCGAATTCTTTATTGTTCTGTAGCGAAAGAGGACGCTTTTGTTTGCTCACTTATTAAACTCTTTCCTTCTTTACACCAGTTGACAACTCGTATTTTACCATTGTGCCCGATGAAAGTTCCGACGAAGAACTTCTCAAGCTTACATCTGATAGGGTTGTCTTCAAGGATCCTGGATTCAAGCCTTTTGCGGAAAAGTTTGCCGCTAGCCAGGATGATTTCTTTGCTAGCTACAAGGTGGCGCACAAGAAACTTTCTGAACTTGGAAGCAAGTTTGATCCAGAGGAGGGCATTACTATCTAAGCGATCGATTGTGCAGTTGCAAAACATAGGCGTAGGAAGGCCATTGTGAGAGCAGATAGAATACGCAAAGCACACTAGTTGCGCAGAGCTATTAGCAACATAACCAAATTTCTAGTCAATCATTATGGAACTGAAGCGTTTGCACAATTATTCCTAGCTGGTAGACATTATGTGCGAACGACCTTAAACTTAAGGGGCACAGCATACCCGCCAGCAAGAGAGATTCGGGCGACAAAGTCTCCCAACTTTCGGATTTGTACCTCGCATTTCTTTGATGTATCCATTTCCTCGACCATGCCTAGGAGAGTTTCTTCCGTCATTTCTTCCGGCTTTAAAGGGTCTTCGCGGATGTGGATCTTCTCGTGCTTTTCCAAGTCAATTTTAAGCTGTTTCGACAACTTTTGCCGAAGCGCCAGCGCATCTACCATACCAGGAGACACTGCTTCTGTTTCAGGGTCAACCTTGCGATATATTTTCAGCTGTCGATCATCAAATGGGAGAAGGCAAGAGCGTGTCCTTTTTGTTAGTTCACAACTACATGCTGTACTTACGTCTTACGTACATACCGTATACTCTCGCACTGTACATTCAAAAGCTAAATTGCCTAATAGCTAGCAAAAACTCACCACTTTATTCCTCAAATAATGCTTGAGAATGTCAGCTGCTTTGAGTTCTTCGGCCCCTTCATCCGACATGGCCTCCCGCGCTAGCCTTTCCTGGCGCTGATCCTCCGTCTCCATGTCAGGGTCTTTCATTTCGAGCCGCTTGAAGTTTTCGGCTGTTGCATACAAAGCATACTTATTTGGAATTAAATGGTTGCGAGCATGACCAGCCTTGACATGAACAACATCTCCCTTGTAGGCTTTGCTGTTAGGCAGATCCTCCGTGAGAATGACACGGACCGTGTGGGCCACACATCTTGTTTGAATGGCAAATCTGCTGGGCAACGGCGAACTCATGGATGAACATTTCGAACGAGCACCTGATCCAAGGGCCCGAAATACAGCTGGAAGAGACATCTTAGTCGTTTATCTTCGTCGGCGGCGAAACCAATACGAGTTTCTACTTTCTATCAGCAAGTTGAAAGAGCAAGCAACAGCAGAGGCACAGTTTGATGAGCTGGGGAGCAGGGGAACAGAAAAGTACTCGTAGTTTAGGTTAATCGGATAGTGTGCGACTTTCTCTTTGATCACGGTAAATCGTACTCATCGATCGAATGAGAGAGTGTGCACTATGCCGGCACGAAAACTGTGAAGTATTCTTGCCTAGCTATTTTGTAGCTAGAGTACAACTGTACACTAGTATTTTTGCGTGGCCTTTGACAAATAATAATGATTCATAGTAGATACAGTTGCTAAAGTTTATTAATGTACTTGTGCGTGCGCACTTGTGTACGAATTAGGACCTGCTGATAGCTCTTGATGACGTGCGGCGAGTGAACAAGTGAATAATATATAGGTAGTACTCAGGCTTGGGTGGTCTCACTGACTGTCATATTTTTGTTGGAACTTCCCAAGGTGCTTCCAGGGACCACCTTAATGGTATTTTCAATAGGATTCGCTATTTCAATGCCGCTCTGTTCATAGGGCCAGTCAGCACCTACGATTTGTGTTGCAGTTGTAAACAAATTGTACATTGTTTCCACATTCAAAACCTTGCTTGACTGGTCATTCTCAAAGATGGAGTCCCAACCTCCACCAGCTCCTCCTCCACCCGAAATTTGTCCTCCCTTCTCTATAGCCTCTTTTCCGCGGCCTTCGCGTGGACCACCATTCCAACTCCAATAAACTCCAGACTTGGAACAGCGTGGGTCGTGAACAACTTGGAACAATCTTTGACCAGCTTCGTGCTCGCTGACAAATCCGCCTGCGACAAGAACACAACGGATTTCAAAAAGAAGAAAGAGACGGTAGCGTGAGCAATCTGGAACAGCGAGGAAAATAGTTTCCTTCCACGAACAAAAAAATAGAGAGACGTACCAGTGATAAATTTCATGAAGATGGGGAAGTATTTTCGGAACCAGCTTCGTTTTTCCCTAAAGAGGGGTGACTCTGCAATGCACCCAGGATAGATACTGCTAAAGGCGATTCCAGTAGTCTTGTGGTACTTCGTATGCAGAAAGTTTGCCATCATCATGAGGCACAACTTTGAGTCTTTGTAAGCCTTAGCGCCATCAAATCCATATCCGTCGGCCATTTCAATCGGGTTGTTGAAGCCTGCTTTGAATCCATCCAGATCATGCAGATCAGCAATAGGGTAAACTCCTCCACCTCCAACGGTGTTGTCGTTACCGGTTACAGAACCAACCATTGTTACACGTGGATCCTCAGACCCTTCCATAGATGTCATCAATTCACTGATCATCAAGAAATGAGACAGAAAATTGCTTTGCATCGTCTGCTCATGTCCATCTGCACTCCACTTGGCGTAGGGTAAAGAAGGCTGGTAGATACCAGCATTACAAACAAGTCGATCCAGAGGCTTGTCACCGCGTAACTCGTCTACATTCTTGCAAAATTGCCTAACAGAATCAAACGAATTCATTTCACAATACATGGGTGTGAAATTTTCTAAATCGAAGCCATCAACTTCGGCCACCGCCTCCATCTTATCAAGATCGCGGACTGCTCCAATTACGTGATAGTCACCAGTACGAAGCAGCGCCAGAGCAGCCTTGCGCCCAAGACCAGAAGATGTTCCAGTCATAATAACGAGCTCTGGACAGATAGAACGAAGATCAAAGGAACAAAAAATGCCGTGAGAAATTGAATCTGACGCACAAGTCGAGACGGAACGAACTATTACATATACTCACTCTTGTCGCCAAAGTCGCGCTTCTTTTCCTTGGCCAGTTGATTGGAAATGGCAGCTTGCAACTCATCAACATCCTGTTCTGTAACTTTGACGGCACCCGATACTGTTTCTTCGTAAGAGCCAGTCAGAGCTTCCTCTGGAATTTCTCCGAGAACATTTCTTCCTGCCAGTCTTGCCACACGACCTACTGTTTGTCGCAATACGGTACCAACAACGCGATCCGCAAAGGCGGCCACGTGCTGACGTTTAGAGAGCTTTACGTCGACAATAGGCTCAGAAATTCCGGGCCTGCCCTGTCGCATACGCTTCAATTCCTCTCGCTTGACTTTTCCCTTGGTAATGGTACCAATCACCTTGAGAGTAGGACAAGGACTCGTCACTTGTTTAATAGCTGGGAATTCCGAATTGGTAATGTTCTTGCACAATTGTACGAGACTGTAAGCTGCATCAATGTCGTAGGCTTTGATGGTGGCGTCTTCTTCTGTCAAATCAATGCCATTCTTGTCGAGCACCAAGTTCACGCCGGAATGTCCCCCTTTGGCTTCGTGGACTGCATTCGAGATTCCCTGATCGGGCGAAGCATCCAGAGTATTGAAAACAATACCCGTCAACCTGTGATACTTTGTATGGAGAAAGTTCGTCAAGAGCTTGGAGCACAAAATAGAATCCTCGCAAGCCTTGGCGGCATGAAACGTAGTGGATCCGTCTACCATGGCAATGGGAGATTTAAAGCCCGCTTTGAGTCCGTCGAGGCGTTTTACATCTGCTAGAGTAGAGTCGATTGGATTTCCTACCATGGTTACCCGTCCCTCTGGTGAATCGATCATGCCTTTTAGTAGTTGACTCGTCAAAAGGTAGTTGGACAGAAAGTTGGCTTGCATGATACGCTCGTGACCATCTTTGGTAAACTCCGGTGCATTGTCGTTGTCCTTGGGGCATGTAATTCCTGCTTGACATACCAATCGATCAATTGTTTTCGATCCTCGAAAGTCATGAACTTGATCACAAAAGTCTCGTACCGAATCCAAGGATTCCGCATCACAGAGCATGGGAGTAAAGGACTCATCCGACGACGAGGATTTCTGGGTTTTTGCCAATTCAACGTCCTGAGCATTGCCATAGGCTCCAATGACGTGATATTCGCCTGTTTGAAGCAAGTCTTGAATGGTTTTTTCTCCCATGGGACTCGAAGCACCTGCAATTACGGCAAGTTCTGAAGTAAATGGAGCGGGGAAAAGAAAAACAGTAGGGTGAGTTTGAGGAATAACGATGGATGGGAAAATAAAAAATAATAACCCACTGATAGTGGACAATGTGTGTGATTGTTTTATTGTTACAGCATCAGCATACACAATAACGTACTCTTGTCACCAAAGGTTTCGACGGCAATCCGATGTCCTCGATCGCGTTTTGGCATTTTCCATCCTTTCATGAATTGAAAGGCACCAACCATGGTGCTGGCCAACGAGAGAGCCGAAAGCAGCAAGAGGACGAGGCTACTAGAAGAGGTGAAGCGCCTCATCATTTTGTCTTGGTCTAATCTCTAAAGAAAATAATAAGAAAAGCGCTGGCAGATAGATAAGCGAAGGCTACTGGTATGTAGTACTACTAGTAGTTAGTAGTTGCTTTCTACTAATGTATGTACTTCTTATGATAGTCTAATAATGATGTTTGCTGTTGATGATGTTGGGGGGTGGATCTTTCTCACTTGCGTTCTCCAAGAAGAACAAAACATCACCAATAGCGTGCTACAAAGAGCTCATTACTCATTGAACTTTCATATTAACAGTTTTGATTGGTGGATACCAAGATACATTTCCGGGTTCCTTCCACAAGACAGACATGATACCTTGAAAGGCAGCTGATAGTGGTTCCACTTGTGTGTTCGCTACTATCAATGACGATCACTTCATCAACTTTTTGATTGATAATAATAATATTTTATCATTGTTTCAAGATTCATAAAAGTAGGTCTAGTTCCAGTAAGCAACAAGGTCAATCTTCTACACAAGCACAGCAAAAAACGAAACTCCTGAAACAGTTCCCATTATTTGATTACTGCCCTGAGATAGCATCTTCTTGAACTCTTACAAAGTACAAAATACAGTAGACAGTATCTACGTAGCAACGTCCATTCATTTTTATCTCTGTTTTTATATTACTGCAATCATGCCCCAAACAATGGCTCTCCTCGCTCTCCTCTTATGTACCCTTTTGGCTTCTCCAACCATCGGATTTCAATCTTCGGGTGTGGTTGTGTCTTTCACAACTTCAACCTCGGCTTCAACCTCCCCTCTTTTCATGAGCACGACAGAATCGGAATCTCCTACCACTACTACTGCTAATACCAAGAAGGGAGGATACGTTCCCAAATGGACAAAGAAAAAGACGTTGGCAGATTCAAGTGATGGCCTAGATTTTGCAGATAAAGGCATTAAAGGAACTATTCCGGTCGTCTTCCAACAGGGCGACGAAAGAAGAATGACCATGGCCATGCCGGGACAACCTCTCCGAGATGTTGCCACACAAGCCGGTCAATTTATTAAATACGGATGTGGAAAGGGAGAATGTGGTACATGCGAGGCACTATGTGGAGGAAAGTGGGTGCGTCCTTGCAAGGATGTGGTTCCTGCTCTGGACGCAGGTCAAGATCAGCTCGTTGTGCAAGTCAAACAAGTGGCCCACAAATCCAATTCATCCGGTCAATTCTTTTCCATCAAGAGCTTTTTCATGGGATTTTACAACAATGCCTTGGGTATGATAGGATTTGTTAAATACCGTCAAAATGCTAAAAAGAATTGGGAGGAACGACAAGAATATGAAGCTTTGATCAGACGATTGACGTTGGAAAAGCGGGCAGCCCGATTGGCAAGGCAAGGGCAGCCTCTAACGTCATCATCCATTAGTGCTGAGAATGGCAGCCTTAGTCCCTAGGAGAGCCTAGAGTCGTCAGTATTCAATTCCTTAGTTAGTAACGAGAGAATTTTTAGTGTGTGTCTATTAATGCATTTAGTACAACTATTCAAATTAACGTTGCTAGAGTACATGTTACATTGCGTATCTGTTATCCTACAGTATGTATCGTTTCCTATAGGTGGTTCATTGGGATAGATGGCCTTGCCAATCAATCATTCTTTATGTTAATTGTTCCTCTTCATTTTCTGGGATTTCTGCCGGAATCTAGTGAAGAGAATCTAATTGAAGCCTTTCTTCAGAGATTGGACCGATCCGCCACCCAGACAAAGCAAACTTATGAGTAGTATTCATCTGTACTATTAGTGCACTAAAAGCCTGCTGCTACTCAAAAGTGAACGACACGACGTTTTGTCGCTTGCGGCATCTTCTTGTTGATTTTCTCCTCCTTTTCAGTATTCCCTTTTGGTCTGACGATATCCAGGTCAGGCATTTCATCTCCTTCGCCCTCTAACAACGAAGACGGATCAATCTCTGGCTCCCCGGTGACAGAACGTTCCTTCTTTTGCTTCTTTGCGTCGTCTTTCATTGGGCAATTTTTGGACGTATGGTACTTACTGCCACAGGTTTTGCACTCGCCACCATTGACAAAGATTCCGTTTTCATTTTCAGGACATTTGCTGGATAAGTGACCCTTTTTGTTGCAGATGAAGCAATGGCAAAAAGGCAAATCATTGGCGTCTCCATCGTTTCGTTTCGGGCATTTGCTCAAACTGTGTTCTGTGCTGCCGCATTTAAAGCAGACGCGGCTGCTGCTGGATGACGCTGCTGCGCCAGGAGATTTTCGCTTGCTGGCTCCACTGGTTTGGCTCCCATTGTTGGGGCAATCAATAACCGCGTGACCTTTTTGTCGACATTGATAACAAACCAGGTTGCTCGATTGCATCTGCCGGCGTTTTCGGTTTTCTCGTTCGCGAGCTAATTGAGTGTACTTAGCCCGGCGTTCTGCGGTGAAAAAAAGTAAGAAAAAGTGAGTTTTCAATAGAATTTCTTCATACATTGCTTCAGCACTAAACGTACCTGCCTTGCTAATTGTTGGCTTGTCCTTCTTGTGTGCATCCTTGCGCCCAACGTTCTTATTAGCAGGCTTGGACGCCCCTGCAGCTGAAATCGCGTCTGCCATTGTATGATTGTTTTGCAGCCGAGTCGCCGCTACGTTTACTCTTCGTAAAGCGACTTAATTTGGTGTTGAGCTTACCGGAAAGGCAACTGTCCCAATATTTGATGATATGGTGTAAGTTTTACGGAATTAGATGAGTTTGTTCTGGAACATACTTTAATACGTAATACCCGCGTATGCCCGAGTACGACAGTCCTTGTGATTTTTTCGTTTTATTATTTCGTTCTCTTCACACAAAAATAAGTGGTCACGAGCGGCGATTATTTGAAAGTGAGTGTGCGTCTATCAAGAGGCCAATTTTAGGTTTGAAATTCTGAAAAAAAGTGCGCTTCGAAAGCTTGTCTCTATTAGTCTACTAGACTAGTAGAGCTTGAAAGCATGGGAATGGAGCATATTCGATTCACAGAAAAACTTTTTAAGCCTTTAAAGATGCTCGTTCCGAAAGCAAAGTAATCTGCAAGGATGTCAGTTTGTCGCCTTGCCTGGTTTCAAAATACTTGCCGCTGCCTCCGTCAATAATGATGAATACCTAAAAAACATTTAATACCTAAGAATATAAAAAGTAATGCGGCGGCCCTGCTTCGTTTGGTTCAAGGGGAGGTAGCAGCCAAAAATGTCCACCTGTAGAAATATAATGAAATAATTTAAATGGCAGGAAGGGAAGGGAAGTGTCATGACAACAACCCAGAACGTCAAAAACATCTTCCTCATTTCTGTCTCACCAAGGATCCATCCACCCCGCATGGAAATACAGTTCGTTCAAACTCTGCAGAGCAGAGAAGCGTACAAGCATCGACATCAAGCAACACAATTCCCTTAAAACATTTCATTGTGACCTGTAGAAAATGGTAAAGAAACAAAAGAATCACGCCTCTTCTGGGATCTCGTCCTCGTCTACAAACTGAACTCGTAATTGCCGTTTGTCGAACCACCTTCCTGCAAGACTCGAAGCACATTTTTGAGCGGCCTCGTTGGAATCAAAGCTAGCATAAATCTTACCACCGGGGTCATTCGACATGACAAGAACGCGTAAAATGGATCCGAATTTTGAGCATTCCTCCTCAAATTCAAGTCTGATTTCTTCTGCCCAACCTGGCTCCGTCTCTTCGTCCTTGTCGTACATGTTATGAACTAACAAATGCGGAGAAGGATTTTCCGATCGTCCGATGATTTTGGCGTCCGGTGTCGCTAGCACAATAGGAACGGCCGATGTAGTGGCTGCGTTCGCTGCGGCCAGACTTTGGCGAGCCTCTGCGACAGTGGGCACCTTGCTGGCACTGGTAAAAGCCGTGGTAGGCAAAGCTCCCAGAGACAGCGGCGCAGCTGCAATTTGACTCACAATTCTAGCAGCTGCTGCGGACCCGATACTTGCCGCGTGCTGTACTGCAGAAGATACACCATTGCTAATGCCGCTTGTTCCCATGGCAAGATCTACTGCAGCGCTTGCCATATTAGCCACCGATTGTGGAGGAGAGGCAACTGGCATGACACCACCCATGGCCAATTGGTCCAGTGTTATGAGTGCCTTTTGAACACGAATCGTTGCATCTTCAGGAAATTCGTCCGATGTGACCACCTGAAAACCCGGTGTTCCACTTGGGATGGTTGCCCATCCCGTCTTGAGAGCGCGTCCTGCTAAGACTCTTGTGGCCATGGTTTGAATTGCCAAATTGGCATCTTTGGGATCCCGAAAGGAAAGAAAGGCATATCCCTTGCTGATGCCAGTTAATGAATCCACTTGAAGGCTGACCTTGTTAAGTACACCAAACTGACTAAAAAGCTGATAGAGGTGTTGTTGTGTCACTCCTGTTGCAATGCTACCAACATATACCTTTTGAGCTTCGATCGGTTGCCCATTAGGCCCAATCAAAGGCGAAGCCAGAGTTGGAGCTGACCTACCGCCTTGGTCACTATCGCTGGTTGTCCCGGTTGCCGTGGCGGCGGTGGCTGCCGCAGCCGTATAATTTTTTTCCGCTTCAGAAGCCTTTATCAATATTGGAAATCTCTGAAAGGGCGGTGGTTGGCCACTAACACTGAGAGCTCTCGTGACGTCTTTCATGTGTTTCAGTTCGACATACGCGCAGCCCTTGTGTTTTCCGGTTCGCTTGTCCTTGAGGAGGATGACATCGTTGACTTTGGCTCCCACCTGTTTCCGAAAGTAATTACGTATATCCTTGGCGGTAGTTCTCATGACAAGCTGGTTGATAAACACAGTTCTCTGATCTTTGGTGAGATTGTATTCCGCAGCCGTCAGCTTTTTGGTAGTATTTTTACCATTTTGCTCTTCATCGGTGCCATCATTACCATTCGAAGACATTGACGATGACGAAAAAGAGGAGGACGATGATGATGATGAAGAAGAAATGGAAGATCCTGATGAGGATGGAGATCTCCTCCTAGATCTACGGCGGTAGTTTTTTTTGCGTCTCGCGGTACTTCGATCTGGACTTCGACTTCGCTTTCCGACGGCGCTGCCACTTCTGAGACTGTCCGGAGAGTGAGACCGACTTGCTGCTACTGCTGCTGCTGCTGCTACTGGAGGTGGTGGTGGCGGAGAACGCGAAGGCGAATAGCTGCGACTGCGACTGCGACTACTCGATCTTGACGACAAACTTCGTGATAAAGACCTGGAACGACTACTCCTGTGACTGTTGTCGTCGGGATGATAATGGTACCTTCGAGGGGCACGGCCGTACTGATCTGGTTCGTAAAATGAAGGCGGTGGTCTTTCCGCTCCTCGATGATGATTGCCGAGGGGAGGAGGAGGAGGTCCGTATCTACTGCCGCCGCCACCACCATAATAACGTCGACCAGGATCATACTTTCCTCGATTGTTTAATTGGTATCCACCAATATCATGGTGATAGCCAGGAGCACCAGGACCTGGAGGACCAGCCCAATGAGCATTGTTAAAAGGTCCTGGAAACGGAGGAGGAGGTCCTCTTCGAGGTGATCTACTACGATTGCCATGATGGCTACCAGCACTACCTCCACTCTGACCGCCACTAGTGTTGCCGTTGTTGTAAGGATGATGATTGTGACCGTCATAATGATGCCGATGATGACGACCATAATTTTTGATCCTGTTGTTGCTGTGACCTCCATGACCGCTGTTGTTTCGAGCAGCATAATCTCTCGAGGACGATCGGCGATCCCTGCTCGTACTGCTACTACGACGAGCGGTTGCAGTTTCAGCTGCTGCCGTTGTGTTATTCTTCATCGTGTCCCCAAGGCTGGATCTACCACGGTTTGTAGGTGACGAATCCTTGTTGTTGTCGTTGTTGTTGTTGTTGTCGTTGTCCTTGTCGCCGCCGTTTTCATGACTAGTACTAGTTGTAGCAGCAGTAGTAGTAGTAGTAGTGGGATCCTTTGTACTACTCCTATTAGACAACGTTGTTTTGGAAGAAGTGAACTTTTTCTCCATCAATAGCCGCTTCAATTTTGCTTCTTGTGCCTTTCGTTTCAGCTTCTCTTGTAGTTGTTTCTCTTCCACTGCAGCCGGAGCTGGAGCCGATACAGCCGCAGCTGTTGGAGTCACGCTGATCGTCGCATCAACCGACTTTGCGTCACCGCTTTTATTACTATTAATACTACCTTCTTGTTGTCCCATGCTGCTGCTGTTGCTGCTACTACTTACTACCCGTCTATCTGGAGCGAAAATTTCGTTCCTAATCGTATTGTATTGTACTCTTATACGCAACAATGAACACACTTTTCGAAAAATTCATAGGTGTACTCTGGTATTATTACATTTGTGATTGGTTCCAACAGAGAGCAGTTTGCGAGGAATGATTCTATTGGAGAGCTTGTTGCTTGCTTGCTTGTGAACGGAATGAATTCGTGGTGGCGACGTGCCGAACTTTTGATTATTTTCTTATTATTAAAGTCTACTGGAGTATTCGAATCGTAAACTGAGGACAAATGAGCGACTAGTTAATACGGGAATGAGTTTTCCGTGATTGAGATGCCAAAGTATGCAGGACCACCCAAAACAAAATAACAGAAGATAATAATAAATGTTTAATGAATGCATTTTGGATTCTGGAAACGAGCAACGAGAGAAAACAGGTGAACAAATAAGTCTGCGATGATTATCTGCTTCAGGTAAACCTTTACTTTGACGACAGAAGCAACGGCAACATCATCTCCATTGGCAGCATACACATAACTTACCAAACGAGAAAAGAAACAAAATAAGCAGCAAGTATCATGGTTCGAAAGAGACTCGATGAACGTATCCGTACTCTTTTGGAACGTGGTGTAGTAACAGGCCAACGTTCCATGCTGGTCCTGGTAGGAGATCACGGCAAGGATCAAGTTCCCAACCTGCACCAAATTCTAAGTAAAACATCGCTTCAAACACGCCCGAACGTGCTCTGGTGCTACAAGAAGGATTTGGGATTTTCTACGCACCGCAAGAAGCGCATGAAGAAATTGAAACGCGATAAAGCACGGGGGCTTTTAAAAACGAGCGATGCGTCGGACTTGACGTCGACGGACAATTTTGAGCTCTTCGTTACCAGTGCCGATATCCAGTGGTGTTATTACAAGGACAGTCATCGAGTTCTGGGAAATACCTTTGGAGTGTTGGTCCTGCAAGACTTTGAAGCACTCACTCCCAATATCATGGCCAGAACCATTGAAACCGTTCAGGGTGGAGGTCTGGTCATTTTTCTTATGCGATCTGTCAAATCGCTCAAACAACTATACGCCATGACCATGGACGTTCACGCCCGGTACAGGACCGAATCGGCAGCAGATGTTGTGCCTCGCTTCAACGAGCGATTCATTTTGAGTTTGGGAAAGTGTCAAAACTGTTTGGTCTGTGATGATGAGCTCAATGTATTGCCCTTGTCCAAGCGGTCTCTCAAGAGTTTGGCTACAGAAAAGGAATCATATTCCAAGGGCGATGCCGGTGAAGTTGTTGTGCATTCGTCACAAGAAGAACGCGAATTAAAGGATTTGCAAGACTCTCTCGCGGACACACCTCACGTGGGCGTTTTGGTCGAATTGACCAAAACCTTGGATCAAGCTAAGGCACTCCTAGTGTTCATGGATACGTGTGCGGAAAAGAGTGCCAGTAGATCCTCTACGGTTGCCATGACAGCAGCTCGTGGTCGTGGAAAGTCGGCTGCCATGGGACTGTGCCTTGCCGGGGCAATTTCGCTTGGGTATTCCAACATTGTAAGCGATTATTGGCACTTTGTCGTTTTTTTGTTCGCTCGACGTGTTGTATCTTATTTTCTGTCGATGCTTTCTTCTGTTTTTATTGTAAACAGGCTGTGACAGCTCCAGAACCAGAGAATCTGGTTAGCGTCTTTAATTTCTGTCAACGTGGCCTCAAAGCGCTCAAGTATCAAGAGCATATGGATTATGCGATAAGCTACAATTCGGCATCGGGTCGTGGCGCCATAAAAGCCGTTGTGGCCATTCATTTGCATCGTAGCCATCGACAAGTCATTCAATACATTCCACCAAGTGATACAGATAAATTCAATTCGGCAGAGATTGTGGCGATTGATGAAGCTGCTGCTATTCCACTGCCTCTAGTGCGGGCTCTCATGCACCGCCCGGACCAATTGACCTTTATGAGTTCCACTGTTAATGGATACGAAGGAACAGGTCGAGCATTGAGCTTGAAATTGATCAAGGAATTGCGGGAAAGCAAAGGTGGGCGTCAAGCGGCATTGCAAGCAGCAAGTGCTGCTGCTGGAGCCATTGTGGGAGCCCAGTCGAACAAGGGTGATGCCAAAGTTCACGAAAAGCGATGGGCAGCTGCGGCAGCCGCCGTGTCAAGCAACGAGGACACGTTGGTAGGCCCTCTTCGGGAAATGGAACTTATCACACCAATTCGATACGCATCCAACGACCCAATCGAGTCTTGGCTGAACAAGCTTCTGTGTCTTGATTGTGGTTCCTCGGCGAATTTGAAGCTGAATGGTGGAGCACCGGCGCCTTCGAGCTGTGAGCTGTACAGTGTCGACCGAGACGCGTTGTTTTCTTACCATAAACTGTCCGAGTCATTCTTGCAAAAACTGATGGGACTTTACACTTCAGCTCACTACAAGAACACGCCAAACGATTTGCAGATGCTGTCCGATGCTCCAGCGCATTCAGTCTTCGTCTTGTTGTCACCTTCAGCAGAAAAAGATTCTAATTCCCTCCCAGACATTCTTGCAGTTGTTCAAGTCGCATTGGAGGGGCAAATATCACGAAAGGCGGTGGAGGCCCAATTGGCTCGCGGACATCGATCAGCGGGTGACTTGATCCCTTGGACGATTGCTCAACAGTTTGGAGACAGTAAATTTGCACAGCTCAGTGGGGCTAGGATTGTTCGTATAGCTGTACACCCGTCCGTTCAAGGCATGGGTTATGGCTCTCGGGTGATGGAGATGCTCTATCGATTTTACAACGGTGAAATGGTTTCGCTGGCGAATGATGGTGAAGAAGATGAAGAGGACGATGCCTCCGATGACAACGAGGAAACCGAAACTGAAAGTGTCAATGGCGAGCAAGCTGAGTTGAATGGAAAAGGCATTGTAGGCGAACGGATCACTCCACGTAAAAAGCTTCCACCTTTGCTACTCCCCTTGACTGAAGTCGAAGCTCCTCGTCTCGACTGGATTGGTACAAGCTTTGGGTTGACGCTGGGGCTGCACAAGTTTTGGAGTCGTGCACAGATGCAATTGCTCTATCTCCGACAGACAAAGAACGAATTGACAGGCGAGAACTCAGCCATTATGGTACGCTCACTGCCTAACCGAACCGCTGTCGACGATGCTTGGCTTCCTGAATTTGTAAGCGACACTCGGAAGCGATTCATCACTATGCTTGCCGGACCTTTTCGTGATTTAGAGATCCGACTTGCCATCTCCGTCTTGCAAAATATCAGTGTTCCTGCCACTGCAAAGGTGGCTAATCGAGCAGGGAGCTCGATTGGAAGAATAAGCGCGGACGAGTTGGACTACTACATGACACCTCATGACATGAAACGTTTGGAACAGTATGGTCGAAATCTTTGCGATCATCATCTGGTGACAGACCTTTTGCCTATCGTTGCACGCCTGTACTTTACTGGACGTTTCGGAAAGGAATTTGTTGTCTCGAATGTTCAGGCTGCTCTTTTGGCGGGGATTGGTTTGCAGAATCGAGATGTGGAAAGCCTTAAGGCGGAACTTGGGTTGCCTTCCAATCAAGTCTTGGCCATGTTCAACAAAGCAATTCGAAAAATCTCGATCGCTTTGAACAGTATTGTTGAGGAGAAGGAGAAGAATAAAATGCTCGGCGGGGAAAAGAGAAGAAGAGCGGAAGAAACTGCTGAAAAGATGAAAAATGTATCCAGGGCAACTTTGGACGACGACGCGGACGAAGCTGCCCGGGAAGTCATGACCTCCCTGTCGAACAGGTAAGTTCTTGGTATTGGTTCTTATTGCTATCAAATTTTCGTTGTTTGCACACTAACCACTGAATTATCGATTTTTTGTCACAATACTACAGAGATGCATCTTTGCATTCTGCCATTGTCGGAGATAATTCTCTCATGCAATACGCTGTCAAGGGATCCGATGACCAGTGGGCAAATGTTCTAGACGGAAAAGAGATGGATGGACCGGCAACAGTTCAGATCCAAAGTGTACGTGAAAAGCGAAAGATTGACGATGAAGACCTTGAAAAGGAAGCAACGCAAGAAGAGACCATGTACAAGAAGAGCAAGAAAGGAAAACAGTCTTCGAAGAAAAGCTCCAAGAAGGGTCGCCGATCCATGTAACAACATAAATATGTAGCGAAGCGATATTATTCATTTTGTTTATTGTTCTTATTTAAAAGAATCTTCTGTCACCGTTGACGATGCGCTATCCCCAAAGACTGGTGGAGGGAGTCCAAATGCTGCCCGCAGGCCTCTGCTGAGTATCCTCTCACCAAGTTTTGCGATGATCTCGTTTAAAGTTCGCTGAATTCGTGGCTCCTGGCCAAGCTTTCGTAAAATAGGAACAAATTTTGCTACGTCAGCAGATTGTCCTTGTTGAGCACCCAGTAGGGACAAAATGGATGCAAATCGGCGCATTGAAGGCGTGGGTTCCGGTAACACGCTTGATAGGTTCTCCTTTACCTTTTGTCGCACACCGTCGAATCCAGCCGCTGCTTCCTCGTCTTGCTGCAAGATATCTTGTAACGACCGAAAGGCTTTTACAGCTGCCACTTCATCATTAATGGCGAGAGCTCGAGCAGCGTCAAATACATACCGGTAAGTCTCTGCCCCTAAGCTGTCAGCTGCGTCTACGATTTGATTGGCAAGCTCGTCAACTACTCCTTCTCCCTCATCAGATATCAGAAAGTTGGTGAGCATATCAAGGGCAGCCGTTACATCATAGTCGGACGTTCCCTTGGCCTCTTCCAACAAGCTCTCCAGACGAGACCAACGTACTTTCCCGTCGCTCGTGAGCGCTAACCGTCTAAGGGCTTCTTGCAGATCGTCCTGAGGGTCTGTCAAGACTCGGCTGGCAATATAGGGATAGGCTTTGCTGACAATTCGGGCTTGCGGGTCGACCTGAATCGCCAATCCTTCAAGAACACCTAGACATCGAATAATACTTATATAAAAAGGTGGCAGCGAGAATGGATAAGTGTACATAATATCCCCCAACTTGTTCACAACACTCTTAAAATTGAGCTCGGTAATATCAGCGTTCAACGCTTCAGGAAGCGCATCTTCCAATGCAACCTCAATGGGCTTCAGGTCCGTCCCTTCCGGGATAAAGCCCAGCTTTACATAGAGCCTTGCCAACTCACTCCAGTCTCGGTTGACAATGTGTACCACGGCGAGCAGAAACCCGTTTCGCTGCGAACTGTCCGCATAACTCATCATGCCAAAATCCAGGTAACAAAGCCTTCCGTCGGGGCATGCAAGTAGATTGCCCGCATGTGGGTCCGCATGAAAGTAACCGTTCTCCAATACTTGCTTCAGGCTGCACTGTACTAGTGTATTAACGAGTTTCGATGGATCCAAACCGTACCGAGCCAGCTCGTTGGCATCCGTAAGACGAAAGCCATCTACCCATTCCATGGTCAGTACTTTACTAGTCGTCAGTTCAGAATAAATTTTTGGCACAAAGACATCTGTAACACCGGCGTAGAGCTCATTGAAACGTTGGGCATTAGCGGCTTCGGCGACATAATCAATCTCTCGGTAAATGAGTTCACCAAAATCGTCAATAATAGATTGCAAATCAATATCTCGATTCAATAGTTTAAAAATTCCATTGTACACGCCACTCCACCACCGCAAAATGTACAAATCTAGCGCGATGACTTCCTCGCATCGCGGTCGTTGAATTTTGAGAGCCACAGTATCTCCATTAGACAGCAAACGAGCTTTGTAGACTGGCAATTTTGATTTTTTTAAATTTGAAACAACGGTGATTTTTTATGCATCAGTGATCCAAAAAAAAAAATGCAACAGAATGACAAGCAAATCCAGTTCAAGAACCCCAGTTACAACGTACCTTGACCTATCGATGCTGCTGCTACGGGTTCTTCCTCGACTAATTCGAAAACATCCTCAAATGCAATTCCTAGTTCTTCGTCAACTGTTTGAAAAGCGACCCGATTAGAAAATCGAGGAACATCGTCCTGCAGTTTTTGTAATTCTTCCAAATATTCGGATGGCAGCAGATCGGGACGTGAACTTAGTGCCTGACCGCCCTTGATAATGGCAGGTCCTAGATTCGTAATGACACTGAGCAACTGTTTGGCCCGTTGTTTTCGATTTTGTTTGGATCGTCCCAGGAGATAGTCTGTAGCGACGTTCAATGCCCAGTACCCCGTAGGAAAAGCAATCTGTGCATTCCGTGTCACCCATTTGGCAGGTTGTTTGAAAAGTAATTTCTCCGCCACGACGGGATCGTACTTGACCAAGGGCTCGGCCACTTTTACACCGCGAGCCCATCGCGTAACATAATCTCCACCTTGCAAGTGACCATTCGACCAGAATTGATCTGGTACGACATTGTTATCTTGTTCTTCCTCCTCTAGTTGCTGTTTTTGTTTTTGTACGTTATTCTTTGCTTTCAATTTGACTGACTTGGATGAGTTACTACGTGGTTTGCTGTTTCTGTTGGTCATAACCTGTCGGTTGCTGTTGTTACTATTATTCCGAATTACGGAAGAGGAATCTGATGGTATCTTCATGGTAGTACTGGTCCGAATTCCTCCTCCTGTCGTTGTACTTCTTCCATTCTTTACAAGTATCACGTTGTTTTGGTCTTGGTTTTTGTTTTGAGTACCACTTTTGGTGGCAGTAGCGGTGGTGGCACTTGTACTATCTGGTAGTTCCTGCTGTTCTACGGTAAATTGTTGCAAGAGCTGTTTGGCCTTGCTCAAACGAGCCGAATCCTGTTTTTTAATTATCGAGTATTCATTGTCATCATCGTCATTCTTCTTTTTACTTTCCACGATCGACGATGCTTCCATTGTTGTTACGCGATCTTCCATGGATACACCGAGCGACGACGACGACGACGACGACGTACTACTACTGTGACTCGGTTGTACCAATCGTGATGTACTTCTTCTACTTCTTCTACTACTACTACTGGAAAGAAATCCATGAGATTCCCAAACAACAAGGACAGCCAACAAGGTAAGTGATTTTTGCATCAGTTGTAGAAACTTCATTCTTTCACGATTTTTTTCAAGAACAAACTCCCCCAAAATAATGACAGCCACAAAGAAGGTAGGAAAAAAGCCAAAAACCAGCTGCTGCTGCTGCTGCTGTGTTGTTGTGTTTGGATTCTGGATAGCGTATATATCTCTTTGAAAGATACACGATAGATCTTACTACTACTTTGGAAACTACTATGCTTTGAAGTAATAAAAATAAATCGAAGGATGGCTTTGTAAACAGTGGAAGAATGGTCCTATTCTATTGGATCTGTGTTGGCGTTCTTTGCTGGTCTGATGATAGTGGACCAAGCTAGTAGTACCGGTAGCAGATTAGTAGCAGTAGAGCATAGATTGTTGGTGAGGTTGGTTCTTTGAAGAAGAGCAGATGATGATGATGAAATAATGGTGTGATTGGTTTGGAAAGATACGACTATTCACTAAGGTTAGTGTTATAATGAAGAAGAAGTGCGCCAGCCTACCAGCATAGGTCGTAAGTCGAAAACTTCAGCGATGGAAGGGTCAACGGAATTAATATTCGATTTATTATTATGAATTATTACCGGTGGTTACCATACCCACAATGCTGCAGTGTTTTTTTGAAAGCCAACAACAACCAGCTACGAAACATTGTTCAAGCAAATACACATCATCTCTTTTCTCTGTTTCTCTCTTCTTTCCCTTTTGTCTGTTCGTCCAGAATATTCACCATTCACTTTCTTCCAGGACATCACTCGATCGTAGTAGTACAGTAAAATACTACTTTCGTTATTATTAATATCACTTTCACTCAAAAAGACAGCCAGCAAATAATTTGTACAGTAGTTGCTTTCGCAGAATAAAAAAAAATGGGTGACAACAACAACGACTACAGCGATGATGATCTGAATACAAGTTATGTGTGTACATCATGGGCACCCATTGTGGGTTACGCTGGAATTACAGCAGCGGTAGTATTTGCCAGTAAGTATCAACACATACATTGTTTTGATGAGGGCGATTTTTTGTGTAATCCACACGGATTGCTGGTGGACAGTGGACAATGACACTGTCGGGAAGGCACTGGAGTTTCATTTCGGTAATGTTTGTTGTTGCTTCTTGCAGGCGAAGGTTGTTTTCTAACCAATCTTTTTCTCATCCTCCATTTCGAATCCAATGCTACGCTCGTCTTTTCGACAACAACAACAACAACAATGAAACTTGTCCATCGTCAAAAACGCAACAACCACAAACTGTCATACACAACTGTCATACACATATATTCATATATATATATAAACACACACAAATGCACACACACAAAAGACATTGGTGGTGCTTACGGAACTGCCAAAGCTGGAACAGGTATCATGGCCATGGGAATAAGATCTCCAGAATTGCTCATGAAGAACATCATTCCCGTCGTCATGGCTGGTGTTTTGGGCATTTACGGTCTCATTGTAGCTGTTATTTTGAACGGAAAGATGAGCATGCCAGATGCCACTACTAGGGCAGCAACCTATTCCCAGTACAATGCCTTTTCGCAGTTAGCGGCAGGACTGTGTTGTGGCTTGTGCTCCTTGGCGAGCGGATTGGCCATTGGTATTGCAGCCGATGCTGGAACACGCGCTGTCGGAGCACAATCCAGTATGGCGGCCTCGTGGAAAAAGATGGGCTTTACGGGTGACGCGGGAGGTCAAGTGGACTCTTCCGGTGATGCACTTTTCGTAGGAACTATTTTGATTCAGGTCTTTGCCTCCAACTTGGGCCTGTACGGACTCATTGCGGCACTGATTTTGTCGCAATCGGACTACAGGTGTGAAGTTGCTAATCAAGCAAACTAGATATATAGAAAAATACGCACACCCACACCCACTGCCACATACAAAAACGAGTATGTTACAACTACCTAGCTTATGCTTGTTAAACAAAACAAAAATCACCATCGACCACCACCAAAATTCAGAAGGAACAATCTTTACTTCACAATGCTACTATTGGTTTCTTTGTGTTGTGCTCGAGTACTCTACTTGTTATCGGGTTTATTAGTACTTCGTATATCGTATATAGTACCATATTCATGACATGCACAGCGAAAGCAATGCGTGATCCATTTTGTCAACAAAATCATGAGTAAAAATCTTCTCATGTCTAAAAAGAAAGCGAGATTGATATGGATTGGTACATTCATTCTACTATAGCAAAATACATATTTTTTTTCGATCTCTTTGTTTTTGTTCAGCAGCACTTAAGAGTGTCCATTCATGCATTTCTATTGGCGTACATGGAAATGTCGATCATCTTGAATGTTACATTTCGGATCTATTCTACCTAGCAAACATGTAAAGCAGAGGCAGGTGACAAGGAGTTTTTTTTTTCTTCTTTTTTCAGGCAAATACATGTCGGTCTATCTACGTCTGGTACTCCACATCCGTGAAGACGTACGAACAAAAACACAGTAGTAGATAGAACGATCCTCTAGGCAAAAAGATAGCTGAACGAACGTACATTCAGGCTGCTGTAATTGGAGCTTGCGATAAACGTTGAGTTGTTACATTTCCTGTCCTCTTCTGCTTTTTGGAGCTTTCATTCAAGCTTGCTTCCACAGGAGGGCGGAAAACGGATACAGTAACTATAGACTACTCAGAGTAGTAGTCTAGTCTAGTCTAGTCTAGTCTAGTCTAGTCTAGTCTACTCAGTGCTATTTTTTCGTTCAGCTATCTGCGTTACCAGGTATTTTAGCAGCTATAAATTCCTGGTCCCTTATGAGGGATGGGGGTAGTTTGCCACATAGTGACGACGACAGTGTGAACTGAACAGTCTTGGCAAAAAGCAATCAACCCAACAACAACGTCAGTTCAGGAGGCAATAGATAGAGTATTTATGTATCCATCTATCCATTACTGTATCTATCAACCCATCGTCCACACTAAAACAAGACATAGAATAGAGGCCGAAGATCCACAACGACAGCACTCCCACTCTGTGCACTTGTCATTCCAATAATCAATCAGCTTATTTGTTGCCTTGTTCTTGCGGCGAAATCAAAAGGTCATTGATCATTGATTTGAAAGCTTTTGTGTCTACGCTTTACTTCACTACTTCCACTACTTTTACGAATTTCTACACGAACCAAAACGACCAGAATTCAAAATACATTACAGCACATATCCAAGTGACAACCCACTTTATATACTGCTTGTAGAATGAATGTTGACCGGAACGCAAGATGCCGATGGACAGCATTATTTCTTTTCGTGACGCTCGTCATTCACGTGAATACTACTCCTATAAAGGCCGCCTTTCATACGAGCCGCCGCAGATCTTGTGTTCGCGATCCCAGCCATAATGGTCATGCCATGGAACTCTCAATACAACACCAACGATTGCATAATTACCACTCTACGTTTAGTCCTTTACAGCAGCTACAGCAGCTACAGCATCATGTACTTCCCAGAACTGTATTGTTTGCTGCACGAAAAAAGTCTCAACGCCAGAGACAGAAAGCAGCGACAGAAATACCAGAGACTGATACTATGATAGCAGATAATAGCAAGGAACGGACGGAGGAAGAACACAATCCTGGAGAAGAAAAAGAGCAAAAGGCAGCACCTTTAAAGACCTATTCTGGCAGATTTCTAGAAGATAACGGAATACGATTGGGGAAGGATGAGGAAGGACGAGTGACAGCACATCATGCACCTATTTCTCGAGACCCATCGCAACTACGAAACAACAACAATAGAAGCTCGGAAATTGAAAGCAAAGCGACTAATAAAGCCCAAACAAGCATCGATCAGGAGGAAGCTGCATCTCCTGCTAGCCCAATTTCAGAAGCAGCAATAGCAACCTCAGAAGGAAGTGAATCTACGTCAAAGAAAACTAAATCAGGTGATAAAAGAATTCTTCCACCAATTTTTAAGCGTACCAAAAGCAAGGAATCCTTACGAGAACAATCAGCTACGATTGTTCCTCAGTCAGGATTCAACGTGGTCTTGACGCATTGTACTGCAGATTTCGATTCATTAGCAAGTGCAGTGGGCCTGGCAAAATTGTGGGCTTCAACGACCATGGAAGAGGAGGACAATACGAATCCAATTGATGCTTCAAGCAGTTCTGGCGGCAATGGAACTGGTAATGAGGAGGAGGAGAAGACAGTGACAAAAGATTTTGACAGTGCCTCACACGTTCCTACATTTGTGGTATTGCCACGAGGCGCTCATCCTGGAGTTCAGCGATTTTTGGCATTGCACAAGCATCTCTTTCCTATCCGATCCTTGCGATCCTTGCCGGACGACTTAACAGGTCTTAACCGATTAGGTCTAGTCGATGCGCAAAGACGGGATCGAATCGGTCCGGCCGAAAACCTTTTGCAATACGCGAACCGTGTCACAGTAGTAGACCACCACATTGATTCTGAAACAGACATCCCCGAAGCTACTGATTATGTGGTTGACGAAGTTGGTTCCGTGTCAACGTTAATTTGCGAAAGACTGCAGCAGGCTGGCCTGGAGCTGACAGAGGCCGAAGCTACCTTGTTAGCACTGGGGATACATGCTGACACTGGATCTCTATGCTTCGACTCAACGACGCCACGGGACGCGCTTTCTCTTGCATGGGTCATGGGTCAAGGAGCTAGCCAGGCTGCAATTGCAGAACATGCACAGTCGTCGCTATCTCCCGAGCAGCAAGGTGTGCTGACCCAAGCATTGATCAATACAAATTCTACTGTCGTCCACGGAGTGACATTGTCTTCTGTTCTTCTCTCAGCGGATGGGTTCATCAATGGTCTTGCTGCAGTCACACAGGATGCTTTGGAACTAAGCTCATCTGACCTATTTTTGCTCGCAGTCGTGTATGAAGCCCAATCAGGCGGGAGGCGACGTTCGAAAAACAAAAGGGCCAACCAAGGAGAACGATTAACATCACGACTGCTCTCAAAAATCGAAGAGAACCTTCCAGCCATGCGACAGGGACTCCTTCAAGAAGGGCACGGAAATTATAATGATGGGACACAGTTGGTCGCTGAAAATATCATACCTAACTCATTTGTCAACGATGCGCAAAATTATTCGAATGATGAAATGGCCCAAGCTCAGATCATGTTTGCCGAAGCTTGGAAAGGAGGCGAAGATGCAATGCGACGGAGGCGGCTCCAGGAAGCCTTCGATCGCAAGGACTTGGATGCATCAGGATACTTGGAACTCAATGAAATTGCAGCCACGCTGGCTGCCTCAGGCATTATTGCATCGGAACAATCCATTCGAGAATTGATGGATGCCATTGATACTGATGGTGATGGACGCATTGATTTTGAAGAATTTGTCGATTTCGCCATTGATGCGGAAAAACGTCATCAGGAAGAGGTCACTTCAAACAGTGCTACCGCTAAGCCATCCACAATGATCATTATTGGAAGGGTTAAGGCTGGTGTCAACGTGAAGGGGGTCAAACTAAACCGGTTGCTCGAAAAGTTTGGTGGTGGTGGTCATGCCAAAGCAGCCTCCGCCACCGTACGCTTGAATGACGAGTCAGAGGCCGAGGGAATATTGAATGGACTTATCGAAGAAATTATCGAGACAGGACTGCAGGAACAAGTTACGGTTGGTGATTTTATGACGGCTCCAGTGCTGTCTGTAAAACCCGACATGACAGAAAAGCAAGTGGAAGATCTATTCCAGAGATATGATGTACGTGCTTTACCTGTTGTCGACGATGCCAACGACGTCATTGGTCTGGTAACCTATAAGGAAGTAGCGGCAGCAAAACAGCGCCTTTGGAACAAGGAGCAAAAGAGACTTCGTCGAGAAAAGGAGGCAGCCGAAAAGGGATTCGAAATCCCATATGACGAGAAAAAGACTAAAGAGCGACAACAGAAGTCTGGCAGTACCGTGAAAGGCTGGATGATACAGCATGTCCAACTTGTGGAAGACTCCACAACAATGGCTGAATTGGAAGCTATTTTGATGGAAAGTGACGTTGGGTAAGTTATGTACACGAAATCTGTCGTTTTTTTCCGAGAAAGCTGTCTCCTGACACTTCGCATGTTTTCTCTTCCTTGTACCAAAAGTTGCATTCCAGTTGTTCAAGAGGGTACAAAAAAGCTGATTGGAATGGTTACACGAACGGATCTATTGCGGCAGCACCGGTATTACCCGACACTGCATTACCACAACAAAGGCTTTGCGGATTCAATTTCTGCTCGGAAGCCAATCATTGAACTGCGAAAGCGTCTGAAGAAATTTGACTTGGAGAATGACTAATTTTCTAATGTCAGCACTAGCTAGCTAACAAGCATTTATTTCATGCTTTAATTTAAGGGATCTTATTTTCGGGCTCCACCGCTCAGGAGGACCGCTGCGGGCTCACATTTAAGTTCTCGTCTGTTGTTCTCCACCTAACACAAGAAAGCAAACTCAGTTCCTACATATTGACAGGAGCAATTGCCTCCATCTGAACAGCAATAGGTGCAGCATTCGCAGGTAATCTCAGCATCGCAATCAGCATAGAAATTTGGAAATGTCGAGGCATATACCTGGCAGATATCTGCAGGCATTACGCCAGTGAGATCATTGGCTTCCACGCGAATGGTATTAAGCTGCACTAGTTGCGAAATCTCGTTAGGGACAGGACCACTGAGCTTATTGGCTTGAAGATAAAGTGAACGAAGCAAAGTCATCGCTCCAAGCTCCGACGGTACGGGTCCTGACAACATGTTGAAAGACAAGTCGAGTGTTCCTGGACACGATCGAAGCAAAGTTTGAAAAGAATTTTGTGAGTGATTTAGTACTCTGGCGAGTGGCAGATGGCGAAAAACCAAGCATCACAACTTACTCTGCAAGCTTGCCATCAGGCCAATCTCGGTCGGAATTCTTCCATACAAAACATTAGAGCGGAGCAACAGACTCTCCAGCTTGGCCAAGTTTCCAACTTCACTTGGAATGGGCCCTTGAAGCTTGTTCTCGAAAAGAGACAGGACGTTCAGATTTACTAAATTGCCGATTGTGGTTGGCAGAGACGTAAACTGGTTGAGCTCGAGGTATAAATACCTAAGTTTTGTAAGCAATCCAAGCTCGCTGGGTATGACACCTGAAAAGGAATTGCCGCCCAGTGATAGCTTAAATAGATTTGTCAGCGTGCCTAGCTCAGCACTTGGCAAAGGGCCCGAAAGGTCATTCATTTCCAAATTTAGTTCGGTCAACCATACCATCGAACTTATCGAACCAGGCAGTCCACCAGTAAGTCTATTGAAACTTAATTCGATGCCACGCACTAATTCCCAATTTCCAATTTCAATTGGAAGCGTACCCTCCAGCTGGTTGCCGCGAGCACTAAAGGCCTCCATGAGGTACAACTCGCCAAGTTGCGATGGTAGCGTCCCTGTTAGAAAACCCGATGGCCCTCCATCAAGATCTAAGCGACGCAAGCCTGATAAAAGACCGATTTCTGGAGGTATAGTTCCTTGAACATTGTTGAAGCTCAAATCTAGACTGGTAAACGTTTTCGTCCTCTCGAAGCTAGTGCTTATTTCGCATGTAGGATAACCAGTAGCAACTTGCTTGTTGAACCACATACATTCATCTTCTTGGCTCAGCCACCAAAGATTGTTTGACCATTGATGGCCATTGGTGCTGTAGTAAAAGACGGCGAGAGCATACCTTTGAATTTTTTTGCTGTTTGTGTACGAGTTCAGATTCACATTATCCAGCAGCCACAGCAATGCACGTTGCTGCGGGCTACCATCTTGACGTAGCGCCTCTCCAGCGTCAAATGAAGCAGACTCAAGTAGACGATAAAGATCCGAGGTATATGCAGCTATCGTTGGGGACAATGTAGAGAGCCCACTTGTTGGGCTTGCAGTATTCACCGCTGCTATTGTAGTCGGTGGAGGGGTCTTTCTGTACTCAGAAGGAGCATTTGTGGGAGATTCCACTGTAGAGTTTCCCCGGCTCAAGATAGGCGGTATCGGCGTGACCGAGGGTTGACTGGTGACTTCCTCTCCTTCTATGGGAGTAGCGGTGGGCGATGTGGTCGAGCTTGCAGATAATGATAAGCCTGCGGGGTCTTGACCGGCACTGTCACCTCCAATACCAATAGCCTCTAGCATGCCAAAATTCCAAAGTAAGGCGAGAGTGCCGCATGTTACCAGGAGCAGCACCATGACAACGACAAATAGCTTTGTTCGGCAATTTCCTGGAACTAAGATGCGTCTGGGGGAAAATCCCTTAACACCAGACTTCTTCGACCGCTTCGCTCCGTATGCTTCAAGCAGTTGGATTGTCGACTCGGGCAATTGATGCAGCTCGGCTAAATAATTATTAAAGGGGACAATGGATAAATGTTAGAAAGAATTAATCAGGTACTACTACAAAAATCACCGACAAAGAGGCAAGAAATGCACAAAAAAGGATACATACCATAATACATGGGAGTGCGTCCATAGCCATCGCCAACCTGATGGTCAGCCCCGGCTTCCAAGAGAAATTGCATGACACGCACATGGTTGGCCCTCGTCGCATAGTGCAAAGGAGCGTACGAATTGTAGGAATCGAGTACATCCAGGTCAATGTGCCCCGACGATCCAGCCAAGATTTTTTCCTTTTGAATGGGATTACCCGTTACTGCTTCGGTAAAGAACGGCACGTAGACCACCCGATACTGCCATCCCAGTCCACCCATTTCCTTCTCGTTGGTGGCAGCCGAATCGTGCGCCTGGATGACTACCTTCCGAAGTGCATCCAGCCACGAGGCTTGTTCTTGGGGTGTTTCGCACGAAATTTCGTACGTGTAGCATCCGTATTGTTGCTGCTGCTTGAGTTGGGTCAAGGTCAGATGACTACTGGTTGTTGCCCGCGATGTGCAGGACAATGTAATGGAGAGGGGATTGGTCGGTTGCACTTGCACAACACTTGTCCACAAATCCCCCGCCTGGAAGCGAGGAATGTACTGATAATTGGGTCGTGCAACCACAAATCCTCGTGTCAATAGAATGAGTTCAGATTGAAAATCTTGGTATTGTTCAAATTGAATGAGACCTCGCTTGAGTACAATAGAATGCCCAGGAGTGTTGTTGTTACGAATTTGGAGATGATTGGTAGTTGACGAGAGTGTCGACATGGAAGAAGTTGATCCCTGTGATCGCAGCAACTGCAAGCTTTCGTTGTTGTTGCGGCTTTGTCGTTGTTGCATTGTCGCCGCGACAACTGCATCCTCGATTGACGGTGCCAAATGTTTCCACAATGCAGCGAAACGATGCTTAGTGGTGGTGGAAAAAATTCCGAGATATGCTTCGAGTTCTTGTAGTTCTTCGAGTTCATTCCGACTGGGAAGATAATTTCTGTTATAAACATCACTACGTCCCAATCGTCGATCCCAGCTTGCTTGACGCCGCATCAAGCTTCCTGTAGTCGATAAAGCAAGAGCATCATTCTTGTGTTGGTAATATGCTTCTCCGTACAAATAACTATTAGCACTACCACCAGTGCAACTAGCGTGATCAACGATCTCCACACTTTGTATGCGATCAGCTTCTTCTTCTTCCTCCGCCTCCTCGTGAATTGAAAATGCGGTAACCATTTCTGTACGGTTACTATCAGTCGTGGTAGGACCATTGACAAAACCAGACGCTGCGACCGATGCAGAAGTGGACAATGTCTTCCAGGATGATTCTCGTCGTGGCGTGATGTAATCATCTTCTTCTTCGCATTCGATACCATCTATGCTTTCCACGGGTAAGTCTGCGGTGTCATCATCATCGCTTATCACAGCGATTTTGTTGTTTTCAATATCATTGTTATCTGCGGAAATGGTATCAATGTCCAGATTGAAGGAACCCATTCTTGGTAGCGTCGTTGCCGATTTCATGGGTTGGTTGTACATTCTGTACGTATTATTAGTTTGCTCTGACAAATGTGATGATCTCTCTCGGTGACTCAATTGGTTTGTACTGCAACTAATCTCTGTTGGACTTCCGGAAGGTACGCTAAACAAGGGAGGCTTTTCTATTCGCTGCTGCTGCTGCTTTTGTAATGACTGCAAAGGTAGCAATGATAATGATGAATGTCGTTGAAGAGAAGTGGTAGGAGCAGTGAGTTGTTGCTGTTGTTGTTGCTGCTGAAGAGGAGGTGCGGAACGGCGAAATGGTGGATTCGTATTGATGTTGCTGTTGTTGTGACGATGAGAGTAGAGCGAGGGTTCAGAACGAGAAAACATGGAAGGGTTGTTGCTGTTGTCGTGAGTGTTGTCCTGTGACTTGCTGGATCGGTTACGTTTCTTTCCCAATCGAAAGGAAGAAAACAATCCACTCTTTTTCTGTCGTTGCGGCTGCTGTTTATAATCTAGACCTTCTTCAACAAGAGATTCACGCCGTCGTGACATGAGCTTCGATTCTCGACATTCAAACTCTGAACACGATTCTTCCTCCTCCATGTCGTCATCGTCATCATCATCGTCGACGCACTGGATGTCATCAAAGCTACCAGCACCACCAGCACCACCAAAGAGGTTCGCCATCATTCCTCCTCTACTGCCACTACCACCACCGGCACCAGCGCCGAAAAAGAAGGATTGGGCTGGTTGTAATAATTGTCCCGTAGAAGATTGTTCGCTTCCGGCGACCGAAGATGATGCCAACGAATCCTGTCCACTACTAACAGTGTTATTTCTATTACTACTGTTGTTCTTGTTTTTGTTTTTGTCAGCGTAAGTGGCAGCAGCAGCGCGTCGCTTACGACTGGCTGGCGTCTCCGTTCGAGGAGGACGTCCTCCACTATTCCGAGGAAGAAAGGCATGAGGTGTACCAATGCTCGCCTGCGAAGCGTTCCAAGAAGAGGAGGAAGAGCATGGCATAGTCGTCATCGTACTCTTTTTATTAGAGTATTACACTATGGCTGTAAGTTTTTCCGTTTTGGTTTGCAAAAGTATCGCTGCAGCAGTTCCAATAGAATGCTGCACAACACTGACTGTCCTGTCCGCTAGTAGTGTAGACGGCTGTGTGGTATGTTATAGCTCCACTGCTCTACTATTCCGGTGAATAAAAAGCAGAAGAGTTGACTTTGTTCTGTTGCTTGCTGGCTACTTGTATAATGGTTCTGGAACTAATTGTACTGGTTCATCTATCCTCCTCTTTACTACTAGTAGCTACTGTAGTATTACTAAATTAAATAATAATGTACAAAAAATTATACTCCTCCACTTACGATTTTGCTCCTAAAGGTGATCACTTTTGGAAACGGTGAGCGTCACATAGTATCATTGGTTTGAAAATTCAATGATACCTACAGTTATGAAGGCTATATTGGCGGAGAGATTTATACTTTGAACCAGAGTAATTCAACCTGTTCGTCATGCACACAAATTTGTCCTTTCATTACAATATTAGGGATCATGATTCCCGCCGCCGTGCCAGTCTGGAAAAAGTCAATTGGATCGAGAGACCCTGACAAATAATCGAAATCGAAATAAAACTACACAGTCCAAAGAACGAGGGCATAGATAAAAAGTAAACAGTAAAAACATGTGTATGCTGGTGCAAAAGACCACCTGCATAAATAGTAATAATAATAAATACTATTCGATGACTAATAAAATCCTGAAGCAGATGGATCGCTACTAGTACTCAGCTCCGATGCCTACCTGGTACTCAAATAGAGTACAGTAGTTGCTACAGTAGTAGCTAGTGTAGCTACAGTACCCTACACGCTCCTCCTATCCGAATAGAAAATTAACAAGTTCTACTAGATCCTACTACTACTAGTAGTAGTTTACAAAAATGATATTATAGATCGTCCTTGTTGTTACTCTAGCAAAGAAATTCATTCACGGTTCCAGCGTATTCGCAAAAACAGCCAGCTTCATCTGTACAGCAATAGGAACAGCAAGCACACTCAAGATCGCCCATTCCGCAATCGCTATAGAACATTGGATAGGTAATGTAAAATACCTCACAAACTTCACCAGGTACCTCTCCAGTGAAATTGTTCTCTTCCACCCGCAAAGTGTTCAATCGACTCAAGTTGGCAATCTCGCCAGGAATCTGGCCGCTCAAATTGTTGGAATTCACAAGAAGGCTTCTCAACATCGATAATCGTCCAATTTCGGAGGGCAGTGTGCCATTCAAGTCATTAAATGAAAAATCCATGCTCCCTAAACAAAGACAAGTTAGAGTAGCAACATATGAGCAAGGAATAAGCAAAACGCCCCAAAACTATGATATACATACATGTTTGGAAATAGAACTCGTCGTTTGCCAATTTGTCAATATCTTACCTTGCAAGTTCAGCAACAATCCCATTTCAGAAGGTATACTTGACGACAAAAAGTTTCCATGTAATTGCAGAGATTGCAGCGTTGTCATTCTCCCCAATTCAGATGGAACTGATCCTCGTAAATTGGCAGTGCTCAGATGCAGCAAGTTTATATTCCCCAACTGACCCAGCTCTGATGGTAGAGTTGATGAAAACTGGTTCATTCCAAAATCTAGACCACGAAGATTGGTCAGGAGGCCCAGTTCGCTTGGCAGCGTTCCAGTAAAAGAATTTGTTCCGCCCGTGAACGACCTCAAACTTGTCACGAACCCAATCTGTGATGGCAGCGATTTCGAGAAGCGGTTGGCTTCGAGGGCAAGAGAGGACACTTTTGTGAGCCTTCCTAGCTCTGACGGTAGCGCACCCGTCAATTCGTTGAGACTGAGATTGATGTTCTCTGTAAAAAGAAGGTCGACAGCAGCGAAAAAAGCATGAATTAGGCTCACAATGCAGCAAAAAGCACCATCAACATCAAACTAGGCCAAGCCTTTTCTGGTTCTTACCGAGATTGATCATGGAGCCGATCTCACTTGGGATCGTCCCCAAGAACGCATTTCCACGGACGCTTAGTGCTTCCAGGTCGGTCAAAAGTGCTAATTGTGACGGCAAAGTTCCCGACATGTATGCTGAGGGACCACCATATAATTCCACTCGTCGCAAGTGACTAAGCAATCCGATCTCGATTGGCAATGTCCCGTTAAGGTTGTTGTAATCCAAGTCGAGAGTTAGCATTTGCTTTTCGGGATTGCAAATGGCATCACTGGCGACTTCCAAAATGCGACTAAACCAGTACGAACACTCGTCCAGGTCACTTAACCAGTATTGATTGTTGGACCAGGAGTCTCCCCCAGTGCTAAAATACAGAGTGGCAAGGGCGTATCGCTGAAGCCTCCTATCGTCTGAGTAAGTTGATAAATACATGTTGCCCGAGAGCCATCGGAAGGCCCGATACTGAGCTGACTGGGGGTTGCGAAGTCCAGCTCCTTCGTCCAAAGAATTTTCAACCAAGAAGTTGAACAGAAGAACATCTTCCGGAAGGAAGGAATCGCCTTGGCTTTGTAGCGATGTGAAGGTTGGAGATTTTGTTGGACTTGCTGAAGTTACGTCATCGGCATCTATACCATTGCTGGATGGCCAGGTAGGCGTGAATGTTTCTTTGTCCAGCGCAGTTGGCGCCGACGTGGGCTGCGATGTGATGGTTGCTATATCGTCTGTTGCCAATGAAGTTTCGGCAACCGTGCTTGTAGCTGTGGGGACCAACGTTGTAGCCTGAGTGCCAGTACTTGTTGCTGCCAAGGTAGTAATCAGTGTAGCAGACATGCTGGGAGAAGAAGTGACTGCTGCTGTCGACGACATGGTAGTTGAAAGCGTCGCATCCTCTGTTGTTCCAGACGAAGGTTGCATTGTCGACCCGCTTAGGGTTGTGTTTGTTGAAGTTGGAAAGACAATCGTGGCATCTTCTATTTCATCAGGGTAGAATCCAGTTGCATTTCCCAGTGTAGCATCACCATCAATGTCAGTATCTGCCTCAGCGCCGACCCCAGCGCTTGAGTCAATATCAACGTCAGAAATTGTTTCATTGACATCTGAAGTGGGATTGGGTGATGTCAAACTCAAGTTGGTGGCTGGAATTGGATTCACACCAACAACCACAAGTGGCGGTTCCATCGACTCGCTGTCTTGTTCTTCGTCTTCTTCTTTGTTCTCGTTGTCCTTGTCGTCGGCGGCGGCACTATCTTCCGCATCTATTGTCGTAGCTAAGTCGGAACTGACACTAGGTGTAGCAACCTCAATGCTACTGGAGGAGTTGTTCCGGTCATCTTTTGCCAAAAAGAAGACTAAAAAGGTGATGAGTCCTGTCGCCACCAGCAACACAAGGAGAATTGCAATAGCCCAATTACGGCACTTTTTGGATGTTCCCTTTACCGGGATAAATCCGCACGTCTTTCGATCGTCGGAGGCATCCTTCCCCCCATACAATGTAAGCAATTCCAACGTGGACTCTGGCAGTTTCGCTTCCTTGGCTTTTAGTACGCGCATTATGGCAAGGTGTTAGAGGAAATTATTCAATGTATCATTAAAAGGATTCCAATGAGTTCTTTCTATTATAAGACGTACCATATTGGAAAGGAGTCTGACCTGTGCCATCGTTTAGGTTCGGATCAGCTCCTGCTTGTAGTAAAAATCGCATAGCATCAATATTATTGGAGCGCGTGGCGTAGTGGAGCGGTGCCAGCTGATTGTATTTATCCAATTCGTTCTGGGACGTGCAAAAGAAAGAGAACAAAATGAATGAGCAATTATTAGTTCATCGGGTGTCGATTCGGTTTGCTTTTGTTTGGTTTGGTTCGGCTCGGCTCGATTGATCTGCTCATTCATGTACGTACCAAATCTCGATTATCCATGGCATCCAACATGTTAGAGTCCAGCCGAACATGGCCCGTGACAGCCTCACTGAACCACGGTGTCTGCACAAGTCTGTATTGCCAGCCCTCTGAAAATGGATCACTGTGAATGTCATCTTCTGACGACGAGACAGCCCGTTGTTGCAAGGGTGATAATCCAATGGCCGCTGAATGAGTATAGGATTGCAAGACGACAACTCTCAATGCATTCATCCAGGCCTGTTGATCTGCTACAGTGGGACACTGGAATTCCAGAGTTTTCATTGCGCCACACACAATAGCAAAGGACGTCATTCCTGTAGGCATGACACGTTCCACATTGGTCCAAAGCTCTCCTACTTGAAAGCGAGGAATGTATTGGAAGACACGACGAGCCAAAACGAAACCACGTGTCAACAAAATGAGTTCACAGTCCTGATGAGCATTCCAAGCCACCGGGCCCCGTTTGAGGACTATAGACACGGGACTGTTCTGCGAGGCCGCCAGTGCTGATGATGGGTGCAATTGCATCCACTGTTGCACAATCACAGTTTTATTCCTAGATTGTCGAGCATCGGGAATCCCAAGCCATTTTTCCAAGGTATCAATTTCTTCACTTTCGTTTCGTGTGGGTTTGTAATGCTTCGAGTACACTTCTATTCTTGCCAAACGAGCATTCCAGTAGGCGGGATGGTAGTACTTGGGTGCCGGCTCGTCATTGTCGTTGTCGCCGTTCTTTGGGTTGTTATTACTATTCCTTTGGTCCACTCCAAACCTTTGAACGTTCGGTGGCGCTGTACGTCGGAACGGTTGTGCCGCATGACTTCGCGTGTCGGCTGTGGATGACAGCATGTCTCCGGTAGATTTGCGCCATAATTCACGTTGCTTTCGATGGCTATCCTGGTCGTTGCTGTCCCTTTCATCATCGTCGCTCCGTTGGTTACCTTCATCATTTTCTTCTTCACCACCAGAACCAGCACCAGCACCAGCACCAGAACCACTACTGCTACTACTGCTACTACTACTCACCAGATGTATCGTATCCATCAAACTTGACTGTGGCGTCATGATAGAATTGTTGAAAGTATTGTTGGCAAAGCTGTTCGTGGTATTGTTGGCAGTGCCCGTTGGTGACAAGAGACTGGTACTCATTGTTATGCTGTTACCATGGCTCATGGAGGCCATACTAGAATTGTTATTGTTGTTGTTGTTGTTGTCGTTGCTGTTGTTGATGTAACCGCTGTTCAACGATAACAAGCTATTGTTGCTATAATTCGCAATGCCGTGTTGTTGTTGTTGTTGTTGTTGTTGTTGTTGTTGTTGTTGTTGTTGTTGTTGTTGTTGTTGTTGTTGTTGTTGTTGTTGCTGCTGCTGCTGCTGCTGTTGCTGCTGACTTTGACGTTTGATACTACTATTGTTGAAGGTAGGTGTAATAGCTCCACTTGTGAAGGATCGAGTAGCAAAACTACCACTGCTGGGTGTCAAAATAGATCCGCTGGATGGTGTTACAGCACGATCTCGATCATCGTCGTAACTTGCTTCGTCGATTAAAAGCTCAGTGGTCGGCGAATAACTGTAGCGATCAGTAGTACCCGGTGTGTTGCGGTTTCTAAAAGAAAAAGACAACAGAGGATTCAAAAGGTTGTTGTCGTTGTTGTCGTTGTTGTAGTTGTTGTTGTTGCTCTCATCATTCGCTTCTGCCCTTGACGACGACGTGTCTCTATTATCTGGACTGACGACACCTTCATTGCCTGATCTACGAGGAGTTTCTATTACCGAATTTGCAGTATTCACATTCGGTTGTAACGTCGTTCTGTTGTTGTATCTGTTGCTGGTATTGTTATTGGCAGCCTTCATTACGCTTTCTTCGTGGCTTCGACTATCGAGCGCAGTATAGGCAGGATAACTTTTGCGGTCTCTGCAATGAGTGACACTGCTTATGCTTATGCTACTACCGCCACCACCACCAGCACCACCACCACCACTTATAGGAGTAGTAGTAGTTGTTGCTGTTGTTTCCTTTTTCCAATCATTGTCTTTGTCGCCAAAGGGAGATACGCAACTCATCTTCTGTTAAGAAACGGTTTTTGGCGGGTGTTGCCAAATTTTTTATGCTGTAGCTGCTTCTTGTTTCTTTCGCAGCTAGAGTACTTACAAGAAGCTAGCTACTGCACGTACTACTACTACTAGCTAGTAGCTAGTAGTAGACTACCAAGTAGAGTAGTACCATATTCGAGAGATCCTCATGGTGAGCCGAGGATACTACACTACTACTGTAATCGGATTTTTTCCATCCAATGAGTCGCCGAGATTGAGATGAGCTTGTTCCGTAATTAGAAGAAGGTTGGATTGTTCGGTAATTATGTAATAGCACGATGCAACACAGGGTTTGGGTTCAAGTAGACTAGCTATGACGAGCGAACGCTACCGCGTTCTCTCGACTATGCCAGCTCTCTAGGGCTACGTTCGGCTAGGTAGGGTGGTTTGGAGAAACTCGGCAATTTACTAGGGCC
>Ga0210036_1000648_pt1 | contig 40627 bp, 30 predicted proteins | sample CryGeymeta201515_FD_185469 | JGI IMG/M metagenome (GOLD analysis project Ga0210036, IMG submission 185469) | Groundwater microbial communities from Crystal Geyser aquifers in Utah, USA - Crystal Geyser metaG 2015-15 (SPAdes) (version 2) | ecosystem: Environmental > Aquatic > Deep subsurface >...
CATGGAGATATAGCCGGCTTTATGCCATTGTCATCTTTAAAGTTGATTTTCTAAAAACAAGTATTTTGGTTTCTCCGGACGACGTCCAGATTTTAGCCCCCGGTTTCTATTGCGCCAGTCTTAGATGATGTAGTTTACCAGGTACTAGAGTACCTGGTATCAAGGATAAAAATTCTCACAACTTCCGCAAGATGTGGTGTCTCTTGCTACCACCTACAATAATACTAAAAATGAACTTTTGTTCTACTGCTGGCTACGAGTAACACTCGTACAGTAGCTAGTACTTTTAGCTTGTAGCTGCTAGATTACTACTGTACGTAGTAGAGTACCATAGTACGTAGAGGCATAAGCCATCCTGTTATTTTGAGGACTTTGCTCTCGTCCAAGGAAGGGAACAACCGACAGCAACAACGCTTGCAATTGTATCCTTTTTCTGTTTGCTGGATCAATGTTCAAGGCTGGAAGAGCAACCACTGCCGAGGGGAACAGGAAAAGCCAAACACAAACGGCAAAAAACAACACGCACTGTATTTTAGCTAGTCTAGTATTATAGAGGTATTGCTACAATTCTAATATAAATGATATTGATACACAATAGTTGCATTCTTGATTTAGTCTATCAATCGCTGCTACGCTGCCTCTGCAACTTCATATTTGAATGTCGAAGGTGAAACATTGATTGTGGCATACTCTTTCTTGTCTTCACTCGTCACGCCTTCCTTTCTGGGAGAGGAACGGCTCGGATGATCCCTACTCTCTTGGACGGGTCTTGCCGCATCTTCTTCCTCTGAATGTTGCTGCTCGGCTGATGCTGGGACAATACAACTATCTTCTTCTTTTTCGTTTTGCTGGCGGATAATGTCATCCAGAATATCTTGAACATCAAAGACAGCGTCCATGTCGTGGTTGCGACTAGAAGAAAGAGCAACAGAGAAGAGTCGGCTCAGATCGTCCAAGGTTTCCATCTCGGAGTGCTTGCTTTCTAGGGCGTTGTAGATACACGCCAAAGCCAGGATAGATGGAGGTGTGGTTATCAAACGAGGTTCCGATACGGCCAGTTCTGTTTGAACTTGTGCCAAATCCAGCAGCGATGACTTGTCTTGGAGAGATACTAAGCACGAAGGAATGCAGGTTACAAGCTGGCGGCAAAAGGAGAGGGCAGTGGGAGGATTCACTCTCCAGTTAATGCTTTTCAGGATCGTGCGTTCCATGGCCTCAATGTCATTGACAGAGCACAGATCGCCGCTGAGTTCCACGACGAGGTCAGGCTCGATGGCTTCTGGTTCGTGGGCCTTGATGGCAGTGTACAAACAGGTCATGCCGGCAATCTTAAACTGGCGGGGTGTGGTAAGACAGGCTCGACCACCATCCGTTTCGAGGAAGCGATCGAGATAGCTGAGGGCCGTTGCGACAGTATCGCGCTCGAATTCAAGGTAGTCGACGACTGTGATGCACCAGTTAACCATGGCAGCACGGCACTTGGCACGACGCTGTGCCACCTTTTTTTGGTGAGCGGGAAGACCATTCAGGTAGTTAGCTTCGATGCGATACGCATTCTCTTCTTGCTGGCATAAGGCCTGCAATGTAGAGGTGACTCCTTCAGAGGTGTTGCTGTAGGAATGTTCCATGGTGGTTTTTGTGGTGTATTAGAGCGAAGACTGTCTTAGTGATATTCTAGTTTTATCAATCGGCAGATTATGCACATATAACTCTTCTCATTCGTCCTCTTCTTGCTTCTTCACTGTAGCTAGTGCCAAGTGCTGATGCCACTGCTACTGCTAGTAGTAGTACTCCGTAGCTACTAAAAAAATGGTAATACTAGCTAGCATTAGAACGTGGTGCCAGGTACCATACAGTATTACCCAAGTACAGCCAGCTCTTATTATTTGGTACTACAGTCTATGGTAGTCCAGGAAAATCGAGGTGCTAAAAGCGCTTTGATCGCAACCGAAAATGCCAAATCAGTTTGTTCTTCAGGCATTTACGTCCAGATATTTATTGCAGGTTTCACTTAACACTGAATCTTGGAATATCACCAACTTACTTATCAAATTATTTCTGACGAATGCTGACTAGGTACTACTGTAGGTACCGGTACCAGTAGTCCTAAGATTCCGATCCAACAGGGTCATCTACCGTAACCGCCTTATTACTGGTAATGCGCAAATAGCTTGTAAGATTTTCAACTGTCATAGCTTTTCAGCTACCGTATCTGATACTATGGTACCTGGTAGTCTAGCTACTAGTAGCTACCGGCAGTAGCTACGGTAGCTAGTACCACAGCAATCCTATAACTTGACAAAGAGATAAAGAACCACGTCGGGATGACCCAAAGTTAATAATGATGTTGATCTACTTTGAAGCAAGCAAGGAGGGAAGAGAGAGTACTGTACTACCAACCACCACCCAGTACAGAGTACTACCACCACTCGTACCAATACTACTGGCGGGTAGTGTTGTACCTGGTAGACTACCAGGTACCCTGGTAGTCACTGGTGACATACGGTCGGTTTACCTGGTAATGAGACTTTTACTATCGTACTGGTACTGTACCTGGTCGTCCAGAGCTGCCACCTTGCGTTGAAGGTGAAGGTGACCACTCTAGCTAGACTACCAGGTACTGTACCTGGTAGTCTAGTCTTGTACTAGTAGTACTAGAAGTAGATTTATCTTCCGTATAGTACCAGGTAGCTGGTACGGTATTAGTTTACAGTATGGTAGGTTTGCATTGATCGTAAAATTCATCGATTTACGATGCTGTTACCTCGCCTGCGGTCGATGTCTGAAGCAACTATTTAGCTAAGAATAGCTAGGTGGCTACGTGGTACGGTAGAAGTAACCCCAAAAACTTTTCTGTAGAGTAATAACTACTACCAGGTAGCAACCGGTCACCAACGACTTTGAAGATCTAGAATTGCTTCGGTGTGCCGGTCGAAGCTCTACTTTTCCACTTCATGAACTTTGCTGCACGTGCGGTCTTGCGAGCGGACCGTGGTGCAGAGCTTGACATTTGAAATTCACGAGTTCGCAGTGAACGCCCTTTCAATGATAACCAATGCAAAAGGTGTCCTGGTTTGAATGTATAATCTACCACTTTACTAGCCTCCTGCAGGGTAACCGGAGAGCAGCACCACAGAAGGTTTCTGCTTCATCAGCAAGTAGCAATCGATGCAAGCTGTGGTGTGCCTTTATTCTAGCCTCGCTGCGCTCGACAAGCTAAAATCGAGTAATCGTACAGGTAATTATGCTATTATTTATATATATACATTCGATAGGAAGCTACCTTTTGTAGTAATCGAGTACTTGGGAACTCTTGGAAGTCGCCTTCTCGGACCAACCTGCTTCCGTCTTCCATCTCACTTGTCGTCGCTTGAGCAATCGGGGCTTTTCTTCTATGGATACACCGTGTATCCATTCTCACATGTTGCTATGAGCTACTAGTACCCTACAGTTGTTCGGGAGCATATTATGGTTTCTGCAATTGCCTTCCCAATCAAGCGCCAAATCTTGAATGTAAAATTTTGTTTCAACTAGGCGTGCATTCATTGGCAGCAGGAGGGTGTATTCATGAAGTATCATTTTTCGCCACCGTAAAAGCAAGTCGTCTAGTAGTATAGTTTTGCGTTGCCAGCTATTCTTGCATAGCTATTCCAAACCACTAATGCATACTTGTTTACGAAAGCGAAATGCGAAATAACAAGGACGAGCGTAAACTGGAAGGAGCACTTGAAGTATCGACGCAAAGAACTCTAAAACACGTGTAATAAAGGCTCTTCTAATAAAAACCTCCATTTTTGTTTCAAATTGAAATCTAATTTATACCTTCTGGTGCGGGCCGCACCAGAAGGTATAAATTAGAATTTTTATACCTTCTGGTGCGGGCCGCACCAGAAGGTATAAATTAGAATTTTCGCACCAGAATCTATGAATAATTACAATAATTTGCAATTTTACCAGCAAAAGACAACAGTGCATTGCGCAATGTTCACTACTAGTACTCCTGTAAAATAGCCGGTATACACTAAAATGCGGCTTCGTTTTACGTTTATTGTCTGCTGTACGTACATCTTTATACATTAGGAGGGAACACAGTGGATGCGGCGCCACATACACCACCTTGCTTGCATTTGTGCCAACGAATCGATCGTTCCGTGTTCACTCAAAAGTATCCAACCGTAATCAAAGAGGATTTTGAATAAATCACAATTTTCAATTCCAAGAAAACCAGCCACCGGGAGGAGTTTTGCGCTTGGGGCTGACAGAGGCATCGTCTTCTGTTTTCTGAGGAGGAGTGCCGAACACCTCCCGCTGACGTTGGTGATGGTTGTCGCTCGGGGATTCTCCATTCTTCGTAATCAAGTTTCGGCGAGCCGATCCACGAGCCGAAGATCGTACATTGAAGGGACGGATGGGACGGACAGGGGTTGTAATGGGGGCTCCTCCTTTGCCATCTTGAGTGAATCCAAGACGGTCCATGTATGCGAAGAGCTCTTCATCGTCGGCTTTAGCCCGACCATCGTCTCGGACCTTCTTTTCCTTGTAAGCCGAATTCATCTCTTTTTGACGATCCATCTGGTACAGGCGCTGGTCGTTGAGTTCTTTACGGGAAGCCTCGCGATCAGCAAGATAAGCTGCCTGGGCGGCTTTCTCTTCTTCGAGGGCTAACTTACGTTCTTCAATGGCCAATCGTCGGTTCTCCAATGCGACAGTCGCCTGTTCTTTCGTCAAGTCACTGAGGTCAAGGAGTGTGGCAACCGGTTCTTCCTCGGGAGGTGGCACCTTGACAACAATGAGTCGGTTGACGTCCCATTTCCGGTCATCTCGAGCAAAGTCCAACCCATTGTGGTCAACACAGAGGACATCATGACGAGAGCTAAGTTCATGCTTGAGTTTCTTGGCGTCATCATTCATCATGAGACGAGACATCAAGAATCCGTCTTGTTCAACAAGATCCAAAACTTGATTCACGGTGAAGATTTTCTTGTACGGAGTGTTTTCTCCTCCGTTGGATCCAAACTTGACAAGAATCGGATCGTCACCGTTACCTTCATCCCAGATGCGATGCTTCGTGATATCTTTATCAAGTGGGACATAAAAGGTGTTCTTGTCACGAGCGTCCTGAATAAAGGCAGTAGTTCCAACACGGTTTTCTTCCGTATCGTTGATCGTATTTTTCTTAGGTTTACGACGTAACGAAAGCTTGCCTTGGTCGGAACCATCATCCGTGATGGTGGCATTCTCGATGACTGTCCAGATGAAATCCACACTCTCCTCCGTGTAGCAAGTTTCAAACTCTTCAAAGTCTTCTTCTACCTTCCCGCGGACTAATTTGGGACGACGCACTTCAACAACATTCTCTTGATTGACGATGACGCCATTCAGGTTTGTAAAAAACTTCATATTATTTTTGTTTTTGATGAGTGGATGCGAAATCTAAGAAAATCAAAAAATGTACCATGCCAGCAGCCAGCAGAAATGGAGGCGAAGTACTCGCTCGTCACAGCAGCAGCTCCTAGAGTACAGTAGTCTGCTGAATTTTTTTTCACGCTTTGTTTGAATTTGCCTTTGCTTGTTCCAAGTGTGTTTGGCAGCACGAGCATCTGACATCTGTACTCTCGTGGATAACATTTACTCGAGTACTTATATATTTATTTACTTATTACCAGTAGTATTTAGACTCGTCAAGTATGCGCGATCATTATTATTTGCTTGTTTTGATCTACTACTACTGTACTAGTCTACTCTACTAGTGTAGTAGACTACTACTACTACTACTAGCTACTCTAGCTAGTAGAGAGTAGAGTAGTAGTATAGCAGTAGCTACTAGTTGTACTAGTAGTACTACTAGTAGCTACTACTAGCTAGCTACCTACTAGCTAGCTAGCTACCTACTAGTAGTAGTAGTAGTAATAGTAGTACTACTAGTAGTAGTAGTAGTAGTAGACAGCAGTAAATACTTGGAATTCGAAAACGTCAACTATCTTGCTCTCTCAATCGCAACAAGGCAAGAAAAATGTCGGCTATCAAGAAAAAAGCTACCATAGGATACAGATTTCTGCTCCAGTAGTTTTTATAAACAAGTTTTATCACAAATACACACATCTCTGTGTTCAACAGTCTCCCAGGGACTGTTCTCAAATAATAAGCTCAAGACATCAAGTGCAAGGACTACGAATAAATCTAGCTCAAACCGTAATATGTGGCATTACATATTTATTATTATTGTTATTTTTATTATTAGACCTATGATGTTGTGTAATGCTGCGCCTTTGTAGTACTACTAGCTAGTAGCTACTACTGTAGTACCTTGCACACACCATCCAGATTGGAAGAGGTGTGCATGTGCAATTCTTGACTCCCTCCCGTGAAATACTAGACTACCAGTTAATTACCACCACCACAGTAGATTACTCTACTAGTACTACTACTACTACTACTACTCTAGCTACTACTAGCAGTAGACTAGTAGTAGTAGCTACTAGTCTACCAGCCATTAGTAGTAGCTAACTACTACTACTACTAGTCTTTTTAGTCTAGTAGTACCAGTTTTGTTGTTGTTGTTCCCCGATCTGGTCACTTTCCTTCCACCTGGGCTTATTTTAGACAATGGTGTTTCGTTCCCTCCGAAAACCCAAAACCCTCAAACTAAATAATATTTACTCCGAGTAGGTCTACTACTACACCACCACCACCAATCTACAAGTAGACTAGTAGCAGGAGTACCCAAGTACCCTTGCTTGTGGTAGCTGGTACTACCTCTTAGCTAGCTAGTAGTAGTTGTACTAGTCTATGTACAGCCAGTACTGTAGTACAGTGATGGTACCATGTACAGTAGTATCCTCTGTTGCCACCAATGACAAGAACAGAAGAAGAAATAATAATAATGATGACAAAAAATGTACCAGTACAAGTATTGACAACAATGTCAAGAGATAATAGGAGTCTCCTCATGTAATAATAGAAAAGCGACATGAATGGCACTGCAGCAACGACAGCAATACCAACATTTGTTTGGGTAACGAGTGGTAAAACCCAACATCATGCCACACTGCTACAAGTGGAATCTGATAGTGGACGCAAGCTCATTCAGTGGTCTACATGTCAAAAGCAAGAATGGATTGATGCGTCTGTACCCATTGTTACAGATACTGGAGGTCGCAATCGAAGGAATCGTCGTGGAAAGAATAAGAATGACGTAGTTGATGTAGTTGATGGTGCAGATGTTACTAGTGCTGTGGCTGTGGTTGGAACGACAAATGCTAAACGACGAACTAAACAGCAGCAAGTTCTCAACAATAATATGATGATCCCTGATAATATCAGGCCAAAAATCAAATCGATCACCAGAACCACAGAGCAAATATCAACGGTAACTCCCTCGCACTACTCTGAGCGAACTCCTTACAGCGATGTTGCGAAACGTTTCACGGACAACAACAACGACAATGACAACAACAACAACAACAACAACCACCACAGCAACAGCAAATGTGTTCATTCTATCGACTGGAATTGGAATACACCGTCACCACTACAATCACCATCATCACTGTCCAACAAGAAGGACAAGGATGAACATGGTTTGTCATCGTCCCAATGCAACTCTGGTAAGAACGACGTTGACAACAACATCAGGAGCAGCAGCAGGAGCAGCAGGAGCAGGAGCAGCAGCAGCAATTCCTTCTACCAAGACAACAAAGTAACTACTACGAAAGCTTATAAGACGCTGTTCATACCAACAACAACAACAAAACCAACAACAAAACCAACAGCAACAGCAATAGCAATAGCAATAGCAACGACAACTTGTACACCTTCCAGTACTACTGGAGCTACTGCTACTGATGATGCAACTGATAATGCAACTGCTACTGCGACGGTAACCCCACATTCGATTCTGTCCATCCACAAACACCACAACAAACACCACTATTACAACAACATCAGCAGTAATAACAATGATTATAGTACGAATAATAACAATGAGTCTGCCAACGACGAGCGACGATACTGTAATGGTAATGGTACTACATCAACTTTGACGATGACTGTGACAATGAGTCCAACCAAGAATCGAAAAGACAGCAATCAGCGGCAAGAAAGTTATGACTTGCTCAAGATTGATGGTAGCTGCGACGACAACAATGTTGATGTGGATGTTGATGTTGATGATTATAATGATGACGAACTAGAACTTGTTGCTACTACCAATTACAACGAGAATATTGATAGTCCGCAGCAGCAAGATCAACAACGCAAAAGAAATTGGATGCAACAGCTACAGCAACAAACAACTCGTCGAGTATCGCACAAGTTACAACAAAGTGCGACAACAGCAACAGCAACAGCAACAGCAACAGCAACAGCAACAGCAACAGCAACGGGTACAACAAGCATACGTGCAACCTGTAACAACACCAATAGCAACAATAGCAACAAACGCAACAAGCACAGGCCGTCGCCTAGTATTCTGAAACAAATGTACAAACAAGAAACACAACAAGCGAATGTATTTGTTACAAATCTTGTTTCACCGCGACGACGACAATATCGCCGTCGTAGGGATTCTCCTCCTCCTCCTCCTCCTTCTTCGTCTTCTTCGTCTTGTTCTTTACCCACGAAAACAAAGGAAAATGATGATGATGATACCCAAAAAATGCAAGTTTTTGTATCTCACAGTTGTTGTCGTCTTTGTTCCTGTGTCATTATCTATGATGGTGTATCGTTTACTCACACGCTCGCTCGCTTGCTTGCGTGTGTGTGTGTGTGTGTGTGTGTGTGTGTGTGTGTGTGTGTGTGCGGTTTTTTCTTCTTTCTTTCTTTCATGATGCTCTCTGTCGTCTGTCGTGTGCGGTGTGTAACCGACAATTTTCTTTTATGGTAAAAACGACCACAGCGGACGATACGATGAATTTCTACGTCACTTTATGAATATTCTTCACGACGTAGAACACGATGGAGAAGTTCGAATGGATGGTATTTTACAATTGATGAAGGAATCGAAAACAACCATGATGAAGAAGACAGCAACAGCTGCTGCAGCAGCAAGAGTGAATGCCAAACATGAAACGGGAAACAATACGGCTGATGTTGTTATTGCCGATGATGATGATGATGATGATGCAAATCGCTTCCAAGAGAAACGAACATTGTTTACAGCATTTGAGGTAGAATCCTTCATAGGGCGTCTTTTGGATGAAGGAACTATCATGAAGTGCGATGGTTTTGTTTATTCCTGCGTTTAGCTTTTTTGAAGTGGCTGTGGGCTGTGTGAGACTTTGGTCAAAATTTGTCTGCTGGTCAAAATCTTCGAGAATTTTTTCGACTAACTATATAATAAATAAATACTAATAATTAATATTCGCTCGGTTGTAGGTCTACTACTAATAATAATGGAACGTGGAACACCACCACATCAATAACACCTGCTGAGAATTCTTTTATTTTGGCTCATGATACCGGACGTAGTATGTCTGCCGACGTTCTGTGTTAATGTGAGGAGCAAGGTTATGCACTGCAATCCTCGTAACCTATTGCCAGAAGTGTATGTTTCAATAAAATGCGCATTTCCGTCAATACAGCCTGTTCGGCAAATTCTTGTAATTTTGTACTATTGCTTCCAATTGTATTTGAGTTTGTGCTTGTGTTTGTGCTTGCATTATACAGGTCGGAACAAAGTTCGTTGAGAACTCTGGGATCCCAAACCGGAAATTGTAAGTCGACACCAGATACGCTTTGTTGTACCCAGTCTTGTACGTCCTTGTCTTGGCTGTAGGAGGCATGCTGCGTCGCCAAGGTCACAATGGAAGCCCTGATTTCTTCTAGTGGCAGTGCTTCCGCTCCGTCCGGACTACGGAGAGCACTACCGGCCCAGTAGTCGGCATTGGCAAAACCCTTCATTCCGAATTCGGACGGGTGCGGACCTTCCCTTCGATGTACCAGGGCGTGCACGTAGCTTGCGAGACACAATACATGTTCCGGCACCGCCACAGGAGGCCCGTACGCAAAGGGCAGTTCGTTTGGCCAACTCAGCGGACTCACGAGATCGTGTGCTTCGTCCGAGGCACCCAATCCCAACAATATAAGTCCCGTCGCACATCGACTCAAATAATCTTCCGTAGTGTTTTCGGCATAGCCATCGCCGCGAACCAGAGCTATAGTTCCAACAACGTCTTGAACCAGCGGTGAATTAGAATACGTCGCACCAGTTGGTTGGTTGCGCCGAATCTCTGACATTTCAGGTAATGATTTGTAGTACAAATTTGCGTACGAGTCGGGAGACAGTGGCATTTCCATACGCTGAATGGCTTCGACTATACTCGGCGGAAGTTTCCTACCGCGGAATGACGGCGACGCTGACGCTGACATCGTTCACAGGTAGATTGATTTAATGCCTTTTTTATACTGAATGACCCGGTATTTCAAGTTTTGGTTTCTTTATGGATGGATGGATGGATGGATGGATGGATGAACTCAGAATTAACTTGATGGCTTGATGGATTACAAAATTAATTACAACTTGACAAAAACTAAAATTGTACTTGCTTAAATGGATGGGTCCCAATCTTGTCGTTGGTGCAGCAGGCAACTAGGATACCTTCGCGTTATTGGTAGAGGAGTCTATTTTTATTTATGTATTTATTTATTGTTACTGGTAGATGAATGATGTAGTATCAGGAATCAGGAGGAGGAGGAGTGTCATCTTGAAATATTAATATTATTTTTTACTCGATTATTTTTTCATAAAAATTTAATTTCAAAGTACGTACTACAACTCAGCGATTTATTTATCCAATTAGAAAAAGCTACTCCGGAGTAGCTAGTATTAACGAAACAATCACTGTCTTCATGTATTCTACGCTATTACTAGACTAGCTAGTACGCCAAGCCCGTGAACAGCTGCATTCGCCATGCTCGAGTCAATGAGACTATCAGTCCTCGTTGGCAAGATGGTTAGTATCACAGAGGAGCTACAGTAACTAAGGCAAAGTGCATCAAAACAAGAGCAACCAGTGCAGCTATTTTTCTAAACATCTTAAAAATACTCACTTGTTTTCCCACCGCCAGAAACACAACCGACCAGACCACCATGGCCGCGCTCATTCCCGGACTGGGCTGTGGTGGTTTCTACTCCTACTGTATCTTTCTGCCTGCAAGAGAGAGAGTCGGCATGCTAACAGGGCGGAAGTCGTGAGCGCTACCACTGCCAGTGGTTGAATCTCACTTACTTTCATACAAGAGTGCGTTTAAACTATTTTTTATTCTTCTGTCGAGAGGAGCGGCACCATTAACTATCCGTACATCCGTAAGAGTTTCTTTTCAGAGTCTCATGGTGGAACGTAATAATTCAATGTAGACTCACATGCAGGCTCCAGCTAGCTCTAGAGAAAGAGTAGGGATGACCGTACGGTGTGTTGACTGGCATAGGATATGATGCAGGAGTGAAGGGTTTCAATACTACTAATTGTATCGCTGATTTTTAGTGCTTGACAAAAGGACCTTTTCCTACCTACTCCGTAGGAATCATGACATAATGACTACAGAAAATTCCGTCGGCACACAGCTAAAAACAATATTTTTTATTAATAATATTGTTCACGAGTTCACGAAGACAAGGCAAATTGAGCCCAGGTGGAACCATGGCAGTTTACCTTGTTTCGGATTAGCGATATTCATGGGACTCAAGGGTTGAGTCATACGTACTAGTACTCAACTAGCTACAGTACCAGGTAGGCCGTAGTACGTAGCCTAGCTAGGCAGCTAGTACTACTACTCTACTCCACTAGTAGACCACTAGCTTGCCTGCTTTGTGCTTTGTACCCGCATAATAATATCTAGACAAGTCCTTATCCACTTTACTTTATGGTTTTACTTGTTATCAGCCACCATGACCTCTAAGCCGGCTCCACACCTGAGTTAACAGGTTAGCAAGCTACTACAGGTACCTCTTACCTCTCCCCCTGTAGTACCCCTGTTGATGATGCGAGTTACCGGAACGACAGCCACCACGGCAGCCGGAAACGAGAAGACGATCGATCGATTCGGTTCGGTTCCCATGAAACCAACTCACAAGCTTTGAAAGACTTTGACAATGGTGCCCAAGCCAGATACGGCCGAATACCAAGTTAACTTCCTCATCTACAAGAGGACCTTGTCCCTCATTCGCAAGCAGGGACGAGGACGAGACACCAACCATCGTACGACATGCCATAGGCCAGAAATCGATGCGAAAAATTCCTTCGTTCGATCACCAATCCCAAAACTCAACCAAACCGAAAAAGCACAAGTTGTGCCTTTTCAACCCCTACCACTACACCTACTACACCTACTACTACTACTACTACTACACCTACTACGGTACTACTACTAACACTTCGTCTCAGCCGATCGAGTGGTTTTACGATGGAATTATGTCCAATGCAGACAAATCTTTCCATTCACATCGTACTATGTTCTAGATTTTAATGACCCCTGGAGCTATGGTCGTTGAAAGATCCTCAATGTTCAATAATAGTTGGTACTACCATACAGTAAAGAAGGAAAGATCCAACGAAACGCGATACCTACTGGTACTACTCCGGAGTATTACGTACCGTATTAGCTGCCCTACGAATGGACTCTCAACTCTCAACGACAACCTACTCAACTACTGTACAACCTACTACTACTGCATACGACTACTACGAGTTGTAGCTGAAGAATTATTACTAGATAGAGAAAGCTCACTCTTTCTTTTGAACTTCTTTATTGCGTTTGGCACTGCAAAAGTTTTTTCGGTTTAACTTTGCGTAGGTCGACACCACAATCCATCTTTTCTGCAAACAAGCAAACAAATAAAGAAACAAACCAAAATACAGCCAGCACAGCGTATCAATGAATCGCGGAGTCTACTGTTGCTGCACTGCCAATCCTGTGGACAGAAACGTCGATGATTATGGAGCGAACGTCATTTCTGGAGACTTAGTGCCATTTACGGAGACTTGTCCTGTAGCAACGGCGGTTTGTCAAGACGGTCAAGTGCTGTCCCTGCACGGGCAGTGAAGGGGATTGTGATGGATCATACTGCATGGGATTGTGTGATGTCTTTTCTGATACTGCTCAAGAATGCGACGGGAAGTTATCACGGGCGAAAGAGGATTAACACCAGAAGCCAGAAGATATGCTGGATCCGTACATCGACTGCTACCCGGAACAATCTAGAAAGCAAGTGTGTGGGGACAACACTTCTTTGTGCTTAATAGTTGCAAGACAGCAGCGGAAAATGATCCCAGCAAGTGCACAAAATCATCAGGTCATCCGGTAGCCAGGACGATTGCAGTGGTGGTTGCTACTTTGGAGACTTCTCACGTGCAGCTCTGGAATCACAAATGGTTTGATTTTTATGAGGCCGTAAGTAATCATCAAAGTTGGTTGTTACTACAAGAATTGCTATGCGCTAACTATTTTCATCGTTCCATCGTTTTTAAAACGTTCGCATACACGCGCTCCTTCCTTCCAACATGTTGCAACCTACAGTGTGATCTAGTGCTTTTAGATGCTCCTGACTTTGCCATGGGCCTTGGATTAACAATTCATGTTCGAACTTTTATTTGATACAGTACGTACTCTAACTGTCGGTGGTGTCTGCACGAACAATGTGGAGTCTGTAATCTTTGTCGAATGGGCATTGCTGCTGCCATTTTTTTGTTTCTCTACAATCTACATGCACCGAACTCAAGTCCTAACTGCTCTCATCTTAACTCTGAGATTACTCGCTCATTGAAAATGCCGCCATTCGTTCTGGACAGGATATTCTCCAAGTTGGTAGCTGGGGATTCTACGCCTGGAATTACGTTTCGGCTGAAGAGTTACCTGTTTTTGTTGAACACAAGGGCATAATCACCAAGGAAAGTCGGTTTTGAAATTCGACTCAAGGATGGTAACGAGCAGCGTGTCATTGCCAAGACCTTAAAGAAACAATAGTGTTGGGCTTCTGGGATAGTTCAAGTCAGGCAAAATGTCGGCACGAGACCAGCGAACTAATATCCATGACCCCATTCAGTTTGGAATGAAATGGCAAGTGCGTGATAGTATCTCCACTCCGTCGCAAGAACCGCAGCATCCCAAGCAATGTATCCTTCCTTCACCACTAAGACCAGCAGTAGCAGCAAGCGGTGCAGGTTCTTCCTTGCGTCAGCGTCGATTGGGAGAGAAACGCGTCACACGCAACGATGCAGAATTGGCTTGTGGGCGCATTAATAGCGATTGGGAGGGTATCGACTTTCAGAATTGTGTCTTTGGTGTTTTGCCCGGCAACGATTTGGTTTTGGCTTACGCCAGCTTTCACTGAAAAAGCAACAAATGCAGGAACCGAGAACAAAGTGCAGCGACCGTCGCCGTCGCATTCTCCAAGACAAGTTTGTTCAACAGGAAATACGTTCTCTGACGATGTTATAGGTAGAAGTAGAGCTTGGCACAACCCCGCCCCAAGAAAGAAATTTGTACGGGCGCATTCATGTATTGAATAGTACTGGAATTAGTTTTATTTTATTTCGACACCAAAATTAGTACTCGGTACTAGTAGTACAGTCCTGCGTAAGAAGGACACAAATAAATGTCATTTTTCCGGATTAGCTTCGAGCTGGTCTGTCTGGTCATGGCAGGTTGCATGCAGATAGCCAATCTTTCCTTAGTTCGTGTCCAAGCAAATGAATCCTTGGTAGCACTGTACACCAGGACAACAGACTTTTGTATCCCTGCATAGCTCCATATGCTTTCGACATTGTCCGCTATTTGCGTTGGTATTAGCATTGGCATTAGAATTAGTATTGCTGTTGCCACTGTTCAAAACAATACTTCCTGGTGGTCGCGTGGTCCCCCCGTTGTTTGCATTCGCATTCGCATTGAAATTGGGGGTTGGCTTGGCGGTCCGAAGAGGCGCTGGAGCTGGAGTCGGCGCAGGTGATCCTTTGCTCAAGATGGGCGGTGCGAGATTGATGGCACTACTTGTTCCTTGCAAGCACTTCGACACACTGGTCTGGTCGATGTAGAACTTGATCTGTTGGATAGATGTGTCACTGAATTCTTGACATTGAGCACACATGGTCACGTCCATCAAGAATCCCTTGCAACATTCGTGTACGGCACCGGCCGAATGACCCTGTAGTGTAAGAGACAGTAAACGGAGAGTTGTGACAGTGTTTTGGGGTAAATTTAGCATCTGCTTGTGAAACAAAACGAAAGGAATCAAGTGCAATTGCAAGGGCAAGTACCAGTACTAAACATCAACCATTGACGCGAAATAATGCCTTACCATTTCGTGAGCAAAGAGTGTCCCCCAAAACAATGGATTGTTGTTTCCACCGTAGGTTATTTCATTGACTCCGTAGCCGTACTCGTTATCACAGAGCGAGGCTCCCCAGGCACATCCTACGGTTCCACTTGAATGAGGGAATCCGTGAAACAAATGTGCGACATCGCGTCGAATATGATCCCGATTGTTCAACCAGTATCGTTGAAAGTTGGCAATAATGCTGTCATTATCAGACTCCTTGCAAACCGAATTGGTTTTCGTAAACAAGTGCGTGTACGGATCTGTTGTTGGGTCGCAGTATCCCTCTAGGTGAGTAAGCACAATACGTGTACAAATTCCCGGTTGTTCAAACTTTTTGGAAGCTTCTGCGACGGTCAATTGAACGACTTGTTCGGCTTGCTGAGGTGTTCCTCCGTAAAATTGACAAAATTGTGACTCGTAGGCCAACGCCACTTCAATGGTCTTGTAGGACTGACAAGGTGGAAAATCGTTGTTTTGCAATCGTCTCATGTGACGATCGTGGTCGTTGTTGCTACTGTTGGTGATAAAGTCGTCGTGGACAAGACGATCATGGTCATCACCATCATCGTAATGAAAACGTCGTTGTTTCTCGTCCGAAAAATCATCGGGTGTAACTTCGACAAAAATTCCTTGTTTCAAGTCCAGTGGCAAAAGTGCGTGAGTTCGTTTGGTTCGAGTATCGTACCGTATAGCATGTTTGAACTGCCCTGTGATAGGATCCAATGCAATGGTAGTGTGTGGATCTTTTTTTGATGTGAAGAGTCCTCCTACTAGTGGTGAAGTATCACTAGTATTGTTAGATATGCTTGTGCTTGAGGTGATAGCGGTAGTCCTTGTGATAGAAGTACTGGGTAAGGAATTCTGAAGCACGCCATTTAGATAATAGTGAGCAATGTTGTTGCTGTTGCTGTTGCTGCTTCTTCTAATGTCGTCGTCATTGATAAAGACAGATGGCAGAGGCACCAAGTCCTTTGGCAATAGAGAAATGGTAATAGTACCTGTCGTGTCATTCTGGGCTGTGGAGCCAAAAGAGGCAGCAGCGGTTGTAAAGGAAATGCTGTTGATGCTGCTACTTGTGGTGCCATTGTGTTCTTCTCCCTGGAGCAGACCTCGCTTGTTGATATCACTACTGACGTTGCCGTTGCTGTTCATCTTGATCTTTACAATTTGTGCTGCAGGCGGAGAAAATCCATCTTTCAACAAATTGCGGTCGATAAAGTCAGTCCATAAATCAGAGGTAGAATCAATAGTAGACGCAGCAGTAGTACTAGAAGCAAGAGCAGCCTTTCCAGCTTTTCGTAATCCGCCTTGCCCAGCAGGAGCAGGAGCAGCAGGAGCAGACCAAACGACGTTGGGAGACAACAACATTGTCATCAACAACATTAGAAGCCATGAGGTTGACAGGATGGTGGTGGTGGTAAACATCTTGGTCGGACAAATTAATGAAAAATGGGTCGATTGGTCGATTGGTTGGTTTTTTTCTTCGAAGAGAAAATGAGACTCCGATAAACTATCTGAATGCTCTGCTGCTTGCTACTAGAATAAGCCTTTTTCAAACAGGTGAATTGGCTAGTTGTATGTGACATTCAAATAGCAATACTAGCAACAATGTTTTTATGAGACTAAAAGTCTCTTGGTTTGGTTTTTCGATTTTCAATTTGCATAAACTCCGTATGTGATAACCTTTTTGGCTATTTATTTTTGTGTGGCGACCGTCCAGTCAAGATCATCATTGGTTATATCGGCATTTTCTTCAGCAATTTGAACGGTTTAAGAACATGTGAATCTACTTGAAGGACGTTCAATCATGTGAGAAGATGTCACACAGACATATCTATCATAAATAAATAAATCAAACGCTTCGGAGTTGCCGTTCTTGTTAAGGGCGTGCTTAAAATATTTCAAACGAGAATTGCTGTCCACTAAAACGGACCAACGCACAATGTCTTAGTACCGGTACTACTGAAAGAGACCTGGTAGACACAGGCTTACTTGGAGTCTCTCACGGGAAGCTATTATAATATTAATAATATATTATTATTATTGAATGAATACCAGGTACGGTACGATACCTGGTACAGTAGTGGCAATAATAGTTGCGAGAGTTCCAAAAATAGATATGGAATACCAGGTACAGTAGACTACTACCAGTACCTGGTAGAGTAATAGTCTTAATAGAATAGCTAATAATAGTTTTATTGGGCTACCAGTACGTACTACTCCATACTGCTACTACTGTAATAGGCTACGGTAGTCTACTCTACTACGTATTCTACAATACTGTACTGGTAATAATAACAGCAGCCAATGATAGAAACCAGTGGACGCGGAGTGACAACGACACGCCGACAAATAAATAACAATACTACTACTAGTAGTACTCAGCAGTAACTAATAAAATCAATCACAAACTCACGCTCTCAACCAGGATCGAATTTTCAAAAGGCATGGTTATGAAAAACTCTTCACATACAACAAACAGGTTTCTATAGACAATTACCACGCAGAGTCACAGCAATCATCAGTATGGAATACTAGTAGTACCTTGTAGGCAGTTAGAAGAAAGGCGGGTATTCACATGCAGCGGGAAGGAGAGGCCTGTCCTGGTGTCGCACTAATAACTGTTCGATTAATAGTAGGTACTCTACTTTTACAGATGACTCGTGCACAGCGTTGTCTCTTATTTTTCTTCTCGGAAACAGTAATGTGCGGCCATTATTTTCATCGAGTAGACTAGTAGTACATGTAGTCTACTAGTAGCTAGAGTAATTCTGGTACTGTGTTAGAGAGTGTTGAGTGTTTAATACGACTCCATCCCACAACGTACTGCCTAGACCCTAGACTAGCTAGTACTAGTAAGAGTAGCAAAATAGGATCAACGATGAGACCTTCAATAATAGCCTAACAGGATGCTACTACTTTAGTAGACTAGCTAAGGTCTACTCCGAGCTGCGAGTGCAATCGTACGAGTACACAAAACGTTCTTTTTTCTAGTAGAGTAGTTCTTTGTTGAGTATCCTACAAACAGTCGATTCTACTCCTAGCTACCAGTCCTAAAAGCACTGAAAGGCACCCAGGTGGGATTTGGCCAGGAAGCTCAATTCCCCCAGACCATTGCTCATTCCACGCCCTGCAGCCTGCAACAAGAACCTTATTCTGGACAAGTACTCTGGTGCTTCTGGAGAAGGATGCTGCCTTGATGTTTTCTTCTTGGGGTCAGAAACTGAAGCATCTGAATCTGAATTCCAGATTGCTCGCAATGGACACTGTGATGAGTTTATGAAGGTCCGTTTTGCTTTGCAACTTGGTCTTGAAGTCAGTGGTCCCAAACCAAAATGCCTCCCAGACAAATACGAGGATGCTTGGTTTGATTTCAATGATGATGGTGCTGAGGATGAGGATGGGGTGGATTTGTTGGCAGACTTGGCAGACTAAGAATGAGCTCAGCTACAGTCGAAATGAAGTGAAAGGCCTTGAGATCTATTTGTGTTGGGATCAATTCCTATAACCCAAAAAAATGTTTGTCTTGTTGACATCCGAGCACTAGTTTTGAGATGTATTTGCCTCCAGGAGATCCCCCACTTGTGCTGAGATTGGTTCGTGCATTGTTGAGATCAACATGCAACCTTATGCATATATTTGTTGAGCCATAACCGTAGACCGTAGGCTATTATCATTGTTATTTGGTAGTCTGGTTATTACCATTAGTGTTCTAGGTCCTAGCACCTAGCATTAACTAGTCATGGGCATCATCCAAGCCAAACCGATTGGATCGTTTGCGTCCCCGGCTCGCTCTTTCTTCCGGAACCTCAGCCAGCTAACGTGAATTGCCGGCGGTATAACCGACTGTAGCAGTCATGTGGGTCTCCTGTTCATCCAAGCCTATTCGATTGGATATTTTTGCGTCTCCGGCTCGCTCTTCCTTCCGGAAACTCACGATCGCAACCGCTGTAGGCAGCCAGTTAACGTGAATTGTCGGCGGTATAACCGGTGACAAAAAGCTGGGATATCCGATCACTGTTTTAAATATTGCACAGTCTGTATGGTCAGGACCATAGAAATAGTGTGAGCAAGTCAAAAAATCTCGAGTTAGCGGTGGTATTCTTCAGAGTAAACTCTCGTAAAAGGTAGAGTCCCGGTTGAATATTATTATTATTTGAGAACAGTAGCTCAAGAACTGCAGAGGATGGTTGCTGCCCATGTTTGCAACCATTAAAAATAACTTACAAGCAACTACCACTCTGTATTATCTCTGTCCTCTTGATTGCCGTGCTACCTAGTAGTAGTAGTAGTAGTAGTGCTACCTGGTTCTCTATCGTGGTAGCTGGTAGTAGTACTAGTGTACCAGGTACCAGGTACCAGGTACCACTACCTAATGAGAAGTTTTGATGAGTTCCCCTTTGCCTCGCTTGCCGCTTCTTCATTGAAAACACATACTAATAATTAAGATGTTGTTTTTACTTAGGTTTGTACCACCAGATACTACCTACCGCCGTGGTACAGTACCCTGGTAGTAGTAGTGACCGTACTTTGCCCCTCGTACTAGTATTCTATTTGCCTGCAAAGCGCACGTTCTTCCCTGTTGGATGACGGCAGGGCCTCCTTCGCTTTTGTCACACTGTCTGCGACGTTTACTAGTACCAGGTACACACTTTGCCATAATATTACCTGGTACATAATACGGTATGTGGTAGTGGAATTCTGGTACTAACTTGTAGTACCAGGTACGTACTGGTAGCGGTATCAAGCTTGTACCCTGGTACCGTACCTGGTGGTAGCTACACTGGTAATAATAAGAGGGCAGGATTCATCAGTGGTACCGGAAAAAATCCATTGGATGTTAAAGGATGCGAAGTCGGTGAAAGTCGTCAACCATAGAACAAGAAAATTAACAACCGAGTACCAGGGTAAATCACAAGATATAACGCATTCTTTGAGAACGTTCGTCCTTCCCTTCTTCAACTTCCTGTTTCTTCTACTATAGTAGTACTACGGTACTACATCAAGGTACCGTACTACCTGGTACCTGGTAAATATCATAAATCATAACATAAAGTTATAAATTCTCTCTAAAAGTAATATTGTTTAAAGAAACAGTCAACCTTTGATCTGTCTTAAGCGTGCATTAAGCATACGTCCCTCATCTTCATTCATTCTCCAAGCCGTAGTCGCCATGGCCAATCTCTTCTGCAACGATTCCAGCCTTCGCAGTGGTAAATGGACCGCTGCAGAAGAGGAGTATGCCCATGAAATTGTAAAAACCTTTGTCGAGGGCTCGATTTCCGATGTGGAAAAAGGCAAAAGCCTTCGTGGCTATCTGGCTCAGAAGCTCCGTACCAACGTAAAACGCATCAGTAAGAAGTTTGAAGGAACCAATTATAGTGGAAAGCGAATCTACGTGGATAAGACAGATTCCCTGAACAAGGCTGTTGTTGCAGCCCGACAGCGGAAACTGAAAGATCTCGAAGCCAAGTTCATTGAGTCTGTCAAGTTTTTGGAGAAGAACGAAGCTGACCGCAAACGACCCATGGATGTCCTTACAAACTCGAATCATGGCTCTCGCGGCAGTAGTAGTGGAGGAAATTGTTACCCACTCTTAGGTTCTTTCGAGCCACCTGCCGCGATGACTGCGTCTGCTTCTGCGATACATCCATTTACGCATGCCATTCATCTCAACGAGATGGACAGGATGACTGTGACAGATAGTATACGATGGCTAACCGCTGCGAATGCGGCAACCGGTGGTATTCCGACAGCTGCCACAGGCAGAACAGCCGACTCGAGAGCAGAAATCGCTCCCTTTTTCATACCTCCCTTTGATCCCAACTCCTCCATCCTGATGGCGTTGATGGAAGGAAATATTGTATCAGCGTGTTCTGCTTTGAGAAGTGGATTTGAAAGAGGAGTGAATCCGTCCTTTCCGTCGATAACATCTCCACTGTTGAACTCGACCGGCTTTACCAACAATAGTGACTTGCTGAATCAAATCTTATTCCAGCGTCTACAACAACGACAACACGATGCTAAAACTTTGGAGAGTTTAATGAAAGCTCGACCAGGCCTAAGCGAAGATTCACTGACAGGTGCAGCAGCAGCAAGAGTAACAACAACAGCACCATCTCTGTCCTCTCTGGTTTCTCAACGAGATGCCCTCATGAGTTTGGTCTCCTTGCAAGCTACAGCGTCTACTACTAGTGCGTCTATGCTGTCGCAGCCATGTGTAACTACCGTTACTAACAATTATTGCGGTCGCATACGTACCGGCGGTTCAAATCTGAGAAATGATATTGAGAAAGACGAACAAGCAGGCACCGATGCTCTGGCTCGGAAACGGGCCAGGTTGAAGGAATAAAGAATAAACATTGGAGTAATTTCAGCGTACGGAATGGGGGGGGGGGGGTCATAGTAGTACAGTATCAATGATAATAATAGAAAATAGCTTGCTCCTACAGTAAAGGAACCATGGAAATATTCGCACGGCTCCTCTTTTAGATGCTCGGAATCTGCTTTTATCTCGGAGTCATAGAAAGGCTGCGTTCGCATTCCGTCGGTTTTTTGTTTAGGTGAGAGCTACAGTTCAATTCTTGTAAGGTTACCTGGTACGGTAGAACTACAGGCAGTTGCAATTCATCTTTTTTACCAGGTAGGAGACTTACACTGGTTGACGATAGCAAGAGCCAACAAGGGTCAGGGTCTACTCAAAAAAAGATAATTATTTTTTATGGCCAACCACTCTAGCCAGTGGGTGGCCTATGAAAGTTTTATTTGTCTGCTACTGATAAATATTTAGCTTACTATTTTACAAGTAGAGTACTGAAAATTTGTATAGTCAAACCTACAGATGGGAGCTCAGACCTGGAATTCAGTCCTAGATAAATATTTAGGAGCTTACTATTTTCAAAGTAGAGTACTAAAGTTTTTGTAATCAAACTTAACTTGAGGCCCATGGACCTCGTGCACTGTGGAGAGAAAAATACTAAATTCTTAGCACAGACCTTGGACCTCTTATTGGTAGACGTGGTGTGATTTTACCAGTAGTAGTCAATTATCATAGGTCCACATACTTCTTGTTAATGTAGAAAGTGTACTGGAGTCTAGTACACCAGCTTGGTCAAATATTTCAGGTTACTACAATTAGCTATAGTAGCGGCGGAGTTATTGGTCATAACTGAGAAGAAACGCAACTCTGTTGATCAGGCAAAAGCTAAAACACTGGCTTTTTACAAGAGTAGTCTCGTCCCACGAGAAATTGTTTCTTTTTTGTTTTCCCAATTTCAACTGAGAAACGCAACCCTGTTCTTGATCAGGCGAAAGCTAAGTAGATACTGTGATACTTATTTTCCATAATTGTTCTCTAGTACATGACCAATTCCATCTCTGATCTTTGCAGTCACTTCGTCTTGTTTTTTTTAAAATACTACTAGTCAGGATCATTTACTAGGAGTCGTAGATCTTGTCGAGCTACTTCCAATATTGTTGCTTCTCTGCTGTTTTCTGTTGTCCAAGGATCAACAAGAAGGAGATTTGTTGTTGGAAATACTTTTTCATAATGATCAACAGCATTCCTGAAATAGAGTCTACTGGCACCAAATCAAATTGTTGCTTGGAGCCAAACCACTTGTCTTCATTTGGCTTGTCCGGATGGCCTTGCCAGCTCCTGAGACTCCATTATTTGGCGATTTCGCGCCAGTAAGCCCTACTACTAGCTAGACTACTAAGCCAGTCCAATTACATACATTCAATGAAAGTAGCTGGCTGGCCACCATACATTCAGCTCTATGTACTACAGTACCTGGTCGCAAACAGTAGATACACTACTAGCTAGTAGTGGTAGATACTACTACTACTACTACTAGATCATCGCTCTACCATCCAAACTTCAAGGTACAGGTAGAAAGCGAGTAATCTACACCTACTGCTAGTACCGGTACCATCCAGTACTACTACTCTGGTTGATGTACCAATATTGCACGATAGTTCAGCAATACTAGACTACTTCCATATTGCCATTCATACGTAAGATGAAGCAAGTTCGGTCGATACTCTTGTTCGTGCTGCATCATGCACTAGCCACACAGCTGCTGCTGCGGCTGATGATGGTGACGATGATGATGATGATGATGATGATTTCTTCGAGTAAAGCGTTTGCTCCTCCCGCTATTATGAAGACTTGGGCAGCAGCAACAACAACAACAACAACGACAACATACGCAGAAAGATCTACTTGCTTCATTCGTATGTTAGCTACCAAAAATGATAATTACGGCAGCATTAACGAAAACGACGAGGAGCAAGATAGTAGTATTTGTTGTAGTGTCGACATGGCCGATGTAGGATTTATTTTATTGGCCGGAGGCAAGGGTTCTCGCATGAAGGCGAACATGCCGAAACAATTTCTTGCACTGCAAGGCAAACCGGTGTTGCAGCATTCACTGGATCTATTTTTGGAAGCACTGCCTACATTTTTAGAGGCAAAAGGCAAATCTCCACCGTCTTGTGTTGTTTTGGTTCTGGATCCTACCTACCAAACTACCGACTACGCGTGGTTGTTGGATACATACAATGACAACAGCAACAATGACGGCGACAACAGTAATAGTAGTGGTGGTGGTGGTGGTAGTAGTAGTAGTAGTAGTAGTAAGAAGAAGAAAGTGAAATTTGCCTTTGCAAATCCAGGAACCGAACGTCAGGGATCTGTCGAAAATGGACTGGCCAAATTGATGGAATTGTCGAACGATGAAACCAACATGTACGCCGCCATTCATGACAGTGCGCGACCCCTGGTAACAATTGATGAAATATGTCGGGTCGTACAAGATGCCAAGGACTGTAAAAGTGCAGCTGTTTTGGGTGTGCCCTGTAAGGCTACCATCAAAGAATCGGAAGATGGAGGTCAAACAGTACTTCGTACCATTCCCCGATCGAGGTTATGGGAAGTTCATACACCGCAGGTTGTCAAGGTGACGACACTGCAACGAGGATTTCGAAAGGTTATGGAGGAAAATCTGGAAGTGACAGATGATGTCAGCATCGTGGAAGCCCTGGGTGAGACTGTCAAGTTAACACTGGGAGAGTATACCAATTTGAAAATCACTACACCAGAAGATATGGATGTCGCATCGTCGATTTTAGAAGCTAGAAAACAAAAGCAAATGCAATAAACACTCAATTGTTTTTTTAGTGTAGTATGCTTCTCAAAATGAAAGCTCCTGTAGTACGAATGGACGGAGCAAACATTGCATGTCTACTACAGCTCTACGACAGGGGCACGACATGTGGTTGTCTTCATGTGGCATATGCTATGAGGCACAATTTGTGCCCATGCAGAGGTGTGGAAACGGCATCTCCTGATGTGATGCACTAGTAAAATATACAACCAAAAGCAAGAACAAAGTCTCCTAACGAATAATTATATGAAGATGTGAATATTTACGGTAGTGCCCATAGCCCTGATAGTGTAGAAGCTGTGCCTTTATCCTGCCGAGGCATTGGCTTGTATATTTGTTGTCCCAGATAAAATGTGAATAAGCTGTGATGTTCAGTTTGCCACGAGGTACAGGACGATTCAGGCAGAACCATGATGGCAATGGCTGTCGCCACTTTGGCTGCCAAACACTAAGTGGGTTAGAAGATCCTCAATGTCCCGAGGCATGCCACAGTGTGGACACTGGAAACTGCCATCAGGAAAAAAACCACGGGACAAAAAGAATTGATTGATCAGGTCCCGTTCTTGTTCATGACCAATGGTCTGATCAATTTCATGGTTGTTTTTGTTCAAGGGGGCATCCGCCTGGTATGGCTCTTCGTTCAAGGGGGCATCCACCTGGTTTGGCTCTTGGTTCAAGAGGGCATCTTGGTTGTTCGCAGCAGCAACCACAGGACCAGGGACCGGGGCACGCATCTCTGGAGGAATATTTTACATTGTACATCCTATACACCACCACGACCTACACAGCAGCCACCACATAAAGCAGCCACCACATGGTTGTACATCATATATTGTACATCCTACACACCACACTCACATAGTACACTGTACACTGACACCTGACAATCATTGACCAATTACCTACAAGTATGGATGTCAACTCTGAGGACACAACCCGGGAGCTGCAAGAGTTTCTGGAACCAAGAATGTGGATACTCTTTCAACCCCCCCTCATAGACCAAGCACCCAGATGCCCTAAATTCCAGTTCAGGTACAATGGAAACATTGTCACCAGTGTGCCCTACTACCAAGAGGCAACACAAGAGCCCATTGGTGTAGGTCGTGGTGGTGTTGTTAGGATGTACAATATACAATGTACTAGTATGATGTACAAGCAATGCTGTGGTAGGTCATGTAGGATGTGGTGCTGTGTAGTAGTAGGTCGTGGTGGTGTGTAGGATGTAGGATGTACAATATACGAATGTACGAGGATGTGGCCGTGTGTAGTAGATGCTGTAGCAGGATGTCTTTTGAGTTTCTTGAGAAACAAAAAATGTGAAAAAAAGTGAAAAAATAACATCAGTCTACTACCAGTGGAATTGCAGTAGTTTTTGTTTTTCTTCCCAATGCACTGAAAGGGTTCCTTGCAGTGGAGAGGTGAACCAACAGGAGAACACATTGAGTCACAGTTGTTTCAAAAGATAGTACGGCACCATACTACTACTGTACAAGTTGGTGTATTTTTGTTAATTTATTTTGGTGTATGCAGTGATTTTAGGTACTATCACGACCACTAAATAAAGAAATTGAATCAAAAAACAACTTCACCATGATGGTATTACGCCGTTCGAAAGCAAGAAGCACTATAAACAAGCAATTAATACAAGTAGAATACATATAAAGGTCTAGTAGACACACTCAAACACCAGCAGTGTTAGTTAATTTAGCTTATTCGTTACATTATCCACTAGCGAGCAGCAGCTCTAATACTACTCATCATCATCATCATTGTCATCAATATTCAACACCATGTCAATGGGCATATCGTCCACATCAACTTCATAGTCAACATCAATGGCAAGGTTGTCAAGAGTTCCTTCAATGCCACCAGCAATCCAGATTAACTACGAGTAGTAAATTGCCTGGTTGACCAAATTGCCTGGTTGCTTGCTTGCATGATTATTAATTAACAAATGACCCATAACTCCGCCGCGGCGGAGTTATCGGTCATAACACAAGGGTTTGAGTTACAGCTGGCAGCAAAAGATTTTGGGAGGGTTAGTGTTTTGAGATCGCCTCGCTCTCTACTATACCACCAGGTACCTACTAGTACAAGTAGACTAGCTACTACCGGTAGTTGACTACTAGTGGCTACAGTAGCTCCTCCTGTAGTATTAGTAGGGTCACGAGGAGCATGACCCATCTTGAAGGGCTGCCGGTCTCTACCAGTACTAACAGTTGTAGCTACATACAGTAGCTACCCTGGTATTAATTGTAGTATCCTACCAGGTAAGTAGAGTACTGGCTGGTAGTAGATACTACTAGTAGTCTACTTATTACTGTGTGTCATATCGAATTTTGCAGAGGCCGTGTTTGTGTGCCTCTCATCATCTGGTGATCCCTTACTACTACATCATCAATTCCTTTCCTCTCTACTACTAGTAATACTACTTCTAAAGCAGTAGTAGGAACTACCGCATTCGAGTAACCGAGTGGTCCAGTACTCACAGCAGTATTCAGTTAGTTGCTCTGCTGTCATTAGACAGTCAACAGCTAACAGCTTTACATTTACGGCTGCATACAGTTTCTGCTTTCTGCGATTCTGCTCTGCCCGTTGACAGCAACGACACATCGACACATCAACAACTACTAGCACACGTTAAAGCACACGAGCGTGCAAGCAGAGTTAAGAGACAGTCACTCGCACACGCATACGCAATACGCACCATCATACAGTACGATAATAGCTCCCCAGCTTCCTGCTTTTCCTTTGCTGCAGTCGCAGTTGCACTTGCATTCGCGCTGAAAGAAAAATACCACTGCTAATACTAATACTTCTACAGTCTACAGCAACTGCAACTCTGGATATCAATATCTGTCTTTGTTGCACGTAAACGAACAACGAACACACACATACCACATACATCCGTATCAGTGTATCAGTTATCAGTATCGACGTATCGGCTACCTCCTTGCCACCCTTGAAACTTGAGTGCACACCATAGCCTCAACAATCGCCAATCACTAGACTACTAACCAACAACAAATAAACTAAACAGTTACTAAACCTCACAGCACGCTGTTATCGAGCAACATGACGGCCGATCCCGGATTTCCCACATTGTGGTCTGGCCTAGAAACCAAGGGCATGAAGGAAGCCAAGTGTTCCTTATTGCTGCAAGAAGACGCGGCCTTTGAACCTAAAATTAAGGCACTGCCCAAGCAGCGAGTATTGGTCTACCAGGACAAGGGATTTCATCCCAACTCGGCGGCAGCAGCTGTCAGTGACGGTAACGGTGACAATGCGGCACCTGCTTCGCCCACTTCTAATTCTATCAGCAACAGCAACAGTAACGGAAAATCCAACGAGGATAACTTTTACGTTGACTTCAAGGGATGTACTATCCTTCAACTGGAACCGTCCTTTGGACCGACACCCCAGAGGACGATGCCCGTGACTTTAACTGTGGGCGGACGATGCATATTCACACCGGAAAACTACCACGACTTTAGGGTCATGATGAGGACCAAGGAACAGTCCAAAGAAATGGATATTGCACCAAACGGAAACTTTGATTGGCCGGACGTGCAGTCCATGCTGCTCTGTCCTCTCTGTGGGACCCGAGCACAGATACCCCAGGACCAGGACGAGTACGAACTGGAATACTGGATGCTCTTTTATCCGTTGCTGCAGATCACTGTCATGAGAGGATCGCAAATGACGTTGGGAACCAGAACCGTTTGTCGACTGACTTGCCTAGAATGCATGGAAAATCTACTAGAAGGAATGTTGCTGACGGTGCAACCAGGATCGGCCAACCAGAATCGTACAAACAACAACCATCAGAATAATAGTCGGTCAAATAACTCACAACAGCTACAACAACCACCTAAAAAGAGTACAAAACTATCCTTTACGTTACCGGCGGCAAATGTACTGGCAGAAGCTGGCAGCGCTTCCTTTTTGGAAGACGGACCACCAAGACCTGAAACACATCCCCACGTTGATGATATCCTGGATGCGTGGACATTGTACAATCTCTGGGAGCACTCTGGGGCATGGGAGGCACTCCAAAATGATTATCGAATTGTTCTTTCCAGAAGTATGCAAGGTGATGCCGGAGGAGGAGGAGGATCCGGTAGTGGCGGTGATGGTGGTGGTGGTGGTGGTCCGCCGGATGAGGTAGATCCTGGTAATAGTACCGGTGGTGCCATTACAGGTACTGACGGTGAAGCACCACAGCAACCGAGATTGCGAGAACGACTCGGAAAGGCCTGTGGAAATCCAAAATGCAAAAAGGTTCAAGGCAAGAAAGATCGAACTACTGGAGAGATTGTTCGTCTGACCATCAAGTGCAAGGAATGCTTTTCGGAGTTCTATTGTACCAAGGCCTGTCGTGAAAAGGCCAGGGATAAGCACAGACCCGATTGTTTGGCAAAGCAGCAAGAACGCAAGGAACGGAGAGAAAAGAAGGCCAAAAAGGTACAATGCGATACGTGTCAGCAGAAACTCCCCTACACTCAAATGAAAAAATGCTCCCGCTGTCGACAGGCGACCTATTGCAGTGTCGAATGTCAACGCAAGGCCTGGACGGAACACAAAGCACACTGTGTCAAAAGGGGTTGAGCTATTCAATAGTAGCAGCAACAACAATATTAATAATGATAATGAAGAACGAGAGAGAAAGGATATAGATATCGTACAGATCTTGTAAGTTTTTACCTACTATTTTGCATCCATTTTGAGTACTAGTAGTCTAGTAAGCAGCGGGCAATGATAAGTACTACACCAGGATACAAGTGAAAAATTCATTTACCGCGTACAACAAAACGAATTTGTCTGCTTTGTTCCAATGCTTCATCCCATCCTACTAATACTACAGTAAGTGGTAGTAAGTGGTAGTAGTAGTATTAGCTACCACTAGTAGATAATTTTCAAGAAGATAGTACCTGGTAGGCAGCTAGGTATCAAAGCACAGAAACACAACTACTACTTTAATTATTCAATACTAGTAGTAGCCATTCCGAGCAAAATGGAAGGGACTTCTGTTCTTATCGCTGCGATTACAGCCGCTATGCAGCTCAGTTGTCAGGCTATTCCGAATCGTTGTCAGAATCGGATGACCACAATGGCGCAGAATTATCCCTCGGATTCAATTGGGCCGACGCAGCGCGCTTGCGTTTTTTCTCTGCAGAAGACGGAGTAACAGATACAGCAGATACAATAGTTCCAGAACTGGCAGGCTCTGGCGATTGGAATAGCTTCACTTTCAAGACGATACCGTCCATCAGCTGACTCATTTCGCGAAAGACATCATCAACATTGATCATTACCATAGTATCAGCTTTCCAGTCCCCCGAGACAGACGGTCGTGTGTATTCAGATGTCATAACAGAAAATGGTTGCGTCGAAAAGACATGTGGCCGCCAAAGCACAGCAATTACATCTGGACAAAGATAATTGTAAAAGAAGAGAGCAAGTGAACCAAAATCCCTTCGCAAGGCCTCTACCATTTCCGTCACTGGTCGCCAGTCTGAAAGTACTTGCTCTTCATCCGTGTTGCGCATATTGCGGTAAACCTTCATTCGAAGAGCCTTCGGTCCCAAGTATTGATCTTCCATGCATTTCGTGTACGCACTCACCATTCGCTTCGCAACATCGGAAGTTCCCGCGACTACCCTTAGCTCAGGGCCGAGATCACCACAAGTAGACGACAATTGTTCATTTGTGGTAAATTCAGGATGAACCCGGAGCAATGCGCTGTAGCCATGATATGACTGGGTTGTTTCACAAAAAACCGTGGACCAACTGCTGGAGTCCATATCAAACGAAGACAACTTGGAAAGAAGGAAAAAACGGCTCTTTCGGGCCAAGGCAATAATTCTCGTCAAAACAACCCACTCCGGGCTATTAGCAGTATAGCTTGGGCTCCAAACGCCGGGGTCGTTTGAAGGAGACACAACCTTATTCAAGTCCTCCAAGCCTCCACGATCATTCGGTGTAATGATATACATTGGAGAACCACCTTCCCTGTTGGGTCCTCGTAGTTTCTCAAATCGGGCAGTAATGGCGCTGCGATCTTCCTCATTGATGTGACCAAAGGGATCTACAATAAAAGGTTCCCTATTAAACCAGAAACATCGTGTGAGGCGATCCGTTTTCGCTGAAAAGTTAAGTGTCATCAAAATAAAACCAGCAGCGAAACTTCTTACCTAACCCAATCATGATTTTGAAGTAGTTCCAGAAACCTCAAAAAACCTGCTGCAACGGTCCCTGGTGCCTCCAAAGGAGAATTTCTGTTCGTGTAGACTTGGCAGACGATCAATTCGATTGCTTCATTTGGCACGAGCCCGGATAGCATATGCCCGGCAAACCATCGAGTAGCCAATCGAACCACACCTCCTGCAGAGGCGTGCTTCGTATGAACGGCATGGATCATTGAGTGATGCATAGCAGCGACGACATGCTCCTGCGTCAGCTCGCGAAGCAAAGCCTCAGCTTCTGTGCTCGGCCTGAAAATACCGCGCAGCAGACGAATTTCCGGGTCGGCGCGTATTTTGATGCGAAACATGTAACCGCGAAAACCGAGATCCACGTAGTTCGGTGTGACAATAATTGAGTCAATAGCAAAACCCTCGCATTCCTCCGGGCTGGCCGAATGCATTTCTTCGATGCCCTTGGCTAACTGAATGAGCATTGCTGCCTTTGCGGCACCAATAGCTTTCAAATCAGTAGGCCACTTTGATGAGGCCCCACAACGAATCTGGATACAAACTGGTTCCGTTGAAATTACGCCCGACGTCTTCTTCAGTCCTTTGACTCCGTTACTACCAAGGAATAGATGTGGTAAAGGTGGAAACAGGTCAGAATACCGAAGACACGGCGAGAGTGGTTCAACGGCATCAATAGCAAGCGGCAAACCAAGTCTAGACATCTTTCCCTCTACAGTTCCAGGCACAGGCAGAGTTGGAAGACTGTGTTCTTTGAGGAACCCAGAGAGCTCTTCAGAGGCTTTCATGAGGCTTCGGTGAGCTAACGTTGGGTTGCTAAACCAAGTATTTGATGGACTCTTATCATTGGCGGTACCATTAATTACGGTACCATCAATAATACTAATCATATGTCGTAGAGGGGAACTCAGAATCATTCCTTCCGACTTTCCATTGCTGTTAGAAAGAAAATGTCGGTGCAGCATGAGATTGACAATCCTCTCGGCAATACCACCTTGCATCGCATCTTCATTTTGATACCGAACAAAATCTGTGTCCATTCCTGGCTCGTTCTTTGTTGAATTCCAAACAACAGCCTGCACAATCGCTCCATCCTTGAAACGGCGAAGTTCAGCTTTTTCTCCCCATAAATCTAGGAAATGCTGAATGGAAGCTGGTTCGTCAGCAGGAGGACCGCGGTCTACGATTCGATGACACGTATCTGTATTCAAAGAGACGCCCAGCACAATACGTCCGTCACCTCGTGGTGATAAGTGAGCCTTCGCTGGCATGTTCTCAGATCTGCCTCTGTTGATTAAGTAGAGTGGCAGCTCGTCAGTATCTACGTGAGACTCTTCGCCGTTTGAGTCCAGCATTCCATTCCCGGTCGATAAGACTTGAACAGACGTTACACGATCTCCCAGGGCTTGACACAAAATGGCCACCACTGCTCTGGACAAGGCTTCGTATTCTCCCATGTCAGCGCGACAATTTGTGGAATAATGCGCCAGACAGGTCTGCGTTTCAGCCTCCTTTCTGAATCGTGACAAAGGTATTTGAAAGTACAGGTCATGTCGGTTCCAAAACCGTGCAGCTGTCATGAATAAGGCGGAAAAAGGCTTGTCGGCAACAAGAGCAGTTGCTTGCGTTCCAATACTTAGAGAAGGACTGTGAAGATAATGCAATGATCTGGTTGCCTCGTTCTGAACAATACTCATAAAGGCAGGAGATAGTCTTTGCAAGTAATTGAATCGTAGAGACGAATCCAATAATATCGGTCCTGGAAATGTTTCACGATATAGCTCTAGCAAGGTTCCCGGATCATGAGGTGTTAGAGGCGATTCCCTTGTCTGTTTGGCGTAAAGTTTCGCAATATGACTCCGATCGGCCGTCTGTGCTTCAGTCCTGCCGCGGGAGGGCAAAATAAGAGCGGCTCGATGTTTTCGCCGACACTTCCGTTCCATGCTGGTTTTGCAGTAAAATGAGGAAGCAACACTGGGAGCTTGACGGAGCAAATTCTTGTTGTTTGCTTGGTCATCGGTAGCAGTGGTGGAGGTTGTGGCGGTGGTGCCTTTAGTACCGAAAAACCATTGAGTATCGGCCAGAAATTTCAGTAACGACGACAAGACTTGCAGCGGTGCGAGCCTAGCATTGGCTTTTTTGGTGCGATAGAGATACAATATCAAAATTGCCAAGTGTTCTGTAGTGAATCCATCGTGAGCCCGTAGTAGTCCTCGTTGCAAGCACCAAATTTTGGCAAGGATGATAGAATCTATCCAATGCGGGTAATGCTCCTCTTCATCGTCATCGCTGTTGTCGTCGTCATCGCAGTCATCATCTGGAATGTTTTCCTCGTCAACAATTCTCTTTCTATGTGCATGTGCAGAATGCTTTGCTGTGGGTAAAAAGCATGAATGGTAAGCATCTTCCAAAAGTGCATGATTGTACATTGGACTACCCGTAATGGTTGCATCGTCGTTGTCGTTGTCGTTATCGTTGTTGCCGTCAGTTTTTGTTTCTCTGGTTTGTACGTGGGGTAAATTGGACCGATTAGGAACCAATCTGAGCAGTGGAATCCACTCGATAGATTCCATTTCAAAACAAATTCGAATGCGAAACTTGGGTCGATATTTTTTGTCGTCGCTGCCAGCGGACGTGTTTGTGGAGTGCGGGTGCTTTGCCTTTTTGTTGCTGCTGTTCTTGTTGCTCTTGCTGATAGCATTTCTTACTCCCGAAGGAATCAATATCAAACAGGGTTTGCGTACGTCATGACAGGCGCCGTAGGTCCAATAAACGGTTCCAACACTATTGTTGTCGTGTTTGTTTTTCGTGTTGCCATTGTTGCTGTTAATCCGTGTTAATTGTTGAGCAATATGCCAGACAATTAATTTTCGTTTCTAAAGTAGTAAAGGAAGCATTAGTAAGTGAGAACAAGCAAGAAACAACACGAAATGCAAACATGAAATTGCCTATTGCAGTTCGTAGGAACAAGAGGCAAGGAATAAAATCATAAACGTACATCAAAGTACCGATGCTTCATATAGTCTTTTGCATCCCATAGTGAGTTTGATAGCTGAACAACCAAATCGAACGTAGGTAATACATTGGCATTACCGCTGGCCTTGGTCAATCCACAAGATCCTGCACTTCCAACAACATGAAGGACACCAGCAGCTCCAGCTGCACTACCATGGTGGTGTAGGTGGTGGTGTTGATGAGCATGGACAAGTGCAGGTGGAACAAAAGAACGGACATGTATAAATGGTTCATCAGCAATTTTCTTGGCGTGATCTGCGATAGATTCCAGACATCTTTGTGGTGAATAATCCGATTGCATGACGAATGGACACGTGGAGATTAAAAAATCTCGTTCCTTGCTAGCCGTGTCCATGGCTAGCCGGGCAAGAGATCTGTTCGTCGCTTCCAGCAATTTGGCGAGAACATCTACGTAGGGTCCAATTCCTGCTGTCCACCTTGGTGGTCCTCTGCGTTTACTGGCACCTGCAAAATCGGTAGCTGTTGTCGTTCCTTCTAAACCTAATCCACCATGAATCTTCACTTCTTCCAACAGCTGCTCGGCTTGTAGTCTCAAAAGATTCGAACGGTGCAGCTCCAAAACACTGTTGTTAGTAGTAGAAGTCGATGTTGAAGCTGAAGCTAAAGCTGAGGTTGACGTGGTTGTTACCAATTCAGATTGATTCTGACCCAGTCTTTCCAAAAACGAAGCATCGGCTGCAACGCCACCTGATCTCGGTTTGGTTCTCTTTAAATACTTCTGCTGCTGCTGCTGCTGCTGCTCATTTTTTTCTTCTTCTGCTTCTGTTTCCACGTCGTTTTGGTCATAATCGAGGGTCATGCTCTTTGTCGGGATTTATTGTTGCTGCTGCAGTTAATAACGAAAAAAATTGATGGAACCGACAAGATATCTGGACTTTTCTAGTGCAGTATACTGCTTTATTGGTCGGCTTTGTTTGGAGTCAAAAATGGAGGTCAAGGAGAATCAAAATATAATGCGTTCAACAAAAAATAAAAGAGTAATATGTTGTAATAAGTGAGAGGTGGTTGCAATTGATTGGTTTTCCAAATGGGTAATGGGCACTCTCCTAAAGGTGATATCCCTTTAATTCCCTTAAATAATGGATCACACATCTGCAGATTTGGGCATTAAGTTTTATTCACGCATCTGCAGACAGGCAGGTAGGCAGGCAGGCAGGCAAGCGGACCCACCAAATTTTTAAATAAATAATAATAATGTCATCATCATGTGAGTGCTACTACTACTAGTAGTAGTCTAGTAGTTCTAGTAGAGTCGTAGTAGTACCAGTAGAGAACTGGTAGGTCTACTACTAGCTAGTAGTAGCTAGTAGGAGTACGAAACTGATCTGTCACTTCTTTAATCGAACCAGCTGCATGTATCTACTACTACTAGCTAGTACTCGAGTAGCTAGGCAGTAGCTAGCTAGTACTACTGGCTAGTAGAGTAGTAGTTAAAAGGTACCCCGTACGATCACCAAACAGACAACAGTACCAGTCTAGACTAGTACCTGGTACTAGTAATTAAAAAAAGAGAAGAGGACCAAGCAGTCCTGTTTCTTTTGTTGTGTTTGTTTACCTGGTACCTGTGTGTTTTGGGTATAATAATAATTATTATTAGGATCATTATTATCAAGACGTGATAATTAACTACAGTAGTCTACTTCACTACAGAAACATAATCTGACCAAGTTGGATAACAGTAGTAGCAGCCAGTAGCAGGAGCCAGCAGCAGCAGCAGCAGTAAGCAAGAAAGAAACATGAGTCATTCGCAGGAATTGATGGGTGCAAAAGAAGGTAGTGATGATGTTCATGATGATGTTGCAAACATCAGCAGTAACAGTGACAGCACCAACGCCAATAATGTCAACACCAGCGACACGAAGAAGAACACCAGCCACAAGAATGTCTTGTTATGCATACATCGTTACTGGAAATCCATGACATCTGTCATCCACCGTTGTTTGTTACAGGGCGTATTAGTGATTGCAGTAACATCGGCACGGTATCCGAAACGGACGATTGGATTGGTAACCGTACTGAGCGTATCACTGCTCGTGGTGGGACTGATGACGAATTTTGTTTTGGCGCTCGATGATGAACGTATCTTTGCACCGGACGATTGTCGACCGCGTGAACACTTTAGCTACGTAGAATCCGTTGATGGATTTCCTGCACCCACGCGTCCCATTGTCATGATCATTCATGCCAATGGTGACAATGTTGTTACCTACCAGGCCATGGATCAGATGCTTCAAGCTACCAATCTAGTACGATCGTTGGAAGGATATCGTTCCATTTGTGCTACAACAGCAACGACTACTACTACTAGTAGTAGTAGTAGTAGTAATACCACCACTACGGATTGTACGATACTGGGACCGACACGATTTTGGGATCACAATCGTACATTATTTGAATTACAAACGCAACGGAATGATGACGTGGTGGCGGAAACATTGTCGCAAGATGTGTTTGATACAGAAACCAAAACACCTGTGGCACATGCATTCTTTTTGGGATATTACGAACGAGAAACTGTTTATAATGTCTTACAGTTTGACGATGACGATAACAACGACGAAGATGGTGGCAACAGCAATAACACCAACAGCAATACCAGCATTACTGATACTGATACAACTAATTCTGTGACTGTTACTACTACGGAAGGAACCATTTCGTACGCCAAGGCATTGCAGACCAATATATTTTTTCCAAATTTGGAAACACCGACGAAGGAGGGATGGACGACTTTGGATTTTGAAACAAAGGCTATTGAAGCATTATTGGAATTACGGAATCAATTCAACAATAACATCAACAACCAGACATCCATGTACCAATTGGAATTTTATACACCTCGCAGTGTTCCAGATGAAATGACACGAGCTGTGGCAAATGATTTGCCACTATTGCCCGTTGTTTTTGGTATCATGAGCTTATTTACCTGTCTCGTTTTTGCCAGACCATACGACAGAGTTCAATCCAGAATGTTATTGGGTATTGGAAGTGTTGTGACTATATTTTTTTCTATTATGAGTGGTTTCGGGATTGCTTTCTTATTGGGATTGCCATTTACCAATCTTACACAGATATTGCCTTTTGTTAGTACGTTTTTGGGTTGTGTTGCATTTGGTTTGGTTACGTCTTGCTTCCCCCTTTTGTCTCGACTCTCTTTCTCACACACACACACACATACTCTAACTATTTAAATTCCAAATGACTCCGCCTGGCAACAACAAAAACAACAACAACAGTTTTTGGTGTGGGTCTCGACGATACATTTATCATTACGGGAGCATACTTTCGATCAACAGCAATGGATCCCAATCGCAACAAAAGCAATAACAATGACAATAACGACATTGATACCGCAATCATATTACGCATTCAAAATACCATGATGGAAATTGGTGCCAGCATTATTCTTACTACCATTACAACGACACTGGCATTCTTCATGGGATGGCTGACGTCCAGTATTCCCAATATCCAGTGGTTGTGCCTTTATGCACTATTTGCCATTTCCATTGATTTTATATACCAGATAACTTTCTTCATAGCCATTTTAGTTCTGGATGAACGGCGCATCCAGGCTCAACGATACGATTGCTGCATTTGCTTCGTAAAACAACAACCAGAAGATGATCATGATGATGAAAATAATAAAGACGACAACAATACTGGTGATAATGAAGACGAAAACAACAACAATGGAACAGAGTTGGCAACAACTTACAACAATAACGGTTGTTCGAATCATGCGATTACGTTGCCCGAACGATTCATGGAATGGTACGGCCATCAGCTCTTGCGACCGAGAGTGAAACTTTTCGTGTTGCTTGGATTTACTACCTTTTTGGGATACTGCGCTTACAGCGCTACGCTATTGACTCAAGAATTCGTTCCGGCAGATTTTTTGCCCCAGGATTCGTATGCTCAGAGCTTTTTGGAGGCATCGGCTTCGTATACAACTTCGCGATTGCGAGTAGCTACCTTCTTTCGAGATATAGATCAGTCGGATCCCAATGTACGAGAGCAAATGATCCAGTTCATTCATGATCTGTCCAACATGCCACAAATCAACAAGGCACCAGACTTTTGCTGGGTAACAGACCTCGACGAGCTCCTTAGTGGTAACGAGACCGATCCCGAACACCAAGATCTGGTCGATCTTTTGCAGCTGCAGGGAAATCTGACTTTCTCGCAACAGTTGGATCTCCTCTTGGCGATTCCTGCCATTCAAGACGTCTACGGAGACGATATTGCTCGATTCGAAGACACGGGAGAAATCGAAGCTTCTCGTTGCGTCTTTAGTATCAATGGCGTTGACGTGAACAAAGTCGAAGAACAGATTAAGTTTCTAGCAGATCAGCGACGCCTGACAGCGAGCCAACCGCTCAATGCAGGTCGTCAAGATAGATTTGCTGGATTTTCGTTTGATCCGATTTTCTTTCTTTGGGTACGTCGGCTCGGTCAAGGAACACTACGACAATGCTTTTTCTTTGCATTGTGTATTGAAATTTGTCACTCATGTTTAATCTTTGTTTTATTTTTATCTCGACGGTTGCTCCATCGAATCTTACAATTTTTATATTTGCAGGAGTTTTACACAGCTGTGATTGACGAACTCATATTTACCACTGTTTCGGGGATCACTGCAGTCACAGTAGTTGCCTTCATCCTGATACCTCACTGGACGGCCTGTTTTTTTGTTCTACCCATGATGGTGATTTTGTACATTGATTTGCTTGGGACTCTACAATTTGCCGGCATGCACATCAATCCCTTAGTGTACATTTGTCTGATCATGTCGATCGGACTCCTGGTAGATTTTATTATGCATGTTCTGCTACGATACTACGAATCACCATTCTCAACTCGGGAAGAAAAAGTCAAGGATACGCTCAAGACTTTGGGAGCCTCCATTTTCGTGGGCGGTCTATCCACGTGTCTCGGTGTCGTTCCTTTGGCATTCAGCAGCAGTGGCATCATTCAGACCGTCTTTGTTTTGTTCATTAGCATGATCACACTTGGTGTTGGGCATGGGCTGATTTTCTTGCCGGTTGTCTTATCCTATGTTGGACCTACCATTCACGTTGAACTCCAAGGCGCGCACCAACCTCAAGGCTTTACAGCAGCCACAAAAGAAGACGGCGCAACAAGGGATAGCTTGTCCTCGGACGTATCGAAAACCGAGCCTTTGGGACAAGTTGATGCTGCAGACAACAAGGCCTAATAGCTGCAGAGTTGCAGAAGAACTAAATATATGAATATATCATACATATAAAAGTGGACATTACATCACTAATACAAAGCAAGCGTATTAGAGTACCGCAGTCAGTAGTCCCTTCAAAAATATAATTCAGTAGTAAAACTATGAGAAATTAATGTCCACCCGATGCTTGATGCTCCTGAAAATACAATGCGAGCGCAAAAAACAAGACACTCTCTGGTGGATAATAGAACGGTAAGTACAAGGGTTATTAGGGCGGTTGCAAGTCAAGCTACCGTACTACTGGTAGTAGCTAGCAGCACTGGCTGACAATAGCACGGTGAGTACAAGGATGTGTAAATGTTGTTGTCTTTGTTGCAAAATTTAGTCCAATTTTTTTATAAGGGAGCTTGTTGCATTCTTTTTGCAAACTGCTGTAATTACCAATCTCACCAAAATGTCATTCTTTATTTTCTTCATTAAAAGTTTCGGTGGCGGACTGATTTTCTCTCGCCTGCCACCACTTAATTGTTCAGCGGTGATTCATTGTAACTTGTCACTGTCTTTGTTCTGCAGACTTTGAAAAGACGAGGCTTTGCCTTCATTGCAATCCATTACTACAAAAATGAGTTTTAAACCTGTGTTATTCAAGAGATCCAGAGAGCTGGAGACTGGAGTTAGCTTGAGACCAGTACTTAAATTCCAGCAGTCTCTTTTCGTCTCAACGACACCAGACAGTGTGCGTTGTGCAACATCAAATAATATGAATCGAATGGCTGCTTCAACTCCTTTTATGCCTTTTGCTTGGGTGGATCGTAGGTATCCAGAATGGTTTGTCGTAGCTCTTGTGCCGATTCGGTTTGTTCTGTGTACTCGTACAGTTCGGCCAAGCTGTACTGGGTAATGTAAATATCCGGATGTCCCTTTGGCAAGAGTGCTTGTCTCACCATTAGAACTTGTGAATACAAATCTTGTGCTTTCTGGAGAAATAGTGTATAATTGGGATGATTTTTTTCCAGTGTTGTGGCCCGTACCTTGTAAAAGATGGCCAAGTTTTGAGCCGCCAAGGCTGCCGATGCTGTTTGCATGGGAATTTGAATAGTAGGTGTATCTTGTTGTTGTTGTTGTTGTTGTTTTTGCTTTTGCTTCTGTTGAAGATTGTATTTTTTTTGCAAATTTAAGTAATGATTCTTGTCGGTTCGTTTGAGAGCCGATTCTCCTCTGGGATGTTGCAATGCTGTTTGATAAGCAGATTCCAAGTGTTCCTGTGCAGCCTTCCAAGATTCTTCTGTAACGTGCTGTGGTACAGCTTGTGTTGGCATGTAACTGGCAGCATTGCTGGCGGCATTCTTCATGGCAGTATTGGCGTCGGCGTTGGCGTTTGTAGTGCTGTTCGTGTTCGTGTTCGTGTTCGTGCTGGTAGATACCCGTTTGTGCTGGTGCAGAATGAAATTGGTGAGGGTCATTCCGAGTGCCGATTGTGTGGCCACAACGTGCGGATGCTGTGGTGGTAATTCTGCTCGAAAAATACGCTCTGCCTTCTGAAAGTGCTCTAGCGCCAATTCGTTATACCTCAATCGATCCTGCGGCTGCTGCAATCCTTTGGAAGTTTCGTCCAAATGTATTTGCGATTGGTAGAGCATTCCAATGTTAGAGAGCGTGAGGGCATAGGAGGCGTGGTCTAATCTAACTGTTTCTTGGTAGG
>Ga0210036_1000655_pt1 | contig 40378 bp, 20 predicted proteins | sample CryGeymeta201515_FD_185469 | JGI IMG/M metagenome (GOLD analysis project Ga0210036, IMG submission 185469) | Groundwater microbial communities from Crystal Geyser aquifers in Utah, USA - Crystal Geyser metaG 2015-15 (SPAdes) (version 2) | ecosystem: Environmental > Aquatic > Deep subsurface >...
GGGGGGGGGGGGGGGGGGGGGATTTCATATTGGTACCTGGTACGGTCATCGAGATTGCCGGAAGTGCCGTGTGCAGCCGTTCAGCAATTATTGTGTTGGACTCCGAAGAAAAGAAGGGTGTACCTGGTACCGTACTGCTGTGAAATTATTGTTACCAGGTACTCCGTATTTTAGTACGGTACGGTATGGTATACCAGGTACTACGTACCTGGTACCGTACTACGTAGTACTACAGTAGGTTTTCTACTAGTATTGCCAGCAGTAAAATGGATAAACTAACTCATCATTAAGGTTTTTTAGCGTATTCGAAAAGCGCCTGAGAAAGTAGGGTTAGAGATCACTCATGTTGAACTTCGGTCAACTTTCTTCCACGCGTAAATTTATAAACTTTTACCTATTCTTACCGTAGCAACGCTGAATGAGAATGGACGATCCAAAACATCAAGCATCAACCATCAAGCATGGCTGTTGCGTGTTGCGTAGTACCGGCAACTTTGAATTAAAAAAGACGAGACGAACCAACAGAGCAGATTATCATTATTACTGTATTATTTAATCTTACATCTGTGGTGTATGTATTGAATACAGTACAGTTGTAATATTCAATTCTATATTCTATCAATCATGCCCTACAAAATAATAATAACCTTTGTCGGTATTTTGGCTCTGTCTGGAAATGCTGCTGCCTTTCAATCTCAGGTTTCTCCGTCTGTAGCAAAACCTGATGCCAGGAGTAGCCTGTCGCAAACTTCAACGCAATTGAATGCTGTGTTGCCGCCCATGATTATTGGTCCTGCGCTGAAGAAGATGAGGGAAAAACAAGCCAAGAAAAAAATGCCCATGGTCAGTCGGGATGAAGCCAAGGGAGAAGCACCCGGTCTTCGCGTGGGTGCCAACGTGTGGAAGTGGCCTCCCATTTGGCCCTACGATCGAGAATTTTTCATGCCCACCGAAGACATTCCTCCCAAACCAAACATGGGACTCAATGAAATGGCATCCATGGTTAGTGGCATTCAGCAACCACCCGAAGCTGCTGCAGCAGCTGCCGCACAAGCTGCCGAGGAACAGGAAACCCTCAATGTCATTGATTACTGGGGCAAACAAAAGGCCGATGTCAGGACAGAAATGGACCAAGAAGCCATTGAAAAAATCAAGAGGTGAGTGAACTTTATCAATGGTGACTCTGTCTCGAGTTTGGACCACAGGAATAAATGGACTGTGGACTGTGGACTCACTCAAAAAATACTACTATATCGCACGCTACGGAAATCACAGTCACTATGCCTTTTATTTGAAAGATGATATGGAAATCTTGGAGCTTGGCGCCGCAGAAAACTCTTATCTGCCAGATAATCTCAAAACCAAACGTCACGTCGGTGTAGGTCTCAACCAAAAACTCATGGATGAAAATCCTGCCCTCACGGAAACTATGATTGTAGATCTCAACAATGTCGTCGAAGGTAGAGACGTCGACGATGATAACTTTAGAAAGTTGGCAGAAAATCCCTTTGACACCGTTATCATGGCCAATACCGTCGAGTTTCTAACATTCCCACGTGAAGTTTTACGATCGGCCTGGTACATGCTCAAACCTGGTGGACAAATGTTCATTGTTTTTTCGGGAAAAGACGCGCCCATGAACAAAAATTTTGAACGAGCATCCACCAAAATCTGGAGAGACTACAACGATGATCAACACATGTGGATCTGTGGGTCTATTTTTGAATTTAGCGCCGGCGAAGGATGGGAAAGCCTACGGGGATTCGACATCAGTCCCGATTCTGCGAGAGATATCACGACCGATGAAAATCCCATTCAAAAGTTATTTGTCAAAGGAAAGAGGAACAACGTTTTTGTGGTACAAGCAAGAAAAGCGATTCAAGACGAATCGCTCAATCTAGATAACCTCGAAAAATCCATTAATTCGAAAACATGGTAGGTTCAGAGAAGTCGTTGTCTTGTGTCTGACTGCTCGCATGTAATAAATTTCTCACTCACTCTACCGCCGTCCTCTTTTTTACCAGGATGATGCCTAAGGTCGAGCCACGCGACAAAAACTTGGTCATTCCTCGCCTCGTTAGATCCATTGAGGAAACTAAAGGAGAAGTACGAGAGGAGGTCGTTCAGGCTGTCGAGACCAATGTTGCTCTGTTGCCCAAAATTTACGAAGTATTGATTAAAATGGACCAATTCTCTTTCACATTTAGCATGCAGGCGCAGCTGGCGTCAGATCTCATTACTAACCCTGACTTTAAAGCCAATGATGAGCAGATGACAGCCTTGAAGCAAGGTGAGTCAAGCTGACTACAGTGTTACAGAGAACACAATAAATGCATCACGCTGTATTCTCACACAGTTGTTTCTTCGTTTGATGCTACAACAGGCCTGGGACTGCGAAAGCCGTCCAAAGACTTTTGGGAACCCATCGGGCAGTACACTTCGGCAATGGAGATTGAAGACAAAATTAATCTCCTCGCTTACATCGTCCCATGCTTTGGGAGCAACGACTCCGCGCAGGAGCAAGCTCTGCGGGACTTTGCTTCTGGTCTCAAGCCTACCATGGCATTGATTCGTAGCAAGTGTCCTGATCTTTCAGAATCTGACATTGAATTGATCAGTACCGAATTTTTGGCGGCTGAAATTCTCAAGCCCCGGGGCACTACGCGAGACAAGTTCGCAAAATGGATCGCTGCCATGGATGAAGATGAGGTAAAGGCCCCACTGGTTGCCAGACAGCAGCTGCGACGCAAGTCTCAAGAGGAAATGGCGGTATATCGAAAAGAACAAGCAGATGCCAAGGCCGAGCTAGAGAAACAGCGAAAGCGATACGAAGAAGTTGTGAAACAGGCACGCGAGGATCGTTCCATGGTAATCAATGGAAGGACAGGCAAATTCGAAGAGTACAAGCCTTAAAACAGGGTAGCTTTAGGTGGCGCTCTAATCTGTCGCGTCATGTCGCAGGCACATTTGGATGACTATCTAGCAAGGCGGAATAAAACTACTTCCTTTCAGGAAAAGCTCTTTACCACGTACTCGGAGTATTTACTGTTTTTAGTAAGCCTCAGGCCAATACTATCCCTCATTCTGTTGACAAAGCGATGCCTGAATGTTCAATTGAATACTTAGCTAGAGTGGTCTGGCTAGTATTAGCAGTTATTATTCCGAGTAAATCTAATCTAGCTACAGTAGCTACTACTCTACCGGTCGTCTAGTCTACTTGCTAGAGTATTACTGTATCTTTTTTCCGCCGAACTCTTTTTCCGATCCATTCTTAACACTCTGCCAAGCGCCAACCTTCCTCTCTCCAACCCATGCATCTGTTCTCGAGTCCATCATCTCGACAGGAATCATCGCTGTAATGCCATGCCGGCGTGATCTTTGCAGAATTCCGAAAAGATACCTTTTTAACATTTTGACGTCATAGTGTCAAGATACTATCAAATCAGATATCTTTCTGCGACAAGATCCAGACGACGGACGAATGAGATTAAAGATAAACTCACTTGCCGATGTATCTGTTCTTCTTCTGTCATCAATCAATCAAGCAAAATCAAAGCACATCAAACAGAAAAGAAGACTTGAAAGTACTACTACTACTACTCACTACTACTACTACTACTACTACTACTACTAGCTAGACTCTACTAGACTACTACTAGCTAGTAGTAGGTTTACTATGGTTTGCAAACGATTGCTACCAAGTGAAGTAGCTACCACAACTAGAAGAAGTGGCGTGTGTGCTTTTTTCAGTCATATCCGACAAACAATGTGAAGGTTGTAACAAGCGAAAACCACACAACATTAATAATCTTTGTAATGTAACAAAAGCACTTCCCTTGAAGCTTTCAATAAAACACTAGTTTTGCCTTATCCGCAACACCCCTATTTTAAGATGGAATCTTATTCGTCCTCCAACGCTGCTATGAACAACCTTTACAACAATAATATTGTTGCTTCTTCGTTTTCTCCTTTTGAGATGAAGCTTTCGTCTACGACGGCAACGAAAAAGGTCAGTTTTAGTAGCGTTGCAGGACGTAAATCTGAACAGATTGTTGCTGGTGTTGACAAAAACAACATCAACAACAACAACAACAACAATGAAGAGAGCATTGAAGTCGTGTGCTCTCTCCAGGAGGAAGAGAAGGAGAAGTTGGAAGAAGTCGGAGACTACTTGGAAATGGAATTGACGTCCGATGAATCGGAAGAGGAATGGTCGACCGATGATGATGCTGATGATGAAGAAGAATCAGAAAACGAAGAAGAAACCGAGGAGGAATTGGAAGGTATGTTTGTTTGCTTGCTTTTATTGATCCGAAAAATGATAGCAGGCTAAAAAGCAAAGTACACATCATACGAATGGAAATAACAACTAACTTACTTGTTCCTTGAATTACACAGCCAAACGCATTCTCAGTGATGCCGCAAAGCTCAAGCAGTTGGCTGTCTTCTTTGCTCACCCTGAGAAACCTGTCGAGATGGATGGTTTGTCTTGTGGACGCAACGTATTCGCGCAACCCTCCTGGGTTACCGAGACGGACGGCCTGGACGAAGACGAACAGGAAGAACGCGAAATGATCTTGGCCGAAGCCAAGGCTTTGAAAGCGTTGGCTACCAATTTTTTGCACCCGGAACGTCCTTTGAAGGTGGATTCTACGGCCTGTGCTCGCAACTACTTCAGTCAGCCTTGGGCGACAATGGAACAGGAGACCTTTGGATCAGCGGAAGCACGCGCTCATGCCATTGCCGAAGCCAAGGCCCTCAAGAAACTTGCCTATCAGTACCAGCACCCCGAAGCTCGTCTTCAAGTTGATCCTGCAGTCTACGGGCGCAACTACTTTGTTCGGGCATCAGCTTGTGAGCAAGAAGATGAAGAGCTCATTGAAGAAAAATATATCATCTTGGAAGACTTGAAACGCCTCAGGCAAGTTGCCGTCGATTATTATCACCCCGAGAATAAGGTCGGTACGGATCCTTCCGGTACGGCTTGTGGACGCAACTATTTTAATCGTCCTTCGGCAGAATCTACGGAAGCCCTAAGTACTACAAAAGAGCGAGATTGCATCCTTGCCGATTGTGCGCAGCTCAAGAAGCTTGCCGTCACTTACATGCATCCCGAATTGCCGGTGGTGTTGGAAGATCCCACTGCCTTTGGTCGGAATTATTACGGACGCCCGTCTGCTGACGAACAAGATGATGATGACCAAGGCGAGCGAGAGCAAATCTTGAAAGATATGAGGGCTCTCAAGCGCCTCGCGATCGACTACAGGCACCCCGAAAAACCACTCAAGGTCGACCCTACCTGCTTTGGACGGTGCTACTTTGGCAGAGCCTCTGCCGAGGATCAAGAAGATGACGTGTATTCGGACGAACGTGAGATTATTCTTGCGGAAATGGAAGAGCTTAAGCAAGCGGCAGTTGACTTTATGCATCCTGAGCGTTCGGTATCTATCGATCCGATTTTGTGCTGCCGAAATTACTTTGGACGTGCCTCTGCCGAAGAACAAGAGTCCACTGAACAGGCGGATGAACGTGTCCGTGTCTTGGCGGAAGCAAAGACTCTCAAGAAGCTTGCTGTCGATTTTGCCCACCCCGAACATCCATTGGAAACGACAGATCCCACAGCTTGTGCTCGAAGCTACTTTTCCCGTCCATCGGCACCAGGAGACACATTTGAAGAAGCTGAGGCACGCGATCAAGTTTTGGAGGACGCAGAGCGTCTCAAGAAGCTTGCAGCCGACTTTTTGCACCCGGAGACGCCCTTGGCAATCAGCTCGACGGCTTGCGCTCGAAACTACTATTCCAGAGCTTCTGCTTCCGAACACTGGAATGCAGAAGATGAGCAAGAAAGAGCTGCAATTCAGGCGGATGCAGGTGCCCTCAAAAGATTTGCTGAATTTTATCTCCATCCCGAGGTCCGAGTCAAGACAGCCGATCCCTATGCTTGCGGACGGAACTACTTTGCACGCCACGCTGCCAAGGGAATCTCGGAACACATTTCTTCTACGGGCCACGCCAACGAAGAAGAAGCCAACTACGACGATAACTCGCAACACGATGGTTATGGCCACTTTGACATGGACGAAGATATCTTCCAAGACATGCGCCAGAAGATTGTGCTACCTGGAGGAACCACACACGATGCCCCGAAGGTCCAAAGCAGCAAGATTAGCAGCGACGAGGAGGGCGAGCTCTCGCGTTCTCCTTCTTCAGTTATGCTCTTTACTGGTGCCTACGAAGATGCTGACCACCCTCCTTTGCCGTCGATGGGTTAAATATTTATTTTGCGTTGAACCAACGTTATCAACATGTGGTAACCGGGAAAACAAAGAAAAATCCATCGCCTCCACACCACTTACCACATGCTACGCTCACATCATTTCTTATTCCACACTACTATGTATGATTACTATTAAAATCCTAAAAAGCTATAAAAATATCTTTGCTGCGTATATTTCCTTGTGTCTTCCGTTGTACGCAAACTTTCTATCCCAGAGTATTGGTTTCATCTTCTTTTAATCTAATGGTACAAGAAGCAAGCAATTTGAATCTAATCATTGCTGGCACGACGATGCTGTTTATGCTTCTCAATGTAAGGCACTGACGTCTCTATCATCTGATTCTCAGTGTACTCTAAAGCATTGACGTCTTTGTCATCTGATCAAGATATTAATTTATTTCAAATCCAATTTACGGGTTCCGAGAAGGGGTGATGTGGTGATATGGTTGTTCACAATCTGACCACATACGAAAAGGACGGGATCTGTTGTTTAATTTGGGTGGCATCTACCCAAAACTTGAGTTACAATTGATTGGGGTTGGAAGTTGGAAGTGTATTTGCGAAAAGTTCCCATCCAATCAATTAGTCTACTGAAGATCATTCAGAAGCAGCTCTCGGGAGTCGGGCAAGGTGCACGCGATGATAGGTAGCTGCGCTGCATGCTTGGTGCTTCAGATTCACTTTTGACGCTGTCTCGCCGATTTTAAGATCATTTTGTTCGCTGCAATTGAGGCTTCGAAAACGCATAGAAAGCTGATACTGTTTCATTCCAGACAACTTAATCACAGCTGGCAGCGCCTATTCAAAAATGGAGGGTAAAGCCTTCCCGAGCAGTCTTTTGAGATGCAATCGCTGTATTAGATAAGTACATTTTGCTTGGTGAGTTATTTTTCAGATAAGTGACAATGGTTGCCATTAACAATCAACGTACAACGAATAAATTCCAACTTACGAGTTCTCCTTACACCACATCCCAACATCTCGCAATGGAGAACATATAGTCGGATCTGATCGATTGTTTCCACTAGCATCGCATCTTTGACTGGCACAGTCATTGTCCTCGGTGCAAAGAGCGCCGATTCCAAGCTTTCCATTTCGTAGAGTACAAGCTCCTTGGAAGCACTTTCCAGACTCACACTCAGAACTTTCAATGCAAGAAGTTCCGCTCGTAAACTTGATTCCCCGTCGTATTGGCTCGATCCGTTTCTTATTCTCTGTTACCTTTGGTGTGCAGGTATTGCTAGTGCGGGAACAGTAATTCGAGCTGCATTCGTCCGAGAGTGTACACCAATGTCCGTCGTTCCATTGTGTTACTGCGCGAGGAAGGGAACCAAAGCTAATAGGATCGTAGAGTTCTCGCATCCGTGTCCGGTATAGTTCCACGGCGTGAAGCTTTTGTGCCGTGGGTTCCCGAGAAGTTTGAGTGCTGGTTCCCGTGTACGAAATAGCACCTTCCTCGTCCAAAAGCAACATTTGACCTACGTGCTGCCCGTAAGGCCCAAAGCCATAAGGAGCACCGTCATAAAATCCTCCCGAAGCGTTGATCAAAGAATATATTTCCTTGCTGTTAACACTTGTGCAGCCATTTTGCAAGTTGGTAATGGTTCGTAGAGGACCAAATGCAATCGTTGTTGGATTATATGTTTTGAGACTCAGCGACGCCACTATGGCAACAGCTGCACCTTGTGAATGTCCGGTCAGGACCAAAGGACAACCTTCTTCTTTGCTCGATGCGTCGCTGTCGATGCACGACCGAACGCACTGTGCCACCTTTAGCTCAAATTGATGCACATAGGATGTAAAGTAGGCCCTGTAAAAGCCCTTGCGTACTTTGCAGTTCGTCCCTGGCACTTCCTTATTAGTGGGATACAGATTCTGCAAGTTGTCCGTAAGACTTGGCTGAAATGTCCCACGAAAAACGCCGTAACAAACTCCTTTGTCTTTGACCAAGAGATGTACATCATTTACGTCTGCCCAGGCGTGAAATTCGTCATAGGATGTCCTATATTTTTGGACACGCTCATTGGAAGAAATGTCGTCTTCAAAAGACAGAAACGACAGTTCCGCAGCTACGACAGCTCGTTCAGCAAATTTTCTTGTCAAAGTAACCGACCAATTGTTTGGTGGATCGTTTGCTGAAGAATTTGTTGGTATCGCTTTGGCAGTGTCGTCGTCGATTTTTGTTTGGCACTCGATTGCATCTCGACGTCGCAGCTGCCTTTCGGCACGAGTAGCCTCACTTGTTGTCAATGTCAGCAGGCAAGTCAAAATAAAACATGTGTTTAGCCATAATGCATGTGAGCCTATGAGTCGCTCTTTCATTCTATGATGGCATATTGTCTCCTTGATGAATCAAATCAGGCAGGCTTTGATCACATAAAATAATTATGTTGTTCAAGATCTTTCGTTCCAAAACGCCAAAAAGTGCGCCAACAGGATTTGGCGATTTGCCCAAGTCACGAACTGGACTCGCATTCGCTCGCACATTCGACCCGAACCAGCAGTCCAATTTTCATCATCCCACTAGACTAGCAACAGCAACACCCATTCTTTCGGGTCACAACACCCATTCTACTGGGTCAATCTACTCATTGGAAATTTGTTGTACTGTAGTAGAGCGATATCGCTTAGATTTGGTCGCCAGTTGTCCACATGCGGCACTTTCGTCGTCGCCTCGAGTCGTACGGACATAGCACAGTATATTGTGTTTGACCAAAATGGATTGAAAAGTCTCTACACTGGCAGCACTGGGTTTTTGGTAGTCAACAGCGGGACCCGACGAAGCCGAAATATCATTCCAGGGAATGAGATTCACGACCAATTTGACACCCGGCACGTTTTGATAAAAGGCTCGACAGAATTGTACTAAATGGTGAGCATCCTGTGGACGATCGTTCAAACATCCAATCAAGGCAAATTCCAACATCACTTGACGAAGTTTTCGAGGACGTTCCAGTAGGACCTGAATGAGTGCGTCTCGCAGTTCTACCATGGAATGTCTTGTCGATGGAACCAGTTGATTTCGTACCTTGTCGCAGCTGGCATGTACACTCCAGGCCAGAACTGCCGGGGCTCGTCCAAGATCATGAAAGGCCTGCGGTGTCGGACCAACCGTGGAAATAGTCACGCGACGGGGTGCCAATTGGAACAGCTGTGGATCCGTTAGGACTTGCGCTGCTTTCACCACGTTCACAACATTCCGTGCTGCTTCTCCCATGCCCATAAAGACCGTGGCGTCGACAGGATAGAGACGAGGCAATATTCGCGCCACTTTGGCTGCCCAGTACGCTTGGACCAAGATTTCATCCGCCGATAAACTTCGCAGCTCTCCCATGCGTCCAGTACTGCAAAAGGTACAACCTTGACCACATCCCACTTGATTGCTAACACACAATGTACTGGTCTTTCGTTCGGGCCAAGGAATAATGACACATTCAACCTGTAACTTATCCTGCTGTAATTCCAACAATAGTTTAGTCGTTCCATCATTGCTGGAATGTATTTGAGACAGTTGAGCAATGGAGGACATGGAATCCATTACTTGTGTAGATGGAAAGAAAGCTGTCCGGTAGGTCTGCAATGATTGTTGTCCCAGACCTTGTGATTGCCTTCTGGGTAGTATTTGCGCTTGTAATTGTTCTCGAGTCCAAGCTTGCGATGTTTTTGTGCCTTGCTGTGCTTGCAATGCTTGCTGCAGAATGGGTTCCAAAGGTTCTTGGTCCATAGTATGTGCGTCTGTGTTGGCATCAGAATAGTACCACAATGGATCCACACCGAGTCGAAAACAATCCCAACACGCTTGCGCCTTTCCCTTACCATTTAAGATCTGCGAAAGTTCTGGAATGGTCAAGGATAAGGGTGACGAGGAAATGGTAGGTACCGACACTGGTTCACATGTTGTAGCAGCACGAAGACTAGTAGTGGACGTGCTCCATAGTGTTCTTCTCGATGATGTTGGAGTATGATACTTTAGATTTGTACAAGTGCGATACAATGAAGGAAAGTAAAAAAGGAGCATGGGAAGGAGAGTAGCTATTGGTGCCATGGTTAGCTGTGTCAGCTGTGTCGCTGTGTCAGCTGTGTCCAAATCGAAATGCAAAGAATGATGGTTGATCTGTTGCGGAAAGCGGAAATTTTTGTGGTTATCTGATATGGTCATTAGAGTTCAAGCTAACCAATTACAAACTCTTAATTACGAAACTTGCTTCATTCGTTTTTTATTTCGAGGCAGCCGAGGTACCTGGTGCTTTTCTGGCTCACATTCTCGCTGCTTCGTCATATCCTGTTTTATGTTTTATGAAAGGTAAACCAATCTGTTTGTTTACTGCTGGTAGTAAAAACAAACGAAAATGGACACGCGATATCGGCGCCGTCTCTTAGGACGCCTCAGCATCGGTAGTGGAAAAAGCAGGGACGCGTCGCCAGAACCTGTCATTTATGAAGATCTCAATGATGGACCAGGTCGAATTTTTATGCATACTACGAACACAAGCAATACTGCTACTAGTAATGACCAGTTTCTAGACAGCAACAACGAAAATGAAACAAAGACAGCAAGACCAACACTTCACAAGAATTTGGAAGATCCTTCTTTTCCATTGGGAGAAGCCCCCAAGGCTCGGTACCAGAATTCCTCGCCTCAGTTACGAGAAATTAAGGCCAAGTCGAAAACACGCATAACGCCCAATACGCCGCTCTTGAAACCACCACCTGGAACACCTTCGTCAAGAAAGGCCTCTCCTGTCAAACAGAAACAAAAGCATCAAGAACAAGTACAACAAAAACAGAAGCAGCAACTTCCTAAACACAAGTCAAATGTTTTCAAGACGGAATTTAGTACAGAGTTCGACCATGATGAGCTGGACTTTAGCACTTTGAACAGTACCTTTGCCAATACAAATACCTCTGCTGCTTCAATAAGTGTGAAGAAGGAACAAGACGAGCAGGAACCACCCAGTCTAAGTAGTAACAACAACGACAACAACAACAACAAAAGCAACAGTAAAACTGCTAGTCTGAAAACATCCGACGTGGACCTCGTTATCGTTGGGAGTAGCGATGATGGTGATGACGATAAAGGAATACTAGCCTCTTCTATTACCAAACTCCCGTTTCGATTAGATCCTGCACCTTTTGATGAACAGCAAAACCGTCGTCGACAGGAACGAGATCGAATTTTACGATTGATGAATGGTTTAGATGCTCTGCTGGTAGACACTCCAAAGGGCAATGTTCCAAACGGCACTGCCTTTGTTGATACATTTCAAAAGAAAGACAATCCACCGGCAAGAGACAAAGTGGAAGTACTCGAAGGTGGACTGGACAAGATATTTTCGAAATCCTCCTGTCAGCATGCATCGACGACCACTGCTACCGCGGCAACTTCTTCCACCACATCGGTGGCAACTACTACTAGCAGCAATTCCATACACAGCTCGGAACATCTCCAAGAGAACGATTTGCAAATTCAAAATACTCCATCAGATGAAAACACACTACAGACAGAATTGACCTCAGCAGAAGGATTGACCAAGGACAAAACCAAAAGGAATGATAAAGTTAATGATTCCTCCGCAACCAAAAGCGTGGATTCTTCAACCGTAGGCTTGTCCAAGACTACGATTAAAAGTGATGATTCCAATGCAGGAGCCTCCTTGAATACGGTTCAAAAGGGATATCAGAACCAGCTGCAAAAAATTTTAGACGAACGTCGCAAAAAATCAGATGAAATCGCCAAAATGGATCTGGATGCAGGTGGTTCCTCTGTTTGTCATAGGACCGCTTCTACCAAAATACATGGTTGTTTTAGCAAAACATCTAGTGCCTCGGACTATGCTACAAAACTTTGTGGTAGCTCTAATATGTCGAACTCTAAAAAGGACGTATTGGAAACGTCCAGTCAGAGGAACAATCTCGGCCATCACGGTACCAGTGTTCACCAACCAAAGAAACCCGCATCATCATATCCCATCAATTTGCGGACCATTTTGGTACCAACACCCATGTCTATCACCGACTTGGAAGCCAAGGGTAAGTATCCAACCATCCAGGATCGAATCAAAGCCTTTGCTCAGGCTGCCACCACGCCCGTATCCAAAGCTACCATTTCATCGACAGCTACAGCTGCCGCCTCCCAGCAATCTGCACCACCGAAGCGACCTCCTCTCCATCATCATCACGATGACATGTCAGCTTTGACGGCTCTTTCCGAATCAGTTGAAGCGGCATCAAGAACTCCTCCAGAATGCATTCAAACCCATACCCAACCTACCAACACCAATGTTGAGGACAACCTTAATAAGAGCGACTGTCAAATTGATTGCAATGATAGAAGTAACAATGCAAATCAGCCTATCACCACTACGCCTTCTGGACCATCGATTGAAAAGAATCCGGGAGCTGGGTTTGCCACTTCCTCCACAAACAACAACAGTAATATGATGGAAATGTCAGGACCGGTTATGCCGACACAACACGGCATGCAGAATAACCAGATGATGATGCAGCAAGGATGCGCGGGCATGCAACAGCAATCGCCATATCTGGGACAAGGCCTCATGACTGGACAATCTCAACCAATGATGATGATGCAGTATCCTATGCAACCTCAGTATCACCCAATGTATCCCCAGCATTTGTATTGTGGTCAGCCAAGCGCCGGCATGCCGACCCCAGGTTATTTCGAAGCATTTCAGAGGCGCTCTCATGAGGGCGCGCAGCTTGGTTTGGCTCCCCATCAAATGCAATACAGCCAGCTGTCCTACGATCAAGCCATCAACAATGGGCACCAGCAACAGCCGCAATTACAATCATCAGGATCGGCTCCACACCCAGTGATTAGCCACCATCTAACGGGTTGCAGCGGACAGCAGCAGCAAAATCCCCAAAATGAAACGAGGCAAACACCCCAGACTCAAAATCATGAAATGCAGTCGAATCATAATCAAGTCAACATGTCTCCACAGCCCCCACATCCACACCCTAAGACTGTCGATGTGAATTTCCAACGTCAGATTCCATTGCCATCACCAATGCTTCCTCCGCCGAAGCACTATCGCAATACATCCAATGCATCAAGCCACACCAACCATGCTGACAATACTATGACCAGTCTGATACCTGAGCGTCGATCGAACGCCCGTGCATCTATATCATTGCCTTGCTATAAGGAACCCCACTACGGATCACCGCCAGTGGCAAGAAAAGTACTAGCACGAAGCATTGAAAGTCAAAATGCTCAGGACTACCACGGAAGCAACAACATTGTCTCTGACAAAGCTCTCGCTGCAACACCTGTAGCCAAAACAAAGCATGGTAGATACCACCGCGGAGGAAAGTTCAACGGCGATCATGACTATAAAACAGAAGAACCTTCGACGCGAAAATCTAAACGCTCTCCCAGAACTCCAAGGACACCGAGGACACCCGAGACACCCGGCTGTGGACACAGAAGTTACCGGCGAGGATCATCCGAGTTGGAGGATGATACAAGAGCCGTTGGTGGAAGTGCCACTTACAGCAGTTGTGGCTCCAGCGACGAAGAAGAGATTGATCGTTGTCGTCGTCAGCGTGATGCTTCTGCCAGTAGTTATGCTTTCGCTCAGAACGTTATTGGCATGTTTCAGTTGTCCAACTTTACCAATTGTGTTGCTTCGACGAAGGGTGTTGTGGAATCTGCCGTTTCAAATACTCAGAAAGTGTCGTGTATCAAGTCTGGTAGCACTGTAAACGCTCCCCATACTCCTCTTCGTACGACACCCAGAAATCCTAGCAAAGAACAAAAGAAAAAGAAGAGCAGTATGAGCAGCAACAGCAGTCGCAGCAGAAGGCGTCGTAGTTGTAAATCCACAAGATTATCTCCGTAAATGATGGCAGAATACGACATAGTCGCAAAAAACGAAAGGTGAATTGCGTATCATGGATGTGCCCGCATTTATGGTTTGGTTTTCTTTCGCGCTTCCAAAACCTCACAACGTCCCTATACCAAGCCAGAGTAGTATACTTTTCTATATTGAATGAAGACGATGAAAAAACTGGAGAATACAAACGAAGACGAAAATCTAAAGCCATTTTTCTATTTGATTTTATTCTAATGGCAATGATCCAGCAGAAGGTTGGGGAGGGGAGATTGCTGACTGGTGCGCCTATTGAATTAATCTACTATCTCATTTTTTAGATGAGCTGGACTGGACTGGATTGGACTTGACTTGACTTGACTTTTTCTTCTTTTGGGTGGGCAATATATTACTATTTATACATATTAAATATGTCTCTCTCTATATATGTATTTAATAATAATAAAAAACTGGAACATCTAATTTAACGGGGATCACAACTATGGTGCCCACAGGGCACCACAGGGCAACCATTGGCACCCAAAAGGGTGACAGAATTGATTACAACCAGACCAAACCCTCCAAGGAGGAGGATATATATGATCTTCTATTTAATGTGGGTGATGTGCACCCACCCGGGGGTTGAGTTACAATTGGTGGATTTTGGAAGTTGGAGGTAATTGTTTGATAATAATTTCCCTGGGGCTACGTGCCCCACCAGTAGTCAATCTGTGGTCATGGCTGTGTTGTAAATCCTTTTCTTCAAGATTGACCTGACCCATATGTCTTTATCCAACATTGCATCAAGTTGCTCTTTAGGGATATATCTGAACTCTGTTAAGACATTGTCCTACATGTTGTATAGTTGTTGGATCTCCCAGACAGCTTGTCTAGTGGCTGCAGATTGCCTTGTACTAGCTTTGTCACAGCCATGTCTGAATCGTTTCTGGCCTGCCAGGCCACGAGGTACCCTTGTAGGTATGTTTCTGCCAGATTGGTAGTCCATGTCTGTCCATTCGAGTTTTGGTGGGCTTTTCCAGATTATCTCCCAAACTGTTGGGAAATGCAGGCTGGCATCATATTGTCTAGACCGATGAGTTGCTGATGTATATATATTTAATATACTGTATATATTTGATATCTAATATATATATTCAATATATATATTTGATATAAAAGTTGTGTAAATGTTCACTTCATGCTTGCAGGCACACTATTTGTCGAATGTCGAATGTATACTACCAATACAAGAAACTGTTGTACTGTCGTTGCACTTGAAATAGTTCTGTGGTTCGTGCGTCTATTACCATACCTAATGATCAAACTACTAGCAGTCTGCTACTAAACAAATAATATGTCCTCTACTAATAGTAGTAGCTAGTAGCGGTACTTCATATGTTTTTTATTACTTTATTCCTTGCTTGCATTTTACTCTTTGGCGTCTTCCTTGGCTTTGATTTTATCCGCTTCGGCTTGCTTGGCTTCTACTTGCTTGGCTTCGGCTTGCTGTTCCTGTTCTTCTTCATTGGCAATACTGGCATCAAATTTCATCTTAGCTTCCTTTTCGAGTGCAGCTTCTTCGGCTTCCTGTTCGGCAATCTTAGCCAAGCGCTCCGTTTCTTGGATAGCCATTTGCTTGGCCCTATCGGCTTCGCTACCAGCTTCGGCAGCTCGACGTGCTGCCACGGCAGCATCTCGATCAGCATTGATTTTATCAAAATGTATTTTTCTTGCGTCCCGTTTCACGGATGCCTGTTTGGACAACGCAGCTTCCCGTTCCAGTCGAGGTTGAGGTATACCAAAATTTGGTGCATCGATGGATACATCGTACTTGGCAGTCAGGTTACGAATTTTACGTAACATAGCGTTACGTGTTTTCCAATTTAATTTCTCAACCAGTTTACTCGTACTAGGAGTAACAACTGTTGTTTGAAGGACTTCACGAGTTGCGGCAGGATTATCAGGAACTACAGCACGATCCAGCAGTGTAGTAATCTTGGATCGAATTTTCATATCTGTCCGACTAACACGCATAACAAGAAGACTATGACTATTACCGCTACTACTACTCCTGCTACTACTGTGAGTAGCGGCAGTAGTTGCGCTTTTTTTGGAAAATACAGGAGTGGCAGGACCGAAGGCCAAAGTGGACATAGGCATGTCCAAAAGAACCAGAACAACGATGGTATTGGTGATGATGGAGAACTTCATTGTTTTTCTTGTCTAGGTTGTTGATGCAGAAGAGATTTACTCGAGTACTTGTTGTTAATACTCCTAATAAAGATATTTTAGTAATGTTATTTTAATGAATACTCTACTCATCTCCTGACCGTTGGTTGCTGCTGTAGAAACTTCAGTAGTCTATTAGACTACTAGCAGCTACTCTAGTAGCTACGTAGCTAGTATGGTAGTCTAGTAGTAGGGTTCAATAATATCATTCTTGTAGCATCTTTTCGATCAACACGCACTCAATCACCTACTGTACTCGGTACCTACCACTCGTACTGAGTATTCTAGTTAGTAGGTACGGTACTACTCGAGTACTAGCTACGGGTAGCGGCCTGTTCCCGACGAAGACAGATGTTCTTGGGATGAACAATACTACAGTACTACTACTACTACTACTACTACTACTACTAGCTACTACTACTAGCTAGTAGTAGTAGTCTACTACTATTAGCTAGCTACTAGTAGTCTACAATACTCGCTAGATTGTTGTTCCATGGAGTGGCAGTCCTACTACTTACTACTACTAGCTACGAGTAGTAGCTAATGTTAGACTCTAGTAGAGTGATAACCCATCAGCTTTAAAATCTTGACTATGAGCCGTGCCTTGCAAGAAAGAAACTACTCTACCAGGTACTACTAGTAGGTCTACTACTCTGGAGTACTAGTACTAGTAGATTACTACTACTACGGTACTAGTAGACCCTACGTACCTGGTACTAGCTCTCTACTCTAGAGTACCAGAGTATGTTGTAACAACCTCATAACCTTCTCATCATGCGTTTGAATCCAGTGGCCAGAACTAATTTTTTACTTCTTTCTCAATTTTTTTAAATTAATGATTTTTTGAATCTTTCCGCTTCATACTAGACTAGTCTAGTCTATTATTTTATTTTTATTATATTTTTATTATTCCTATTGCTGGCCATGGAAAACAAAATATGTACTGATTTTCACAACCACCACCAACTGACCGGCATCCAAGACAAGAATAAAAAGTCACACACAAAACCACATACAACAAACCCATCATGTCTTCAATAAATAATGCTAAAGCTGACAGTCCGGGTCCAGTACAGTCAATGCTGTTACTGTGCGAAAATCTTCATTGTACTTTTTCTAGCTCTGGTACCACAGGCACTGGTACATCTATAACCAGCAGCACCACCAGCAGCAGCAGCAGCAGCAGCAGTGTCAATTCGGCTACATCATTGCGCTTATTGGTTCCTGTCCATCAGAGCTTGTGTCAAGCTGTTGTTGTCAATGCTGCTGATGCTAATGCTAATGCTAAATCTAGTGCCACAGCAGCAATAGCAGCAGCAACAACAACAACCACAACATTACAAGCCACTCGTAACAACGTTGACGTCAACAATAAAAACAGTACTCAAAAGTTACAAACGTTCATTACCCAAGATCTTTGTCATTTTCACACGCAAGATGCAGAACTTTGTTGTCAAATTTTGTTTTCCTCCCAAGATGCAACGACAACGACGACGACGACGACGACAAAAACAAACATGTCGAGAAGCATCATGATGATGAAACAATTGGCCGTACTGCAATGTTTACTGGTGTTGTTGCACAATAAGAACAACAACAATAATAAGAATGAAGAACACAATTCTTCGTATAAACGTCCTTTGAAAGGATTGATTCAAATCATTTTGCCATGGTTGATGGAATACTTACCACAACAGTACTACCAGTACTGCGACTGGTCGTCTACTACTAGTACTGGTAATAAACAACAAACAACATGGAGCAATCATGATTCTGATGAATATAAAAGTCACAATAGTAGTAGTGGTAATGGTGGTGGAAATGATAGTAACCACCACTTCTCTCAACACCAACAAGAACGCATTCCCCAGGATTGTTTGGATTTTGCAGAAGCTATATTGGATGCCGTCTTTGCTAATGTTTCCACGGCTGGTACTACTACTACTGCTGCTGCTGCTGCTGCTGCCGATCAAGATAGTGACTTACAAGATTGTATTGACTTTTTCAGCCTTCACAATTATTATCATAATCGTTATCCAGAATGGGTTTGGACAATCCAAGGACGCGTTCTGATGCGATTGCACAAGTCGTCGATTGCTGCTGCTGCTGCTAATAGCGACAACGCCGAAGGACAATGTGATTCTAACATGGCAACCATTAACACACACTCCAAGTTTATAATGCAAGCTCTGACGAACACATGTCGACAAGCTATCCAGTCATCATTGTTATCACCATCTTTGTCATCATCATTCATCGATGAAGCGGCCCAAATGTCACAAATGGTAGCATGGTTGCGACCCATGACAATGGAGTGGTTGCCCTATTGGATTGAGAACGTTTGCACAATGATGAGGTCCAATAGTGATGCTCAAGCAATGGTGGATCAATTATGGCATTGTCTCTGGGATGCTTATCATTCTTCTTCGTTGACGAACAATGCTGTCGTTACACTAGTATCCAAAACAAATACTAATACTTTCTCCACCGCTCTTACGACAAACAGTCATCACACTCCTGTGCCACTTTCCATTTTGTCAACTACCAGTATCTTGTGCACCATTATCCCGGCTCTACTGGAACGAGAATTACCTTTGATTACAAAGTATAGTACTACGAGTACGACTCCTCCTCCGCCTCCTCAACCTCACGACAATTGGAACGGCACCGACGATCCTGATCCTAATGCTCAACGAGCGAGACCTACTCATCAGGTCTGTCTTTGGGAACTTATTCACACTTGTTTGCGCCAGGGAATTCCTCGACCCTTCAAGACAGAAAAAGCGAGACTTTCCGAACAAACGGTGCACCAACAATCACAAATGCTTCGTCGTCGTGGACTGTTCTTATTGAGAATGATTCTTCCGTCCGGAATTGTAATGGATGCTGAATCGGCACCATCGCCAACAAACGAATCATCGACAAGTACCACAACAGCTGCTGCTGCTGCTGCTGCCATTGCCAACGATGGAACGAAAAAGAAGAAGAAAAAGACAAAGGGAGGCACCGATGGCGGCGGTAATGGCGGTAAACAAAGGAGCAAAACCAGCAAATCTCAAAAAATCGATCCTCATGTATTGCTGTGGAAACAGTATGTTCAAGTTATGGAAACGCTCGAAATGGAAACGCAGCAGCATTTGATCGAGCAAGTTTGGGATACTCTCTGCGAAATTATGACCGCCTGTCACGCTCAACAACAGCAACAACAACAAGGACCAGAAGGTTCCAATACCGGACGTTTGCCACCAACCATGACCTGGCACTGGGCAAAACTTTTACTGTCACGAGTCTTGACCAGCTATGAAGAACCAATAATTCGAAAATTGGCACTGTATAGGTTATTGAACGGTCAAGCTGGAATTTTGCTGCACGCAAACAGCAGTAGCAATAATGATGTCAATACTGCGATCGACGGCTCCGACAATGAAAGCAGCAGGACCAAAAAAATCAAGCCGAACAAAAAAGGAAAGACAGCAGCAGCAGCAATGAAAGGTGCGCCGCTTTCCATACTGACGCCGGACTTTTTGTGCGAAATTGTTGTGACTGCTTTTGACAGCCTGCTTGGAGGTGTTGGCACCAACCTCCATCAAAATGAAAATAACCAAGTAAAGCGGGTACAGCTTACTCCATTGTTGTCGCAGTTCCTGACCCGCTACTACCTGTCACTGGAATCGGCAGATCGAGTCATAGAATTCATGTCCAAGGTGTGGTATGGATCGTCCCTAATGGTTCACATGCGCACCAAAACTGTCCTTTTGGTTTGGGAGGCTCTCGCAAAGGGTATGATCGACAAAGGTTCAATTCTCGAGGTTGATTCGAGCATGCTCGAAAACCTTGTTTCGTCGCTGCATCAATTTTTTTCGATGTCATCTGTCACTCGATTGCAACACGAAGCGTTTCTGCAGGCATTAGCGACTATGCTGCGCTACACAAAAACAACTACGACGCAAGTTGACCCAAAAGTAGTTCTTCAAATACTCGCTCTGTTTGATTCTATTGTTTTAGAGACCAAACGTGGCACAGCATCATCCGCAGATGCTCCCGAAGACGACACTGACGAGCTACAGACACTGCCAATCCACGTAGCAATAAAGGCTTGGTTGTATCAATTAGGGGACACAAAAGATGGGCACTCGAAATGGATCGAAATGGTCGCATCGACAGTTTCTGCTGCCTATGTTCGAGGAGATCTACTGTCGCTTTCCGGCGACGAGAGATCATCATGGGAGCCCGTTTCGAGTGCCAGCAAGACAGAACGAGAATTCGCTCGAGCGATTGCCTATCTCGGTGCGCTTGTTGGAGCAACAGATACTTCAAAGCCCGGGACAGGTACGACAGCCAGTGAGCTGCTTTGGCCAGCCATTCACAAAGGCGTTGCTAATGTACCAGTGTCAATGGTCGGAACGGCATGGTCAAAAGCAGATTGCGTCACCAGAGCCCTACTTTTGCTCGAAGAAGGATGTCGTCTGCAGCTGTTGTCAGGCATGGGCAATGGCGACTTGATTGTGGACAAAAAGACCCAGCAAATGATGCCGCCCCCACCCAATATTGAGTCCATTCTAGCCAACAGTGTGAAGTTCATTCTTTATCATATTTCGTTTTTGGTGACGGAAAATCCGAGTAAAAAGGAGCTCGCGGGAGCCACTAGGTCTGGCGGTGCAAAGAAGGTGTCGGTTACTTTCGCCAATCTTGTTTCTCAGATCATTATCTTGCACAAAGCTTATCCTTCAAGTATGGCTATTTCAGAAGCCGTGAACGAGATGCTGGGCAAGAGTATTGACCAGCTCCCAGTTGACTCGTCCAAGGTCGGAATCGATGGCGTTCGAAGCTTGGCGTTGGTGTATGCTGCACTATCTTGCGGTGCATCATTGCCGGATTCGGTCAATCTCGTTGGGGTTTGCCGATCTTGTTTGCTTTTGGAATTCCAAAAGAGCCCAGAACAAAAGAAATCCGAAGAACAAGTTGCGCGCTCCATTTTTCATTTTGCTAAGTGGGGTACCCTTTCGTGTCTTTTGCCAATTCTGTTGACTGACAAGGAACGTGAAACCTCTTCCGAAGCCGTTGATGAGTTTCTGCATGACTTTCGCAAGGTCGCTTTCGACGCAGTGCACGGAATCCCAGTAGATGCAATGATGGCTTTCTTTCATTGTATGAAAGTGGCAGGTAAGAAAGAGTTGTCTCAATCGCCACAGGGAGAAGAAGGCGACCCTGACCTAGTTGGAGACTATATCAGTGCCATGATGGCGCTGATGGAAGAAAGTACGAAGAGCAAAGATTCTGTGTATTTTCTGAACGAACTCTGCGTGCTGATCTTCAATCCCAAACTGCTTCTTCAAGAGTACGAACGACTGATGAAGGATCCTGTTGCAGGAGCCACACCGATCCGCGATGCCTTCCGCAAACTCATGATACTCGCCGGCACGATGCGATCGCACATCGCTAAGGTTGTTTTATGCAGGGTTACAGCTGGATGGTTGGAAGAAAGTAGTCCCGAATCTGATATAGGCAAAGTTGGACTTGGAGCTATCCCATTTCGTAACGACATTGTTGAGTTGACGTTTTACAAGGAAGCAAAATACGATAATGCGGCAAGCAATCAGACCATTGGAAGGGGTGAAAACTTGAAAGGAGCATTTGATTTACCGGCGGGCATTGATGATTCAAGCATTGGTAGAGGCTACCTATTGATGTTCTTGTCCTGTCTTCCCGATCTAGACAAAGTGCATCCTAGGGTTTTGAACGACTTGATTCATTACGTGATTTTCAAGCTTCTGGATAAAGTTTGTCCTGAAGAGGGGACGAAGCCCAATCTAGTTATGCTTGGATCCGAAGACTACATCAATAAAATTCGCGGTTGGCAGGCTCTCTGTGTTTTGTCGCGCTTTGTCACTGACGACATTGCAAACCAAGTTTGCGAGTACGCCTTTAGGGCAATGGCGGAGCCTTTGCATTCACAAATCCGATACTTCATTGAGATTTTTACCCTACAGTGCTCCCGAAATCATCCCTCTGTTTTTGGAAAGGCTATTTTGAAGACTATCACGCGTCGAGACCTTTCGTTGACGCATGTGACGTCTGTCATGATCATCGCTGGAAATCTTATCGTGGGTAGATACAAACAAGATTTTTTTACTCAATTTGAAGAAGGAACAACGCGCGAAGCCGTTCCACTAAACAATGTCCTTGCCGGTATCATTCCTTGGTTGGGTAGCACGCAAGGCTTTAGTCGTGGTATTGCTCAGTTGCTCACTCACGTGCTCATACCTATGGTTGTGGATGTGACAGCACCGGATCCATCAAAGGAAATATCTATAACAGACCAGAGCGATTGGTTTTTACTGTCAATCTATCGCTTCCTCGACGAGAATCCGGAAATGAAACGATTGAGAAATAAGCAGGCCAACTTTTTTGAACAGTATGATGCTGACAAATCCTGTACGGCAGAAGGAATCTTAACTATCCCTGTCGATGAAGGTGGGGAGGCCTTTCCAACTCACATGGTTGACGTTATGAAGCAATGTCAAAAAGAAACTTACGATCAAGCCGAAGAGATGGAATATCCCCAATGGAAACATATCGAAGAGATGATGACAACTGATGGAGGAGGAAGAGATGAAAAGGACAACGGTTGTGTCATTGCGGGAAACATCGACGACCTTGTAAACTTTCAACGGAAGATAATTCCAATTGACGAACTAAATCTTGCTATGGAAACACTGCGAGAGAAGCGACTACGGAATGTAGCCGGAAGGCGAAAGCAAGACCTAGTTGTTTGCGCCTCTCTTATTGATAAAGTGCCAAACTTGGGGGGTCTGACGAGGACTGCGGAGATTTTTGCCGCCAAAAAGCTGATCATTCCTGATCTTGGTGTTACCAAGATGGACAATTTCAAGAATTTTAGTGCGAGCGCCGGTGACTGGATTGATATCGAGGAGTGCAAGGAGGAGGTACGTGTGTTTGCTGCATGTATTTGTATCGGGAATGGAGCCGAATGATTATTGTCATTAAATTACCAAGATCTGTTCTGAGTCTTGAAGAGACCGACCACAATGACGGCCAGCTTTCTTGTCGTACTCGAAGTTTTGTTTGCAGTACTCGGCATATCTATTGTATCTAACGCATCAAGTCGGTCCTTTCCTGCTACTTTACAGAATCTACTTCTTCTCCTGAGATCCTACAAGGCCCAGGGGTACTTTATTGTAGGCCTCGAGCAAACGTCTTCGAGTCAATCTTTGAATGGCTTTACGTTCCCAGATCAGCCCATTCTACTATTGCTTGGAAAGGAAAAGGAGGGCATACCGGTGGAGTTTTTGCAAGCGGTAGATCAGTGTCTCGAGGTTCCTCAGCTTGGCATTATTCGAAGTTTGAATGTTCACGTATCGGGGGCCATTGCTTTGTGGGAATATACGAAACAGCGACTCGGCCAGCAGAAAGAGTAATCGACTTGCTTGAATTACTATCTTTAATTCATGATACATTTAAAAGAAGCCTACTTGGTCATAAAATGATTCACCTTGCTGTCTGTTCAGAGTCCAACCTTGCTGTCCATGTCGCACGTTGCCAATCCGTACCTTGTACACTACCAATAGTGGAGTGAGGCATCCAGGAGCACTGGTCATAGTCCAATCTCCAATCATCCCAATCAAAAGGCTCGTGCCGAGTGTGATCGGGTTTTAACACGTCCATCATAATCTTCCACTCATGGGGGTAATTGTCTCTCGAGTGCTTTCCGTAATTTTCCAAGCAGGACCCGACGGTAACATTCTGATATATATCATCCTGCCATGTCGTGCCCACTACGAGACCCATAAAGGGCTTCCTCACCACAACTTCGGACCATCGCCTCGGATGTGCTCCGACGACCCCCATTCGTAGAATCCATTGCCAATCCATTTCATCACTAACTTGCACAAGTTCAAACGTCGTCTCTATGGTTTCTCCGGGTTCTACCTTGACCAGCTTACCAGTGGCCGCCTTGGCAATCCAGCAAGGATCGTCGTGTCTTCCTTGACTATGACTTGCGGTAGTGTCGTTGCACGAAAGTCCCATAAAATATTGGGCACCAATGTGCCATTCGTCCAGTGCAATCCATTGGGGATTGTAGTCGGGAAAGTTGGTAGAATTCGCTAGCGCATTGCCTAGCATCAATTGCGGAACGAACTGATTCATAAATCCTCCTTTGGGTTGCTGTCTCCAGAAAATGTTATAATAATCTGTTGCGTGATGAAAAACAAGAAGAACTAAGTTTCTGCAGCTGCAGGTTCAACGGTGCGTGCTCAATTGCACTTGACTGCCTACTGCCTTTACTGCCTGTGCACATTCATTGCTGCAATTACTGCTGGCCACTGGCCACTGGCCCGGACACTTACCATAGTAGCACGTCTTGCGACTGTCATGAGATTTTGGCAGTTCTGGTACATCGAATCTGGAGGTGAACATAACACCTGGCTCATGTCCAATGGAATAATGGTCACCAGTGGGTCCTACACAGATTGCTCCCGCCTTGCAGTCTTCGTCTTGGTCATGGCCGTCACCGTTGTTTGTATTATTTTCCAATGCAGCTTTTGACAAGGAAAATGATGGCGGAAAGCGAGCTCCGACCAGAGGAGACCGGTGATCACTGAAACTCCCTTTGGCAACAGCTAAGAACAGCATTGTTGTGCTATACGAGAGAAGCAGTGGGCGCAACATATTTTTTCCGTGCTGTGGATTGTGGATGAATTAAAAATGAAATGGAATGAAACAGGAATACTCGTCGATATCTTTTCTTCAGGTTTCAGAATGCATGTGCGACCACAAAAGAGGCCTATTGTTTTCCAGCTACTGCTTCACGAGCTATTTCTTGAACTATGCATTGCTCGAGCTATTAGGGCCTGAACGAAAACCGAAGTACTCTAAAAACGAATCAATTTTTTCATGAGCATGTTTGCCGTGTTAACCGGTATCATAATTCATAATGATCTAGTATTCGGAATACTACAGCAGCTAGCTCTGTAGGACTACAACCAACAACTCAAACTACCCTATTAACGCAAGAAAGCATGTATCGACGTTCTTTAGTCGTGATGGCCAAGAGAACGGTGGTCCGTGACCCACGGAAGAGGCAGACGCCCCCCTCCAATCTCGCTCCCATTTCACAGGTTGACGACAATGGCAATGCCGTTACTCCTTCACAACCATCTTTTCCTCTTCCCATTGTTCCCCAGCATCAGCATCAACAGCAAAATGTCCCTTCGTCTACAGGAGCAACCCTTGGATTCTATCTAGTGGCTGGAGTCGGAGTAAGCCTTGGATTTGCTCTCGTCGGTGCTGTACTGGGCTAGAGAGACATTACAGAAGTAGAGTACACACATGCAAGACATGAAGTTATAGAGCATCAACTACGAAATTATTCCATTCGAGTTCGGGCGTAATTGATATGACTTAGTAGTAGTCTTAATTGTATATTACTTTCCGATTTCTCTTTTTTCATTCACATGTATGCCATCAATCTTCCATCAAGTAAATGACAAAGATGTGAAGAGACTCCGCCAAGGACCCCACTTCTGCCAACTCTGCAATAAGATGGGAAAAGAGGCACACTGAATCACACAATTTTTTCTCTTTTTCTTTAAAAACATATACAAGGTAGGGACTCATTCTTCGCCGCTAGAGACAACACAGAATGGTTTTCCCCGAGGGTTTTTTGTGTTGTCCGAGCAGGCAAACAACAGTTACTAATAAATAAATAAATAAAAGCAAGTGCACTGCCATTTTCATAAAGCAGACAACAAGCTTCGAAAAACAACAAAAGTATCCGTGCGCACGATCGGTCATTGAGCGTGGTTCACATTTGTTGCAGTCACGATCGGCTTTAGCGGTTGCCAAAACGTTGCAGAGCACGTCCGTGTTCATCCTTGTTACTAATGAACAATTCAATGTAACGCGATCCCATGGATTTGCGATGAAGCTCCATGGCCCTCTTGGAGTCGTCGGGGGAAACAAATCCTACGTACGCTTCTCCTGTAGCCCTTCCATCGCTCCTGTACGTTAGGACGATGCTATCAGGAACAGGGTTGTATCCATCAAAGAACTTGAAAATTTCATCTTTCGTGGATGAGAAAGGCAAACCTCTCATCCGTAAAAAGCCAGTGTGCTCGCCAATCTGAATACCTCCGCCGGTCCGTTTCGCGGCAGGGTTCGCGGATCTTCCACCAGCAACTGCATTGGATACTAGACCCCTATTGTCCTGTCCACCAACCCCTCCGGAACCCATGCCCATACCAGGCATCATCCCAATATGTCCATGTCCCCCCATAGGATCAGCTCCCCCTTGATGCTGATCCCCCGTATCGCGTGGCTGAAAAAAGCCCAAGCCCTGCGTGGCACCTCCCCACATACTGGAAGCGTCCGATGTCATCTGCTGTTGCATTTGCTGCTGCTGCCGCTGACCGGCAGGCTTCCCATCACCAACAATGGATTTCTGCGGCTGCTTCTCCTTCATTTCCTGCTGCAGTACGCAAGTGCGCGTAAGTATATAGAAGCAGGGAACAACAAACAAACAAACAGTCAATAAAGAGACAAAAGTAAGTGAGCCTTTCAGTGTCCAACCAAGTTCCAAGATTCATCCAGATGATCTTGAAAGCACAGAACATAACATCACAGCAAATCAAATAGTCGTCATAAGTCCTCGAGTAGTGCGTACCGTAGCAATCGCTTCATAATAGTTGCTCCTGGTTGCCTGGGACACCTCAACAAAGCGGCGCCCAATGGTTTGACGATCCCTGTGGGTCCGTAAGGAAAGACGCTCGTGTGTGTAAGACAAACAAGTACATTATTTTTCGGTAAACGAGTGCCACCCAAAATGCCCTCCACGTCTCGTCTCGTGCGTGTTTGGTCTAGGAAAAGAACGTCTCACTCACCGTTGCAAGGCCATTTGGAAATCCATCGGATTTGCAAAGAGCACAAATGCCTCTCCTTGTCCAACAATGAGTACGTCGAGAACAACGAGACCCTGAAAGAGCAAGAGGACATCGTCCAGGGTAGCATCAAAGGGAAGGTTCTTGAGCCTAACACAGGGAAAGGGTCCCAGTACGGACTCCAACGGGTCCGTCGAACCTCCCAGACCGGGAAGACCAGGTGGAAGTGGCACACCTTCCATTATTTCGTTGGATTTGTTGCTTTCGTTGGTAGCAGTGTTCGTGTTCTGCTGTGCCAGACAGTAGTACGTACGATTCGGCGGCAGTTGCTGTTCCTGTTCCTGTTGGTACCTTTTTCTTACGTATTGGTCAACGTCAGAGTCAAGGTCAAGGTCAGTGGGGTAGTATCGGTGATAGTAGTGCAGAAAGGGGAGGGATTAAAAGAAAAGGTAGTGGTGTGGTGTCAATGGAATACAACAAGCGTGGTATTTTATTAATAGGATCACCAAATTCGTGTTTTTGTTTTCAATTGTGCCAGGCGATGGTGGGGTGTTGGATTCCAAATCACAACAACCGCAAGCAAGGAGGCACAAGGACACCAAAAAACACAAATATTAGCAAGTTAACCACAAAACCCCGAGATATATGTGAATATATCCAGCCCAAAAAGGTTAACAACACCACAAATATTTAAGTGAATAAAAGGAGGATTGTGGTGATTGATGATGGTGGCGAAGAGAAGAGGATGAGAGAGAGATAGCGTAGCGTAGTGCACAAAAAATCCCGACAACAAGCACGGCAGAAACAGCGTAGTAGGGCAGGCTACCAAACGATGAATTTTAGTAGACGGATTAGATACGTAGTACCTAGCTACTCGTAGACTACTACTACTAGCTACTAGTAGTAGTGGCGGTGTAGTACTAGCTACTACTAGTAGCTAGTCTACCAGTACTGTAGTATCTTTTTGAAAGCAAGCACGTCCAACCAGCCATCACGTCTAATAATACCAGCTAGTAGAGCAGCGAGTAGTGGACCAGTAAAATGCCCGTTGGGCATTTTCCCGAAGCAACTCTAGCCCTAACTGTGAGGTTTGGAAGATAGCTGAGGAGTGCCGGAAGGACCAATTCGAAACACCCGGCGAGCAGCTGAACATTGACACAGTTTAAAACATTATTTCACTGGTGTGATGAAAAACTCCGAAAAATACTGTACTGAAAACGCACACAGTATTTAACGGGCAAAACGTACTTACATGTTTTGGTTGGGCACGTGGACCTCCTGGCCATTATGGTTGTACTGGTACTGGTTGTACGACATGGCAAACCCGTACTCGCACTGCTTGTACTGCTCGTACTGGTACACCATGCCTTCCAATGCCTTGTTGTTTGCATGGACGGGCACAGCCTGCCGCTGAATAATAACAGGAGAAATACTCGTTGTACCATTAGCAACAGCACCAGTAGCAGCAGCAGTAGCAGCAGCTTTAGTAATAGAAGGTCCAAAAAGCTTTCTTTCGCGCAATTGAGTTTGATGAGCCAAGAACATCTGATGATTCTGCATTTGACGCAAGATGATGTCGTTGTTCATGTAAGGGAGAAGAATTCCGTGATCATAAAGGTTGGACATGAAATGTCCATTGTTGCAACCAACATTAGTATTGGATGATTTGATGTTATTGATGTTATTAATCATCGGCGCGCTCTCGCTTTTCAAAGCAGTTGATTCAATCTGTTCCGTTTGGTTTCCTTCGCTAGACCTAGTATTAGCAGTAGGAGGAGCAGTACTTGTTTCTGTCATGGTTCCCCAACAGTGTATTTCGAGAGTATGTTTTGAATGCTTGATGATTCTGAAAACTGGTTTACCTGGTTTAGGGATCTATCGATCGACAATCTCCTGAGCCAGTTTTACTGTTTCGTTCAAAAACATAAGCACAAAAATTAATAGCTACTGCTAGGTAGTATTCGAAAAACCGGTTTTACACGATTTCATGAGTTTTGAAAGTTTAATAATTCATTTCTGGCAATCATGCGCGTAATAAAACCACTGTAAGATTTGCAGCTCAAGAAAACATAACTTAACTGTAATCACGTGTTTTTGGGAAACAGTCCGTTGCAAAAATAATAATAATATGGTAGATTAATCGTTTGCAAGGCAGTCATACAGCGTTCGGAAAACTTCCGTCTTCCGGTATTTTGTACTAGTATGGGGGATGAAAAGGTAGTAGTACGATGCAGTTACTACGTACCGTACTCGAACTACTTTGTACTCCTGGTTCTGTGCCTTTATAATACACGAGGAAAGAAGGAAGTTGATGGACAGTGCAATACAACACCTGGCTACCAGTATTTAAATTGATTGAATGCTTCCTCACCTCCGAATACCTGTTTGTGCGTCTATGTGCAATTGCTGCTGCAACTCTGAATCTTCCAATGATGTGCTACAGGGCAAGAACTTCATCCAGTTTGAGGGTCTCTTCATCTCCCCAGACTGTCCAGTATTTTTTACTCCTATTTGTAGATAGTAACTACTACTGCAGTTACTTGTAATTCTGGTAGCAGTACTCATGCGGTACTAGTAATAGGCAGTATTACGGTGGTAGTTGTACTTGTCCTTCAGCCACTTCTACGGTACTACTAGTAGTAGGTACTACCAGGTATCTAATACCTACCGAGTACCTGGTAGTACTTACTCAAGTCTTCAGAACTCTGTTAGTGATTCCGAAGCCAGCAACTGGCCTAAGAGTAAACTGGTACACTTGCTGGTACCAGATAGGACTATCTTACAAAACAACATTTCTGTCGTTATCAAACCAGTTCTACGTTTTACTAGTACTGTACTAGTAGCACATATGCATTGTTAGCAAAGGGTACTCGCGTGAGGAAAGCACAGCGACGGGATCACTCTATTGGTGGCATCATTGCTTCAGTCTACTGGTATTGTACTCGAGGATTTAGTAGCTACACCAAGGTACGGTACTAAGCTACAATGGCTACCAGTAGACTACTTCCGCGGAGCTTATTCCTTTTTCTGCCCAATTCATCCTTTTATTTCTAATTCATGCTTCTTCAATCTCTCTCTCACACACATGCACACACACACAGAGACTTGCATACTTATCATTAGCAAAAGACCGATGGTCCACCATTCTCATCTTTGGCAAAACAGCCGTGAAGGCCGTGGGGAACACCCGACTTTAGCCAAATTTTGCAAACGGGACCATTTTTCAAATCTTCTTCCAAATCAAAAATGGCTACAAAGTTACGTTTTGCTACAGCATCACGTACTACACCTACCAGGTAGGCCTCTTGTTCGTTGTTCAAATCTCCACCTTCTTTGGGAACGATTAACGGTTCGGTCGTAAAGTATCGCGTCCCGAACCAGTACGCTTCAATATCGTCGTTCACTTGTCCTTGTTGTAAAACGCTTCGAGATTTGGCGGCTTGTTCGACGTCAAGACGTGCATATCCATTGGGTGGTGTACTATCACCGACAACATTGGAAATAGTAGCGTACACGTACTTTGCCTTTGTCGTGGTAAAGTTGGGATGACACAACACGTGTTCTACACAGGCATTGTCACATCCTGGTGCAATTTCGAGAGACACCGTGCGCTTGGCTGAAAGGTCAATTTCGTGACGCCAAAGGTACGTTATAGGGATGCGATAGAATTCGGGTGCATATCCACCCCAGGCACCCAAAAAATCTCGAGCATCGGATGGTGGCCAACCAGTAAAGTAGGTTACCAGGTTTCCTGTTCCAGAATCCTGGTAGGCATGAGAATGGTGGATGCAAAAACAGGGTGGTGTGTCCACACAGAACGGTTCAAATTGATCTTTTTGAGAATTCGTTGGTCTGGGAAAGATCCAGGTTTGAATGTTGGCCCGTCCGTCCATGGCCAAACTTTCGGCGGGTCCCTTCATTCCCAAGAGAAATGGTAATTGGTTCATGGTCAAAGCATTAATGTTGAGAACAATGTGATGGTCTGTAATGGCCATATCGTGTGGGGCCAAGGCACAACCGGGCACATCAAACGTTTGTGAAGCAATGGGTTTAAAATCGTGCTGATCATATTCTGTAAAGGTAATTTGCAAATCATTGTTGTTGGCTACCATGGCTGACCAGTGCCATCCAACCAAATTTCCAGTTTTGGGACACATATTGGGATGTGCCGTATGGGCCGTACCACCAATCGACAAGAAGTTATCGGGAGATGGAATATTAGGTGGTAGCTTGACGGGAAGACCAGGTTCCAAAATGTCCCCCAGGGTATCTTCGCCCAATGTTTCCAGGGTTTTGGGATGAATGGCATGTGGCAGTCCCGCCTCGAACAACGTCAATAGTTTTCCACCAAAGGATATGATTTGTGTATTGGCCGTATTTTTAATATTGACATTACCAATACTACCGACTATTTTCGCCCACAGAGATGGTTTGGTCGGATCATCATTCAGTCCCTTCTTGATCCGTCCTTGATCCAAAAAGGAATTGGTCGGTCCCGTACCAAAGGTTCCGCGGTACAAGAATCGTCCTGCTTCTTGCTCTTGTTGAAAATATTTCGTTTGAACGAATCGTGATGTAAATTGCAACGTTCTGGTTTGTTGTTGTTGTTGTTTGTCACTATTATCACTGTTATTTGTTGTTGTTGCTGATGGTGGGAATACAATCTTGTAAATCAAGGCATCCGCATCGAGCGTATGTTGGACGCGATCTTCTCCTACTCCCATTTTTCCTGGCCCATTACGGTACAGTACACCCACGAGATCGTTTGGTACCGTACCTTCGACTTGATCCAATACGTAACTAGCATATCCCGATGCCATCACCTTTGCTGTCGTTGTGGTGTCATCATTGTTTTCTGGTGCAAACTCGTACTCGTACTCGTACTCGTACTCGTACGTATTCCAATTTTCCCGCCAATCGGCCGTTATCGAAATACCACGACCCAATTCTTCTTGTGTTTCCAATGGATGTGTGTTCGTTTCCATAGCCTTTTGTAAGGCAGGAGTTAATGGTCTCCCATTGGGATACAATGGTGATGAACAAATGGTCCAGTACTGCTGTTGATTAGTATACTTGACTTCTTCTTCTTCACTACTACTAAAAGTATCAGCTGTATCAAATTCCACAGCTCCTCGTCTTGTTACCAACCTCTTCTTTTTCATGTGACTGTTATTGCTGTTGCATCGAATCGATCGTGTTGACAAAGTAGATGTCCGTAGTATACCAGTATGTTGCTGCGTGGAAAAGGCACTGGTGGTGAAAGTTGTGGTTGTGGTTGTGGTAGCAATAAATAATAATGTCAAAACGACGCTTTTCAATAACTTCAGCATCATTATGAATTATGACAACAACTATAACTATAACTATAAATTGTTTGTTTGCAAAAGGATTTCGTCTTGTTATTATGTTACTCTGCAAAAAGAAAATACTATAGTTGCTATTACTATTTACTATTATAGTAGTACTACTGCTGCTGCCGGTCTGGCTGATTCTTTATTACTGTACCTGGTAATTAAAAGAAAAACAAAGAAGGGGAAATCGAAAAAAAAGATATCTGCCGTAATGTTTTGAACACAACAACATACCAGTACACCATGTTAGCATTCCATTCCCTATCCCTACTGTACTGAATTGATATGCAAATGCTGAGTCATAACCATTCTGTCAACCTGAAAATCCCACAGAAGAACAAGTGACACAGACTCTGCGTTTCAGCAATTTAAAGCAAAAAAACCAGAAGAAGACAACTCTTTATTCACGCACGCACGCACGCACACACACATATATATAAATATATATTTATATATATATTATTTTTTATAGGTTTTGCTTGCTGGTTTAGAACACCTCCTTCAATTCCATTTTCTTGCCCGCCTTGGCTGCAGCTTCAAAAGCAGCCTTGGAGCTTACCACGGCAACCGAAGGAGATTTGATGCCTTCGAGACGTTTAGCAAAATCTCGAAAGTCGCTTGCCTTGGTATTCAAAATAGCATCGCGCTGTTTCTGGCGCAATTCAGCACTCTCATTGACCAACCAACGATTGAGGGCCGTAAATCCCTTTTGATCGGGACTCTTGGGACCGTCCTTGTCGCCAATCGTACCAATAATAGCAGTTGCAAGAGCTTCGGGATCCTTCTCGAGAGCATCAGCAGCCGCCAAGAGGGCTGCCGAGGCTCCGTCGTATACATCAATGGTCTTGTCGAGGTTGGGATCGCGGTAGCTCAAAAACGAAAAGAAACCAGAGAAGGAAGAAAAGGTACAAAATCCACCGTAGGCTCCTCCCATCACACGGACGTAGTCCCACAGGTAGCCGGTTCTCAAGAAACGAGCCACAACTTCAGCAGATCCGGGAACTTCTTCTCCTTCGTCAAAGAGCAAACCGGCCTTGCCAACGTACGAAACCTGAGTAGGAACAACAAATCCTTCATCCTTGACGGGAAGCATTTCTGCCATGCACTTTCTTGCTTCGGAGACCCAAGGATGGACTTCCTTTTTAAAATTGAACATCTTGGGCCCATTGGCGTCACCAGGAAGATCCTTCAAAAAGGTATCAACAGTTGGCTGAACTGCTTCCAAAACCTTGGCATCTCCAGTAATGTCCAAAAACATTCCACTCCGAACGGATTCGTTCTGTAACAAAGTGCTGCGAATATTTTCCAATCGCGCCAACAGCGTTGGCCAGTCATCTTCGGCTTGTTTCAACAGATCCTTTACCGTGTCGAGATACGAAATACCGCTGGTGATCTCGTCAATGTATCCAGCCACACGGTACCGAGCCTTCATTCGATTGTTCGCAGCCGAGTGACCGCTGCTTTGAATCATGGATTCCATGCGAGATCGAGTCTCGCGCAACATCTCCACAACCTTGGTTTGAGAGTCCAACCGAGCATCTGTTAGCATGAGCTTCATGAGACGCAGGAGTTCATCCGTCTTGTCACTGGTAGCTTTGCCCTGCAAGTACAACTTGGTGCACATTTGCTCTCCTTTGCCGACCTTCTTTTCTTCTCCTCCCTCTGGATGGACCGCAGTAGTTAACAGACCAACATTGATGCCTCCAGTATTCGTACCAATCTTTTGTGACAGGGCAACTGAGTCGTACTCACCCGCTCCCGTCTCCTTAAGCATTCTTCCAAACAATGGCAACAAGGGGACGTCAGCCAACGGAAGGACAGAAAGATCGATTCCAAAGTTGACATAGGCGATACCAGATGTCGAACCAACTTCGTGACGCAACACGGTAATTCCAGAGCCATTCTCGTTTTCGGATACGGCAATGGGATACTCGGTTTCTTCGCGCTTCAAGTCGCTTAATTCCAGGCTAGGAATAGTGGCACGAGCTTCTGGTGGATCTTCAGCGGCCTGCAGTTCCTTCAGGGCCTTCGTCTTGATAATAATGTCTTGGACTTCTTCTTCGGAGAGACTTTTTTTGATATCGGCAAGGCGGTCCTGTTCCTCTTTCAACTGCTCTGCCTCAAGAGTCTTGGACGGGACCATTTCGACCGTGGACCGGTGCTTGTTTTCCACAAGGTATTTCTTCGCCAAATCCTGAAAGACTTGGGAACCAGATTCGGCAATCTTGGCTTTGAGTTCTGCCAGAGGCTCTTCAAACTTTAGGGCCTCCGTCGGCGACTCGTCGTAGATCCACTTGCTCATGGATCCAAGCATAAAGCTCAAGCCTTTGGGAAAAGAACCAGTATTGAATTCCCGCATCTTGGTGTTCACGAAAAGGAGGAATGCCAAATGAGTTTACGTCAAAGAAAACGACGGAGGGATTAAAAAAACTCTACAGACAGTCGTAACGTACCTGAAACTCGATAGTGTTCATGGAGGACGCAATATCCTCGTCGGTAAAACCTTCTTCCTCAATTTTATTGAGGGTATCAAGAATGAGTTTTTCAACTTTATCAACATTCTCGGCCTTGATTCCCTTTAGTCCAATGGAGTAGGTCGATTGCAAGAGCTCTCCCGAGAGTCCTCCTCCTGTAACGCTTTCACCAAGGTTTGATTCCATCAAAGTCTTCCGCAAGATGCTCTGTGTAGTTCCCGTCAATAGATGGTCCAATATATCCATGGACAGTTCTTCGTACGACGATAAAGGTTGGTCGTTAATGAGCCAATTGACGTTCAGCATGTGCGTTTCGGGTTGATCTGCTCCGGCAGGATAGGGCTTTGTTTCTCTTACGGGTGCATCAAATGATTTGGACTGCCACTGCACCTTACTAAGATCACGACTATCGGGTGTTTCGTCGAATTCGTCCAGATATTCGTCCATCAGTTCAAGGCGCTTGTATACATCGTCGTCACCACTAAAGTAAATGCGGGCATTGGCGGGATGATAAAATTTGGCGTGAAACTGGGCAAACTGTTCAAAACTAAGATTTGGAATATCGCGAGGATCTCCACCACTGTCGACGCCGTAGGTATTGTCAGGAAAGATACTGCGCTGTGATTCACGATTGAGGAGACTGTCGGGGCTCGAGTAGACACCCTTCATTTCGTTGTAGACGACGCCCTTGTACGTGAGGGGAGCATCTTTGTCTTCCAACTCCAAATGCCACCCCTCTTGCGCATGAACCATGGGATCATTAATGGCGCGAGGATGGAACACGGCATCACTGTACACATTAATGAGGTTGTAAAAATCCTTTTCGTTCTGACTGGCCACTACGTAGCAGGTTCGATCGGGATACGTAAAGGCGTTCAAAAACGTTTGCAGGGACCCCTGCAGTAGCTGAACAAAGGGATCCTTGGTCTTGTACTTGCGGCTTCCGCAGAGAACGGAGTGTTCTAGAATGTGGGGAACTCCGGTGCTGTCCGAGGGTGGTGTTCGAAAGGTAACCCCAAACACCTGTAGAAATTGATTTCAGCAATTGAATGAATACTAAAATGAGTAACATGTGTGATAATGATCAAAGAGTTTGTTGCAAATAGTACCTGATTGCCGAAACATTCTTGTTTAACAATCGTACCTTGTTATCGTCGTCGTTGCTGACAGACAAAATTTGAGCTCCACTCTTTTTGTGCTTGTACAGGGTGCAGTAGGCACCATATTCCGACACCACATCTTTGGTAACAACATCATAGGCTGGATGAGTGATTCCCAATTTCGCAGTAAGATCATTTTCAGCCTCGACATGTGTATCAGCCACTGCACTCTGATGCATCGAGGTAATGCCGCTGCTGAAAGCTCGATTTTGTTGTTGATGTAAGCAATGACGTCCAAAAAGAGGAGTAGCATAGCTGCTGTGCTGTCCCCCGAAAAAGGAACGACTGCAAATTCCAGCGGCACTACCACCAGTAGCAGCAGCAGCAGTTGCAGCAGCCGTAGTAGTAGTGCGCGCAGAGAGATTATTTGCAATGGAAAAGGCCGTAACAGCCACATTTCCCTTTCGAAATGGTACAGACCAAGACATGATCATCATCATGAAAAAAGATGCGTAAGACGGAAATATGTTCCTGATGTTCCTGCTGCTCCTGCTGCTGCTTATGGAAGAATGGGTTGTTTTCATTTGGATTTTCCGAGACAAAAAAGTGGATTCAAAACAGGGTGCGAACAAGCAGATAGAATCAGTTCAATGTTCAATCCTATCCTCCAAATCAATCCAATCAATAATTGAGTACGAACTTCTTTGAAATTATTTTAATGAGAGTATTGCGTAAGAATGGATGCGTGAGAGGTGAGTGAGAGGAACCTGGATAATAATACTGTGTAATAGTAGAGTAGCTATTTGGGACATTTATTCTTAATTGCCTTTCACTTTTCTGGGACTTACTCAGATATTGCGGTTTATTTCGGATAGAAAAAATAAACTTGAGATTGAGATATTATGATTGAAACCTGCTGTGCACACTACTAGTAGTCTAGTAGACCGCTATGATTGAATATAAAGACGATGTGTCAGGTGTTTGTATTATTATTTATTTGATTCAATTCTTCTGTAGAGGTAATAGCGGTAACTACTACGGTAGCTTAGAAGGTAGGTATAGTAGTATTTGTTTTTATTTTTATTTTTCATTGGATCTTTTTTTAGTTGTCTGATTCAGTCAGAATATCTGACAATGATGTATGATTGATTGATTGATTGATTGATGTTAAAACATACGGTACGTACCAATAGTCTACCTGGTACCGTACACAGAAAGCAGATGATGATCTTTCTGCAGCTTGTGATGGATGATGTTGCACGCTACCTGGTACCGCACCCTACTAGACCTACCAGGTACTACCTGGTAATGAGGTACCTGGTACTCGAGTACGGAGTAGTTGTTGCTTAGTAGTAGCTACTAGAGTAGTAGCTACTAGTAGTAGTACTAGCTACTACTAGTAGAGAGTAGCCAAAGCACCAGTAGACTCTAGAAGTAGAGCTAGCTAGCTAGTGATGATGATGAGCATGCTGTGTTGACAAAACGCAGCTGGAGATCTGCCACAACAGCTGAGTCAGTCGTACCGGTACCCTGGTACCACCATTACTATTATTATTATTAATTTTGGTTTTAGACTCTGCACGGTGATGCCACGCGTCAATTCTGAGTTTCTACCTAGCTAGTACTCGTAGCTAAGAGCTTGCTATCATGATCCCTAATAAGATCTCACGAGACGCTCACCTGTCAAAATGAAGACCTCCATGCTGAATCAAAAAGATGGACAGACGCTGAGAACGAAGGACCACGACTCGCTCGTTTTTGTTCGACTACTGGTACGGCCACTTCCCTTGCTTATTCTGGTGTAACAGTTAGTACTATGGTAGGACTGGCTGGTACGGGTATCAGGTACTCTACTAGCTAGGTATCAGGTACCACTATCAGGTACTGGTATCAGATACTACTAGTAGTACCAATTACTATATATTATATCTTGGAAATTCTTGAAAAATAAAATTAATATGTCCAGCTAACAGTTATTTTTTGTAAGTTTAGTACCAGTTTCCAGGTACTACCGAATCACTTTGAGTTCCCACGATCTACCTGGTACAGTTTTTAAAAGAATAATAATCCGGAGTACATCAATCTATTTCGATGGTGTTCATTTAGTTCAAACCCTTATTTAAGGGGATATCAATTGTTATAATCAATAGCTGGTACGTACTGTACATAGTATTGACCTAGTAGTGAAAATCTGGGTGGTTGAATGCAAACGGATACACATCCCAGTACTGTACAATTCCATGATACAGCGTCTTCCCCTACAACTTCACGTATTGCGAACAACAAAGAACATTATTTAAGGAATTCTCTGAAGTTCCTTTTAAACATCCTAGAACCTTTTATGAATTATTCTATGCCACCCTGGTACTCGGTGGTAGTAGTACCAGGGAGTACGTAGGCAACTACTGTAGCTACCAGGTAGCACTACTAGCTACCAGGTACCAGGTAGTACAATGTTGTCGTACTACTAGGGTCTAGTAGTATTGATGAAACGGTAAGACAATTCAGTCTCGCTACTACTGTAGTATTACTACTACTAGCTAGCTAGAATGCTAGCTACCTAGTAGCCAATTCTCTTGTTTAAAAAAGCCCGTGCAAACTTTCTCAATTTTTTTCTCCTATTTCGCTACCGTACAACACGCGCATCGTTAATCAGTCGAAGACACCCCCTACCAGCACACTCCATACACTATCCCCACAGCATACCTGGTACGGTACCTGGTAACATTCAAACACAAAAAGAAAACAAGGCAAACATTAAAGAAAACCCAGCGCTATATTCGCTCGTTCACCCTTCCCTTCCCTTGTGCTTATATGGCAGAACTCAACAATACTAGTACCTGGTAGTGACTTTAGTATTATAATAGGAACAGAAACATTTAAAAATAGGAGGGGTGCAGAATATTTATTTCAAAAATACTACTTAGTACTCCGAGTACTTACTAATAAAAAGAGCATCAAAACAACAGTCCCATGATGAACACCAACGCCAATGATAACGATACTCCTTCAGCTTTTGGTGGACCATCAGATGAACAACAACAACAGCAGCAACAACAACAACAACAACAACCTCCTCCTCTCCATTGTGGAAAATGGACACCCGAAGAGGAAGCTTACGGTATGTTGTTTTGCTTTGCTTTGATTCTTGCTTTACTCGTACTTTGGACTTTGGAATCGAATCTCACAGTTCCCCTTATTATTTCTTCTTCGTCTTGGTCTTCTTGTTGATTGACAACACTAACTGCTATCATATATCCAATATTTTATTTTTCTATTATCATATACAATATACATATATATATATACATATACATATATATATATATATAGTCCAATGTTTGATTGAAGAATTTCAGGCTGGTTTTCTTCCCATCCGGGATGGAACATCCCTCCGTAGCTTCCTTTCCAAGATGCTCAATTGCAAACCCAAACGAATTTCCAAAAAGGTGCGTGTCTTGCTACTACTTCTGCTTGTTGTTGTTGTTGTGACTGCGTTTTGCTGCTGCTGCTGATGATGATGATGATGATGATGATGATGATGATCGTACAGGAGGAACGTTGGTTTTGAGGGATTGGTGAAAACACTCATCATCAAACTCATCAACGCACTCTCTACCTTTTTTTTAAACCCATTCATTTCTTCCACTTTCTCTGTGCTACTGCTACTGCACACACACACTCTCTCTTTTACGTTCATTCATTTCTTTTAGTTTGAGGGAAGTGATTACAATGGTAAACAAATTTATTCCAGCCAACCGTACAAATTATCGGTCCAAGATGCCATGGAACGACGGAATCGTCTCTGTGCATTGGAACGTAAATTTCATCAAAGTGTGTCCGAACTCAAGAATACTGCCACCAATACTTCTTCTTCTGCTGCTGCTGCTGCTGCTGCTGCTGCTGATATTACTGCTGCTGCTGCTGCTATTACCAATGATTCTTTGAAACAGCAACAATACTTGCAGCAACAGTACAATCTTCATCATCAACAAGCTACCACCAGTGAAAGTGTTGGTGTAGCTGGTGCTGGTGCTGGTGCTGGTAGTGCTGCTATCATAGGTGTTAGTGATCATGGACCACAACAAAATCTTGGCATGCATTCTCTTGGCACGGCAGCGGCGGCGACCGGGATTGGGTTGGACGATGTGAACTATCAGGGGAATAACCTGGGTTCTCATTCCTCCTTTTCTAGAATGAGTGTTGCTGCTGGT
>Ga0210036_1000657_pt1 | contig 40340 bp, 40 predicted proteins | sample CryGeymeta201515_FD_185469 | JGI IMG/M metagenome (GOLD analysis project Ga0210036, IMG submission 185469) | Groundwater microbial communities from Crystal Geyser aquifers in Utah, USA - Crystal Geyser metaG 2015-15 (SPAdes) (version 2) | ecosystem: Environmental > Aquatic > Deep subsurface >...
CGGAATCGCCTCCGGCAATTAAGCCTATAACCAAATCTGGGGCAACGCCAAATGTGGGAGGACATTCACTGGCATCTAAAATACCAAGGCGACCGCTGGTGCCTGCACCAATATAAAATAACCTTCCTCCATTTTTAAGTTGATTTACGATAACTTCAACTAATTTTTCAATTTGAGGAATGGCATTTTTAACGGCATTTGGTACGTTTTGGTCTTCGGCGTTTATATTAACCAATAGTTCTTTTATGCTCATCTGTTCAAGATGATTATAATAAGAATCTTGTTCTGTGGTTTTTGTAAAATCCATATTTCAAAAATACACTTTTTTTGGTTTGCGTTAGTGATTGAGCGGTTTGTTTGAACTCTTTTATAAGTTATTTAATAACTTATAAAAAGTGAGTAGCGAAAGCACGACCTTATTTTTATAAGGTAACGCCCAAAAATTATTGGACGGTATATAGAAACTCATCGACTTGTGAAAGTCTAAAATAGCCTAAGGGATAATTTTCTGAATTGGTTTGATTGATACAGTTGCCTCTTACGGTTGCAGGTTGCGTTTCAAAAGGGCCACCGCCTTCTTCACTGTTTTGTTGTAAGAGGACAAACATAAAGTTGTAGAATTCTATTGAAATACCATAATTTCTTATCACTACTTGGTCACCAGTGGTCAATTCTTCTTCTGTATAAAACCCAAAAATTTGATTGCCATTGGTAAACTCATCTTTATAGACTTCTAAAGTTGGTATGACAGGAATATCACTGATAAATTCAAAGAAATAATAATTTTCTTCATCAGCAGGATCTGTATAATAGGCTTTGAGTTCTGTTTCATTTCCTGAGAAGCCTCCGTTATCATTTTGTTCGACAAAATTGATACTAGACACAGACTTGAACGTTTCTGAACCTGTAAAAATTTCGCCTTGATAATTAATAGTTAAGATGTATGTTTCATTGATTACTGGTATAAAACCATTATTTTTATAGATGCCTGTATTGGAATCTTCATTAAAAATAAAAACTTGATTGCTTGAATTCTCAATTTGAATTTGTGCACCAGTTGCAGGTGAAACAGAATCCTCGAAGTAAGGTGCCGTTAGTGATAATTTTATTTCTTGTTCTGCACCGGTTGTACCTTTAAACCAATTGATGGATGCATCGATGACTAATCTGGGATTTTCTGAGGGGACATCAACATCAATAACATCTTCACATCCTGTAGTGACTATGATAAGCGAAAATATAAGAAATAATTTTTTCATCTTTAAAATTTGAAATTATAAGATATTGATGGGATTACACCAAAAATAGAGAGTCTAATAGCTTCATTATTACCGGTATTTCTGTTTTCCCTGAACGTGATAGATGAGGCGTTTTTTCTATTGTAAAGGTTGTACACACTAAAAACCCAATAGCTTTGATACCCTTGCTTTTTATCTGGTTTGGGCGTGTAGTTAAGCGAGACATCTAAACGATGGTATGCAGGCAATCTGTTGGCATTTCTATTACTAAAGTTGGCAATTGTTATGCCATTATATTGATATTGCCCAACAGGAAAGGTTGTTGGTTGCCCAGTTTGAAATAAAAAGTTAGAATTTAACTCCCATTTATTACTTAGCTTATAATTTCCTGTTATGGATATGTCATGAGTTTTATCATAAGGTGTAAAGTACCAGTTTCCGTTATTTATGCCCAACTCATTAGGGGTTCTTCCTGCTGTTTGTTGCTCTGATTTTGATAGGGTATAGGCAAGCCATCCTTTTAATTTGCCTTGATTTTTTCTCAGTAATAATTCTAATCCGTAGGCTCTTGCTTTTCCGTTTAAAATGACTTGTTCAATGGCGTTGTTGGCAATTAAATCGGCACCATCAATATAATCAATTCGGTTTTTTATAGATTTATAAAAACTTTCTAATTCTAAAGAGTATGTGTCATTATCAAAATTCTTAAAATAACCAATTGCTATTTGATTTAATAGTTGTGGTTTGATATATTTTCCACTGGGAGCCCAAACGTCCAGAGGTGTTGGAGAACTTGTATTAGATAATAAATGTAAATATTGACTCATTCTGTTGTAACTAGCTTTAACAGATGATTGATTGTTAAGTTGATAAGCTATTGAAAATCTTGGTTCTAAATTTTGAAATGTTTTAATAACATGTCCTCTTTTATAGGTGTTGACTCCGTTAGCTTCTGCACTTTCATAAATTTGAAGGTCTTCATTGAAAATGACTGGTTGGTTATTTTCATACGTGTTTAATTCATTTTGGCCCAGACGTAAAAAGGAACTAAAGCGCAGTCCATAAGACAATTCAATGTTTTGATTTATCTGTTGTTCTACATCAAAATAAAAGGCATTTTCAAAAGCGTATTTATCGGTAAGTTTAAAAAGATTTATGCCAGAAGTTTCTGATGAAGGTTCAATTTTTCCAGGATTAAACTTATAGTAAATACTATTTAAGCCATAAAATAATTTTAATTTATTATTTAAATAATGTTTGAAATCATACTTAACATTAAAATTCTGAATGCCAGAATTCCAATTAAATTCTACAAAGCCTAGATTTAAACCGTAGTAATAATCTGAATAGATTAACGAAAGATTAGAAAAAAGTTTTTCTGAAAATAAATGATTCCACCTAAAATTTAAAACGGCATTGCCATAGGTGTTTTCAAAAGTATCACCAATACTAAAAACATCTCTTCCAAAATATCCAGATAAATAGATGTTGTTTTTGCTGTTTAGTTTATAGCTTAATTTTGTATTTAAATCGTAGAAATAAGCAATATTATCATTATCAAAAAGGGGTAAAAATAAATGCGCATAGGATGATCTTCCTCCCAATAAAAAAGAACCTTTTTCTTTTTTTATGGGCCCTTCAACCAGAAGTCTACTTGCTACAACACCAATACCTCCATTTGCTTGGAATTTATTGCTATTTCCTTCTTTTTGATAGATGTCTAAAACAGAAGACACTCTACCACCATATCTTGAAGGAATACCGCCTTTAAACAACTTTAAATCTTTAATAGCATCTGGGTTAAATACAGAAAACAATCCAAATAAGTGAGATGAATTATAAATGGTTGCTTCATCTAATAGAATAAGGTTTTGGTCTGCGGCACCACCGCGCACATTAAATCCTGATGAACTTTCACCTGCATTTGAAACCCCAGGAAGTAAGGTTATGGCTTTAATAACATCGGCCTCACCTAAAACAACAGGCAATTGTTTGATGGTTTTGGCAGTTAAGGAATTTACACTCATTTGGGGATTAGAAATATTTAATTTTTCAACATTTTCAGTAATAACGACTTCATCCAAATTTTCTAAGGCTTCAGAAAGTTGAAAGTCTTTTGTAAGATTATTGTTTAAATCAATATTTTCAATAAGATTTTTATACCCTAAATAACTTATCACTATCTTATAGGTGCCTTTAGGAAGCGTTAAGGAATAAAAGCCGTATTCATTGGTAGTGGCGCCAGTATTTAGTTCAGGAACAATAATATTAACATCAATTAGTGTTTCGTTGCTTTGTTGGTCTGTTATGCTACCATTTATGGTAAATTTTTCCTGAGCTTGTAAAATGAAAATATTTAGAAAAGAACCTAAAAATAAATAGGTTAAACTATTTCTCATGTATCAGCAATTTTTTACAAAAATATAAAAAAAAAGCTCCTTTTAAGGAGCCTTAACTTTAATTTATTAAGCGATTTTTTTTATGATATCATTAAATGTTTTACTTGGTCTCATGCTCTCACTTACCAATGTTTCATTTGGAATGTAATAGCCACCAATATTAACTGGTGAGCCTTGAGCATCATTTAATTCTTTTAAAATTTTAGATTCGTTATCAGATAACAATTTGGCAATACTTTTAAAAGTATCCTTTAATTGAGCATCCTCATTTTGTGTAGCCAATGCTTCTGCCCAGTACATGGCCAAGTAAAAATGACTCCCTCTGTTATCTAATTCACCAACCAATCTTGAAGGTGATTTTTTATTATCTAAAAATTTATCAGTAGCCTGATCTAAGGTTTCTGCTAGAATAAGGGCTTTTTTATTTTTATTTTTTTCTCCTAAAAACTCTAGAGAAACTGCTAATGCTAAAAACTCTCCAAGCGAGTCCCAACGTAAATGGCCTTCTTCTAAAAATTGCTCTACATGTTTTGGGGCAGATCCGCCTGCACCAGTTTCAAACAAACCGCCACCATTCATTAATGGAACAATGGATAGCATTTTTGCGCTGGTACCTACTTCAAGTATTGGGAATAAATCTGTTAAATAATCACGTAACACGTTTCCAGAAACTGAAATAGTATCTTTTCCTTCTTTTAGTCTTTGGCAAGTATAAGTTGTTGCTTCAATGGGTGATAGAATTTTAATATCTAGGCCACTTGTATCATGTTTTGGTAAATATTTATTGACTTTTTTAATGAGTTCTCTGTCGTGGGCTCTTTTATTATCTAACCAAAAAATGGTTGGTGAATTGGTTGCTCTAGCTCGTAAAACCGCTAGTTTTATCCAATCTTGTATAGGTGCATCTTTAGCCTGGCACATTCTCCAAATATCTCCAGCTTCTACTAAATGTTCCATTAAAACTTTTCCATCAGCATCCAATACTTTAACAACGCCATCCGCTTTTATTTCAAATGTTTTATCATGCGAGCCATATTCTTCTGCTTTTTGAGCCATAAGGCCAACATTAGGAACCGTTCCCATGGTTGTTGGGTCAAAAGCCCCGTTTTCTTTACAAAAATCAATGGTAGCTTGATAGATTCCAGCATAACTGCTATCCGGAATTACGGCTTTTGTGTCTTGTAGTTTTCCTTCAACATTCCACATTTTTCCTGAAGTACGAATCATTGCTGGCATGGAAGCGTCTACAATAACATCACTTGGCACATTTAAATTTGTAATGCCTTTTTCAGAATTTACCATCGCTAAAGCTGGCCTGTTTTTTAGAGTCAATTCAATATCGGCTTCAATTTCATGGCGTTTAACATCTGGCAATTCTTGAATTTTAGATAATAAGTTACCAAAACCATTGTTGGCATCGACATTAATACTTTTAAAAATGGTAGCATGTTTTTCAAAAACAGGAGCAAAAAACACTTTAACAGCATACCCAAATATAATAGGGTCAGATACTTTCATCATGGTAGCTTTCATGTGCAATGAAAACAGCACGTTTTTGGTTTTAGCATCTTCAATTTGTTCTTTTAAAAAAGCCAATAGAGCTTTTTTGCTCAAGATTGTAGCATCGATAATTTCATCTTTAAGTATGGATAAATTATGTTTCAAAATGGTTTTGTTTCCATGAATATCATAATGTACTATACTAATATCTGTAGCGGCTTTGAGGGTTATTGATTTTTCGTTATGAGCAAAATCGCCTTGAGTCATGGTAGCTACGTGAGTTTTGGAGTCTTTGCTCCAAGCGCCCATGCTATGAGGGTTTTTTCTTGCGTAATTTTTGATGGCTTTAGGAGCTCTTCTATCTGAATTTCCTTCTCTTATAACAGGATTTACGGCACTTCCTTTTACTTTGTCATAAGCATTTTTAAAAGCTATTTCTTCTTCGGTTTTTGGATTATCTGGATAATCGGGTAGGGCATATCCTTTTGATTGTAGCTCTTTTATGGCTTCTTTTAATTGCGGAATAGAAGCACTAATATTTGGTAGTTTTATGATGTTTGTGTCAGGTTTTTTTGCAAGCTCACGCAACTCACTTAACGCATCTGGAACTTTTTGTTTTTCTGTTAAAAGTTCTGGAAAATTTGATAGAATTCTTCCAGCAAGAGAGATGTCTTTTGCTTCAATAGTAATGCCAGAAGATTTTGTAAAAGCTTCTACTATTGGTAAAAAGGAATGCGTTGCTAAAGCTGGAGCTTCGTCTGTTTTTGTATAAATAATTTTTGACATTGTTGTCTCTCTTTTTTAATTAATTCAGTTTGAGAAAATATGGAAAAATAGCGACTATTTTTTTGCTTTGCGAAGATACAAAATTTGACTTTTTAAATGGGTTAAATTGGCTAAGGATATTTAATTAATATTCATATTTAAGAAATTTTTATAAAAGTTTGGTTTATTTACAGCTAAACTTTAATTTTTTCATAAAGAAGTCATCTTGACTTTTTTTTTATAATAAATAAAGGGTTGCAGAAATTCATTATATCTGACTGACCGCCAAGGATTACCTTTGGCGATGTCAGAACCAGTATCAGGAAATCATAATGACCTTTTTGATATAGAAGTTCATTTTGAAGAAGTCACCGCAACATTGGAACGGGCTGATATATCAGTAGATGGCCTATTTATAAATGCAGATGCAGGATTTGATTCTTTGGAACTAAGAGACCAATGTGAACGCAAAGGAATTATTGCCAATATAGTGCCAAACAAACGAAACGGTTCAAATGATGAAAATGACCATTATTTTGATGAAAAACTATATGAAGAACACTACAGCATTGAGCGAACCAATGCTTGGATGGATAGCTTTAGGTCTTTGCTGAACAGATTTAACACAACAATAACAAGTTGTAAAAGGGTTTAACTTTCTAGCTTTTATTGTAATTGGACTGAAGAAATTTTATAAAATTAAAAAGTCAAGATGACTTCATTGTGTCTCTAAATTATTTTTTAAACTTAGAATATTTGTTTTTAAACTTATCTATACGTCCAGCGGTATCCACTAATTTAGATTTACCAGTGTAGTACGGATGAGAGGTTCTTGAAATCTCCATTTTTACAACAGGATATTGAACACCATCTACTTCGATTGTTTCACTAGTATTAGCCGTTGATTTTGTTAAAAACACATCTTCATTAGACATATCTTTAAACGCTACAATTCTATAATTTTCTGGATGTATCCCTTTTTTCATCGCTTTGCGCTTTATATTCTTTTCAATTTTGGAAGTGCAAATTTAAGTTATTTTTTGAAATGAACAATATTTTTTATTATTTTTTATTTTATGCCATTATGTAACGTTTGCTTATCTTTGTTTACTAACTGTCAACTAAATTTTTAAAACCAAAAAAATGGAATCACAAAAACTTTCACCAGGGAAATTTGCTTTAAATTATGGTCTATTATTAGGATTACTAATGGTTATTATAGGCGTAATTTCATACGTCACAGGATGGGCTTTAGAATTAAAACAATGGCCAAATTGGATTTATTACATAGCATTTCCTGTTACTATTTTTTATACAATTTCAAAATACAAGAAAACTAATGATAACTTACTAAGCCTGGGAGAAGCGATTAAAATAGGCTTGGCCATTGGATTAATCAGTGCACTTGTTTATGCTGTTTACGGATTAATCTTTAATTATGTAATTGATCCTGAATTTATGTCGCAAATGATGGAGGTTACAAAAGATAAAATGCTTGAAAACCCTAATTTAACCGAAGAGATTGTTGACAAACAAATGAAAATGATGGAAAAATTCATGAATCCTGTTATCGGAACTGCTATATGGATTGCTCTAAGTGCTTTGTTTGGATTAATATATTCACTTATAGGTGGACTGATAATGAAACGTGAAGAATAATCTATGAATCTATCTGTAGTCATACCACTACTTAACGAACAAGACTCTTTAAAAGAATTACATGATTGGATTGCAAAGGTTATGCAATCCAATCATTTTTCATATGAAATTATATATATTGATGATGGTAGCACCGATAATTCGTGGCAAATTATCTCAGAGATTTCTTCAAAAAACAAAACGGTTAAAGGTATTCGATTTTTAAAAAATTTCGGAAAATCTCAAGCACTTCATGCTGGTTTTGAAAAAGCTCAAGGGGATGTTGTTATAACCATGGATGCCGACTTACAAGATAGTCCAGATGAAATTCCAGAACTTTATAACATGGTTGTTAATCAAGGATTTGATTTAGTTTCTGGATGGAAAAAAAAGAGACATGATTCCATTCTTTTTAAAAATTTACCTTCCAAACTTTTTAATTGGGCCGCAAGAAAAACGTCAGGAGTCAAACTTCATGATTTTAACTGTGGCATAAAAGCCTATAAACAAGAGGTTATTAAAAACATTGATGTTAATGGAGAAATGCACCGTTACATTCCTGTATTATCAAAAAATGCTGGTTTTACAAACATTAGCGAAAAGATAGTGATTCATCAAGCACGAAAGTATGGTGATACAAAATTTGGCATGGATCGGTTTATCAATGGTTTTTTAGATTTAATAACCATTTGGTTTTTATCTCGGTTTGGAAAAAGACCTATGCATTTATTTGGAACCTTAGGTGTTATCATGTTTATTATTGGTTTTGCATTTGCCTTTTATCTTGGTTTTGATAAAATATATTTAAATCCTTCGGGAAGATTAATAACCCAACGTCCACAATTTTATATAGCGCTATCTACCATGATTATTGGTACCCAATTCTTTGTAGCTGGTTTTTTAGGCGAAATTATTTTACGCACCAAGCAAGACAAAAAACGCTATTCAATTAAGGATGAATTAAATTTTAATTAATAACTTTAGGCCATTTCCGTTTATAAATACCAATTAATACCTAAAACAATTACAACTTGTTTTTATAATTTTTTTGAAATATTATGATACACATTGAACCAAAAATTTTAGAAAGAATCAATACTTGGTTAACACCAACTTTTGATGAAAACACACAAACTAGTATTAAAAATAGCATTGCTAACAATCCAAAAGATCTACAAGAAAGTTTTTATAAAGATTTAGAATTTGGAACAGGTGGCATGCGTGGTATTATGGGAATTGGCACCAACCGAGTAAACAAATACACTTTAGGCAGAAGTACACAAGGATTAAGCAATTATATACATAAACAATTTCCAAAAGAAAACCCAAAAGCTGTTATTGCTTATGATTGCAGACATAATAGCAAAACCTTAGCAAAAGTGGTTGCCGATGTGTTTTCAGCCAATGGTATCAAAGTTTATTTATTTGAAGATTTGCGCCCAACTCCAGAGTTATCATTTGCAGTAAGACATTTAAATTGCCATTGCGGTATTGTTTTAACAGCCTCCCATAATCCTCCAGAATACAATGGCTATAAAGTATATTGGCAAGATGGTGGGCAATTGGTACCCCCTCATGATAATGCTGTTATTGAATACATAAACGCTTTAGAATATAGCGATATAAAATTTGAACCTAACAATTCTTTAATTCATTACATAGGAAAAGATGTGGACGATGTGTTTATTACTGAATCTGTTAAAAAAGGCAGCAATACAGCATCACAAAAAGCAAAAGATAATTTAAGCATCGTTTTCACTTCCCTTCATGGTACGTCTATCACATTAGTTCCTGAAACCTTAAAGCGAGCAGGTTATAAAAATGTACACATTGTAAAAGAACAAGAAGTACCAAATGGAGATTTTCCAACGGTGGCTTCTCCAAACCCTGAAGAACCAGCGGCATTAAAGATGGCTCTGGAGTTAGCAGAAAAAGTAAATGCAGATATTGTAATTGGAACCGATCCTGATGGTGACCGATTAGGTGTTGCCGTTCGTAATTCTGAAAACAAATTACAATTACTTAACGGCAACCAGACCATGTTAATGATGACCGCTTTTTTATTAAAACAATGGAAAGCGGAAAGAAAAATAAAAGGAAAGGAATTTATTGCCTCAACCATTGTTTCAACACCTATGCTAAACAAACTGGCTACCTCATACAACGTTGAAAGCAAAATTGTATTAACTGGTTTTAAATGGATAGCAAAACTTATCCATGATTTTCCCGAACTAAACTTTGTTGGTGGTGGCGAAGAAAGTTTTGGTTTTATGGTTGGCGATTTTGTTAGAGATAAAGATGCCGTTACCTCAACTCTTTTGGCTTGCGAGATTGCAGCCTTTGCAAAAGCCAATGGAAGTTCATTTTTTGAAGAACTTATAAAGCTATATGCGGAACATGGTTTTTACAAAGAAAAATTAGTGTCATTAACTAAAAAAGGCATAGAAGGCGCTCAAGAGATTAAACAAATGATGATGGATGCAAGAGAAAATCCTTTAAAAATTGTTAATGGCTCTAAAGTGGTTAAAATTGATGATTATGAATTGTCTGTTTCAAAAAACCTAAGCACAGGTAAAGAAACTAAGATTGACATCCCAAAATCAAACGTTATTATTTACAATTTAGAAGATGGCAGTCAAGTGGCATTAAGGCCAAGCGGTACAGAACCAAAAATAAAATTTTATGTAAGCGTTAACACAACATTAAACTCGGTTGCCGATTTTACTAAAACCGAGACAGAACTTGATGCTAAAGCAGAAGCCATTTTAAAAGACATGAAATTAATATAATAACCCTTATATTTGTTATAAATTTACATGCTTTTATGGTACCATAAAAGCATGTTTTATAAACAGACAAATCATATTTAATGAATCAGTTTTTAAATATCTTAAAGTATGCCAAACCTTACAAAAAGTATGCTTTAGGACACATTATTTCCAACATATTATTTGCCTTATTTAGCACCTTATCCATGATTGCTTTAAAGCCTATGTTAGATGTAATTTTTAAGAAGAATGCTGATAACCTAGGCAATAAAATCGTACACATTGATCCCGTAAAGCCAAATTACCAAGGCCTTTCTAAATTAGGCGATTATTTAGAAAACCTGCTTACTTACCAAATGCATGAATTTACAGGAGGAGACAATTCAAAAGCACTCATTTTTGTTGTTGGATTAATCATCGTTGCTTTTTTACTTAAAAATTTATTTGGCTATTTGGCAAACTACTTTATGGTGTTTTTAAGAAATGGCGTTGTCAGGGATTTACGAAATGCCGTTTATAAAAAAACGGTCGATTTGCCGCTTTCATATTTTTCAGAGCAAAAAAAGGGGGATATTATGGCTCGTGTAACTAATGATGTCTCTACCCTTCAATACTCCATGTTACCTGTTTTAGAACTTATTATAAGAGAGCCCTTAACCATTATTTTTACCATTGTAGCCATGGTATATTTAAGCCCTAGCTTAACATTGTTTGTATTCATTTTTATTCCAATTACAGGGTTGATCATCTCTAGAATAGGAAAAAGCTTAAAACGAAAATCAGACCGTGTTCAAGTAGAACAAGGCGTTATTTTATCCACATTAGAAGAAACACTTTCTGGATTACGTATTATAAAAGGGTTTAACGCAGAAAAAAAGTTTGAAGATAAATTTAAAGATTCCTCCAACAGGTTTTACAATTTTTCAAACAAATTAATGAACCGTCAAAATTTGGCATCGCCAGCAAGTGAAGTTTTAGGCATTTTCGTAATTGCTGTGTTATTATGGTATGGTGGTCAACTAGTTTTAAAAGAAGGAAGTACGGGAGGTCTTGATGGAAGTTCTTTTTTAGTCTATATGGGTTTAGCATATTACATACTAACTCCTGCTAAAGCTATTTCAAGAGGGCTTTATAATATCAAGCAAGGAGATGCAGCTGCAGAGCGTATTCAAGAAATAATAGATACCCCAAACCCTTTAAAAGACAAAGAAAATGCCATTGTAAAAACTGGTTTTGACTCTGAAATAGTTTTTAATAATATTTCATTTAAATATGAAAATGAGTATGTTTTAAAAGATTTCTCCTTAACAATTCCCAAAGGAAAAACCGTGGCGTTGGTTGGTCAATCTGGAAGTGGAAAATCTACCATTGCCAATTTGATAACTCGGTTTTATGATGTAAACAATGGAAGCATTTTAATAGATGGCATAGATATTAGAGAGTTTTCAACCAAATCTCTAAGACAACAATTAGGCATCGTAACTCAAGATGCTATTTTATTTAATGATAGCATTAAAAACAATTTAAAGCTAGGAAATGACAACGCAACCAACGACGATGTTATTGAAGCTTTAAAAATTGCCAATGCCTGGGAATTTGTAAAAGACTTACCCAATGGCATAGAAACAAACATAGGCGACTCTGGAAACAAGCTTTCTGGCGGTCAAAAACAGCGTTTAAGTATAGCTAGAGCCGTTTTAAAAAGTCCACCAATCATGGTTTTAGACGAGGCCACCTCGGCCCTAGATACCGAAAGTGAACGCTTGGTGCAAATAGCTTTAGAAAACATGATGAAAAATAGAACATCCATTGTGATAGCTCATAGACTTTCAACCATTCAAAACGCCGATGACATTGTGGTTTTAAATAAAGGTGAAATTGTAGAACAAGGTAAACATTATGAACTTATTGCCAAAAATGGTATTTACAAAAAGCTTGTCGACATGCAAAGTTTTGACTAAATACCGGAAAATAAAAGAGGCAAATTGAGAGATAAAAGTACGAACCTAGAGAGTTATAAGCGCTTTATTAAATTAAATAACACTTTCTCCAAAAGTGAGCAGATTATGGTCTGGGTCTAAAATGGAAAATTCCTTTTGTCCCCAAGGTTTAATTTCTAAAGATCCGTTAGGGTGTATGGCTGTTTTAGCAGCTAATAATTGTTGATATAATGGATCAATAGCATCTGTTCTAATATAAACCTGACCATAATTTTCGAACGGATTTAACGCTTTAAACTCAAAAAAATGAATTTGAATGTGATCTTTTTGAAGCATTAAATAGCCTTCAAAATCTGCACTTCCAAACTCTGAAAAACCTAATTTATTTATATAAAACTCTCTGGTAATTAACTTATCACGCATAGGAAGTTTTGGATTTATTTGTTTAAGCATAAATTATTAGGTTTAATAGTTTACCACTCTCTTAATTTGTTCAATGCTTCTAAAGCAGCTAATTCTTGTTCTGACACAACTTTTAAAAAGGAAGGATGCTGCTCTATAGCAAATTCAATTTTACTTACGATGTCTTCAGTCGTTTCATTATCATAATCAATCTCCAAAGGTGCTTTAATTTCCATAGATTGAAGGATATTTTTCTTTTTAATGCGCAATCCTTTTTTATCAAAAGACCGTCTAAAACCATCTATCACAATAGGAATCACAATCGGTTTATATCTTTTAATAATGTGTGCTGTACCTTTTCTAATAGGCTTAAATGGCGTGGTGGTGCCTTGCGGAAAGGTAATAACCCAACCATCATCTAAGGCTTTACCAATATTGGAAATATCACTCATTTTTACCTGCCTGTTCACATCTTTCCCTTCGGCTCTCCAAGTTCTTTCAATACTGATAGACCCAACATAAGCCAGTATTTTAGGCAACAATCCGGCTCTCATGGTTTCTTTGGCAGCCACGTAATAAATGTTGAGTTTTGGATTCCAAAGATATCCCACATTTTTTATGGAATCTTCACGGCCACTTAAACTAGCATTAAACACATGAAACATGGCCACAACATCTGCAAAATAAGTTTGATGATTGGATATAAACAGCACGTTTGTATCGGGTAAATTTTTAATAATTTCTGAACCTTCAATATGTAGTTCATTAAAACCTCTAAAGCGCCTGTGTGTGAGCACTCCAAGAATTCTAATCAACCACTTTTTTATAAAAAGAATATGCCCAAAAGGATTTCGTTTAAACAACGCCATACATCCGTCTTCAATAAGTTAGTAAATACAAATGTAATAAAACTATGAATTACATCAATTGTTTTAATAAGTCTTTAATCTCGCTTAAAATCATGGCTGTTGCTCCCCACACTATATGACCATTTAATAAAAACGCCGGCACTTCAACCTCAACACTGTAAGAGGTTGTAACCTTTTTTGAAATAATTACAGCATCATCAAAAAAATGTTTTAAAGAGATTTCTATAATAGCTTCAACTTCACTTTCATCTTTAATAAATGATAATTTTTTATTTGAAACACCTAAGTATGGTTTTACATAAAAATTACTTGGCGGTATATAAACCTCCGTTAACTCACTTAAAACTTCAATACAATGTATAGGCACGCCTATTTCTTCAAACGTTTCTCTCAAAGCGGCATCTTTAAGCGATGCATCGTGTGCTTCCAATTTTCCGCCAGGAAACCCTACTTGTGCCGAATGAACGCCTTGATAGGTTTTTCTTAAAATTAACACCAAGCTAGTTTCATGGTTTTTATTTGGATAAAAAAGTGCTAAAACTCCAGCCTTTTTAGCATATTTCAGGTCTTCTTTATGCCTTTTTAAAAGCTCTTTTCTAAAGGGAGGCACCATTTTAAACTGTGATGTTTCGGCTGGTAGCGGGATATTCTTTATTTTTGAAATTCTTAATAAAAATTCATCAAAATTCATTTTATGAGAATGGTATGGCTGTTATGTGGTTTCGTTTTATTTTTAAATTGTGAAGATAAACAATCTAAGAAGAAGATAAAGCAGGAAACAACTGAATTCAATATTAAAAAAAAAGAGAGCAACTCCGTTTCACAAGAAGAAGATACAACAAAATTTCCTGTGTTGAATGGTTTGATGAATGCCATGGAATTCTTTTTAGAATATGAAAAGCATCATAAAGAAAACAAAGTACGCTTAACAACAGATTTTGGAACTATTGATATTTTACTGTTTGAAGAAACTAAATTTCACAGAGCCAACTTTATTTACTTAACCAAAAGAGGTTATTTTAATAATACTCAATTTTACAGAGTAATCAATAACTTTATAGTGCAAGCTGGTAATAGTGATGATAAAAAAACGGCCAAAAAAAGAGCTGAAATTGGACGGTATTTATTGCCCACAGATACCAACAGAGGTTTTACCCATGAACGAGGTGTAATTTCTATGCCAAGTGGCGAAATTGATAATCCGTATAAATTAGCCTCGCCTTTTGAATTTTTTATCATTCAGCAGCAAGGCGGCTCTCATTTTTTAGATGGTGATTATACTGTTTTTGGTAAAGTGATTAAAGGCATGGATGTTGTTGACAAAATAGCAGCTGTTAAAACCGATGAAGCCGACTGGCCATTAAAAAATGTTTATATTAGAAAAGCTGAGGTACTAAAATAAAAAAGATAGCTTGGGTCAAGACCGAAGCTATCTTTTTATTACTTACACAGTTTTTGAGATAGTGCAGATAGTGCTTTTTTAAGCAGTTTAAAACTGATACCTTAAACCTAATGCAATATCTAAACCTAAATCGTTATTGTCATAAAGTTCGTCACCAAAACCTATTTCTGGTCTAAAGTCTAAAGATATTAATAATGGAATATCAAAATTGTACTCAATACCAATATCCCCTGCGGCAAACACAAACGTATCTGTAAAATCATTTCCATTGTTAAAGTTATTGTCATTATAATCATATGACCCTAAACCACCACCAAGACCAACATACCAATTAAAACCATCTTCAATATTCCAAACCCATTGGTATAAACCGGCAAGCTTAAAACCGTCATAATTTTTACCATCTCTCCATCCTAAATCCAGCTCTAATCTATTGTTAGCACTTAATCTTCCTTGATATGATATTTCAGCTCCAAAACCATCACTATCACCTAGTCTTAGACCTAAGGCATTTTTTGAAATTTCCTGTGCGTTTATTGATACACTAGCAATTAATACTATTATACCTGTTATTAAAAAATTTTTCATTGTTTTAATTTTATTGTTAATTTTTTTAATTATTCTTTTGCTTCAGCGTTTTCACTAGATTTTGCTCCCATTCTATTAAACGTGTACATAGGTGCAAATTTTAATTTTAAACCAGCAATTTTTCTGTTGTCTTCGCTTGTTAGACCTTCATTTTCTACGGTATTTTTTCTGGTATCAATAGCTTCATACAATAACTTGATTTCATCCCAATCTTCTCTTGAATATGAATCTTTGTTTTTTTCAACCGTGTCAACAAAATTTTGATAAACACTTAAAATATTATCTTTATGAATCCAGGTAAATTTCATATCATTATTATCAAAACCGGTTCCTAACAATGTTTGCCTCATCATCACCTTTAAATTTTCTGCTTGCATAGCTTCTGTTTCTGCTTTGACTTTTGCTTTAAAAACCAAAAACTGATCTGTTGATTCATCGATAGATGCTTGCATTTCAGTATTTTCTTTCACGTCAACAATCGCGTTGTTTGCTTCTTCTTTATTTTTTTGATAATTACTTTCAATGGTTTTCCAATTTTTAGTTGCTTCAGCAGAAGTTACATTGCTTACAGAATCAATATACATTGTATACTTGTCAACTCTTTCTTGGGCTACATCTTTTTGGGTATCTTTACAAGAGGTAAATATTGCCGCAAAAGCAACTATTGCTAATGTTAATTTTAATGTTTTCATGTTCTTTGTTTTAAATTATTATGGTTTGATTATTATTTACTTTGGTTATCAGTATCTGAACTGACTTTTTTTGAAATGAAATTTGTTACACCAAACTGCAAAACATATCCCAGCAAATTTTTTATAAAGGAATTTGATTTGCCTATGATTAGTTTTTTTGAAAAATAACCTCCAGTAATACTGATTATCGTTTCAAAAAGATTGGCTTTAATTACTGGTGATTCGCCAAAATCTTTAATGGTTTCATTTAATAAATTAAGTGGTCTGAAATGTTCTCTCGTTTTAAAAAATTGATTCTTTAAATCAATAAATTCGATTCTTTTTTGACTTTCCAATAAACTTATCGCTTTATCTAAAGATTGTATTTGATTTTTAGATGGTGCCATTATTTTTCTCTTTAAATTTGTCTAAAAGGTTAATCCCAGTTCTCCTAGATTTTAATAATTTGGCAACAATCATGTTGTCTATTGGCGTTTCAATAAGTTTAGCTTTAAATAACCACAATACAGTTGCTGTTATCAAATAAAAAGCAGACACTATTAAAAAACCTAGATAATATTCGTGTAATAACTTACCAATAACCAAGCTAATTCCTATATTAAAAAACAAGGTAAACATGGCAACAGCCATAGCAATAAAAACCCTTGATGCTAAGGAAGAAAGCACATCTCCAGTTTTATCTACAGCATTTAACGCAAGCAAATCTAAACTGGTTTCTGAATACTTTTTTGCTTTTTCAAAAAGCATTTCTACGCTTGTAGCTGTATTTTCCACAGAATTGGTTTTTAATTTTTAGAATTAATGGTGTCCTTTATTTTTCCTTTTTCCGTTTCAAGTATGTCTTCCCCTTTGTCTACTATGGAATTATATTTTTTTGAGGCAGTATCTAAAAAACTATCAAACTCATCCTTTAAATCATTTTTTAATTTGCTTGTTTTAGTTTTAATTTTTTTTCTTGTTTTTGATCCTTTATCTGGTGCAAAAAGCACTCCTAACAAGGCTCCTGCTGCTAATCCTGCAACAATACCTAATACATTTGATTTCATAATTTTAATGTTTGTGATATTAATTTTTCGTTCTTAAAGTTTTGATAGTATTCATTTTTATTTAGAGTTGTAAAAAATCACAACCCTTTTCCACCAATAAGTCTTAACAATATTGCAATGACCGCAATGACTAATAAAATATGGATTATGGATCCTGCACTGTAAACAAAGAACCCTAAAGCCCATCCTATAATAAGTATAACAGCTACTAGATATAATAAACTTCTCATGATGTTTGGTTTTTAATTGTTATTAATTTATAATACAAAGTTACAACCCCATTGGCTCTTAACTTTTACATCATTTTTAGTGATTGTTACAGAATTTCTATATTAAACTAGTTTTAAAAATTGTCCGAAGGAGTTTTGACATGCTTAAAAAAAGGTATGTGAAGTATAATTTTAATTAACTGGAAGATATATGGTAAAAACAGAGCCAACATTAATCTCGCCATTGGCAAAAATAAACCCTTTATGGTTTTGAATAATTTTTTTACATATGGATAACCCTATGCCTGTACCAGAATAGTCCTGCTTGTTGTGCAGTCTATTAAATAGGTCAAATATTTTTTTGGCATATTTTTGGTCAAAACCAATACCATTATCGGTAAAAGTAATTTTATGGTAATGGCTTTGTGGAGCTTTATATAAACTAGGCTCCTTATCCGCTTCCACTTTAGAATAATATATTTTAATAATTGGCGCCGTTTCTTCTTTACTATATTTTAAAGAATTGCTCAATAAATTCAAAAACAATTGCTGTATCTGAAAATCTATAACCGTTGCTTTTGGCAAGGTAGCAATTTTGATTTGTGCCTTTTTCTCTGAAATAATTTCGGTTAAATCTTGTTTGGCATTTTCAAAAAGCTCATTTAAATCTGCATTAACAAACTCTTTGTCGGGTTTATTTGTCCTGGAAAATTGAAGTAAATCATCTATTAATAAACGCATTCTTGAAGCTGCAGCTTTAATGTGTTCTAAATATTGCTGTCCTGTATCTGAAAATTTATCACTCTCCTTTTCTTCTAGTCTAGAAATAAAGGTTAGTATTTTTCGTAAAGGCTCTTGCAAATCATGACTAGCTGCATAATTAAAAGCGGAAAGCTCTTTGTTATTTTGTTCCAGTTCTAAATTTTGTTCTTCAAGGGTTAAAATATTTTCAATCTCATCTGTTACATCACTGGTATTTCCTAACAGTATTTTTTGTCCGTCATCACCATAAAAAGATTTTGCAAAAGCTTTTAGATATTTTATAGAACCGTTTTTTTGAATAATTCTATAGTTTGTAAAGGGCAGCTCTTCTTCATCAATCATTTTATCTAATTCTTCAGCAAATTTATCCACATCATCAGGATGAACAAACTTTAAAAAATTATCAAAAGTAGCTTCAAACGATTGGGGTTCTTCACCTAAAAGCCGATATAGATTGTCTGAATAGACATACTTATCAGAATCTATATGCCAAACCCAATTACCATGTTTACCAATAATTTCGGATTGGTTTGTAGATTCTTTAAAGATTAATAATTGGTCATTTTTTGCTTTGATGTTTTTTAGGTCGTTGCTAATCTTTGTATATGCAATGATAATGAGTAAAAGCATGATTAGTAACACAACATAAAAAAATAATGGCGTAAATTTTAAATCGCTTTGAAATTCCTTTTGACGCTCATTAAGCAGTTTATTTTCTAATTGAAACATAACCATAGACTGGCGTCTGATACTGTCAATGATTACTTTTTCTTTAAAAAAAAGAGTTTTGAATGTTTCGGTATTTGTTTCATCATTCTTAACAAACACTTTAGATTCAGCGAAACTTGAAAAAAGGCTATCGGTTAATTTATTTAAAATCTTTAAGTTTTCCTGTTGCTCTGAATTTACTTTAATGAGATTTCTTAGGTTTAGGAAAGAATTGTTGACTTTTTTATGTGCATTTAAATAAGACTCTATATAAAAAGTATCTTTGGTGACTATATAATTTCTATATCCACTTTCAGCATCTCTTAAATATGAGATTATTTGTTCTAACTCTAAATTAACTTTATAGGTTTTAACAACAACTTCTGTAGAACTTGTTAAATTAGAAATATGTCTGAAAGTAAGGCCACCTATAACTAGAATGACAAACAAACTTAATAAAAGAATGATTTTTAAAAATAATGTCGATTTAAACCAATTGTTCATGATCATTATAGCCGCAATAAAAAGTTGTCTTTATTTAAGGCGTTGGTATGGTATTGCCAATTAATGGCAACAACTTCTGAAAGTACTTTTTTAAGTTTTTTAAAGTCGCTCGGTTTTTTTATATAAATATTTGCGCCCAATACAAAGGTTTTTTCAATATCATCATCTGAAGCAGATGTAGAATAAATGGCTATGGCAATATCAGACATTTTCTGGCTAGCCTTAATCTCTGCCAAACATTCTATTCCAGTTTTTTTTGGCATATTTAAATCCAGAAACAGAACGTTAGGCATAAGGGCATTATCTTTATTTAAATAATTCATAAGCTCTTCACCATCTTTAAACGAATTAACTTTGGTGTTGATTTTTAATTCATCAAAAGCATCCGTAAAAAAAAGAATGTCATCTTCATCATCATCAGCTAGAATTATATAGATATAATCTTTTTGCATACCTTTTTAATAAATTTATTTTGTTTTTTGCTTTGCAAGTTTCCTTCTTTTAAAAATAATACGCTGAAAAGCAGAAGGCGTGATACCTGTAGCATTTTTAAACTGAGTACTTAAGTGTGCAACGCTGGAATAGTTAAGTTTGAAAGCTATTTCGGTTAAATTTAATTCTGTATTTAAAATGAGATGTTTTACATATTCTATTTTTTGAATGATGATAAAATTTCCAATGGATGAATAGGTCATTTCTGAAAACAAATTAGAAAGATATCCATAACTGTGCCCTATATTTTTAGATAAATACACCGAACTTTTTACTTTTAAATCGATATTTTCATTAAAAACCATATTGATGATCATATCTTTAATTTTTTGAACTAAAATACTTTTCTGACTTTCAACTATTTCAATACCATAGTCATGTAAAGAACTTTGTAAAGCATCGTAATCTTCAGGAGTTAGTTTTTTTATAAGCTCTATCTCGCCAAAACCTAGGATTTTGTATTCCAAGTTTTGCTCATCTAACTTAGACTCCAATACTTTTTTACTGAGTGTGTTAAAATCAAATTTCAAGAATAGTTTCATATAAAAATATGTTGACTTTTATTAAAAGGCTAACAAGTAAAGGTAGTGAAGGATTTTGTATAAAAGCCTTTTTATTTGTTATATAACTAGATTAATACAAACCTAATAAAGGATATGTCTAATTATTCGTGTTTCATTTTTCTAATTTTTTCCCATTTTTTTAAACGTTGTTTTGATCTGCTTTGTAAATACTTATCTAAAGATTCTCCAATTAAAAACCCATATGCTTCATAGCCTGGAGTATGATCAAATAATATTTTTAACGTGGCAACAACGGGTAATGCCAAAACCATTCCTGATATTCCCCAAAGCATGGAAAACAACAAAAGAGATGTAATGGCAATAAAAGGATTGATACTCACCTTTGAACCAGTAATTTTGGGCGTTATAAAATTGCCTTCTAAAAATTGAACAAATCCAAAAACACCAATGACTCCAAGAGCATACCAAGCAGAATCTTTGGTTGCTAAAGCAATAATTGCAGGCAATAATGATCCTATAATAATGCCTATGTAAGGTATTAACAATAAAAAAGCCCCTAAAAAGCCAAAAAAGAAAGGATCTCCAATGCCTAACAAAAGTAATCCAATACTATTTAAACATCCAACAATGATGATGACCTTAAGCAAGCCCAATAAATAATTTTGCTGAATTAGATAAATCTTATTTATAATATTATTAAGAAATATTTTAGGGTGTGAATTAAACACTTTGTATATAAATGTTCTAAAAAAAACCCTGTAGTATAGAAAGAAAAATATATAAACAGGAACTAAAACCAGATTCCCTAAAATACTTCCCGATTCAGAAATAACCACTCCAATTTTGTCAAAGTTGTTTTTAATGATGTTTTCTGTTTTAAGATCAGTCCCTGATAAAATTCTATTATTTCCAACACCAAATGATTTCTCAAAATAATTGATTGATTTGCGAAATAACTCGGATAGCTTTTTGGAATATACTTCACTATTATCAATAAAATTTTCTAGCCTTGTACTAATTAAAAACACAAGCAATACCGTTAAAAAAATCAAGATAGTTAAAGAGCAGATGGTTGCTAACAATCTGTTAAATCTCCATTTTTTTTCAAGAAATTTTTGAATAGGAAATATCATAACGCTAAATATGACAGCGTAAAATAATGGAACTAAAAAAGGTTGTAAAACATATAATATAAAAACCACTGCAATAAGTGAAAAAAGGCTTAAGGCACTATGAGTAATGTGGTTTTTTGAATACATCTATTTTAATATTAAAAAAACTGCCTAAAGATTGATACCATACATAATTCACCAACCAACTATATTATATAAGAACTGTATTAACTTTAGACAGTATAAATTTTCATTACAAATCAGTTTAAATATTTACCTCCAATAAAACTGATAAGAATAGATGCTAGCCCTAATCCAATCATGATGTATGAATTAGTATTATCTTGAGTTGTAATATCTAGCGAGCCAATACTTAATGAAGCTTCTGGAGCAAATACGGTGTAAACACCATAGATCAACAAAACTAGACCTACTACCAACAGAATGGATTTTAAAGTTTTATTCATAATCTTTCAAATAAATTGTATAATAAAAAACTCTACTCTAAATTTTTATACAAAAGTAGTTTGGCTTGTGTCCTTTTTTATTACACAATTTTTGATAATTATTACAGAATTTAATGGGATTTTTAATATTTACCGAAGGTTTGGCCGATAAATGGTTTTTTGATATAAAAAATGTAAGCCACTAAAATTTAGTGGCTTACAATATATAGAATCTCTTTGAGTGTAAAGAGACGAATCAACAAATCATTGAGAAAACAATACCAAATAAAGTATCATAAAAACTCCTACTTTTAATAAGGTTTCAATACTTGAAGTTGTGCTGTATTGATAGCTCTTAATTCGTTGCTTAATACCAAAAACAGAAGTGGCTTCAACATTTTCTAAATTTGACTTAGCAATACACTGATAATTTGAATTTAATAACCCTTCTGGTTTAATATATTTTTCAACAACTTTAGGTTCAATTTCTCTTGTTATATGTTGTCTTGTTACGACTAATTCCATGATAATAAATTTAATTGGTTATTTAATATAGACGGATAAGTCAATAAATTGTTACACGCATTTTAACATAACTCTTTAAATACCAAGTATTAAAAAATTAAAAAAAACAATAACCACAAAGGGTTTTAAGAAATTTAAGAATATTATTTTAGAGAAGCTCTTTATCTATTCCTCCAGAAAAAAGGCGTGAATAAAATTAGGACTGTAAACAATTCTAAACGCCCAATAAGCATTAAAAAAGATGCCCACCATTGAGCTAAAAGTGGTAAGGACGCATAATTATTTACGGGACCAAAATTACCAAGTGCTGGTCCAATATTTCCTAAACTAGACGCTGAAAGCCCAACAGCAGATTTAAAATCAATATGAAACATTGAAAATACCAATGCACCAAAGATAAAAGATAACATATATAGGATAAAAAATGCCAAAATATTAAATACAATATCGCCAGAAACTGCCTTGGTATTGTACCTGACAGGTATTATGGCGTTTGGATGAAGCGTACGTTTAAATTCTAAAAAACCATTTTTAATCATCAGTAAATGACGCACCACTTTTACACCTCCAGAGGTACTACCCGCTGAACCTCCTAAAAACATAAGTCCAAAGAAAAAGACCACTAAAAATGATGTCCACATGGTATAATCAGCCGTAATAAAACCAGTGGTTGTAATCACAGATAACACTTGAAACAACCCATGTCTAAACGCACTTTCGGCTTCGCCCCAAACCATAGGATGATTAATAGAAGACATGGTTACATCTGCCCTGAAGTAAATGATAAGAGCCACTATTATTGTAAAAATCAAGATGAATTTAGAATATAATTTAAATTCTTCATCATGAATTATTTTTTGAATTTTTCCTTTAAAAGCAAAATAACTTAATACAAAGTTTGTTCCAGCCAAAAACATAAACAGAATAATGATATACTGAATCATAGGCTCATGATTCCAATAGGCAACACTTGCGTTTTTTGTGGAAAATCCTCCAGTTGACAACGTGGACATAGAATGATTTATAGCATCAAAAAAAGACATCCCAGCAAGTTTAAGAAACAAAGTCTCTGCAGCTGTATAACCAAAATAAATAAGCCATAAACGCTTGGCGGTATCTGTAATTCTTGGATGCAATTTATCGGTGCTAGGCCCAGGAGCTTCAGCCGCAAAGAGCTGCATACCTCCAATGCCTAATAAAGGTAGGATGGCTATGGCCAAAACTATAATACCCATGCCACCTATCCAATGGGTTAAACTTCTCCAAAACAACACGCCTTTAGGTAAGGCTTCGATGTCATTTAAAATCGTAGCTCCAGTCGTGGTATAACCAGACATGGTTTCAAAGAAAGCATTGGTGAAACTTGGAATACTTTCCGTAAACACGTATGGCAAAGTACCAGACAAGGTCATGATAATCCATCCAAAGGAAACCACAATATACCCTTCTCTTTTGTTCATTTCTTTAGAATGACGTCGGGTATAAACCATGACAATAATACCCAAGACTAAGGTTACTAGACTTGCCAGAAATAATTGAAAGGTAACACCATCTTTATAAATTAAACTTACAAGAGATGAGATTAGCATAAAGCCACCATTAAATAATAACAGAAGCCCAAAAAGATGAAAAACAATTTTATAATTCAGTTTCACAAAACACTATTTCTAAAAGAAAAAACCTTCAATTTTATTAATAGATTGCGGCAAACAACATACTACAACCTTATCTCCGGCCAACACTTTGAAATTTCCAAGAGCAACCATACCCTCATTCTCCCTAATAACACCGCCAATAATTGCTGTTAAAGGGAAATCAAGATCTTTAATAAGTTTATTGCAAATTTTAGAATTGGAATTTACAACAAACTCCAAAAGCTCAGCATTCATACTGTTAAGTTTAGTCATGGCAACCACATTACCTCTTCTTATGTATCTAAAAATACTATTGGCCGCAAGAAGTTTCTTGTTAATCAAAGTATCAATACCAATGGAATGTGATAACTCAAAATAATCCATATTTTCAACCAAAGCTATGGTTTTTTTAACACCTCTGTTTTTAGCCACTAAACTCGATATAATATTGGTTTCAGAATTTCCTGTAACGGCAATAAAAGCATCCATATCACCTATATTTTCTTCTTCTAGTAGTTCTACATTTCTTCCATCGCCATTAATCACTAAGGCATTTGGTAACCTATCGGCAAGTTCAAGAGCCCTTTCTTTATCGTGCTCAATAATTTTAATGTTAAACTTGCCTTCTGTTAAACTCTTAGCTGTTTTTCGCCCAATTCTTCCTCCACCTAAAATCATGACATTCTTAATTTCAGCCTTAAATAAACCCGCTAACTTACATAATTCTGCGTCTCCACCTTTGGAAGTAATAAAAACTACATGATCGCCTTCATTCAACATCGTATCTCCTCTAGGTATAATGGTTAAATGAGAACCATAACGTTGAATGGCAATAGGAACAAAATGTATGTCAGGAATAATTTGAGCAGCTTCTTTAATAGATTTACCAACAATTTTAGCCGTTTTTTTTAAGTTTAAACCAAGCATGGTCAATGCACCATTTTCAAACTCATAAGTATCATTAAAAACCGATTGATTTAAAAGTAATTCTATCTCTTTTGCTGCCAGAGATTCTGGCGATATTAACTCATCAATCCCAAATTTTGTAAAGCCAACTTTGCTTTTATAATCAATAAATTCGGTATTTGAAATTCTGGCAATTGTTTTTTTGGCTCCAAGTTCTTTAGCTAATACACAGGCTGTTATATTGGTTGATTGAGACGAGGTAACTGCAATAAATAATTCTGTATTATCAACCTTAGCTTCGTTTAATAGCCTAATAGATGTAGCATCTCCTTTTAAAACCTTTATATCAAGATGAGTATCTGCATATACCAAACTGTCTTTCTTGGGATCAATTAAGGTTATTTCCTGAGATTCGTATGATAAAAGCTTTGCTAAGTGAAACCCTACTTCACCTGCTCCAGCAATAATTATTTTCATTTGTATGGTGTCATAAAAAAGTAGTGCAAATATACCACAAAATAAATATTGCCTCTATAAAGCACCCCTTTTAATTGTTTGTATTTAAGCTTGTTCCTTTTTTAAAACACCTCGTTTCTTTAATTGGTTAACCATTTTGAGCTTAAGTTGACATTTCCAATTCAAAATAAATATGTAGGTTTGCCAAAAAAAAGATTTGTCAAAAATAAAGCCTTATAAAAATAGTGATTTGGGAAAAAAGGAGCAAGTCACCAAAATGTTTGATACTATTTCTAGTGATTACGATGGTTTAAACAGAGTTATTTCCTTTGGTATTGATGTAAAATGGCGCAAAAGAGTGGTTAAGCTTGTTGAGCAAACCAACCCTAAATCTATCCTTGATATTGCTACAGGAACTGGCGATTTAGCCATTGCATTAGCTAAAAAAGATGCCAACAAAATAATTGGTTTAGATATTAGTAGTGGTATGTTAGAAATTGGCAAACAAAAAATCTTAAAGAAAGACTTACAAAACACCATCGACATGGTTTTAGGAGATTCAGAAAGTATGCCTTTTAACGACAATACGTTTGATGCCATAACTGTTGCTTTTGGTGTTCGGAATTTTGAAACTTTGGAAAAAGGACTTGCAGAAATATTAAGAGTTCTAAAACCAAACGGTATTTTTGTGATTTTAGAAACCTCTGTCCCAACCAAAACTCCCTTTAAACAAGGCTATAAATTGTACACCAAATATATTTTACCCATTATTGGCAAACTTTTTTCTAAAGACCGAAGTGCCTATACTTATTTAAGTGAATCGGCCTCTGTTTTCCCATATGGTGAAACCTTGAACAATATTTTAAGGGAAATTGGGTTTATTAATGTTAAAGATTTTCCACAAACTTTTGGAGTGGCAACAATCTACACATCAACAAAATAATAAAAATGAGAAACGTTTTTTTTCTAATATCTTTTTTATTTTTTACTCAAATTATTCATGCTCAATTATTTACAAAAGAAAAAATATCGTATGATGCCAATCAAGGAAGAGGCTCTACAGATAATAATCTTTTACGTTGGGGTTATTTTTTAGGTTTTAGTAATTATGATTTTAATTTTGACTACAACCAAGATCTACGAGATATTTTTGTTAAAAGAAGCGTGGGTTTTAATGTGGGTTTAATAGGAAATTTAAGGGTTAACAATTTTATTGATTTGCGTTTAGAACCAGGCTTATTAATTACAACCAGAGAATTATTTTACAGTCCAGAATTTTTTCAAGGGATTTCTTTTGGTAATAATGACTTAATTCGGGAGGTAAAATCAACCTACATCCATATTCCTTTGTTAGTTAAAATTTCAACCAAAAGAATTAACAATTTCAAGCCATTTATTGTAGGCGGATTTTCAACAGCATTAAACCTATCTAGTAACGAAGAAAATCCTGACGATAATAGCAATGGCCAGTTTAGAACCACCAAAAATTCTTTATTTTATGAACTAGGTTTTGGCATTGATTTTTACCTGTACAATTTTAAATTTACACCTACTATTCGTGGCCTTTTTGGAATTAATGATGAACTGGTTAGAGATGAAGACCCAAATAGCCCCTGGACCAGTAATATAAACAGCATGAAAACAAGAGGTTTATTTATTAATTTTACGTTTCAATAAATTTACCTTCTTTTAAATTCACTTAAAAAAATGGCCGTTGCAGTGGCTACATTTAAGCTTTCTGTAGCTTGCAAACTCCCAAACCTTGGAATGCTTAACTTTTTTGTAATATGTTGTTCAATCTCTTTTGATATACCATTGGCTTCATTCCCTAATATCAAAATACCTTGTTTTGATAATTTACTAGTATAAACAGATTCTCCTTGCATAAACGTTCCGTAAATTGGCAAATGTGTTTGCTTTAAAAATTCTGATACATTTAAATACGAAATGTTTACCCGCGTTATGGAACCCATCGTTGCTTGAACCACTTTAGGATTAAAACAATCTACGGTTTCTTCGCTACAAATTAAATCCTTTACACCAAACCAATCGCACAATCTAATAATAGTTCCTAAATTTCCTGGATCTCTAACAGTATCCAATGCCAAAATAAGCTCAGAATCATCCATCTTTTTTGGTGTAGGGATTTTAAAAACAGCCAATGCTTTATTAGGGGTTTTTAAAAAAGTTATCCGTTTTAAATCAGCTTCAGAAATTATTTCTTCCTGTTTGGCATCAATATTGAAGGTTTTCGTTGTATATAATTTTTCGAGTTTAAAATTGGACTGCAAAAGTTCATTGATTATTTTAAGGCCTTCAACAGCAAATAAACCATATTGCAATCGGTATTTTTTTTGCTTTAAACTGGTGATTAATTTTATTTGACTTTTAGATAGCATCCTCGAACAGTGGCTTTTTCGTTTTAGGTTATAAAGAAAACGAAAAATTATTATTTTGTTTGATTCTTACTTATTTATTTAAATATTTTTCTTAGGAAATAACGTATTTTTGAATAAGAATATAACATGACCATTATTATAAATTTAAAAAAATCCATCTCACTGAACCATTATAACATCCCTTGAAACTTACATTTAATAACATACTCAATTTGTTTTTGCTTACAGGAATCTTTTTGTCTTGCGACGCTGTAAAAAGAGTTCCTGAAGAACGATATTTATTATCAAAAAACACGGTACACATTAACGACAAAAAAGACAAGACCGAAACCATCAACAATCTTTTATACCAAAAACCAAATAGTAAACTATTAAAAACACCGCTGCGCTTGCACATTTACAACTTAGCGCGCCCAAACATCGACTCTATTGTTAATGCCAACCTTGATGAAAAACCTAACAAAAGAAATCATTTAGAATCCTTTCTATCTAAAAAACAATTAGACAAATACGTAGAATCAAGGATAAATTTTAATAATTGGTTAAAAAAAACCGGAGAAGCACCTGTTGTTGTCAATGAGGAAAGAACAAAAAAGTCCATAACCCGACTGAATGATTATTATATTAATAACGGATGGTTTAATGTTGAATCTACCTATAATATTACAAGAAAAGAAAATCAGAGAGCAGACATTGATTACTACATTAAAACCGGAGACCCATATATTATAGATTCTATCTTTAAAAAGAAAGATGTCTCCATGGTCGATTCATTGTACAGGTTTACCAAAAAAAATTCATTTCTTGTAAAAGGTGAACAATACAAAACCAATAACTTTCAACTTGAAAGAGAGAGAATAACTACCGAATTAAGAAATAAAGGGGTTTTTCATTTTAACCAAGACTACATAACTTTTGAAATTGATACTGTAAATACAAACAAAAAAGTAAATGTAGAAGTTCAAATTCAAGAGAGAGCCATAAGAAATCAAGATGTTATAACCAGAGAGCCATTCAAAATATATTACATTAAAGATGTTAATATTTTTACTGATGGTACTTATGAAAACCGAAATGAGACCAGAACAGATTCTGTCTCATACAATAATTACAAATTGTACAGTATTGGTAAAATGAGGTTTAGACCCAAAGCTTTAACAGATGCTATTTTTATTACTCCAAAAACACTTTTCAGAGATATTGACAGAACCCGTTCATACAGGTATCTAAGCGAATTAAGAACCTTTAAATATCCTGATATAAAATATACCGAAAACGATGATGCTACCTTAACAACCGATGTTTTTTTAACACCACTTAAAAAATTTAATTTAGGCTTTAGCACAGAAATTTCACAAAGTAACATACAATCGGTAGGATTAGCTATTAATCCTAGTTTATCCATTCGAAATATATTTAGAGGTGCAGAAACTCTTGAAATATCTGCAATAGGTTCCATTGGCGCTTCAAAAGATGCTTCAAAAGACACCAATCAGTTTTTTGACATCAATGAAATTGGCGCCGATTTAAAGCTTACCATTCCAAGGTTGTTCTCTCCTTTTAATACCGATAGAATAGTCCCAAAATACATGTCTCCAAGTACCATAATTAGTTTATCTGCCACCAGTCAAACCAATATTGGTTTAGATAAACAAACTTTTAATGGATCCTTCAATTATAAATGGAGTCCATCAAAATACATTACTAATAGGTTAGATGTTTTTAACGTTCAATACGTAAGAAATTTAAATATTAGGAATTATTTTGGCATCTACCAAAACTCTTACAACACATTAAATGATATTGCTTTAACCTTAAATTACAACAATGGTAACGATTTAACCTTTCCAGATCAAACAGACCTGTTTATAAATGATGTATTGAACAATAATACGCCATTAAATTCTAATGATTTAGATTATAAAACCGTTACCAGTATTGATGAACGCAAACAGCGCTTAACAGAAAACAACTTAATTGTTTCATCAAGTTTTGGTTTGGTTCAAGATACCAGACAGAATTTATACGATGAAAACTTTTCAATTTTTAGGGTAAAGTTAGAATTAGCAGGAAATTTGCTGGCCAATACGGGAAAATTATTAGGACTCACCAAAGACACCAACAACCGCTATGAACTTTTAAATGTCGCTTTTTCTCAATATGCAAAAACCGAAATAGACTTTATAAAACATTGGGATTTAGGTAAAAACAATGTGTTAGCAATTAGAACTTATGGAGGTATTGCCATACCTTATGGAAATTCAACCAGCATTCCATTTTCCAAGAGTTTCTTTGCTGGTGGAGCCAATGATAATCGTGCTTGGACCGCTTATAGTTTAGGACCGGGAAGCTCAGAAACTGCCAACGAATTTAATGAAGCCAATTTAAAACTGGCGTTTAGCGCAGAACAACGTTTTAACCTTTTTGAAAACTTGAACGGTGCCATTTTTATTGATGCAGGCAATATTTGGAATGTACTGGATGAAGTTGATAATGAAGATGCTGTATTTTCAGGATTTGATTCTTTAAAAGATCTAGCCATAGGCTCTGGCTTTGGACTGCGCTATGACTTTAGTTTTTTTATTTTCCGTTTTGATATAGGTTTTAAAACTTACGACCCGTCATTTAAAGATCAAAACCGTTGGTTTAATGATTACAACTTTGGAAATGCGGTATACAACATTGGTATTAACTATCCTTTCTAAAAAGTTTCTTACTGAAAACTATAACGTTTTAGTGCTTTTTTAAATGTTTCAACCATCAAAACCTCAGGGAGGTAATTAAAAATTCATTACTTTTGAATTCAAAAATATTTATAAACTAATTTATTAAAAATGGAACACACTATAAAACCCGGAGTTGCAACAGGTAGAGAAGTTCAAGCTATTTTCAAACTAGCAAAAGAAAAAGGTTTTGCTTTACCAGCCGTAAACGTTATAGGTTCAGACACTATTAATGGTGTTTTAGAAACTGCAGCAAGCCTAAACGCTCCAGTAATTATACAATTCTCTAATGGCGGAGCTCAATTTAACGCCGGAAAAAGTTTAAATAATGACCATCAAAGAGCCGCCGTTGCTGGTGCAATAGCTGGAGCAAAACATGTTCATATTTTAGCTGAAACCTATGGTGTCCCCGTTATTTTACATACAGACCATTGTGCAAAAAAATTATTGCCTTGGATTGATGGCTTACTAGATGCCAGTGAAAAACATTTTGCTGAAACGGGTAAACCTCTTTTCAGCTCTCATATGATTGATCTTTCAGAAGAGCCGATTAAAGAAAACATTGAGTTATGTAAAACATATCTTAAACGCATGAGCAAAATGGGTATGACTTTAGAAATAGAGTTAGGTATTACCGGAGGCGAAGAAGATGGTGTTGATAATAGCGATGTTGACGATTCTAAACTTTACACGCAGCCTGAAGAAGTTGCTTATGCTTATGAAGAATTGAGCAAAGTAAGCGACCAATTTACTATTGCTGCCGCATTTGGTAATGTTCATGGTGTTTATAAACCAGGCAATGTTAAACTAACTCCTAAAATTTTAAAAAATTCTCAAGATTACATTACCAAAAAATATGGCGTTGGCCACAATCATATTGATTTTGTATTCCATGGTGGTTCAGGTTCAACCGTTGAGGAAATCCGTGAAGGCATAAGCTATGGTGTTGTAAAAATGAATATTGACACTGACTTGCAATATGCTTTTATGAGTGGTATTCGTGATTATATGAAGAAAAACGAAGCCTACTTACAATCTCAAATTGGAAATCCTGATGGTGAGGACTCTCCAAACAAAAAATACTACGACCCACGTGTATGGTTACGCGCTGGAGAAGTTACGTTTGTGGAGCGATTAAAAAAAGCATTTGAAGATTTAAATAACGTCAATACACTTTAATATTTTTCTTTGGCCTAGCTACAAAATTAAAAAAAGTTTTAATTTTGTAGCTAGGCTTTATATTTTATCTTTATGAGTGTTTTTTAATTCAAAATAGCACTTACAAAGTAAAACTATGCAGTCATTAATAGCAAACGATTGATAATAGCTACAATCGAACATATAAAATCTAGAATTTATGTCTTGGTTTAAAAGAAAAACAAAAGGAATTACCACCACCACACAGGATAAAAAAGATACCCCAAAAGGATTATGGTATAAATCTCCCACAGGAAAGATTGTAGATGCAGATGAACTAGAAAAAAATTTTTATGTAAGTCCAGAAGATGGCTACCATGTAAGAATAGGAAGTAAAGAATACTTTGAAATCCTCTTTGATGACAATAAATTTAAAGAGCTGGATGCAAACTTAGACTCAAAAGACCCTTTGGATTTTGTGGACACAAAAAAATATCCAGATCGCTTAAAAGCTGCTCAAGAAAAAACGAAGCTTAAAGATGCCGTAAGATGTGCCATAGGTAAATCAAAAGGAAAAGATTTAGTCATTGCTTGTATGGATTTTGCCTTTATTGGTGGATCTATGGGAAGTGTTGTTGGTGAAAAAATTGTTAGAGCAGCAGATTATGCACTAAAAAATAGAATTCCTTTTATGATTATTTCAAAATCTGGAGGAGCCCGAATGATGGAAGCCGCATTATCACTCATGCAATTAGCAAAAACATCTGTAAAATTAGCACAATTGGCAGACGCAGGAATTCCTTATATATCATTATGTACAGACCCAACAACAGGAGGCACAACCGCTTCATTTGCAATGTTAGGCGATATTAATATTGCAGAACCTGGCGCTTTAATTGGGTTTGCTGGGCCACGCGTTGTTAAAGATACTACAGGTCAAGATTTACCAGAAGGTTTTCAAACATCTGAATTTTTATTGGAACACGGTTTCTTAGATTTTATTTCAGAGCGAAAATACCTGAAAAACAAAATAAATCATTACTTAGATTTAATCACTAATCAACCTTTAAGATCATAATTTATACGCATTTATTTTTTAATGAATTATTCATAAATCATTAATTATTACTATATTTGCCGCTCGAAAGAAAATCTTTCGTATACATAAAAATCATTTACAATAATATTAGCATGTATTTAGCAAAAGAAGTAAAAGAAGAAATCTTCACAAAACACGGCAAAGGAAAAAGCGATACCGGTTCTGCTGAAGGTCAAATTGCGTTATTTACGCACAGAATTAATCACTTAACAGAACACTTAAAAAAGAATCGTAAAGATTATAATACAGAGCGTTCGTTAGTAAAATTAGTAGGTAAAAGAAGAAGCTTACTAGATTACTTAACTAAGAAAGATATCTTAAGATATCGTGAGATAGTAAAAGAATTAGGATTAAGAAAATAATAAAAAGAGGCTTTTCAGCCTCTTTTTTGTTTTAAATATAACTCTGCGCAGAGTATAAACCCGTATTGAAGAAGCTTATTATAGTTTTTCATTGGTCACACAACAACTACACACAACAACACAACGACCATTGTTTAATTAGAATTAAAAAATTTATGATTCCAAAAGTTTTTAGAGAGGTCATTGACCTTGGTGATGGACGTACAATATCCATCGAAACCGGAAAATTAGCAAAACAGGCCCATGGTTCTGTTGTTGTACAATCAGGAAAATGTATGCTTTTGTGTACCGTTGTTTCCAATTACAATGCCAGTCCAGGCATAGATTTTTTACCGTTAACGGTAGATTATCGCGAAAAATTCGCAGCTTCGGGTCGTTACCCAGGTGGCTTCTTTAAAAGAGAGGCAAGACCTAGTGATGGTGAAGTACTGACCATGCGTTTAGTGGATCGTGTTTTACGTCCGTTATTCCCAAAAGATTACCACGCAGAAACACAAGTCATGATTCAGTTAATGTCTCATGATGATGAAGTGATGCCAGACGCTATGGCTGGATTGGCAGCTTCTGCAGCGATTCAATTATCAGATTTTCCTTTTGAATGTCCAATTTCAGAAGTGAGAGTGGGTCGTATCAACGGTCAATTAATTATCAACCCTACAAGAGCTCAGTTAGAAGTTTCTGAATTGGATATGGTTATTGGTGCTTCAGCAGATTCAGTCATGATGGTTGAAGGTGAAATGCATGAGATTTCTGAAGAAGACATGGTTGAAGCCATCAAGTTTGCACACGACGCGATTAAAGTACAATGTGCTGCTCAATTAAAATTAGCCGAAGCTTTTGGTAAAAAAGAAACCCGTACATACGAGGCAGAACGTGAAGATGAAGCTTTAGCAAAAAAAGTAGAAACTTTAACGTATGATAAAGTATATGCTGTAGCCAGAGCTGCTTCAGCAAAACACGAGCGTAGTGCGGCTTTTGATGCTATTAAAGAAGAAGTAAAAGCAACCTTTACTGAAGAAGAATTAGCCGATTTTGGCGATTTAGTTTCTAAATATTTCTACAAAGCTGAAAAGAAAGCGGTTAGAGATTTAACGTTGAATGAAGGTTTACGTTTAGATGGCCGTAAAACCACCGATATCAGGCCTATTTGGTGTGAAGTAGATTATTTACCATCTGTTCATGGCTCTTCCATATTTACTCGTGGAGAAACTCAAGCCTTAGCAACTGTAACTTTAGGAACCTCAAGAGAAGCCAATCAAATAGATATGCCATCGTTTGAAGGCGAAGAGCGTTTTTATTTACATTATAATTTTCCGCCTTTTTCAACAGGTGAAGCCAAACCATTACGTGGAACGTCTCGTCGTGAAGTAGGTCATGGAAATTTAGCTCAACGTGCATTAAAAAATATGGTTCCTGCTGATTGTCCTTATACGGTCAGAGTCGTGTCCGAAGTATTAGAATCCAATGGTTCATCTTCTATGGCAACAGTTTGCGCCGGTACTATGGCGTTAATGGATGCTGGAGTTCAAATGAAAAAACCTGTTTCCGGTATTGCTATGGGATTAATTTCTGATGCTGAAACTGGAAAATATGCGGTGTTGTCTGATATTTTAGGTGATGAAGATCATTTAGGTGATATGGACTTTAAAGTAACCGGTACTGCCGATGGTATTACTGCTTGCCAAATGGATATTAAAGTAAAAGGACTTTCTTATGAAATTTTGGTTAATGCTTTAAAACAAGCCCAGGCAGGTCGTTTGCATATCTTAAACATCTTAATTGATACCATTGCACAACCAAATGCCGACGTGAAAGCACACGCACCAAAAATGATTACTCGCGTTATTCCTAATGCGTTTATTGGCGCTTTAATTGGTCCTGGTGGAAAAGTCATCCAAGAATTACAAAAAGCGACTAAAACAACCATTGTTATTAACGAAGATCCTATTACTGAAGAAGGTATTGTGGAGATTTTAGGAACCAATCAAGCTGGTATTGATGCTGTTTTAGCTAAAATTGATTCATTAATGTTTAAACCAGAAGTTGGTGGAACTTATGAAGTAAAAGTAATTAAAATGTTAGATTTTGGTGCTGTGGTAGAATATATTGAAGCACCAGGAAACGAAGTGTTATTGCACGTTAGCGAATTGGCTTGGGAACGTACAGAAAATGTGAGCGATGTAGTTAATATGGGTGATGTTTTTAATGTGAAGTATTTTGGGGTCGATCCAAAAACTCGCAAAGAAAAAGTATCTCGTAAAGCTTTGTTAGAAAAACCAGAAGGTTATGTGGCAAGACCACCAAGAGACGATAGTAGAAGTGGTGGACGTGATAATAGAGGAGGAAATCGCGATAATCGTGGACGTGATAATCGAAGAGATGACCGTCGCGATGACAGAAGACCCAGAGAAGACAGAAAAGAGGATTAAGCCCACTTTTTAAATCATATGTTTTAAAAGCCAGACAAATTCGTCTGGCTTTTTTATTGGATTAAATCTTTCCAAAATTGACCATAAAAATTACCACTCTTTATTAGCTCTTGATGTGTTCCAAAAGTATTTGAATGACCATTTTCAGTAATATAAATTCTATCTGCTAATTGCTTTAAAGTATGTAACCTATGCGAAATAAAGATAATATCCATATCTTGTTTTAGCTTTATTAATAATTCTAAAACAAATCGCTCCGTGTTTCTGTCCATGGCAGAAGTAAATTCATCCAACAATAGCAACTGTGGTTTTTTATATAAAACACGCATAAAGGCTAATAACTGTTTTTGTCCACCAGATAAATTAATACCTTCCTCTCCCAAAATTGTGGCATAGCCTTGTGGTAATTCTGTTATAAATTTTTCAAATCCATAATCTTTACAGAATGCTGCTATATTTTCTGCCGTTTCGTCTTTTCCTAACAAAATATTATCAATAATATTTCCATTAAAAATGGTAATATCTTGAGGAATTACACCCATCATATTTGGCCAACTTTCGGTATTAATTTCTTTTAAATACTGTTTGTTATTGAGTATGATGGTGCCATTTTGAAACGGATAAAATTTTTGGATAATCTGCCCTAATGTGCTTTTACCGCAGCCACTTTCGCCAACTATAGCAACACATTCATTTTTATTAACTTCTAAATTGATACTTTTTAGCAATTGACTTCTGCCCGCAAAACGAAAAGAAAGGTTTATAATTTTTAAAGATTCAAAACCCTTTATGCTTTCGTTGCCTAAAGGCTCTTTTTCAATTGAAGCAAATTCATACATTCTGTTGAAAGCCACTTTAGCTTCATTAATGGGTATTGCAATTAAGGCTAAACCAGCTACAGATGTCAATAAATTGCCTGCTATTCCTAAAATAACGTGAATAATGTTTAACCCGAAATATTCATTGGAATTAAAGGAAAATTGGGTGTAAAATGTTATATTTAAAGAGCTTAGCGGCATCTTTAATAACATTAAAAGCACCCATTTTGAACACTAAAAATACAGTTTTCTATCGAGGTAAAAAATCAATTTCAGTAGATTTTTCTGCAGAAGAAATAAGTTCTGATGGTTCCCTGGTTCTTTTGGAGAAATTAGAGCGGGAACATAAACTAATCCGATATTTCAGCACCTGGATTCCAGATAGGCGCAATCCAATCTTAGTGACCTATACGATAGAAAAGCTTTTAAATCAACGTGTATTTATGCTGATGCAGGGGCATGAAGATGCGAATGATGTCCATCATCTCAAACACGACCCTTTATATAAAGATATCCTAGAGCGGAATCTGGCTTCCCAACCCACCATCTCCCGTTTTGAGAATAGCCTGGATGAGCGTTCCATTTTAGCACTGTGCTACGCCTGGATCGATCGATATGTGTCGAGTTTAAAAGGTCGCAAGAGTATCACCATAGACATTGATGGGACTGATGATCCCACTCACGTGAAATAGCAACTATCCATGTTCAATGGATATTATGTACAATGAGCTCTTTTTCCACGATGGAGATACCGGACAGATTATTGTTCCGGTACTTCGTCCTGGGAACAGCCATTCCAATAAATGGTATGTCAGTATTTTAAAAAGAATCATTCTCAAAATACGAAAAGTGTATCCCCAGATGAAGATCATCATCAGGGCTGATAGCGGGTTCTCTTCTGCTCCCTTTTATAAGATGGCAGATCATTATAATTTGTATTATGCCATTGGCCTTGCCAGCAATGAGGTGCTCAAAAGAAGGGTAAAAAGAGCGGAGCAGGCGGTGAAACATCTTTATCAGGCTGAGGGCGAAAAACACCAGCACTTTATCAGCTTTGACTATAAAGTCGGGGAGCTGGCATAAACCACAACGCTGTTATTCAAAAATTGAAAGCACTGGCCTTGGTATGAATGTGCACCATATTGTTAGCAATCTCGAAGCTCAAGAGGCCCGAGAAATATATTTTGACTTTTATGTAAAAAGAGGAGAAGCCATTGAGAACCGAATCAAGGAAGTAAAAAACATGTGTTTCTCTGACCGGCTATCCAATTATGGATTCTGGGCAAATTTCTTCCGATTGCTCATCAGCCGCCTTGCTTATGAGTTGTTTTTGATTTTGTAAAACAAAATCAAAGAAACTTCTGTTGAAGAGGCTAAGAAATGGCAGATCAGCAGCATTAGAACCTACCTGCTCAAAGTAGGTGCTACTATAAAAATCACCAAGAGAAGAATATATTACAGGCTCTCCAAAGCCTTTGTGCATCAGCAGTTGATCCTGGAATTGCTCTCTGTATTACAGCAACTATTATTCCCTTTTTATCCGTCTTGAGATACCTATGTCTTGTCGTGAAATTTTAGCAATTTATAAGCAGTAAATAGTCATACTTGAAGGCAAAAATACAGCCGATCCACCTAGCAGGTGGAAAAACTAACCAAAATTTCTCTGATCCAACGGAAATTTAAAGAAGATCTGAAAATCAGCTGCTCAAAAACTATCCATGAATAATTCGGGTTAAGACTAGGATCCTATCTAAAATAGCTGCCCTTACAACAATTCAATATATCAATAAGTTTGTTTTTGATAGAAACATCAACAATATTAAAATTAGCATTATTTAAAATGCACAACGAGTTTAGTATACTAAATAGAAGCATGCCTAAAATAGTAAAAAGCATTTTTTAAATTGAGAACTAGCAGGTAAGGTTTTTTATAATGGCTTGTGTTGACAAAATTTCCTTGGTATGCTCTATACTTGGACCTGCAACCCACACCGTTTTATAAGTTACTTTAGTGGCAGCATTTTCTGTAGCTCTCATACCAATTGAAAACCGTATCATTTTTACCCACTTTTTAAGTTTTTTATTTCTATTTAATATAGACTCCATCCAAGTTTGCTTAGTGCCAATTTTTTTAACATAAGGCGTATTGATAACTGTGCATGGAGTTCCAGAAATACGCTCGGTGACTACAATATCTTTGGCTCCATAATCAACACAGGCTTGTTTGTATTCTTCCGTAACATTAGCTTCCAATGAAGCAATAAATGGACTGCCCACAGAAACTCCAGCAGCACCATAACCTAGCATTCTATCAATATCTGCTTTACAACCAACACCTCCAGCAGAGATTATTGGAATATTACAATGACTGACCAATTCTTTTATAAGAATCTCAGGCGATAAATGGCCACGATGGCCACCAGCTTCATTATTAACCGCTATAACAGCATCGGCGCCCAAGGCTACCACTTTTTGGGCAAATTTTAAATCTACTACATCGCAAAACACTTTGATGCCAGCTTTATGGGCTTGTTTAATCGTTTCTTCAGGGCTTCCTAAAGAGGTAATTATAAAATCACAGCCTTCTTCACAAATAACCTCTAACTGAGCTTTATATTTAATATTTGATTTATTGACAATCAAGTTAAACCCGAAAGAACCACCTTCAACTTTTGCTTCTTTTAATTCTTTTAATGCCTTTCTCAGTTCTTCTAAGGTTCTGTAATTAAGCGCGGGAATACATCCTGCGATACCGCTTTTCATGGCTTCTTTAACCATGCTGGTGTTGGATACCAAAAACATTGGAGCTTGGATAATAGGATGTTTTATTTGAAGAATTTTTAATAAGGAAGTTGACATGGTTTTAAAATTGAATTTATCAAATATAATAAATTATTATGCATGCATAATTTTTCCTCATTTTAAATTTTTTATCCACTTATTTACCAAATAGTACAAGTATCATTCAGATATATTTATTTTATGATGAATGATTTTAAAATATTTCATATTTATTATGCATGCATAGTATCTGACAGTCAATATGTTATGCTAAATCACTATTTTATAAATGCTAAATAATTGATAACATGACTTTTATCATTTTTTTATTATGCGTGCATAGTTAATTTAGAGTTGTATTTAACTCTATATCATTAGTTATGAAAAAATTAATTTTTGGTCTCATTATTATTGGATTTACCGCCCAAATGAATTCACAAACTATCGAATTAAAAGAAGTAGAAATTGTTGCCAACTATGATTATTCACAGGCAACAAACACAAAATTTGAGGCTTTACCTGTCCAAAAAATACAGGAAAAACTAATCAATTACAAAGCTACCAATCCAGAAATTGATGATTACGGAGACGTAGCTTATAGCATTTCGTTTTACACACCTGACGGAAAAATTATTGCTGATTATAATACCGAAGGAAATATTTTAAGTACTTCTGAAACCTATAAAAATGTGAGATTGCCTTTAGAAGTTTTACAAGCTATTGCCAAACGATTTCCTAACTGGACCATAGTTGAAGATACCTATCATATAAACTTTCATTGTGAAAAAGGCATTACTCAAAAAGTATATAAAATAAAACTTATGAATGAAGAAAAAGTTTTAATTATAAAAGCTAACGATACTGGAAAGTTTATGTAACGTATCCCATTAATTTCTGACTAACGTTTTTGTAATAGGTTGAAAATTATCAAGTTGAAAGTCCAAGATCTTTATTAGTCAAAGCGAATTTATCGATTTGTTTTTTAATTCTTTTAACCAATCCGAGTTTTCTTTTTTGATCTAAAAATAGATATCCTTCCGGGTTGACGTATGGAACTCCCTTAACTA
>Ga0210036_1000658_pt1 | contig 40321 bp, 27 predicted proteins | sample CryGeymeta201515_FD_185469 | JGI IMG/M metagenome (GOLD analysis project Ga0210036, IMG submission 185469) | Groundwater microbial communities from Crystal Geyser aquifers in Utah, USA - Crystal Geyser metaG 2015-15 (SPAdes) (version 2) | ecosystem: Environmental > Aquatic > Deep subsurface >...
TTGTTAATTTAAGACATGGAATAAGGTAAATATAACAAAGCTCAATGGCTTTAGCCAAAGCTTATGCTAACTAAAACCAATTTAAGTCAATTGGTCTGTAGACCCTCTTTGCTTTAGTGTAAGTACACAACAGTAATATATTTAGACATAACTTGGGCTTTAGACGTAGTTGTAGCTAGTAGGAGTAGAGCTGAAGAAAGCAGTCCTAGCTACCCCCCGTGGTACCAGGAAGGTCCGCCAAACCCCTATTTAAACCCTAATAGTACAGGAGACCAAGAGGTCCATAAAAGCTTTAAATACTGAGACACAGTCTGAGTCGTGTTGAAATTTCACCACAATTTCAACACAATTTCAACACATGTCAACACATTTCAATACATTTCAATACATTTCAATACATTTCAATACATTTCAACACATTTCAACACGTGTCAACACCACATAATTGCAACACAAGACTGAATTTCAACATGACTCAATTCACTACTACTACTACTACTACTACTACTACTACTACTACTACTACTACTACTACTACTACTACTACTACTACTACTACTATTACTACTACTACTACTACTACTATTACTACTACTACTACTACTACGACGACGACGACGACGACTACTATGACTACTAGTACTAAACGACTACTATGACTACTACGACTACTACTAAACTTAGTAGTAGTCGTAGTAGTCATAGTAGTCATAGTAGTCATAGTAGTCATAGTAGTCATAGTAGTAGTAGTAGTAGTAGTAGTAGTAGTAGTAGTAGTAGTAGTAGTAGTAGTAAAAATAGTAGTAGTAGTAAAAATAGTAGTAGTCTTAGCGCTACTAGTGCTACTAGTAGTAGTAGTCGTAGTAGTTATAGTAGCAGTAATAGTAGTAGTAGTAGTAGTAATAGTAGTAGTAGTAGTAGTAGTAGTAGTAGTAGTAGTAGTAGTAGTAGTAGTAGTAGTAGTAGTAGTAGTAGTAGTAGTAGTAATAGTAGTAGTAGGAGGAGGAGTAGGAGTAGTAGGAGTAGTAGGAGTAGTAGTAGTAGTAGTAGTAGTAATAGTAGTAGTAGTAATTCAACACATGCATGTCAATACATTTCAACACATTTCAATACATTTCAATACATTTCAATACATTTCAATACATTTCAACACATTTCAACATGATTCAAATGGCGGGACTGTATTTCAACACAGGACTGCATGAGGTATTATTTATGCTGTATAAAGTATTATTTCAAACCTTATATAGTGTAGGATATGAGCTCTATTTAGCGTACCTTCCAGTACTCTACTCTAGTACTAGTAAAGAGGCAACAGAAGTCTGATAGCTTACACCAAACAAATAATTAGATACGTCTGGTACAATAGGGGATTTGCTCTAGTCTTGACTTTCAATGCTACCTTGCGATCTACTATACTGTATACGGATTCGCCAACCTTTTCTTTTTCTCTCTCTTCTTTTTCAGTTAGCTCCCATTGCCCTCTTTGACTTTCGATTCTTTATTCAACTTAGTCTTGCCAACCTTCTTTACTTTCTTGTTTTTGTTTGCCTTCTGTCGGTTTCGCCTAGTGATGGCAGCCTTGAATTCTTGAATGAGACGATCTGACATGGAACCATTGGCAAGATCCTGATCATACCAATGCTTTTTCTTGGTGGCGAATTGGCGCTCAAGCCAAAATGCTGCTTCCATCTGCACGGCAAGCGCCACACTGTCAAAGAATAAACCGTTCCCAGTACCAAGCATGTGATTCCTTAGTACACCCTCGAAGGATGCTGGAATACAGCACTTCGCCTCATCAATGGTCGTTGGCCGGGCTTGGGCTGGATCTTCTTGGCGCATCCACGATGCTAAATTATGCGACGTCCGCTGAACATACAGCAAATCAGAAGGTTTAAATATGGCTTGATACCAGACTTTGGATCCCTCATCTAGATTGGCAACCACCCAATCAGTGAGAGCGTGCTGGTAGTCCCGTTCATTTGTATCAGCCACTCTGCATCGCGTCTCCTTTACCACCACACCGAGCACTGGAGCAGAACGCAATTCTTTTCCGTTTGATTTTTTATTTAAGACCCGGATAATCTCTTGTCCTTCCAACTCTGACAGTGCTGAAGTTATGTTGGACTGCCTCATAATTATTTGTTTGCTCCTACTAGATTTTGAGCTCGAGGACGCTTTCCGCGAATTGTTTTTCTGATCTGAAGTTTCACGTCTGTCGTCCATCGTGGAACTCTCTCGCTGGATCGAACGCGCCGTTTTGCGCTCTTCCAATTCCTTTTTGTGGTTTTGCAAATGGCGAGAAATAAAAGCGTTTTCATGCAATGTCTCCCAGGGCTTGGATTCGTAGCCATCTATGCCGTCAAAAATAGAGAGTAATTCTTGAACCTTTTCGGGGAAACACTCAAGGCCCTCTCCAAGCTCTATCGAGGATTGGTGGAATTCCACCGCCTTCTGCACGCGTTTAGACAGCATGTCCTTCCTTTTCTTTGAGCATTGCGCCCATTCAATAGAATCCTTAGTAATACTTCCGGCAGTGTGATCGTCGAAAAGCCCAAAACTGAGGCGGCTCAACAACAAGAACTCTCTGCCTGGTGGTAACAACGTCAAACCGTCTGCGCGCAGCCCTCCATTTCGCAATTCCAGAGTGTTGGCGCACACACAGTACATTATTGCGTCTCTTGTAGCTGGTACAGCGCTAGCAGGGACAGAATTCGCATCCGTGAGCACAGTGTCAGTGCTGTCGAAGCGTTTCCAACGAAAAGTAATATTATTTCCTTTTTCCAAGAAAATTTCCAATATTTCATTCTCTTCGAGATCCTCATCTCCCTTTTCACCGCTGTTGTTCTTCGTCGATGTCAAAAGTTTAATTTTATCATTTCGGCACAGAGATGCCAAGACAGCAAGTAACCTCGCGCCTTCTGGCGCACAATCCATCAAGGGTCGTGCCCAAGATGAGTCTGCTTTGTCTCGGTTAAACTCATTCGGGGTGGTAGAACCTTTGTCCAGTAAAGGATTTGGCTTGGTGGTTGAGAAAAATAGTGCCTGCGTTCCCAAATGTTTTTTGGGTGGTGACGACTGGAGTGCAGGCCCCAGCAAATCGCGGAGGTCAATGGTTGCAATCGATTTTGTTGATCCGAACGAACTTGCTTCGAATTTGACCATTTTGTTTGCTTGGAGGAGAGTGATGGCCCACGGAAAGTAGAAAGAACATAGCTTGCCTAGGTACTCCTTGGCAGTCCGCGCCAGATCTTTCGTGATATCCTTCATTTTATTTTGCTTTATTTTTCCGCTTGTTCGAAATCGAAGCCAAGTGACTTGGTTTGTTCCACTTTCCGTCGCAGTACCTACGCTGATATCGCATGCACCGCATGCTCGTTCTCCTATACCACGCCGAGCTTTTCCTTCAAAAGGCGTTGCGAACATCGTTGTTTCTTCAAAATTGACCGCACCCATCACAGTGGACAGCATGTCAATTTCTAGAGGAGATCCAACACGATAGAAAATTGACAAAGAGTCAGAAAAGGAAATCCACGCTCCGTCTATTCCTTTTTCCGTTGCGTAAGATATGAGGTGCGCCTCTAGTCTCTTTAGAAACTCATCTCCGAGAGAGCTTGTGTTTCCTGTGGAAGAGTACTCAAACGAACCCTTTTGTACAACTTCGCTTGAGCCCTCCAGAGTGTATGGATGTCGTTCTTTTAATAGAATCTGCTCGAGGTCCTCTGACTCAATCTGGTCGCTCTTTGGTTGAAGCGCAATACGAGTACCCATTTCCGATGTCTTTTTCTGAAACTTCTTTGGGTCCAGCTGTATGACAGTCTCATGAAAAACCCATACTTGAATGATGCGGAGAATAGTAACCTTGCCATGTGGCATATTCCTGGGAGGACAATTAACTACTAGCAGTGCCTCGTTGATTCCAACAAAGTCAGCAACTCGTTTCCTCAGATTCTCTGCAGTAGATTGAAGTCTCTTTAAACGCGGTTGAAAGACACCGTAAGACCTGCACCAGGCGTTCTCTTTGTTACGAGGTGTGTGCTTGTAGTCATGGAGAAGATTCATGACAGCAAGTGGTTCCGAAAACAAATTCGAGTCAAAATGGCACCTGGATACGAACGTTTTCCTCGTTTGCTCTATAAATATGGAATAAAAGACGATGTTAGGTTCCATTCATATAATTTAATGTCCATCTAGAAATGGAATATGATAGGGAAAACATACCATTGAAGTCCTTGGTTGGGTGAATGAGAGCATCTGTGGCAACAATCGGGACTGCGTAAGCAAAACATAGAGGCACATACACAGGCAACTGACCACGGTTCCCATACTACTTACTGCTTACGATCCAAGGCGTCTTTGGAAAGGACAAGACCGCAGCAATCTGTATCGCTTCAGCCCCGACTCCCATTTGAATTCCGAGTCCAATTAGGAAACCAAGCGCTAGATCAATACCCAAAGCACTTACAAAGGCCCCTAGAGTGGTAATACTACAGGAATCATCTGGTGATGTGATGAAATGCGAGCTGAAGAGGCTTGTAAACGAGCGTTCAATTGTTGAAAGATTTGGCGGCTCCAAGCAAGTTTGCAAGATTTCTGTCACTGCATCTTCAGGCAACATTTCCTTTAGCATGAGAATAACAGAGTCAAGCGGTATCCGCAACATCTCACCAGGCTCGAACGCATCCATATAATTCTCATATGTTTCCCTGGAATAAATTCTATAGACTGTTCCAGGGCGCACACGGCCAGTTCTGCCAGCGCGCTGCGTCGCACTGGCTCTAGAAATCCAAGTTGGAACCAGCATTTGCCGGTGTGATGCTTCATTGTATACGATTTGCTTGCACAGCCCAAGGCAAATAACGTGATCTACATCGGGTAGCGTCACGCTGGATTCGCAGGCGTTCGTTCCTAAAATAATTTTCACTGTGTTAGAGTTTGCAGAATCAAAGACATGCATCTGATCTTCGAAGGGAATGTCACTATGAACGGGAATTGTTTCGAAGTGAATCCCAGGCACATGTATGCCCTCAATGTGCTCAGTGATGGCGACAACTAAGAAAATAAAACGTGGGAGATATGTAAGATGCTGTGAATCAGAACCACAAGGCATTTTTAACGGCCAACACCACCAACAATGATGACTTACTGTCCGTCATGCCAGGCACAAAGATAAGGACAGAGGAGCCAGGTTCGCCCAAACTGGTAGCAAGATTGGCAACTATAGCATGCGCTTTCTCCAAGTATTGAGCCGACGGACTTCGCGCCCCTTTCAACTTGCTACATTCCATTAACAGGGAGTTCACTCTTTTGGCGTCTCCAGCCGCCAAAGCTACTTCTGATGCCAACGTATCGAGGTAAACCTCGCGAACAGGAAACCGTCGAGCTCCTACCTTGATGGGCGGCTCGGGGACTCCAAAATAATTCTGATAAAGAGCTGCCGCTAGAGTTGCCGACATGAGTACTAGTCGAAGATGGGAGTTGGTCACTAACAGACGACGGCACAAAAGACACAGGATATCTGAAAAACAATTATGCAAAATTAGGTGAGAAAGTTGCAAAGTAGATAGCAAGACCTCAAAAGTACGGCCTTGCAGGAACATACCTGTGTCTACCGACCGCTCATGTACTTCGTCAATAGTTAAAATGCTTATCTTGTCGAAATGGTCCGGATGATTTGCCATGAGCCTAACCAGGTAACCGGAAGTGACAAACCAGGCACGAGTCTCCTTACTCTCGTATTCTCTCACGCCATGGCCCATTCGTAGAGCAATCTGGTCTTTGATTTCGGGTTCGACATCCCGAAGGCGCTCTACCAGTGCCTTTGCAGCAATACGACGAGGAACCGATACAAACAGCTTTGTTGTTTGGTGGTTGGGATTTGGAGGAGGAGCTTTTAGCAACATGACAGGTATACGTGAAGATTTTCCGCAGCCAGTTTCACCCTGAATAATGGTGACCCTGTTCTTTTGTACGCTGCTCACAATCATTTCTTCAAACTTATCTACTGGCAGTCGTAATCGTTCTGCTTCTTCTGCTGCCTTAGGCAGCAGGACTTTTTTGGCGTCAATTTCATTTGTCACCTCGCCCACGCCCGCAGAGCAAGTGCTGGGGTTGCTGCTACCGCCACCGTCGTTGTCAGCAGCGTTTCCGTTGTCATTTAAGCCTTCCCTGGTCTTCAAGAGTATTGAGTGAAACAAATAGGAAGAAAAGATACGACTGGGCGACACGATGTTTGCCATTTCCTTAGTAACGCCACGGTCAACTGCCTGTCGGAGAGTATTTTGGATTACCATGCTCGTCACTCGCTCAATCCAGTAGACGGCAGCAATATCAGACCACAAAGGCCTCCAATACTTGTCGCGCATATTCTTGTCCAGATCGGAGTAGTTTATGTCATTGCAAGAAGCATACATGGAGACATTTTGAAATGCTTCTACGTGCATCATATCCATGAATGAATCTTCCTTTCCAGCCTGCTCGTCTAAGATGGTCATTAAATAGCGAACTACCGCATCTTGAACTGTCTCTTTGCTTTCTTCTGAAGTGGATACCAAGAAATTGATATCTATCAAAGTCGGATCTACTGCTGGAATCATGGTGGGGTCCTCGGAGGCAAGTGCATCTTGTAAGGGATACTCAGACATGTCTTCTAGACTGTAGAGCTTTCGTACAAAGTCCAAACGCATTTGTGCCTCGGAGTTCTGTGACGCTGTTACGGGCCCGTTCGCATTACGAACATAATCCAAAATGGAGTCGACGCAAGAGTTCCGCTTCTTTTTGCGGTCGTCCAAGACATTTTGAGCAATTTTTGCCGGAAGATCCAGTTGGGCAAGAATGTTTGCGTCGACATAATCATTTCCCATGAGAATTGCGACATCTACCATACAATTATCCTCGGAAAACCCAAACGATTCTGCCAAGACCTCACGTCGCAGCACAACGGCTTGACATGACGGTCGGTTGGTGGTGCGATCAAGATTATTCGTGATCCATAGATTGTTCAAAGGAATGTAATTCACGTTGGCAAAGAAACAAAAATCTGAATCCGTGCCCACAATGTAGGCATCTGGTCGTCCCGTTACGGCTTCTGCCATGATAGAATCGGCTTCTTCTTCGCTAAAAATCATTTTGCACGACGAATTAGTCATGAGCGTATGCATAACTTGTGTGATGAAGAGACGATTCTTGGAAAAGGCTTGTTCCCAATCACTCTCGGCTTCCAAGGGCACTCGTCCGTGCAAGCAATATTGCTGTAAGTTGGACCATTCATCGGCCCGATTGCCTTGGCGTCGGAGTTCCTCTTGGTGTTTGAAGGCGGCACCGTGGCTGTCATCTTCGTCGTCGTTATTTTCCAGACTATATCTCTGGTCACCATCCCAGTACACCACAAGTTTCATTTCATGTCGACCTTGCAATTCTTGAACGAATTCTTGTGCGACTGAATCAATATACGATAAAGGCAAAAATAAAGGCAATGCTTGTCGGACTTGCCAGGGTGCGATTGGTTTTTGCTTTATTTTGCGGCCATACTGTTTGCGCCGTGGTATTGCAAAGAATGTACTGCGGTAGCGGGCGTAGGCTACCGAATGGATATGAAAACACAAGGCAACTCCATCCACGTGAAATTCAGATCCGGCTGGAATAGTCACTAATCGTTCTGCGAGAGTATCATTATCTTGCAAGTATTCCAAATCCATCCATAGCGACGTCTTAGCACTGTCGCTGCTGCTGCTGTTGTTGGAATCAAAACAAGGAATCCATCCTTTGTTTGCTAGGAGGCGATTCCATCCCCGAACTCCCATGGTTGCTGCTGTGTCGGAATAGGCCGTGGTAATGTAATCAGAGATTATGTTGAGCGTGGAAAGAAAAAAATTATAGTGCGTGGCTCGAATAATAATAGAAGAATAGTCTAGTAAATTGTTTGGAACAATTCTGCTATAACAGTACCACTGAAAACATCGTGGTTTGAAATTTTCGTCGTGATAGACTAGTAGGTCTACTCTACTTTGATGACCATCATTGGTTGGATTCCAACCACTGTATAAGGCACTTTGATGGAGTAACTGTGCGAATCGAGAACAGCAGCAGATTAGTACGTACTACTCTACTGTATTACTAGTACTACTAGTAGTAGTCTAATAGTAGTACTATTATTCTTATTCTTATTATTTAATTTCCGACAAAAAAATTAGCCTTGGCGGTGTTTCACCGAATCCGCCCACCGCCATAAATAAGGGAAATGTTTTATCCCAGATGCAGTATCGAAGGCATTCAGTGTCAAATGCATTGACGACGATCCTTCCGGTATCGTCAACCCTCGGGGCCTTGACAATGCATAATCTAAAGTTTTGTTTGTCGAAGGGACAAGCGAAAAGGTGCCTATTAAAATATCTCAACGAAGCCAATGACGACGGACGGGAGTAGTGCAACGATGTCCGCGTCGAATTGGCCTCGTTATTGATTGGTACCGTAGTCACGTTGAAAATGTAAAAAATCAGTTTTGACGTACGGTGTCGACACTGTAATTCGGTCAATACTCAAGACAGAACTCTTGCCAATTAAAGTTGAACAATCTATGGCTCTATAACATGATGATAAGAAAACAATATTACCCCAGGAAATACTAGTAGCTAACGCCCCATGTATACCTTAATAATATTCAGCAAGGCTGCCACAGTACCAAAGACGCCGACGACAACTCCCAATCCACATAAGAAGTAGCATTCCCGCCGTTTCCATACCAGGCTCGATCGTGTTTGTAGAGGACTTGTGGTGGATCGTCCCGGGTTCGCAGTGTTCATATTTTCGCTATCATACTCGTCGGGGTCGTCATCATCATCATCATCCTCATAGTCTGGATCGGTGATACTACGATACAGTTGATCTTCTAGGCGTTGTACGTAAGCTAATTCCAAAAGAGGTGGAATGATCAATGCTGTGGCGGACCCACTCAAGGCACCCGCCAATGATACCAACAATTGAACATTCGGAATTGCAATGGCCATAATGTAGGTAAAACATACCAAAATAGCTCGCAATTGAGGCGAATCTCCTGGTGTGGGAAAGGCTGCCAAGAAAGGAATTGTGTCTCCCAGCTCGATCACGGAGTCTGTTTCATCGGTAGAATTTGTGTCTTGTTGTGTCGCATCTTCTTCCTCTGCGGCAGATGTTGCAGTTTCATTGTTTAGAGGTCGTTCTGCCGCCGTGTGGGCTGTTGTGCTGGATATCTGTTCGGCATCATGATAGTCATGGTTGCCAACAATACCATCGTCTGGGTTGTCGCAGGTGGTCACAGGCGAAAAGACCCGGCTGTCCGGAATAGAAGACCGTGATACGAGGGCGTGAGTTCCCAAATCCAGGCGCAACACTCGAGTGAGCCACGGACCAATCAATTCAAAACAAGGAAAGAGATGCAGTGGATAGGTGAGCAAAACTGCCAAGCTGCAAAAGGCATTGGTCATGTAGAGCCACCATTTGACGTTTTCGTCGTCCCATTTCTCGACGAGATAGGCTGTGACACTGCCATTTGTCACGCTACCAAAAGCAAGCACGCACAATGCAGCTATGGTAGAAAATACCACCGCCGCAAAGGACATGCTGGACACAAACACCTTTTTGAAATGCTTTGGTTGAGCCATGGCACTTTCGATGGGTAGAACGACACAAATACCTTCGTACGAATACAAAATGGCACAAACAGCCATGGGCATTTTCATCCAGTGAATGTCGTACAAATTGACTTCCTCGGGTGTGGGCTGATGATTCCACTCGGTTACAATGACGACTCCCAACAAACCAAATCCCACAAATAAGGCGACAGTAGCGACTAGCATGACAGGACTCAGGCGCTTCAGATTGGGTATGCACGACAACAGCAGGACAAATGGCAGCGCCAATGTAATGACAAAGGCATGAGATGGTGCCTTCTCTCCTTCGGCTGTTAGTGTCCGCTCCATGACCGCGGCAATGTTTTCTCCAACAAAACTCAAAAAGACTGTACAGACGGCCAATTGTTGGACACAAATCGACACGAGGAGAATGTCTTTCATTTCCTCGTTGTACGCCCATTCGCCGACATCGGCGTAGGTTACTTGAATGTGTGCGTTGTGTGTGTGGTGGTGATGATGGTGATGATGATTGTCGGTGCTCTGTGTTTGTCGCAGTGATTCTCGTTGTGCCAATCGTTCCTTCACAATAACGCGTTTCAGTGCCACAACATTCCAGGCATTGTAGCTGGTCCAGACCGCCACTATCATTATTGCTGTACAACCAAAGGGTATATCCAATTGACTGATGGCCCACGGCAGAGACAAGCAGCCCGGACCAATGTAAGCCTTGGTCAGCTGAATCCAGGCATCCCAAGCTGTCGTTTCGGGAGTAGTAGTACTTGATGCTGTCGTTCCGTGTCCACCTTCAAAATGACCATTCGCCATCATTCCTTCCTCAGTGCGGTGCAAACCATCGGCTTCCACCAAATCAGGATCATGACAATCGTCATTAGTCAATTCTATTCCTAAACTTTGCGACGATCGTCTTAATGTCATTGAGGATGCGTGCTGGTTTTGCTGTTGTTTTTGGCGGTCTACATGCTCATTTGTCGTCATGATGGTGCGGCTGTAATAACTACTAACTACTACTCCGAGTACTCTCTAGTCTACTTCAGTACTAGTACAGCAAAATAGGCGATGCACCTACTTTCTTGTCAACAGAAGTCTCCCTCCTTTGTGTTTTCTTTTCAACAGGATTGTCCTTTTTTACAGCACATGAAAGAAGTTACAGATTGATTTCGACAGGACAATCGGCGAAATGTTTTTTTGAAGTAGTATAAATAATAATAATAATAGTATTGTAATTAATTTTTTGTAATATTCGTTGACAAGCAATCGATAATATTATGATGTTTTTTGTTGTGCGGTAAATCACGTGACATGGCTCTGACCGCGAACATACTCTATTGGGCAAAAGTACTAGACTAGAGTCTACTAGTAGGCTAGTCTAGTAGAAGTGTAAGTCTTTTTGCGTCATGTTCGTTCAAACCTTTTATTCACGGGCCACTACTAGTCTACTACCAGTAGCTACAAGTAAAAGTACAAAAAATTAATACTACTACCAGGTAGCTAGACTAAATCGATCACGACTCAACGTTTCCTTGTGTGCGTCTGTCTCTTGTCCATGCGAATGGAAAACAGCTCTTCGGTTTCGTTTTCGTTTAGTCGCCGTTTCCCGTACTACTTTGTACTTTGTACTAGGCGCACTATGCAAACCAATGCTTTTATGCAGTATGCATTATTCATTGTTCATGAGTCGTTTATTGATTCTGGCACGTTAGAAATACGGGTAATTGGCTTTCAATCAATTCTCCGTCATCTTCTGCTCCTGACAAGAGACGGGCACGTTGCTTCTCCGTTTCAAGTCTTACACTGTCGACGAGTCCTTGCGAACCGCATGCGACAACCGCAGCTACTGATGCTGTGTATTGATCTCGTCCAAGAGTTGCATGCCGCAAAATTTCGCTACAGGAAAGACAAAAATCCCCGAGTATTTCCGATAATGATGGTCTTCGAAATACCACCAGCCTGTCCAGTATGGTAACAGTTTCCTCCGTGTTGTCTTCCTCAAAATCACTTCCAAATTGACATTCCTTCGTGATTCCCACTGGCACCGTAGCCTCTATAGCCTCCATAGGCTCGTCAATAGCAAGTGTATTGCTGCTGCCCAACGATGAAGAAAGCAAAGCCATGTATCGACGACCGGGAATGTATGGCAGCATAGACACAAAGAAGCGTCGCCACCAGGATGACAAATGAAACATGGCTACAACGAAACTGTAGGTGAACGCTGGCGTGAGTATAAGGGTCATGACCATTGGAATGCCCCGAAAGGCAAGATAGCATTTTTCGATAGTACAACAGGGCAACGAAGCTGATGATGATTCATTATAGTACATCATCTCAGTGGATCGTTGTGTTTCGCACCGAACACACGATACACTGGAATCAAATAATGTGCAATTCATGGCTGTGAAAACTCCTGATGCAGCCTCGGTCACAGTCCATGTTTCGGTGCAAGCAATGAGTCGCGAGACAAGAAAGCTCAAGGCTACACCAGCAAGGCTCGCAAAGACTGTGATTTCTTTTGTGAATACAGTCGATGAAAGAGAACTCTGGGACGATAAAAGACTCATGGACTTCCTTCTCTGTTGTGGAAGATCAGGCGACGGCCCAAATCGCTGTGGCATGTTTTGCTGTTGCGATATAAATAATTTGATTTTGGTTGTCGCGGCTGCATCGTTCAGGGGCGTGCGACTTTCCAAGCGATTTAATAGAGGTACGAGAAACTCCATTTCCTCGACGGTTCGAGCGATCCATACCACAGTCTGAGGTTGACAGGAGCAGTGGCGCTTATAGATGACTTCAGAGAGCCCTGTCATTCCTATTCCACCTGCAACGAACAAACAATTTCTGTATTTTTGGCAGGATGCAAATAAGTCGGTGGAATAGGGGCCTTCAATCTCCAATCCAACATTTGGAATAGTGGCTAATGTTGGTATTGTTGATACTGCTGTTGTACTCGTCGGAAGATTTAGGGCCATACTTTGTTCCACTTTGTCAACAAAATGTTTTGTCCAGTCACCTAGATCCTTAATATTGATCGACACTGTGCGACAGCAAGGGTCGACAGCACCTATAGAAAAGGGATGGGACTGAATGCACGAAATGGACGTATCTTTCAGATAGATGAAGGATCCTGGCTGCAACGTCTTGCAACACCAAGTCTCGGGGATACTCAGCTTTAAATTAACCAATCGGGCGTTTGACATGTCAACCGGAGTTGAAACAACCAACTCTTTTGCTGTATTTGATGGATGACCAGGTTCGTCTTGCGGATGAATGCACACACAAGTCTTCAAGCCAGAAAATCTTCGTAGTAACCGATCAGCAATCCAAGCTGCTATGGCGGGCTGCACAAAATGCAATGTGTTATAGTCATGTAGGTTAGCAAATAGTAGGAACAGCAAAGAGCATAACAAGTGAAATCGCTCAAAAGTTTCGTAGAATCGAGATCGAAAGTAAGGGTGAGATGTTGCCAAAAGAATACACAATGCGAGGAGGCTTATCCATCCCATGAAGTTGACTATTCCCTCAGTATAAAGATCACGATGTGGCATCATTGACATTGACCATCGACTCCAACCAAATGTGGCGGCATAGTACAATGAGAGCAGGAGGGCGTGAAAAACAAACCAGAAGAAAGTTGCTTTTCCCGCCCAGACGTGGAGAAATATTATTTCTCGATGGGAAATGGCCGGTCCCAAAGTTCTCTGCACCGGGTAGACAAGTAGTGCTAAGTTCCACATTCCCGGCCATGCGGCCTTGGTTCCTAAGAAGCGCAGCACTTCCATAGCGCTCGCTGGTCTGTGCGCAGGGGAATGGATGGCAGCAGCAAACCAAACGATGTTCGAACACACGAACATACGAAACAGAACGCATCTACTCCATTGAAAATCTTTCGCTGGCTGTTTCGCTGGCTGTCGCAGTATAGTATTTGGAAGCAAGATCAAGATTAGCAGAAGTAAACCGCTTGTAACGAAAATCCAGCTCCATTGAGCTTTGGTCGTGCATGTCTTGCATATCGTCTCATCATGGACATAGAGAAGTGCACTTGAATCGGGCAACAGTTCAAAGATCAGGCTACCTGCCAATATGCTCAGGTACAAGACCAAGATAAAAGAAAATCTCATTACGCAATACTTTTTTTTACTCTTGGCTTTTTGGCAGATGAAAAGTAAATAATACAGTACGGAGCACTCAAAATACAGATAGCTTCCACGCTCGAGCTCTGACACCGTTTTCTCTAGAACTCGTAGATAATCGAGCTCCTGACATCTTTTCCAAAAGAGTTCGTGACGCACTCTTTTATGAAAAAATCCGTGACGCACTCGAGTTCTGACATACTTTTCTTCTATGTTTAGCTCGTACGTCAGAGGTCTGCAGTTACCCTGGTACTGGTACATGAAAATTGGGTCTACCTAGTAGACTAGTGGTAGCTACCTGGTAGACTAGTAGCTACCTGGTAGTAGACTACTGCTAGCTAGTAGGCGAGTCCTCTTAATGTTCATAATTCCCTTTGCGAAATATTGCACTCTAGCAGCCTTTAGGTGGCCCAATACGCATAGTTTGGATAGAGCGAAAACGTGTCTTCGATTGATTAGATCATTACCGATCCTCCCCAAACTCAACAGTAACAAGTGATTACCTTATAGTTATCTTCCTTTTAAGCTTACTTGAGAGCAAGCGAACCGCTAACATGAGTACATTTTTGTCCAAGACCTTTGCGCTGATATTCCTGCTCGCGCAAGCGACAAAAGCAACTCCTAATATGCCGTCTTTGCAAGATTGCAAGCTCCACATTCTCGACTTTATCATGGTCGCGGGAGACGCCCACCTTATTGCGGTGGAAGACGAAATTCGAGCCAACCTGGCAGTCATTGGCATCGACGTGAAAACTCACTTCTTATCAAAGGAAAGCTTTAATGCCGCACATCAGGCAGGAGACTTTCACCTTTCCTTTTCAGAAACTTGGGGTTCGCCCTATGATCCTCATGCCTTTGCATCTGGCTGGTTGGCCGGTGACGAAGGCCACGCTGTCGCCATGAAAAATATGGAAAATCCTAGTCGCGACCAGTTCTTTTTGCAAGTTGAAGAGGTTTTGCAGCAAATGGATCACAAGGAACGCGAAACCAAGTGGAAGACCATTCATCAGGGCCTTCACCGGAATGCGATTATGCTTCCTCTATGGGGGAAGCGCATTCCGACTGTCATGAACAGTCGATTGGTAGGGTATGAACAAGGTTCACAGCAGTTTGACTATCCCGTCCACCTTATCAAGATTCTTTCAGGTTCCAGCACAGTGACTATTGCTCCTGGTGCGCAAACGGGATTGTTTCAATCGGTCGGTCGCATGGATCCTCATTCCTATCGACCGAACGAGTTTTTCGTAAACAATTGGTTGTACGAAGGCCTCGTCAGCTACGGGCAGCAAGGACAAGTCCTTCCTGCGCTAGCCGAATCCTGGTTGGTGCAACCCAACAACCTTGGAGGTCAGACCTACACCTTCTCGTTACGCCCAAATGTTGTGTTCCACGATGGAACTCCCTGGAATTGTGATGCCGCCAAGATAAACTTTGACCATGTCATGGCCCAACCTCTTCGCGCTGTTGATTACCATGGTTGGTACGGACTCCCCAGGGAACTAGCCAAGTGGAGCTGCAGGAGTGAGACTGAATTCGTAGTAGAACTTCGATCGTCTTACTATCCGTTTCTGCAGGAACTCTCCTTCATTCGACCTCTCCGCATGCTCTTTCCAAAAGCCTTTGTCCCAGGAACCATGGTCACCGCCAATTCTTGTCCTATTGGATAGGGTAATGTGACGCATGAGGACATTACGATTACCTGCGCGGGTATACGTAACATTTCTGGAACTGGTCCCTTTATATTCAAGAGTCGAGAAGAAGATTTATTGGATGACAACATCGTGGACAATGAGGTGACGTTAGTCCGCAACGAAAATTACTGGGGAGGGGCTCCTGCCATTGAAGAGCTGAAGATTGTTCGTTACGAGGACGCCAGCGCAGTCAAGGCTGCTCTGTTGAATGGGTCATTGGACATGGTGTGGGGAGCAGGAGTCTTACATGCACAGGATATTTTCTCCCTCCAAGATAACGAGACACTACCGCTATCAGTCTTCCATACGGATGACATCCAGAACACTTTAATGGTGATTAACTCAGGGAAACCACCCACGGATGATATCACTTTGCGCAAGGCCATCATTCACGCGATTGACAAGGTAGCATTGTTGGAAAAGGAGCTTGGCAGCATCACTCGTCCCGTGGACAACGTTTTCCCCTTGGATGCGCCGTACTGCGACTTGGACTTGACTCCTCGTTGGGATTACGATATCGAAAAGGCCATCTTGTTGACTTGTAATAGTAATACGGAAACAGGAAAAAACCAAGTGGGGCTTGCCATTGGGCTGGCTGTTGGATTCTTGGTTGCGGTTGTGTCCCTCTGTTTTGCTTTCAAGGCGCACCAGAGCAGACTGAAACTGAAAAAAGAAATTGAAACCCTCAAGCAGAACATAGCCGCCGTGGAGGCGTAATTCGTATTGCAGGCCCCGGTAGACTTCATGCGAATGGCTCTACAGGCGCTTTTGAGCTGCACGTGACAGTTGGATTTACCATGCACTCCTCTACAGGACTTTTCGCTGATTTAGTATTTTTTGGAGCAGGATTGTTTCGAAAATAGGTGAGCAGTGAGGAGAGCAAAATCATTGGAAATTAATACTCGACCTACTACCAGGTAGTAGTAATAAACTACAGGAGCAGTACTCTGTTCGTACTGTAATTAGAATTTGATTTTATGACTCTACCTGGGCATGTTATTTGTTCAACTTTGATACTGGTAGTTTGTAGAACAACTCTCACGTCTTCGTCTTGCGCCTTGCTGAAAGAATGATTGAAACCAAGACAACCAACCAAGGAGACATTCAACAATGCAATCCAAATAAGATGCCGGCGAAATAACTGGCAGTCGTGCGCGTGCTCACTACTCCAGACTCTGCTGGTAGAGAGGCGGCTTTTTCGCAGTGTCGCAGCAAGAACGGTGTTTCAACCTCCAGCGGCGAGTGTCGACGACAGAGTCGCCACGATCACTTAATTTACAGATGACATGCTGAAAAAACATGGCCGCAAACTGGTTCATCTTGTGTCTGTACCGTTCACGAGAGACCTGGAACAGTGCGGCATGGATTCGCTAACCAGAATTTTCGCGTCATATTTTTTCGAAGGGAATGCACCCACAACTTGCCGAGTCACAGCATTCCGTGCAGCAATCATCTTCACACACAAGTCTATTGCTTGAATTCGTGCTAACTGGACAATCAGCAACTATGCAAATCTCTGAGTAAAAAAAAGATTGGTATCCGTGACAAAGAGAAGCTGGTAAGCTTCCGGTGAGATTAGGATTCCCATTGACTTGAAAAACCACAAGATTAGACCATATGGGAATGTCCGGCAGCTCTCCATGAAAATTGTTGTTTGCAATCGAGAAATATTCCATCATGGCCCAATTGCGAATCTGTGAGCTAATTGTTCCCGAAAAGTTTGAGTCTTGCAGAAAGAAGGTAAACAAATCGGTGATCCCATCGTATAACTCAATGGGCAGGGTGCCTCCAAGTTTTGTGTTTTGAAGCTCCAAAATCTGTAGTTTCTTTAGCATACCAATCTCGGAAGGAATGCTACCAAAAATGCTTGTTTCTTGCAAAGACAAAGCTGAAAGTGTCTCTAACAAGCCGAGTTCTGTTGGAAGTGTTCCTGAAAGATCATTGTTGCCCCCCAAATACAGAAATCCCAAGTTTTTCAGGTAACCGATCTCTGTTGGAAGCGTCCCAGTAAGCTACATAAAATTTGCTTGGTTGTTGAGTCAAGAGCACAATCTGAAATACAGAAAATGACATGCCATCGATCTATCCAACTTACCAGGTTATTCCACAAGTTCAGTCCTGTCAGTTTTGATTGTAAAGTCAACGGTAGTGAGAAGTGACCAAAAAGACGGTTGTGATTTAAATTCAAGGCCTCAAGGTGGGGCAAGACAAGAATTCCTGTTGGAATCTCTCCTTGGAGCCCATTGTGGCCCAGGTCTAACACAACCAGTCCAGTCAACTCCTGAAGTTCTCTTGGAATTGTGCCACTAAATTTGTTCAATGGAAGCCTGATCTCGTGGAGCTCGGGAAGCTTGGCAATCTCAGTAGGAATAGGGACACTAGAATTCATGTTTTCTGCAAATAAATAGGCAGAATTAGTGGTGCAATCTATGCAGTCCAGACACAACTCGTTTTGCAACAAGCATTAAAAACTTACCAAGGGCAATTACGCTCACAGTCTTTTCCGCAGAGTGGCACGATATGCCAGCCCACTGGCACTCATCGGTACTAGATAGCCACCTCATTGCAAATTCATCTCTGCTATGAAATCGATAGTAACAAAAAATTCTGTCGCTGCTGGATGGTGGTTGACAATTTGGCCATGACTGCTTTTGACTGGTCTGATAATAAAAGACAGCCAATATGTATCTTTGTAACATGTTGTGGGCATCAGGCTTCAATTGAAAAAGATCCTCGTGCACAATCCATTGCAGAGCTTTCTCTCTTGCAATGAGATAAGGTTGATCACTGCTGAAATAGTTGACGCCAAACGTGTCCATTATAAGGTTTTGAAACGATGGCAGCAAGCGATCCCTCTCAGAGGATATCTCGACATTCTTGCTTTTGTTTGAACAATGCCCGCTTCCACAAACATTTCCAGCTACAGTAGCAAGTACCACTATCATCGCAAACACTATGATGGGAAAAAGGCCGATATACTGTTTTGTTGATGTAATGAACGGAAATGCAGCAATTTCATTTTCAATTTCTTCCGCTACTTGCAGACCATCGTCATTCACAGGGTTTGCCACTGTCAGTCTGGATGCGTCCGAATCTACCTGTAATGGCGGTGGCGTGACAACAGTGCTGGCTCTCACGGTCCTGTCTGGAGGATTTGTGTCCTCGACGTCCTGCGATTCTGTGTCAGTAAACGGGGTTGCTGGGTATACTGGAAATGCTCCAGGGTAGCTCGGATCAGACATGGGAACGCCAACGGCCACCGAAGACGTACCGAACTTGTGAGCAGCGGGCTTCGACCAGGAGATACCTCGAAAAACGATCTGCTGCTCTGGACAATCAAACGAATTTTCCGGCGCTCTACCATCGTCTTCTTGGGTTGTTGTCTCATTCATTTCAACCTCTGGAGCTCGTGCAAAATGTAAGGTACTGCTCGAAGCGTTGGCAGCAACACATTGAACACTAGCAGAGCTGTTTGAGTTATTCTCTGGCTTGCCATTAGAAGTTGTTGCTGAAGAACCTGCTGCAGCTCTCTTCATCTCGGCCTCTTGACAATCTAACACAGCTACCACTAATGGATGACAAGCTGCCACGGTATTGTCGTCTAAGCAGTCTTGCTGCAAGACTTTTATTTCATCCGCATTATCCTTTTTCTTTTCGACACTCATTGAATATGTTTGTAACTTCCTTCACCTTCTGTCTTTCAGTATGGTGCGGTTTCACCATTTGCAGCACACTGTTTGTGTGTAAATTATTATCAAAAGCCCAAGAAGTGATTATTATTTGTTATTATCACCATACTGTACATGAGAGGGAAAAAGTACCGTAGTAGTAGACTGACCTACTACCAGGTACTACTAGTAGTCTGAACACTGTGAACTTTGTGAACAACCGCAACTACTACTAGTACTGCTACCTGGTACTACATGACTCTTCGTAGTCCTCTGCTACTACTGCAGTACCACTCTATTCCCTACTGTACCTAATAGTCCTCTAGTACCGTACTACCAGTACCTGGTACAAGTACGAGTAGTGTTTACTGCCGAACCTGGTACGTCACAGTCACACACAACAGTACTTTCACGCTCTTGCTACTGTACCTGGTACCAGGTACTTGTGGTTCGTGCGCAAATACTATCCGTCGATTAGAAGAAACGTGTTATTATTTAAATTCAACTTTGGTCGAAATAAATTTCGGTCCACTGGTCAAATTATTTATTAAATAATAATTTGACTACTGTGAAGGCATTAAATAAATAATACAAGTATGCTTCAAGCAAAATATTCCGTTAAATAAAACTGTAAATCCAAAAACAATCTGCGAATGGTTCAACCTGCAGTACGAGGTCTGAGGTGAGGCAAATAATTGACTTGCTTTCGAGTACCACCTGGTATTACTAGAGTACTGGAGTACCTGGTAGCTAGCTAGCTAGAGTAGCTCAAGATCAAAGATACCGTAGTATAGTTGTTACTTGTTACCCCCTTGATTGACCATTGGGACTTGGGACATCGGAGTTGATCTGGTGCATCATATTTTCAATTTTTAAGAAACATCCAAAAACCACGTTGAATAAAATAATTTCCAAGAACGCAGGGAGGGGAAAATCTAGCTATTTTTTGGAGTAGGTTGTAGGTAGTACCAGCATTCTATGCTTTGAGTTTTGAGTCGACACAAAATTGACTTTAACTTTTCAAGATGGAAGGAGGGCTGAAGCGGGGACTGGATACATCCCAGCGCACTTTGAGAGTTTCCAATGGCAACAAAGCCAACAATGATAAAACTACTACTGCTTCTAGTAGTAGTAGCAGTGGTATACCCAAGGTGGACGCCTCTTTTATGGCTTCCATGACCTTTGCATCGTTAGGAGGAGCAGGAGCTCCCCGAGGAGGAGGTGATTGTGACGAGTGCGGAGGTTTGGCCCTTCAGTTTACACCTCAAGCTATCATTGAGGCTGTTCGAAAGCACAAACGTCAGCGCAACGAATATCGTCCCATGAGACGATCGCAACAACGGGAATTGGTGGCCAGGCATGGTCCTATTTCTGTCTACAAATTGACCATACCTATGGATTCTGAACCTATGATAGAATATGGAGTATCGCATCGGTTGATTTGGATTCAGGCCTTACCTGATGTAAGTATTATATGGCATGCATGCATGCATGAATTACTCTTCTGCAACTTACATTGTATTCGTAAATGATATCTCAGGTATCCATATTGCGAACCATTGGAAAAGGAATTGTGGGATCGCAAGATGAAGAAAGGGGACGCCAGGATTTATTGTCATGGCGGCAAAATAGAGCATTTTTGGTTCCCAGTAATGATGGTAAAGCTGTGGCTTGGATCCACGGCAACAAAGAAAGAACAAAATCTAAACTATTGGGAATCGGTGCAGATTGGGATGACGAGGACGAACCAGATAGAAAGGTAGAGGAATCTAAGAACCAAAATGCTACTAGTGATGAAAACGACGACACGTCAAATATCACTGTGGTTGGGCATGCCATTCTGTACGTTTGTAAAATTCCTCAGGACTGTGTCGTCCCGACCAAGACTCCAAAGGATGAGCCAGGAGAAGGCAACAACAACAACAACAACAAAGAAGATGTATTACCTAAATGGCGACGTTTGATTCAGTCGATCTGCTGTAACGAACTGGAAACCTTCGTGAACGAGAATGCGCTAAAGGAAAATGAATTGAAATACCAACAAATATCTGAAGAGAGTTCCCTTCAACTACGAAAAATATTGTTAAGCCTCTAGCTAGCTAGTCTAGTCGTAAGGAATGTTTTGGGAATCCTTTTTGTACTGTAGATTTACTCCTGTAATAATAGTTCCACTCTTCGTACTGCCAGTGCGGTAGACTACTGCTTGCTGATACCACTGAACTACTACTGCTACTACCACTAGACCTACTAGTAGAGACTATTCGTACGGTACCCGAAGCAGAATGCATTCAGAAGAAGTGTGCGCATATTGTGATGATAGGACCAGGGATAAAACAAAGTTGATTTTTTTTAAACTCTCGAGCTTTGTTTATCATCCTACATCCTATATACCCTACACCCTACCTACACTACGCTACCTTACCTTACAAACAGCAAACAAGAACCAAACATAGCATAAAAGCATGAATCTTCTTCTTATTCAACGTTGGCTCGTTGCGCTTAGCATCGTTTTAAGTATGGGAAGATTACTGGTCGTAGCTGCAGATGGATCAGCCACATTGTCGTCGTCGGCGGCGGCGTCGTCGAACTCCCTGCTAGAAAACGACAATGCGGACGATTTGGAGGTACAAGTGTTGAAAGAAACCATTGCGGCGGGAAGAGGCCATCGTGACGAACCGGGTATCCGAGATCAATGGGATTCTACCGAACATTTGCGTCAAAAAATTGACACTCGCAAACCAGTCACTCCAAAAGTCAAAGCTTTGCTAAAGCGCTATGGATTAGACTGTGAGGGTTGTGATGAGAAGGAAGCCGTGGCCAAAATTAATGACTTTGTCAAGGAAACGAAGCGACAGGCCGAAGAAGAGGCCAAACGACAGACTTGGTTGGAACGAGCTGCCGCAGTGGTAACAATTATTGTTTTGGGTGGTGTCGCATATTTACACTCGCAAGGAGCCTTTGCTCCCGGTGGTGGCATTATTAATGGATACGTCATTGGAGGTGCCAGCAACAATGGGATGAGCCAAGGACGACGCTTAGAAATTGAAGAACAGCGTCGTCGAGCAGCCAAAAAGGAAGAAGAAGAAGCAAAACTGCTGGCTGCTCAGGCCAAAGAGGCGCCGAGTTGGCGTGAAAATGAAGAGAAGGAAATATGGACGCCCAAGCAAGAGAAACAATTTGCCCAAGCCTTGGTTTCCTTCGGCGGTGTTCCTCCCAAAGCACGATACACTTTGATTGCCGACAAGGTGGATGATAAGAATCGGCAAGAATGCCTGATGCACCACAAACTATTGCAGCTGATTGCCAAAGAGCAATAACAAGACCCATCTAAAAGGTAACAAGTGGACATAAAAATAATGCCTAATAGACGTTTCATATTATTTTATAACCGTAGCTGGAATATCATAATATTCTTATAATCACCACAACATCATTAACCCCAATGAAGAAAAATCTCGTCACATATCTCCAATCGTGTCGTCCAGACCATGGTATGGTTCAGTTGCATCAAACGCGTCAAATTCATCATAGGTATCATGGCTACCTTCGTCATCATCCCCGTGACCTTTGTACTCATCTTCTCCCGGCTGTGTAAGAAGAGGGAGTCCTGCATGCGACTCGGCTGTTACACGGCGACTATCAGATTTTATGTCTCCTTTCTGCCCTTTTTGGAGCTGCACCGATTGCTGGGGGCGTGCTACTTGAATGGGAGAACAATGTTGGGCCAATGCACCAAAGTAAGGCGAATGATCGTCATTACCTTTGGTGGCAGTGGAATGTTCTTGAGCAGTTGCGAATGAGTTAGGGGAGTCATTCGTTCCTTTCTCTAATACTTCCTTTGCTGCGTCATCATTCTCATTATCAATGGTATCAGCTTTAATTTCCCCACCCTCTGGCGCTGCATCTTTATCCATCGCTGAAGCAGTTTCGGTATCTTTCCCCTCTTTTTCTACAGCATCTTGAGGCATCATATCAGCTGCGCGATGGCTTTGGCTCTGATCTTCCACATTGCTCACCAATGAACCTTTTCCTTCAGAAGTGGCGGCCTTTGCTGCATCCTCTACGGTACTCTTTTGTAATGGTTTGGGAACTTCCCGCGATACAACAACGCCTTTTTCGTCCTCAACAGACATGACGAAACTACCTGCTCCACTGCTATTGTCGAAATCGTCTTTTTCTCCTGTTTCGTTCTTGGACGAGCTGGTTACTTCATGAGATACCACCGGTCGCGGAGGGGTCTCAACAGATATCCCCTCTTCACTCTGGATCCAAGTTTGCAGCTGTTTTTCTGTCTGCTTGTGAACGCTTGCAAAGACGAGTTGTTTGGCATCGCCACAAAGGAACTTCTGCAGGGAATTCATCGACAGGTCCAAAAAGTTATCGCATATTTCTTCCACAACGTCATCGATTGTCAAGGATTCCTTACTTGACAGAGCTTCTCGTACTTTGTCTTCAATGCGCTGGCGAACATCACAGGCCATTTCGAGCTGCTCAGCAGTCATATGTGGTGTGAATCCACGACGTCCAGAGACTTTTGCTGCTGCAGTTCTTACCTTCTCGATCTTGTCTTGCAGCATTTCCAAACTCGACTCGTTCCACCATGAAGGACAGTCCAGTACAACTGGTTCTTCTCTAGGCTGTGCTCGGCTGTTCTTTTTTGATATCTCGTTTGTGTTCGTACGAAATGCTTCGGGTGGAGCAACACGGGTATAGGACGGAGGCACTTTATAAGATCGGAGCGGACTAGGATCCAAGGCCGCCCACAATCTTAAGGCAAGTAACTTATTCTTGTCGATATCAAATTCTTCGTCCTTCACCGGGGAGTCAGGCACGGCCTTATCCGAAGGAGGTACCAGAGTGAGATTCTCAGAACAGCGAATGTACTGACGAACATTGGACATTGTCTCTTTTAGATGGGCCGACCGAACTTTCCGATCACGTCCCAAAGCATCGATTCCAGGAGGAAAATATCCACCTGTGTATGCATCCTTGGAAAATCTGAGATCCGACAAAATGGGAGACACACGAAACTCCAATCCCCTTTCTGTCCCAAAAATCTTATCGTATAGCGGAAGGATAGCGTTTAATTTGTTGACACATTGTTTTTGTGTCACGGGAACATGAGCAAAAGAGATCCAACGACGCAAGAGCTCTTTCTCATCTTCAGTCAAGTTGGGCTTGAGTGTCTCGTGCACTGGGATTCCTTCCGAGCACAGGAAGCTGCGAACCATCTCGATATTGGTCAAATTTTTGACGTCATCCTTACCGGGCATTACAAAGAATTTGCCGTGTTTAAAAATGCCAAGCTTGGCAAGGATAGGCTGTATTTCATCATTGGAAGGGAAAGACTCACGTTGCCACCAGGGCCGCGTATCTTGCTTTGCCTTCTTGGAATTCTTAGTATGTTCCTTGATATCACTCTTTCGTTTGGTCAATACGGGTGTAGCTTGACTGGATGCTTCACTATTTTCGTCAGAACTAGACACGTGGGCATCTTCTTCTTCCGATTCGGTCGAGGCTTCAATACTCTCTTCTTCTTCATCCTCGCTATAAGACATGCAGTCGTCTTCTTGCTCTTCCGCCGACCCCTCTTTTTCAGAAATCTCATCATTTGGTTCTTCGGAATCAGACGGAAACACATTAGAACGTTTTGGAAGCATCGATTCCATCTTTTGAATATTGGCCCACGACGTTTCATAGCACAATAGAGGCGAAGGTGAGCTAGCCGCCCAAAGACGCAAGAGCGCCTTGTCTTCCATAAAGTCTTTTACTTCATCTTCTGATTCATCGAATTCGTCTTCGGTCCAAGAAAAGGAAGCGGTGCGACGAATGTAGTCACGGACTTGCGCTAGTCCCCGAAAAAAGTGCTTTCCTTCGACACGAAAATCTCCCCGGGCTCCGGATTTATCGACGTTGGGCACAAAGTACTTGTCGTCACAATTTTGAAACATAAATTTGGATAGGAGTTTTTGAATCTTGGCATCATTGGGCAAGTTCATGTTTGGTAACGCATGTTCGAGATGTTGCAGTGGAACATAGGCAAAGGACACCCACCGATGAAGTACATCTTGTTCTTCGGGCGACAACAAGGTTTTACCAGGAACAAATGGAATACCCTTGGTACAAAGGTACTTTCGAAGCAACTGGGCATTGGTAAGATCTGGTGGACCAGTTCCACCGCCTTCATGTGACGTACCAATCGAATCTGGAAGGACAAAGCATCCCGACTCGTTACATCGAATTCCCAAATTATGCAACAAAGGTTTGACTTGGGTCAGTGTAGGTACCTTTACGTGCTTGGAATTGTCCAATTTTTTGTTAGTAGCACGCCACCAGATTCGTTCTTTGGCGTTGTACGCCACAAGACTGGGCTGTGCCGTATATTTAGGAATTGCATGAGACCGTCGAAGACGTTCAGATCGGACCGGAGGGACAGGTCTGGTACCAGGAGATGAGTCCGTCGTAATAATGGTGGCCGAAGAGGAAATATTAATATCGCGACGATGATTCTGTGCTTCTTGTTGTTGCTGCTGCTGCCGAGCATTGATGTTATTATTATTATTATTATTATTCGGAACAGGAGGAGCATTCCAGGCTGGTGGTTTCCATTGAGGAACCTTGGATTGGACGTAGGCTTGGACGGCTTCTTCTGAAGTAAAATAATCCACACCTTCGGTTCCGGTATTGTACGAACAACCAGGTTTTGTCCAAATCAGAACATCGGTTCCATTTTCACCAGGCACGGTCCGACGACTCCATCCGTAACGTCTCATTTCCAAAAAGATGGTCTTCCAAGGAGCATCTGCCGCAACATTGAGAATGTCAGCGTCAGTGGTAAAGGGGGGTGTTGCAGGAGTCTCGTCTTTGGACTTCTTCTTATTGTTTTTGTGTGTGGTTCTTGTAGGAGTCGCCGGTTGTGGCTGTGCCGCAGGCTGGGACTGTCTTTCTTGAAACGTTACCTGGTTATTATTATTGTTATTGTTGTTGTCGTCGTCGCGAGTCGATGCGAGATTCGTTTTATTGTTGGCATTCTTGTTGCTATTTTCTGTTGTTGTTGTGGTACTAGTTGGTTGAAAGCGCTTGTTGCCCCCACCCACAAGAGTGACTGTGCCCAATGACATCCGTTTCTTCTTTTGCTGCTGCTGTTCTGTCTTCAACAGAGACTGTGCCTCCAAAATAGCAGCTTGATAAAGATCCCACAATTCGGCTTCTGATTCAATGGACATATCAAAGTACTTGTCTCTCTTGCTGTTCGTTACGAAGAGACGCATCATATTCTTGGCAAATTCGTACGTTTTTGTATCCCCATCTTCTGCACCAGCTGGCAACGTCAAGTAGGTCCCATCATCAAATCCCAACAACCGACAGACTGGTCCAGGATCTGGTTTCTCTTCTAGCAAGGTTTCCATCATAGGTCCTGCCAACATATTTTGAAAGTTTGTATGATTGCCATAATCAGCAGCTTCCTTGTGACTGGCATAGTACAAGGCTGGCCAATACAGATCATAGTACTTGTCACTGGACGACGATGATGTTGTCAATAATGATTGTCGTCCTTCACGGGGAAATTGAATCCAAGTTAATCGCAATAATACCTTATCATCTTGAACATCCTCCAAAGGTAATGCACAGGTAGTTGAGGTTGCGTTGTTCATTGCCATAGCAGTAGTTGTTGTTGTTATTGTTATTGTTGTTGTTGCTATGGTTGTTGTGATACAAAAAGAAAGTACCTTACGAAAAAGGTACTACTGAAGGTCTACCAGTGGTAGTTACTCTAGTATTCTAGTAGTTGAGTGCAAGTGGTATTACAAGTACTACTAGTCTACTAGTAGTAGTAGCTTAGAGTCTACTACTGTACTTACTTCGCGCCCTTTTTCTCTTCGTCGCAAGTCAGCACGGACCTCTTAAATAGATCCAAAATTCAAACTGAAAGAGCCAGCCCTGCTGGATGAGACACCCGGAAAATGGTAATAATGGTTACAAGTAGTAGTAGTACTAGTAGTGCATGAGACAATAGCAGCTAGCTAGCTTGCTGCCCACGAGCGAGAGGAGGTCCTTTCTACTAGTAGAATATCAGCATGCAGGAGGAGTATTTTTACTTCACAGTAGCTAGTCTAGTAGGGAGAGCCAATGTCCACCCGAATAATTGTCCTATGGCCGCTGAGCGCCATGATTAGTTGAAGCTGACCTATTGTACTGCTAGTAAACTTTAACTGTGACTACGAAATACTTCAGTATTTTTTATTTGCTCAACCTCCTAGCTAGCTACTAGTAGTAGTACTAGTAGTTCTACTAGCTAGAATAGGAATGAAGAAACACTAGACCCTACTAGATTAGAAAGGTCTACCAATGATAGGCGTCAAAACACAATTACTAATAGCCACCAACTACTCTACTAGACCTACTACTACTAGGTCTAAGAGTACTAGTAACTTATTGCTTGTTACGGTAGCTAGAGTACTTGTGACCTTTCGCGCTACCAGGTACAGTACAAGCAGATACCAGCAGTACTAGTAATGATACTGTAATTATTTTTAACCCCAGCCATCTTCAATTTTATACAGTTCCACGTGTTGGAGAGCCCTAAAAACAAGCAACAACAGACTTCTTCATGGGCGACATGACAACAAATAAAGATAGCAAGATTTACTCGAGCTGTAAAAGTTATAGGGACAAGTAGTAGGCTTCATTACAGTACTGATTATAGTTGTAGTGCTACTAGTCTACTAGACAACCTATTGCACAAGTCTCTAACTATTCCAAAGAATAGCACAACCAACAATCCACTCCTCCATATCCAAACAATTAATCCACACCACTATTATGACATCCTTTTCATACACAACATCGTCGTCTTCAAAGCCTTTGGCAACACTGTTCCTGATGCTGATCCTTGCTGCGGTTGCTGCGCATCTAACATCCGCCAGCAGTGACTTCAAAGCGGGTACCAATATTCCTCTGGTAGCAACTTCTTTTATTGATTTGGACGAACGAGTACAAATTGCCAAAGAACTGGCAGCCTTGGAACAGTCGGTCGATGACGTGAACGCGCAGTGGATTGCGGCCAGTGCGACCAAAGGTCAAGCCGTATCGTACCGACGGTTGATTGCTATGCCCATGACGGAGTTGTTCGATCCACCCATGGGTATGTTCAGTCACGGTCACAGTCAAACGGGTGATAAAATGTCCTTGCCCAAAAACTTTTGGACGGCCATTACAGAAAACAAGGCCGAAGTGCCGTGGTTGTTCGAGGTCCGACGAGTGGAAGGTGTCACGGGACCCAGAGTCCAGTATGCGGCGGCTGCCGCCAGCAGTGATATTCTTGAGGAAGAGTCCGTAGCAGCAGCAGCAACAACAAAGAAGAAAACATGGCTCCCCACGGATGTCGGTGCAGCACCTGCTGCCGAAGCATTGGATGCTGTTGTGGGAGGACCACTCGATTTTCGTGCTCCGTCCCAGTATATTTTCTTGCCGGCTTGGATGATGAGGGCACTGGGCCTCCGACCGCGGGATGTTGTGGACGTTCGACAAATAACAGATGTATCGGCTGGGAGTATGGTCAAGTTTCGACCACTCACGGAACAGACCATGAAAGACATGGCAAATCCACAAGCCGTTTTGGAAACAGAATTGCGACACTACTCCAGTCTGACCAAAGGTTCGACGATTGCTTTTGATTACAATAAGAAACGATATTGGTTTGAAGTCGCGGAATGTCGGAGTTCTCCTCGGGGCGAGAAGAAACCTATGGTGAAAGTGCAAGACTGCGATGTGGCGAGTGACTTTATGACCGCCAAAGATACATTGGTAGCTAGAAGGAAGAAGATGCTGGAAAAACAAAAGGAACAGGAATCGAAATGATTTCTTAAGCTATTAACGCATTCTAAAGTCCAAAAAAGACTTCTCGTACATGCTATTCTGTTTGTTGTCGTTGTTTGAGGATACAAGTGTGATGGTCGGGACCGATTACTTTTTACTTGGTATTCAATTCCTGATTTCTTCTGTCTTCAATATTCCTGTGCATATAATGCATCAGTAGAAGATCCTGGTTAGCCACAGATGGCAACAAATATTAGTAGTTAGAGGAATAGGACAGTTAGCTTCACGTAGAGAAAGATTCCTTTGTTGAGGTTAGATACGCGGTGGACTCTTGACAAACAATGCATTTGGAAGCACCTCATTCTATATTTGTGTTTGAATTCGTTCATTTTTTGTATCCCGTTGGTTTTCATTCCAAGCGCTGCAGTACTGCGCTGTAGCCAGCGCAATTTACAAATTAGGCTGCAAACGACTGTTACAGAATTATTCTGTCACTATTACATGTAACGCATTCGCCAGCTGGATCCCCTGGTAGCATGTGCCTGTCTTGTAAGCGGTTTGCATCGAAACGTTGTTGAATGATCTGAATTTGTTTTTCATGAGATGACTAATCCCCGGGATTTCTTTTTCAACGGTGGGCTTTTTGTGCGAACCACTGAGCAATGTCGCTGTCCGTTTCGTCTGCAAGATCATTGAAGTTGAACTTCCAACTACTTTCCCTTACGCTGTATGTTTGACATCATATCGATGCAAGCCAAGCTGCAGTGACTCAAAAAGTCGTCTCGTCTTCTCCACTTCCCAAACCAAACACCAATATTTTGTCATCTTCGTAGCAAGGGATATACAGCTTGGCGTAACCTGATTCTTGATCGGTCTCGCAAAAATCATCGTATCCCACTCCAATGCTTCCAACAGTTGCACCGCATTTAATTTCGCACATGAGATCATACTTTGCATTAACGTCTCCACCACGGCCATCGTCTTCTGTTGCTGGACGAAAGATGTATGCAGATTCAGCGCAGTCGCCTGCAACAGCAATCAACGGGCGACGTTTGATGTTTGCGCGTTTATCTTGTTTTCGTTCATGAAACGTGTACACAAATCCGGGAGCACCAGGATTGATCATATTGTTCAGTTGACCTTTTACCTTGAAGCCTGTGGCAACGATAGTACGCTTCCATTCTTCGGTTTTCCATTTATCCTTTCCAGGAGGTATACTATAAGCAAACAAGGATCCTCCATTTGGTTGGGTCGGAGCTGCTGCAATGCTGGCGGTAGATTGTTCGCTGTCGACAAATTCATCGTCATCAATGTTGCTGCTTTGTCTTTGACGACGTACACTGCGCTTAGGTTGATGTTCCTCTCGAAAGCTGCATTCATGGCTGGTAACGAGCAAATGAGAAAAGTTGTCACCCTCTTGCAACGTATCTATGGTACTGCCGGCATCAATCACGCGCCTACTTTTGAATGCTAGAGAGTCCTTGTCGGCTGTGGTTTCTTCCAACAAATCTGCGACAATACACCCAAAGGCTTTCCCACACTTTTCATCAATCGTTCGCTGGAAGGCAATTTTGGGGATAGGTCCTCTTTGAATGGAATGCAATGACACCTTTTCGCCAAAAAATTGACTCGAAATTACTTCGACAGTGTCATCTGTAGCATCCATATCCACAACACTAAACATAACATCAGGTCCTTCAGCAAGAACACTTTTTATTTTACAATGCAGTAAATAAGAGAATATGAGGATATTATGACAAGGGATAGAAAGAAACGTCAAGCAGTCACACAAAAGCGAGACGTACTGAGTTTTCCAGGGCAAATGCTCGGGATTGAAGGGATCAAATATAGTCCCATCTTTTTCCAGCGGTGTTCCCGTTGTTTCATCAATGCGATGCGGCTTGGGACATTCCAAACATACCAATTGACCAGCTAGTGACTTTTTGTTGCTTCTGTCGTGATCGTCTTCCTCATCAATATAATAGTTGTTGTTACTGTTGCTACCCGCCAACGGTGATGTGGCACGGGCCGTCAAAATGGACTGGCGACCATCTCCCGTCAGATCGACCCACGTAGCTCTGTGATAGAACCATTTGTCGGGGGTGCTTTGGTCCGACAAACACACATTCCATTCTGTATTCGGATTTCCGGGTTGTTTGACAACATAAATACCTCCTTTATCCTTTCTGGGAACCAAAAATCCATCACAAACCAAGACAGCGTCTCTCAGTTGATTGCCGTTCTTGCGAGTGCTCACAGTGCTGTTAAAAATGTACTGCGATGGAACAGAACTAACTTCGTTGGGCCACAAGAGCGAGTCTGCTGTTCTTTTGGACACCGATTCAATATGTCCCGTGTTGGTATCCATACTCTGGAGACTGCCTGCTCGTCCCGTGAGCGAAAATCCCGTCACCCACAATCGTTCTCGACAGACCTGATCTTCCAGTTCGTCCAGGACTTGTCCCCGCGGTAACTTCCAACGTTCCCACAATCGCGTCGGCGTTGCATCCAAAAATCGCATCGACGCCGATGTAGATCCTGCCCCCGTTCCGGGCATGACGGTGACGTATCCTGGTTTGGCCATGCTAATGACTGCCAACAGTTCCCAGCTCACCAGGGTGTACTTGTCGTGCAATTCGGTGCGTTCGTCATCGTCGAGCCACTGGAAACGATCGTAGTTGGCCAATGACCGATCGACCGAGGTCCCATTAACGAGCAATTGACAAGTCGCTCGATTGTTCCGCTGTTTACCCACCAACCATTTAAGAGTGGGTGTTTCAGCCACTGTACAAATTACGGGATATTTTCCCGAAACGAATCGTTGTCGATCCGATGCCATCCGACTCAGAATGCTTTGATGATATTTGGACAATCCATGCAGGTGGTTGTTACCATTGTTATCCAAGTTGCTGCTGGCCCGCATAGGTTTATTTGCATTGTATGACGATGATGACGACGACGATGTGGATGACGAGACCAATAATCGAGATTGACTCGTAGAGATCGAAATCGTTTGCAAAGGCAGGGAAAATCCGAAGGCGTCTATTGTAGACGGAGTGCCCGGCATAAGCAACATCGAGACGACCGAAGAGGCTACTAGCGCTGATGATAAGTGGCTCCATCTTGTTCTCCCTCGATTTGATGTGTTCTGGCGTATTCTTATTTTTGTTGTTGTCGTCATTGTTGTCATTGTTTTGTACTTGTGGGTTGGCATTGGAAGAAAACACTGGTGCTGTATCGCTGAGTGGGCGTTAGCTAGTAGACTAGTAGCTGTTGATTGTTGATGATGCTTTTTCGAAGCTTGAGGTGACAGATTCTTTGTTTCAATTTCAGGACAAAGTTACACGTGGCAAGGAAAGTATGCGTCCGATGAAAATCAATGAAAATCCATCGAAGTAGACTAGTAGAGTACTCTACTACACAAATAGTACTGAACGTAGTAGGAATAACAGATTGGTTGGGAAATTCTAACGCTGACCAAATTTTAAACAGCACCAGCAAGCAAGAACAATCCGAAACTTGCGTGAGGCCTGACCAGGATAAAGAAACCTTTCTAGCTAACTAATGTTGTAGCAAAGCACGCTTGTTATTCGCCAACCACTCCACCAGTGGATGGCCTGCAGAGTTTTACTAGTATGTGTCACAAAAAATCTGTCGCCAGTAAAACTTTAGCCTACTACTTCTAGAGTGAAGCACTGAAATTTTCTATTCCAACTGAATGGAGAGACCTCTGATGAACTCTCAGCACTTGCTTGTATTTCAAACCTACAGCTTTGCTTTACCAGACGTTGAAGTACTAGTAGAGGTTGAAATACTTGCATTTGCCGGTACCTTAACTCTAAAAAAAGAGTTGTTGGCGTACCAGGTACGGTACCTGGTACTACCTGGTACCGTACCCAACCGAGGGGCCATTGATTGATTATTAAGTACCAGGTACCAGGTATTGTTTATTACCAGGTACAGTATTTAATTAATTGTCAAAGCTGCCTACCGCCATCGGACAAGATGTGTTGATTTGATTGAAGAATCGTTGAGAGTTCGACAATCCAGTAATTAATTATTAATCAATCCAGTCTCAGATCTCGTCAAAAGGTTGCTTGCCTTTACGTTCGTGAGATTCATCGCCATCACGAGATTCTATTTCGAATTTAATTTGTAATCTGAATTTTCCTCGGCTCCTGCTTCTTTTGCATTTCTTACTCTAGTTGTAGTACTAGTAGTAGTAGTCTACTACGGTAGTAGGAGTACTAACACCTGGTACTAGTAGTGGTACTGGTACTCTACTAGCTAGTAGAGTAGTACCAGGTAGTACGCGTTGTTGCGTTCTGTCATTATGACCTAAGATTCGCCGAGGATACTGAGATCTAACTGGAAGAAGACATTATTCATACCAGCGAAGCAGTACTACAGTAGGACGTGACCATCAGTTTACTGTACTGTAGCTAGCTACAGTACTTAGTGGATAGCAAATTCACGCATCTAATGTAAAGACAGAATGGGGGTCATAAGTCATGTACAAAGACATGCCAATCAATACTGGTAATACAAGAGGCTTAAATATGTCCTCAGATTGGTTTGGATCCATTGAATAGTAGTAATGGCACCTGAGTACTTCTTGCTTCTTTTATTACTACTACTGTAGTACTCCTGCTACCAGGTAGCTAGCTAGGTACCAGGTACTACTAGAATAGTAGTACAGTACTACCATGTACCTGGTACTAGGTACTTGGTACTAGAGATGAATCTTGATACTGGTAGGAACAGCCAAGCGATCTGGACTTCCATTTCTACATCATTATTTTTGTCAACTTCTGCTCATAAAAATACTTATTACAAATTGCAAATTGCAAATTGATATCCATCACTTTCAAAAGCAATACGATATCTCCACCATGCCCGAACAGTCTGCCCAAAGTCCCGCCGCTTATTTGGCGGCCTATGAAGAGGAGGAAGAACAAGATCGAGACATATCGACTACGAATTCTGCTACGGGCACGAGCGGTACGAGCATTGAAGAGCACTCTGTTAATATTGAAAAGTCCGCAAAGAGAACATACTTTGTTGCAATTTTGGTTGTAATGTTGGGGGCAGCAGCCAGTTCCGCTTTTTTGTACCTTGGTATCACAAACTCCAAGAGCGACGAGGAGGAACTCTTTGAGCGCCGTGCCGTTGACTTGGCGAAAGAAATCGATTCTGCTTGGCGAGACTATGAAGTAGCTGCCTTGTGGATCCACGAGTCCTGTCGAAACTGGAGAGAAGAGAATTATACTCACGACGACTTTCGAGTGCTCTATGACTACATCAAGTCCAGTGGCCTTGACTTCGGTAAGTCCTAAGTACTGTTCGTTGCAGCGTGGTATTGACCAGGTCTTTATGAGTGAAATCAGCAATCTTACTGTGTGCTTTTGCGTTGTTTACTCTTTAGAGGCTGCCGAGTTCATTCCTCGAGTGGAACATGCTGACCGCGAGAAACTGGAGGCCGAAGCATACCAGTACTTTGCGGACCACCCCGAGATGAACCATACGTATTCAGGCTTCATGGGACAGGAACCGAGCCCGGATGATCCAAATGAGCTAAGCTATCAGAATCGGTCTGTGCAGCCTTTTTATTATCTACTTCAATTTGCCGAGCCTTTTGTACCCGGGGTCTACCACTATGACCTATATTCGCCGCCGTGGGAGCAACCTACGATTCAAACAGCTATTGATACTTGGAAGCCGGCGTTGACAGGCCGTTTCCTTCTGTAAGCATGCCACTGAAAGTGAAAAGTGAAGTTTTTGTTCTATCCAAACTGACATAGCATAATTTTGCCTCTTTTCAATTTGTTGAGCACAGCTTGTCGGACGATGAACGCTCGGGTTACTCGGTTGTCTTGTATCATCCAGGTATCCCATTGTCCGAAAACTTGGCAGAAGGTGAAGACAAACCTCGTGACTTATCGAATCTTGTTATTAATCTCGAGTCTTTGCTAATAAGAGCCACCAGATTCCAAAGCGAGAGTCTTGGAGCTTTTCTCTACGATGTGACTTTGGAAGAAGGGGGAGGAGCTCCTGCCGAATTCTTGACAGGATTGGAGGTTTTGGTGCAGAAGGAAGACGAACGTGACTTCAATGTTTACCAAGAAACAAGCTACGAAGAACTCATGTCCACGGATCCTTATCTAAGCTATGAGGAAGTCATTCGCATCGGTGGAAAACTGTGGAAGATTGTCGTCGTACCCGTCGACGACTCTTACGAACCATCCTTGACCTTTATAATCTTCAGTGGAACCATGATCTTTGTGGCATCCCTCATGTTGGCAATTTGGATGGTGCACAACATGAAACGCTCCATTCAGTTGCATCGAGTCATCACCAAGGCAGCGGCCGAAGCTGCAATTGTTTCGAATTTGTTTCCTGAAAGTGTTTTGAAGCGAATGTTGGCAGATGCTGCTGCAAAGAACAACAAAGTTGGAGTGTCGCGAAAACAAGATGTCTTTTCGGGCAAGTCGGATGAGCTTAACAAGGCCAAGTTGAACGATTATCTAACATCTGAAGGTATCTTTGGGAGCACCCCCATTGCAGAATTGCACCCTTATGTCACTATTATGGTAAGCTCATTATTTCGCATGGAACAAGAATGCAATGAACGGTGTATCGAATCACGACGATGGAACCTAACGAAAGCTAACCCTCTGTTAGTTTGCTGATCTCGTGGGATTTACCGCCTGGAGTTCCGTTCGTGAACCTTCTCAGGTCTTCAGTCTCCTTGAACTGCTCTGGAATAGGTAAGTGCTCTCCTATGATTGCAATTCAACACTTCTGCTGGAGCGATCTTCTCACCAAGATTTTCCTTTCTTATCTGTCAAATAGTTTTGACAACATCGCCAAACGCCGCCGAGTCTTTAAAGTTGAAACTGTAGGAGATTGTTATGTCGCCGTCGCTGGTCTTCCGAAACCTCGCGAAGACCATGCAGCCGTCATGGCACGTTTTGCTACTGGTAGGTGCCTATCAGAGATTATACATTTACAAGCGCATTATTGAAACTCTCTCACATTTTTCTGTTTCAACCTACCCTTTCAGACTGTTTGAATCGATGTTTGCGCCTGGTGAAAGCTCTAGAGACGACGCTTGGGCCGGACACAGGTGACTTGGGTCTGCGCGTCGGGCTTCATAGTGGTCAGGTGACAGGTGGAGTAAGTTTACATTTAAGGATCAACAACAGAGACGCGATATTACATCGAGGCACTGATATTTTCGTTTTCTTGTTACTTCAGGTTCTCCGCGGCGACAAAGGACGGTTTCAGTTGTTCGGCGATACTATGAACATGACTAGTCGAATGGAAAGGTATGTCGATGCTCAGAGAAGCACAGCGCTATTTTGCAGTACCTTGTCTAACCCAATATCCCCACCACCTCACTCAACCCCACCACAAATCGTTAGCACTGGAGTGAAAAACAAGATTCAGGTCAGTCAAGAGACGGCCGATCTCCTTTTCAGTGCTGGACGTGACAAATGGTTGGTCCCCAGAGATGAGGCTGTGAACGTGAAAGGCAAGGGGTCTGTGCGCACCTTCTTTTTGAGCATCAAGCAGGGCTCAAAAACATCTGCAGAGTCTCTCAGCGATGCATCGGAGGCTTCAAACTTTGCCGAATCCACCAACAAAGCCAGGCTTCACGTCTCAAAACTCGACAAAACACAGCGACTTGTAGATTGGAATGTACAAGTCCTTTCAAACATGCTGAGAAAGATTGTTGCTCGCAGACAGGCTTCAAGGAAGGAGTCTGCTAAGATAGATATTTCCGAAGCCAGCCACGGTCGGATGGTTCTTGATGAGGTTAAGGAGGTGATTCCGCTTCCCAAGTTCGACAAACAAGCGTTCCAGAAGCAGGTTGACCCCGCCAGCATTGAACTCGAACCAGTGGTAGAAAAACAGCTGACAAAGTTGATGACCGAAATTGCTTCCCTTTACCACGATAACCCATTTCATAACTATGAGCATGCCTGCCATGTCACTATGAGTGTAAGTGTTGCTGCTGAGTATCGCATTGACGGCCTGGAGAGAGGATGGACAAATTGTCTTTTTCAGCGCCGCAAAAGGGCTGTGCACTGTGGTAGAAAAATGGCGTCTGTCTATCGCGTGCGGAACCGGGATATCTCACCCTTTTCAACCCTTTTTTCTTCCTAATAGGTTATCAAGATGATGAGTCGCATTATAGATCCACAAGAAGGGAATTCCCGAAAGAAGAAAAAGGAATGCGATTTGGACGACAGAGCATTGCACGAGCGATCGCTTGGCATTCAGAGTGACCCCCTCACGCAGTTCGCATGCTGCTTCTCCGCTATCATTCACGACCTCGACCATACTGGTGTACCCAATACGGTCCTTGTGAAGGAAGAGAATCCTCTTGCTCACAAGTACAACAATAAAAGCGTGGCAGAACAGAACAGCGTGGACTTGGCGTGGAATCTGCTAATGGGCTCCGAATATGAAGAGCTTCGAAATTGCATTTGCTGCAATTCTGAAGAGTTCAGTAGGTTCCGATCCTTGGTAGTCAATTCGGTGATGGGTAAGAATCTTGTGAATCACTGATGCGATGTATTGTGCTGTATTACTTAAAACGACGCAGCCATTTCTGACCTTTCCTTTTTTCAATTTCATGTCTGAATTAGCTACTGATATCATGGACAAGGAGTTGGGAGCTGCTCGAAAAGCCCGTTGGAACAAGGCGTTTGACGAAGAACGCGAGGGCGCCATTGGTAAACCACGAGATGAGTCCTCCCAAGTGGCCTTCAACCGCAAGGCCACTATTGTGATTGAACATTTGATCCAAGCTTCAGATGTGTCGCATACCATGCAGGTGTGTTTTCGATTCCGCGAGAGAAGGTATTTCGTATGCTGTAGTCCTTCCTTTTATTTCTCAAACATTTTTTCATCTTTTTATTTATTTAAATGCACAACCCAGCATTGGCATATCTACATCAAATGGAATGAGAGATTGTTTATGGAGATGTACAAGGCTTACAAGGAAGGCCGCTTAGATGTGGACCCATCAGTGGGATGGCACCAGGGTGAAATGGGATTCTTCGACTTTTACATTATCCCCCTTGCCAAGAAGCTGTTCAAATGCGGCGTCTTCGGCGTGTCGAGTGATGAATATCTTAATTATGCACTTATCAATCGACGGGAGTGGGAGCGAAAGGGTGTTCAGATGGTCAGTGGATATATCAAAAAGTACGAAGATGAAATGAATGCAAAGAAGGAGGAAGACGAAGCGAAGTTGGAGCAAAGCGCTTAAAAGGCGATGAACTGAATACATTATTGTTTTCCATTGATACAGGATTATTCTAGTCTACTAGTAGCTAGAGTGAAATATAGCTGTGAGAACATTTGAAGCGTAAAAACAGTCAATTCGACTTAAAAATAAAGTAAACAACATATGGAGAAAGGTTGCATGGAGATTGCATGAAGTAAATATCAAGAATAAAGAGCTTTGAACTCTTCACCTGTTACTATTTCATACAATTAGCTACGATCGGGAAAGTCGATTCCGCCAATCACCACCATAATCACCATCCACCATGCAAGTCACACCTGAACAGTAGCCGCGAACGAATCGTTTTGGTAATCGATTGGCCAAAAAAGTAACGATACGCGGCGATCCCGGAATGGCGAAAAAGAGACGCGGCAATCCTGGAACACGTAGGGCCCAACCAAACCACCACAGCAAGACGTCCATGTTCGCACTCGCTCCCAAATCATCTTTGTAGCCCAATGCAAAGAGCCGATCAATGTGGGGAGTCATTTTTTCAATCCTATTGTGTTTGAGCAATTTTGGCACGTGCGGTCGCAAGAGAGGCAGATGGGGTCCCACAGTGTCGAGTCTCGACACGTAGAATTCCAAATAGGGCAACAGTTGTTCCGCTAATGCGTACTTGTAGGCATTGGTCACAGTGCCATTAAACGCTTTGAGATCTCCTTCCGATTCATCCCAATTGGCATACGGTAAGAGCTCGTCCAGATGTTTCAACAATAGTCCTGTGTAGGGCGCCAGCACATCAATATGATCCAAAATCCACGACAAATGGGGTTCAATGTCATCAAATCGTTCTAGAATTTCGGGCAAGTACGGCTCTATCGATGACAGGTGCTTTCGATCGTTCAAAACCCGTTCCAAAATGGGCGGCACGTGACCTTCCAGCTTGTCGAGCCGGGCCAGAATGGCCGGAACGTGCGGTACCAAAGACGGAGAGGTTGGTTCATTGATGAGATGCAAGAGTTGTGTTTGATTCCTCAAAAGCCGATCTACTATCCGGACGCCACTGGCCGTTTGTGCCGCAATGTACAAAGGTATGCTGCCCCGCCAGATCTGATTATTAACTCCGTTACGTGTTTGGACTCGTTTTAATTTTCTCAATAGTACATCGGTACTGGCACGAAAGGTCGTTAGGCTCCGCGTCCACACCAGCGAAATCAAATCCGGTAAGCTTTCAACATAGGAGAACGTCGTGTTTTCACCAAACAGTGGTGCATATTCGGACGAGTGTGAACAACACATGATCCGTCGTTCCAGTTGCTGGAGCTCTACTTGCTGTTGCAATATCGATCTCCGTAACACCCCCGCTCGAGCTCTCATTGTATCGATACTATCTTCTTGAGAAATGGCGATGGTCTTACTGACCGAAGACGAAGGATTAATCTCTTTCGTCGGAAACTTTTCCAGATTCTTTTCTGGCGCTGGCTGCTTTGTGGCTTTTGCTCTTCCTGCTCCTGCTAATGGATCCCTACTAGCAACAGATGCCTGCCACAATGCTGTTTGTCTCTTGATAGTTTTTTTATTTAGTTGACGTTCGTGTTGTGGAACAAAAGCGGACGGCCTTTGAGGAAGCATAGACAGAAGTAGTAATAACGACACCATCATCCACCAACCGTGCCTTTTACTAGTGCAAGAATCCATGGTAGCGGCGCCCCGTTCAAGTTCAATAGAGCCATTTATTCTCTGGTTTATTCTCTGATTGACTATCATTGCATGTTTAATTGAAATACTGTAATTATAATAGCTCAATAGATGTGAACGACTGATCGCTGAGTTTCCAGTTTTATTAGTGTAATGTGACAAAACAGCAGTTCTGGTGTGTCTTCTGTTTTTTTTTGTTCTTTTGGTTGTTGTTGTCTTGTTGAAGCAACGGCTGTTGCCAGTGTTGAAAGGTGACTTTAACTTGACTCCTGAATCTTCATCTTTACACAACTAGGGATAGGGCCAATGCCAATGATCTTTTGTGCTCCCGAGCGAACGCTACCGCGTTCTCTCGACTATGCCAGCTCTCTAGGGCTACGTTCGGCTAGGTAGGGTGGTTTGGAGAAACTCGGCAATTTACTAGGGCCGACCTTTTCTCCGTTCCGAGGCG